>ENA-UOVV01000296-UOVV01000296.1-compost-metagenome-genome-assembly--contig:-NODE-296-length-66625-cov-6.809329_pt1 | contig 66625 bp, 53 predicted proteins | sample MGYA00238155_ERZ761577 | MGnify/ENA primary metagenome ERZ761577 (study PRJEB28898, sample SAMN06268775) | compost metagenome | isolation source: Emeryville, CA | place: USA:Emeryville, CA | collected... | reverse complement strand
CCGTGGTGAAAATGATATCAAACGGTGGGTCGTCAAAGGCATCAAGTAGTGCAAAACCATTTTGCACCGGCATTTCAATATCCAGAAATATCAGTTCGGGATTTGTTTCATTAATGAGTGCTATGCCTTCCGCTACATTGTTGCTCTTTCCTACAACGCAGACATTGGGGCAATACTCGGATAACTGCCAGCATAATACTTCTATTGCAGCATCTTCATCGTCGATAATTACTGCGTGGATCTTATGCATAGCTTATCGATTTTGCGTTTGTTTTTCATAGGGAATGGTGATTACCACTCTGGTTCCTGCCGGCTGTCCGTTATTGTCTTTGAGGTCTTCAATATGTACACGTGCAATCGATTCTCTCAGGTTGTTCAAAGCCTGGATACGCTGACTGGTAATGCTCATTCCGTAAGATTTATGTGCCAGAGCGCTCTTGCTCCTGAGTTCTTTTGCATGATCTCGTCCGATTCCATTATCCTCTACCGTCACTTCAAGTATGAGTTCGTCTTGTTTCCTGAACCTGATCTGCAGATGTCTGTCGCCGTCCTTGTTGAGCAGTCCATGCCAGATGGCGTTTTCTATGTACGGCTGAATGATCATTGCCGGTATCATAATCTCATCACTATTATTCAAGTTTTCCGTTTCAATGTCATAAGTGAACTTGCTTTCGAAGCGCATGGACTCCATTTCAATATACAGTTTTAACAGCTCTTTCTCGTTGGTAAGACTTACATTTTCTTTTGCGGAATTTTCCAGAATCAGACGAATCAACTTGGAGAACTTAGTGAGGTAGTTGCTTGCATTTTTTGTGTCCTTGATAACAATGTAACGATTGATTGAGTTGAGGCAATTAAAAAGAAAATGAGGATTCATCTGTGCACGGAGTGCCTTCATCTCTACCTCTGCCAACGCTTTATTAAAAGCTGCTTTTGTTTGTTCTTCTTTCTTCACTGCGGCAATTCTGATTTTTACATAAAGAAAAAAGGCAAGGCATACAAAAGCTATGCAAAGCAAAAAGAACCACCAGGTTTTCCAGAAAGGCGGATGGATGGTAATATCCAGTACAAGTTCATTGGAAGCCGGAAGATTCATGCCGTTTATGGCTTTGATGCGCAATTTGTAATTACCGGCTGCAAGTTGTTGATATGAGATGGTTTGCTCACAAGGTTCCCAGTTGTTGCTGCTTCCTTCAAGCAGGTGAAAGTATTGTACAGCCTGGGGTGCCTGATAATCGAGTAGGGTAAAAGATACTTCTATATTGCTTTGGTTATAGGGAAGGGATATTTCTTTTACATAACGGATATCGGCAGTGTCTGAGAGATTTTTACCCTGAACTTTAATTTGTTCAAAAACCAATTCTGCTTGCTTGCGGCATTTTTTCAGCGATTCATTATTCCACGAAAGGAACCCATTTCTCATTGTGTGCCTTACATTTCCTTCTTGGTCGGCATACATGGCGGAAAAAGGTCTGATCGGGCTTATCAGATTGTTTGCAGAAAAACTTGCAAATCGTTTTTCTCCGGCAAAGAGCACTGCCGGCCCTCTTTGTGTGCCCACAGTAATGTTCCCTTGGGGATCAATGGCTATCAGTCCGATCTTAGTAGTTTGTAGCCCGTCGTCTTCGTCCCATTGAGTGATTTGATAATTTCCGTCCGGCTGAAGTGCCAGCTCATAAAGTCCGTATTCTTCAGATGCCAGCCAGTAATGTCCCTTCCGGTCTTTGACCATACCCCTTCCCAAAAAATTGCGTCCATTTGTGCCTTCGATATGACGGATCGTATTGCGTTGCGGGTTCAGGATGAAAAGTCCGGCATCCAGTGTGCAAAACCAGATAGCGGTATCATTGTCTACATAGACAATATGCTGTCGGGTAGAGGGTAGGAATATCGGAGAAGTTACTCCATTGTAATGATGTACAGCAGTTCGTAAATCTTTGGAAACGAAATTGAATCCGTTAGCTCCGGCATTCATCCAGAGACCGGAAGGAGTCGGGAAAAACTTTTCTCCCCAAATAGCTTTGCCATCCTGATCTTTTATGATCAGGGGTTTTACTTCGCCTGTTTTACGATGGTAAGTTTTAAGTCCGGCACCTGTTCCCAATAGCAACACTTGCTGGTCTAACGGATGTATTGCAAAGATGTTGATCATGGATACGGCATCTTTTCCCGGATGGCTTCCCGGAATGGGTATCACATGTTCTTTGCCTGTACTGTCCACTACATATAGTCCCGATCCGGTATTGCATCCAAAGAACAATTCTCTGGTTTGTTGGTCGTACCAGAAGCAAATAGGAAATACATGAATGAGGTATTCCTCTTTTCTGTGTTTGATAGGGGTATAGCTTATTTCCTCAGAGAGCGCAGTTAATCTGCTGATGCCGGTATAAAAGCCCGCCCATAAAGTACGCTGCCGGTCTATGAAAATACTGTAACATTCATTTGCCAAGGGCGTATTTGGATTAGCTGGGTCGTGCGGAATAAATCCAAAAGTTCTGTTCGTAATACTGAATACGCCTAATCCCTTGTCGGCAGAAGCGATCCATAATTCGTTGGATGATTTTCGCTTAATGTCCAGTACGATGTTTTTGATTACGGCGATAGGGTTTACCTTATCCCACAAATACGTTTCAAACTTTTTCGTTCGGGTGTTGAAAGATTTAAGTCCTGCGCCCCAGGTGCCTAGCCAAATTATTGAGTCATTCCAGCGATAACAGGAGGTAAAAAGATTATCATGAAAATCATCAATAACACCACTCTTGTCTGAAAAGGTTTGTATCACACCATCGGACGACTGAAAATGTAACCCATAGTTGGAAATAAGCCATGTACCTCCGGAAGCGTCTTCGCAAAAACCTAAAACGATATCAGCTGCATTTCTGCCATAAGCATCGATCAGTTTTTTGGGAGCGCGATAATGTTGTGTCTCCCAGGTATTCAAATCCACCGTCGACCAGCCATATCCATCATATCCTATCCAAAGGCGCGAACGACTATCTGCCCAAACCTGACGTAAAGAGTTGGAGACAAGCTTTGGCCCGCGTCCTGTATCACCTGATTTATAGGTGGAGAAGCGATTGGTAGCAGGATCATAACAATTCAGTCCGTCGTGTGTCGTAGAGATCCATAGCTTCCCCCATCGATCTTCCGTTATGCTGTTAGTGGCGTTGCCCGAGATACTATGGGGGTCGTCGTACACATGATTAAATGCTTGCAGTTTGGAACCATTGAAGCGAGTCAATCCTTCGTCATGGCAAAACCACATATAGCCCCTGCTGTCCTGGAAAATATCGCGAATAGTTGTGGACTTATATCCATCACGTTCGGTGAGATTGATGAAATGGTATCTTTCACCACGGGCAAAACAAACCTCAGGCTGCCATGCAAACAGGGTCACCAGCACAAGAAAATATACGAGGCTTTTGCGCACCATATTGACATTAAAGTTATAAAAGTGCCCGCCCGCCCATAACCTTATTTAGCCGTAAGCCATTTTTTTGAGTGCCAGGCGCGAACGGGTTATAACTTAGACACTCGGTGTGGACGATCGGACAATTATTAACACCTCTGTCCGGGTCTCATTTCAAAAAAGCAGTACCTTGCAGCAAAGCTTTTTACGCTTTAGAATAAGCATTTTCTCCATGCATCTGACAGGTAAAAAAATAGTGCTGGCGGTAACGGGAAGTATTGCGGCTTATAAAACACCGCAGCTTGTCCGTATGCTGATAAAAGCAGGCGCGGAGGTTAAAGTTATCGCTACACCTTCTGCGGAGCAGTTTGTAAGTGCATTGTCTTTAGCCACAGTATCTAAGCATCCCGTTCACAGCAATGTGAGCGATGGCAGCGCATGGAACAATCATGTGGAGGTGGGGCGCTGGGCAGATGCTATGCTGATTGCACCCTGTAGCGCCAACACACTTGGTAAACTTGCCAACGGGTTATGTGACAATCTGGTTTGTGCAGTGTATCTTTCTGCTGCCTGTCCGGTGTTTGTGGCACCTGCAATGGATGAAGATATGTGGCTGCATCCGGCCACACGGACGAATATCACAAAATTGCGTTCTTTTGGAAACATTATTATTCCCGTCACATATGGTGAGCTGGCGAGTGGTTTGGTAGGTGAAGGGAGAATGGCAGAACCTGAGGAGATCGTCGCTTTCCTCGGCCAATACTTTCAATCTTCGGCCAGCAAACCCCTGAAAGGACAAAAGGCGCTGGTGACCGCCGGACCAACTTATGAACGTCTCGATCCGGTTCGATTTATTGGGAATTTCTCCTCCGGGAAAATGGGTATAGCGCTGGCAGAAGCGCTGGCAGATAAAGGTGCTTCGGTGACGCTGGTTTTAGGACCTTCACATCTGCAAACACATCATCCGTTCGTTGAAACAGTGAAAGTGGAAAGTGCTTCAGATATGTATGAAGCCTGCATGAATGTTTTTCCCCAGACTACGATCAACGTATTGGCAGCAGCCGTTGCCGACTATCGTCCGGAAGAGGTGGCGGCGCAGAAAATAAAAAAGCAGAGCGGGACGTTAGCATTATCGCTGACCAAAACACAGGATATTCTCGCTTCGCTGGGAAAGATAAAAACACCAAATCAACTGCTCATAGGCTTTGCGCTTGAAACACACGATGAATATGCCAATGCTATGAAAAAGCTGAAAGAGAAGAATGCTGACATGATCGTGCTGAATTCGCTAAATGATGAGGGTGCAGGGTTTGGGCACGATACCAATAAAATCACGCTTGTTTATCAGGACGGCGAACATGTAACCTTTCCGCTGCAAACAAAAAAGGAAGCCGCGGAGGCTATTGTTAATCACATCCTCGAACTGAAACATGTTGAAGAAACTATTTAATACTATCCTTCTTTCCGCGCTCTGTTTCTGTACAGATGCGCAGGAGTTTAACTGCAAAGTGAAAGTGCTGAGCGCTGCAATCCTTAATGTCGATAAGCAGGTGTTCAGCACGATGGAAAAGTCGGTTGCCGACTTTATCAACACCCGCAAATGGACAACCGACGAATATGATGCCAGTGAACGGATTGACATGAACATCATGCTTAACCTTACCAGCAAGGCTGCCGACGACGATGTGTACACCGCTACCCTGACAATTCAGTCGTCGCGACCGGTGTTCAACTCCAGCTATACCAGTCCGCTCGTGAATTTTGTAGATAAAGACGTGGTTTTCCGTTATTCACAATTTACCCCTTTCCAGTTCGACGACAATCGTGTAGTGGGCAACGACCCTCTTGCGTCTAACATCACCGCTATCATTGCCTATTATGCGTACCTGGTGCTCGGGTTTGATTATGACAGTTTTTCGCCCAACGGTGGTTCTGCATTTTTTAAACGCGCACAGAATGTAGTGAACAATGCTCCCGAGGATAAAGGTATTTCCGGCTGGAAAGCGGTTGAAGGCAACAAGAATCGCTACTGGATTATCGACCAGATCCTCAGTCCGCGCTTTCAGGAAGTGCGCAATTACTTTTACACGCTCCATCGCGAGGGGCTCGACAAGATGTATTCAAACCCGGAAGAAGCAAGACAGAAAATACTAGCCGGTATTCCCAAACTCAATCAGGTAAACAAGGAAAATCCCACATCTATCCTGTTGCAGTTTTTCTTCAATGCAAAAAGCGATGAGATCGCTAAAGTCGTAGCGCAACTGCCGAAAGAGCAACGCGCGTCTTATGTAGCCATGCTTTCTTCTATGGATGTTCCAAATGTTTCCAAATATCAGGCGCTCAACCGGTGATGATGAAGCGTAAATTGTTTGTGATTATTTGCCTGGGGTTGTTCATTGTTTCCTGTCAGAAGTCTGCCGGACCGCAGTTGCCACCCGATAAGATGCGCGAAATACTGTTAGATTTACACCTGGCTGAAACCTACAGCATGACGCTGTACCCTGACAGCACCAAAAGAAATGTAGAGCGCAACCTTGATTCCCTGGCTGTGTTTTACCGTTCCGTTTTCAAACATCACAACATTACACCCGTAGAGTTTGAACAAAGTCTGAAGTGGTACATGCAGAATCCCGAAGACCTCGATACCATCTATACCCGTATGATTCCAGAGATGGGCAAGCTCGAAGCGTTGTACGATTGATAAAGTTTGAGAGTGGAAGGTTGATGTTTGGCAGCGCATCTGCGAAATGCTATCTTGCTTCGGACCCGCTGTACGCTGCAAGTCCTCGCTACGCTGCGGGCTTTCCGCTGCCATCGGAGCTGGAGGTCAAAGCAGTTGCTGCTATGAAGCTGAGCTGGAGCTTATCGTATCCTTGAGTTTGTGTCTTCATAGAGCTTATCCGCCAAATGTCTTAACTTAATACTAAACGTATCCGCTAAACGATCAATGTATATGAAGTGGTATCGATGGTTTGTTTTATTGATCGTATTACTATCCCTGTCGCCGGTTAGGGCTCAGACGAATTTATCTTCTGACCGAACCTTTCACACCGGAATCATTCTTGGCGCCAATTTTGCCACTCTTAAAGGCGATTTATACGATGGTTATCGCAAACTGGGCTGGCATACCGGTATTACCAGCTTTATCAAAATACGTTCGCTGGCAACGGTCAATCTCGAACTCTTGTACACTCAAAAGGGTTGTCGCGGTGTGCGTGAAATCAACAGCAGTTATGTAGGTCCTATGTTCGAGAAATACTTTGTTGATCTCAATTACATCGAGGTGCCGCTTCAGGTATATTTTCAGGCAACTCCTCTTATTAGCCTTGGCGGAGGGTTTGCGTATGGCAGGCTGCTCAGTAGCAGGGAAGATATCCAAACCGATCAGCCCTACTATATTGACAACGCACTCTATCGTTTTCGGGATGATGAATGGTCGTATATACTGGGCGCGCAATTTGAGTTTCGCAAAAGATACATGATTGCCCTGCGATATCAACGCTCGCTCACTACGGTAAGAGGATATTTTGAAGCCCCGCCCGGACTCGCTACCGGTATGCAGTACAACGATCATTTCACGCTAAGACTAGCTTATATGTTGCTTTAGCGCTTTGCTATGGATTCGAGCGTGCCTACGACAGTCTATGGGGAATTGGAGGTTGTCTATCTGTAGGTAATGTTTTTCTCCTGCAATCCTTATTATTCCCGTCTAGTGAAGCTTACTCAATGCTTCCGCCATTCTTTTCATCGCCTCCTGCAGGTTTTCCATAGAAGTGGCAAAAGAGATACGAAGACAATTACTGTTGCCGAAAGCGCCTCCGTTTACCGTGCTTACATGTGCTTTGTGCAGCAGATACATGGATAGACTTTCGTCGTCGGTGATCACTGTTTCTCCATCTGTTTTTCCGAAGAAGGAAGCTATGTTGGGGAAGGCATAAAACGCACCACCGGGAGGATTGACCCTTACGCCGGGCATTTTACTTAAGGCATCAATGACAAAATCCCGGCGTTTGCGGAAGGCTTCTGTCATTTCTCTGGTTGGGCCCAGATCGCTACGGAGCGCAACGATGGCAGCCCGCTGTGCTATGGAGTTAGTGCCGGAGGTAAACTGTCCCTGAAATTTTTCGCAAGCCTGAATCAGGTCTTTAGGGCCTGCCATATAACCCAGGCGCCAGCCGGTCATGGCAAATCCTTTCGACATTCCGTTAACGATAATCACACGATCCTGTAATTCGGCAAACTGGGCTATGCTCTCGTGTTTGCCGCCGTAGTTGATGTACTCGTATATTTCGTCGCTGATGATTGCAACATGCGGATGGCGTTTGAATACTTCAGCCAGACCGGCAAGTTCCTCACGCGAATAAACGCTTCCGGTAGGATTGCAGGGAGAGGAAAAGATAAAGAGTTTGGTTTTATCTGTGATTGCCTCCTCCAGTTTATCAGGTGTGAGCTTGAAATCTGTTTCTATGAAACAGGGAATATAGCGTACAACGCCTTCGGTCAGCGAAACCAGGGCACTATAGGTTACCCAGTAAGGCGTAGGAATAATAACCTCATCTCCCGGATTGATAAGACAATGAAGCGCATTTGCCAGACATTGTTTCGCCCCTGTCGAGACGAGAATTTTATCGGGAGTATAATCTAGCCCATTGTCGCGTTTCAGCTTTTCGCAGATTGCTTCGCGGAGTTCTGGCAAGCCTGCGACCGGAGTGTATTTTGTAAAGCCCTGCTGCATAGCTTCGGTAGCCGCCTCGCAGATATGGCGGGGCGTGATAAAATCCGGTTCTCCCAGGCTCAGGTCAATAATATTTGCTCCCTGGGCGCGCAGTTCCCGCCCAAGTTTCGCCATCTTAATGGTTTGTGGTTCCTGTATTCTGTCGAGGCGCTTGGCTAATTCCATGATACTCCGTTGTATTCGGGAAATAAATAAGCAGCAAATCTAGTGAAGTGCTGCTTACGGTGTATGTAAGTTTTTTGCTTCTATGGGTTTACATAAGCATGTGTAAACGCGTCGGTAAAAAAGTAGAGGTAAAGCGTAAGCCCCAAAATGAGTACAATAGCAATAGTGAGCAAGGTAATAGTGCGTTTGTAGGCTTTGTTGATGGTTTTTACCTTATGCAGCTCGCTGATATTGTTAAGGATATTTTCGGTTCTTGAAAAGGCAGTTTCTCCTTTTACAACATAATCGTAAGCGCCGTACTTCATACTGTCGATGGCCACATCAATCTTATCTTGTCCCGAAAGCATGATCACCTGAACCTCCGGATGTTTGTCCTTCAGGATTTTCAAAATTTCTACCCCGTTTTTGGCATCGGGCTTATGTGCGCTGAGGTGATAGTCGAGCACAACGATCTCGGGGTTGAAATGCATGTTTTGAAGCATCTCCTCTCCGTTGTCGAATGTCTTTATCTCGTAGATAAAACGCTCGTTGAGATAGTCTTTCAGCATTTCGTTCTGGATCGGCTCATCGTCCACCAGAAATATGTAGCGCTTGTCTGCCATAACTGATTTGGTTCAATTTTGTAGAAAAATAGAAAAAATTATTCGAATGGGAAACCGTCTTCAATTGATTTTTATCATTGAATTTTTTCAATCCCTGACTGTCAACTTTCAACCTGCGATCACATGGTGTTCTTGTCAGGCTTTGACTGCCTGCAATTCGGTAAATGCTTTATCACAAACTCTTTTCAGATTGGCGATCAGAGGGGGCAATCTGTCGGAGTGTCCTGCTTCGCTGGCTGTCTGTTCTATGAGAAAGATATGACTCACTTCTTCCTTTACGCCCATGTAAGATAATTGAGGTTTCAGGGAGTGTGCGGCAATCTTGACGTTGTTGAAATCCTTAGCGGCAAAAGCCTCATCTATCTGTCGAAGCAGTCGAGGCGCATTTTCCAGAAACATGCCGATGTACTTGTTCATTTTATCTTTGGAACCACCGGTGAACTGCTGCAGGAACTGCATATCAGTTACTCTATCAGGCAGGGTGGGTTCTGCTACAGGTGTTTTAGCTGTTGGTGGGGAAGATGGAGCATCGTTTATTTTCTTTCCTTCCAGCACGGAAGACATTTTCAGTAGTAATTCATCGGTATGAAATGGTTTGGACACATAGGCATTCATTCCTGCATCGAAATATTGTTGTACATCTTCCTGCAACACATTTGCTGTCATGGCTATGATGCGAGTTTCGCATGCCGGCGCATCGAGCGACCGGATTGCCTTTGTAGCTGTTACACCATCCATCACAGGCATCTGGATATCCATCAGTACGATATCGTATTGTTCCTGTTGTACACGGTTAACAGCTTCCTTGCCGTTTACTGCGATATCTATAATGATATCTGGAATGAGTTCTTTTAAAGTGTCCTCCGCTACCATGCGGTTGAACTCGTTATCCTCTACCAAAAGCAACTTCACGTTGTTCAATTTCTTCATCGTAGTCTCGTCTATCAGCGATTCCGTTTTTTCTTCGGTTTGTACTTCCGATTCCCTAAGTGGAATTACTACCGAAAAAGTTGTACCCTTGCCTAATTCGCTTTTTACGGAAATATCTCCGTGCATCAGCGAAACAAGTTGTTTTGAGATGGTAAGCCCCAATCCGGTGCCGCCAAACTTCCGCGCTACGTCTGTTCCGGCTTGTGTAAAACTTTCAAAAATTTTGTCAACATAGTCCGGCGCAATGCCAATTCCTGTGTCAATCACATCGAATCGAAGCCAGAGTTTATCGTCATTTTTTTTCTCTACGAATACTCCAACTTCCACGAAGCCCTTTTCGGTAAACTTAACAGCATTTCCTGCCAGGTTGATGAGGATCTGGTTCAGTCGGGTAGGGTCGCCGATTACACGGTTGGGAAGCGAAGGATCCAGCGTTACTTTAAACGAAATACCTTTTTCCTCTGCTTTCAGCATCAGCATATCGCGGACACTGTACACTACTTCACGCAGTGAAAAATCTGTTTGTTCGATTACGATCTTTCCCGCTTCTATTTTTGAAAGATCCAGGATGTCATTAATGATCACCAACAGGTTGTCGGCTGATTGCTGAATGGCTTTCAAATAACGCATCTGATCGGGGCGAGGGTCTTTACCAAGCAGCAGTCGTGTCATACCTACAATGGCATTCATGGGCGTACGTATTTCGTGGCTCATATTGGCCATGAACTGTTGCTTTAATTGTGCAGTTCTTTCCGCAACCTCTTTTTCTTTTTGCGCCAGCTCTATCTGCTGTCGTATCTGAAGATTTCTGAGCTTGTTGACGGTAGTTTGCTTGAATATTTCTTCCTTCAGCTTTTCATAAGCCTTTAGGTGGTGAAATGCTTTGGGAATATTACCCATCTGGTCGTACAGGGAAGAAAGAACTTCATGAACGCTCATTACATCGTGACGCCGCGAATACTCGTCGGCAAGTACCAGTGCCGATTCCAAATATTGCAGACTCTGGCGGAAATTTCCTTCATCCATATACATTCTGCCGATGTAGAAATGACAGATGATCTGTACCTCTACATTGCCCATCATCTGAGCTTTGTCCAGCGCCTGTCTGAGGTAATTGTTGGCATTGACAAAGTCATTCATTTTATAATACACCTTGCCCATACCGCTTTCTGCCATGATGTAGGCTGCGGTTTCGGGTTCCGACTGCCGGTGATTTTCTTCAAAATATCTCAGAGCCTCGTGAAACTGTTCCTGCTTGAAATAAATATTGCCCAGTGTATTGTAGATCGCGATCAGGCGGCTGGAATCGTGGGCTTTTTCAAATATGGGCAGACAGCGCAGTGCATACTCCAATGCAGAATCATAATCGTTTAAATCGTAAAGAAGATTGGAAATGCTGGTTAAATTTACTGACTGGAGAAACTCATCGCCCAGTTCCTCATTAATGGCAAGCGCACTTTCGTAGTAACTCAGAGCATTTCCCAGGTCGCCGAGGTCGCGATATATATTGCCGAAGTTATTTAATACCCTTGCTTCCAGTCTGCGATCTTTCGCTTTTTTTGCCAGCGCATTTGCCTGATGGAGCGTTTCAAGTCCCAACTCATAGTCGCCCTGCAGCCAATAGCAGGAGCCTTTCAGATTGTAGCCTCTTCCTTCTCCGCGTCGGTAATTGATCTTCCTCGAACGTTCCAGTATTTCGTCGGCCATTTCAGAAGCACGTTCCACATCGAAGTTCCTTATCTCTATCGCCATATCCACCAGCTTGTCAATTTTATCTTTTTCTTCAATGAGTGTGCTGTATTCCTGCTGTAGCTGCTTGAGTCGGGGTGTATCCATGTATCTTTCTTGTATGCTTATAAAATTAAAAACCCCCTGCGGTTAAGCAAGGGGTTGTGCAAATTCAAATCTTGTTATTATCCGTTTGATTCCTGACGTTTGTAATCATCCATGCCCGGATCTTCATAGCTGGTATATACAGCGCACCAGTGCCCGATCAGTGAAAGTCCCCATGCAGCGATGATCCACGCATGCCATGGATAAGCCCATGTATGTTCGCCTTGTTTACGGTGAATCATGACCATGATAATGGTTGCTATGATAAATACGATCAGATGGATGAAGAATGTGCGTTTCTGACCAGCGGTCGGTACTATCTTACGAGGCATTTGGCGCTTTTTTGTTTTGGCGCAAAGATAATAGCTCTGAGAGAAAATAGCATGCGTCTTCTGATATTTCCGGAAATCTGATATTTCCCGGCGCATTGAAATGTAAGATTGCTTACTCGTTACTTAGTTCATTTATTGCCGGAGGGGTAAAGAGAGGGGTAATTGAAATTGAGCTTTGTCCGGACAGGCTTGTTTGCTTTGAAAAATAAATATCTTGTACCGGTTAATTGTGTTTTATGAAACAAACAGCCGTTGGCAATAATGAAGGTATGGAACTGATCAGCAGTGCCGATGATCAGCTTGAGCAGATACAGAGCTTTGAGGGCAAATACCCGAAACAGCTTTGGTATCTCTTTTTCTCGGAGATGTGGGAGCGCTTTTGTTTTTATGGAATGAGGGGGATGCTCACTTTCTTCATGGTGCATCAATTGTTTATGAAGGAAGATCAGGCAAACCTTCAGTACGGCGCCACTCAGGCGTTCGTTTATGCCTTTACCTTCATTGGTGGCTTATTTGCAGATAAGATCCTGGGCTTTCGCAGATCGCTGTTTTGGGGAGGTCTTTTGATGATTATCGGTAGCCTGATTTTGGCAATGGATCCGAAGGAGTTTTTCTTTCTGGGTATCAGTTTCACGGTAATCGGCACCGGATTTTTTAAGCCCAACATATCCACGATGGTCGGGCAGCTTTATAAAAGCAACGATACCCGAAGAGATGCCGGATTTTCGCTGTTCTATTCAGGCATCAATATCGGTGCACTGCTTGGCGGTTATGCATGTATCTCTATTGGTAAAGGAGAATTGCTGGGAGGCACGATCCCCGAAGCGCTCCGTTGGAACGTGGCATTTGGATTAGCTGCAGTGGTTATGACCATAAGCCTTCTTACGTTTGTTTTCACCAAGAGAACTTTAGGTCCTATCGGGCTTCCGCCGATGCAGGGAGGAAAAAGCTGGATGACATTTGGTACCTACCTTCTGTCGCTGGCACTTGTTCCGGTGATCATGACGATGGTGGCAAAAACAGAGTACACCGATTGGTTTATGTATATCATTGGTCCTGCTACACTGGTGTATCTGATCTATGAGATGACCCGATATTCGAAGATAGAAGTGCAGAAACTGATCGCCGCACTGGTCTTTATCATTTTCTCTATTTTATTCTGGGCATTCTTCGAGCAAAGCGGTGGTTCGCTGAGCCTGTTTGCCGCCAATAATCTGGACAACAAAATTTTAGGCACGATAGAAGCAGATCCTAACGGTGTAAATAATGCCGCGAATTCTCTGTTTGTGATCATCTTCGCTCCCGTTGTGGGATTGATCTGGCTGGGAATGGCTAAGAAGAAGATTGAACCGAATACAGTAGTGAAATTCGGACTGGGCTTCATTTTCCTGGCACTGGCGTTCTTCGTTTTCTACTATACAAGATTTTTCGCTAACGTTCAGGGCATTACCTCCCTTGATGTGTTCACCCTCGCATATCTGGTGATTACATTTGGTGAGCTTTGTCTTTCTCCTATAGGACTTTCCATCATGACCAAACTTTCACCTAAAAAGTTGCAGGGCGTGATGATGGGTATGTGGTTTCTTGCCAGCGCTTATGGTCAGTATGTAGCAGGTATTCTCGGTGCCGGCATGACCAGTCCCAATGAGAATGCTACCGCTACAGAAAAGCTGATTTCTTATACCGAAGGCTACAAACAATTGGCAATTTATGCGCTGATCGCAGGTGTGGTGCTAATCGTGATTTCTCCTTTGGTCAGAAAGCTGATGCATGAAGTGAAGTAGATTATCGTAAAGTTGGGGAGTTGCAAAGGTATTAAGAACGAAGAGTGGGAGAAGGGCGGAACACCAGTAGTTGCCTGTATGCTGCATTTGCCCGCGTTAATCATGAACATCAGCGTTCTATTCTCAGCGTGTGAGATGCCGGATGCATAACAATTGAATCCTTACGATCTTTGCGCAAAATCAAATTTTCTACGTGTCTAAAATATATGCTGTAATCGTAGCCGGAGGACAGGGAACGCGTATGGGTACCGCTGTACCAAAACAGTTTCTTGAATTGAACGGCAAGCCAGTATTGTTTCATACGATCTCTGCTTTTGTCAATGCAATTCCCGATATCCAAATTGTTTTAGTCCTACCCCCTCATCAGATCAGCTATGCGCAGATGGTATTACAGTCCTTCCCCGAAAGGATTGATCTCACGATTGTCGGGGGTGGAGAAACAAGATTTCACAGTGTGCAGAATGGTTTGAAAGATATTCCTTCCGATGCTATTGTAATGGTGCACGACGGCGTCCGTCCCTTAGTAAGTGCTGCGCTCATCGGACGGTGTTGTACTGAAGCCATGAAATCAGGAAGTGCTATTCCGGTGATCCCACTTGCAGACAGCATACGCCTTGTTAAAAATGATGGCTCTGAAGCAGCCGACAGGTCGCAGTTTCGCATTGTACAAACTCCACAGACTTTCAGGGCATCAATTTTGCTTCCTGGTATGCAGCAACTCTATAACGAACAGTTTACAGATGAGGCTACTGTTGTAGAAGCTTTCGGTGAGAAAGTTACTTTGGTAGAAGGTGAAAAACGTAACATCAAGATCACTACACCTGAGGATTTGTTGGTTGCAGAGGCGTTGCTTAAAGGAATGGATACAGTATGATGAGAATTTTGACGGGTTTTGCTCTTTGCGGGATCGTTGCTTTTCTTCCCCTTCAGCTATCTGCACAGGGAAAGGATACGAGCATCTTTGCACTGCCGATTCAACTTGACGAATTTACATTGTCGGCAACCCGCAGCGGATGGGATATTGAAGGTTTTATTCGAAGAATAAAAGAAGATACTACTTTCTATAAGGCGTTTAAGAATCTACGCGTCACGCCTCATGCTGCAACAAATGATATTCGCATCCTCAACAAAAAAAATCAGCCTCATGCTTCTCTTTTCAGTCGCACCAGGCAGGAAGTGCAGAACGGTTGTCGTTCGATGAAAGTGCTGGAAGAAAAAACTACGGGGGATTTTTACGATCGTAAGAAGGAATACAATTACTATACTGCCGAGCTGTATGCCTACCTCTTTTTTACTCCTTCACCAGTTTGCGGTGAGACCAATGTGATCGCGGGCACGGAAAATATACGCGGTAAAGGAGAAATGGAAAAGAGAAAATGGCAGCTGAAGCAGCTTATTTTCAATCCCGGAAGTAAAGTGGCAGGTGTACCTTTTGCCGGAAACAAAGCCGCAATATTTGAGCCCTCCGTGGCAAAGATGTATGATTTTAAACTGATGCTTGCTGAGTATGAGGGAGAAGATTGCTATTGGTTTATTGCTCGCCCTAAACCGGAGTATACAAATGACGTGGTGTACAACGAACTTTCAACCTGGTTTCGTCAGAGCGACTATGCCATTGTAGCCCGCGACTATTCTCTTTCATATAAAACCTGGGTATATGATTTTGATGTACAGATGAAAGTGCGACTTACAGAGGTGAACGGAAAATTGCTGCCCTCGCGGATTTCTTACGTTGGCAACTGGCATATAGCTACGAAGAAAAGAGAACGCGCACGCTTTAACACGGTGCTGGAATATTGATCGCAGCAAAAGAATTTCAACGACATAAAATAATGAGAGGCTATCATTGCGACTGCCTCTCTTGTTTATTTATTGTTTTTTTGTGACGGTTACTTTCTTACCACTTTTTTTGTCAGTTTTCCGCTCTTGCCTTCTACAGACAGCAGATATATGCCCGACTGATGCGTTGCAGGTGGCGTGAGGCTTATAGTGTGCGCACCTTCTGTTAACTGCATTTGCTCGCCATGCACTATTTTGCCCTGTATGTCAGTTATCACTATGGAAATGGTTTCAGGTTCAGCGACAGTGTAGTTCAGTATTAGCGTTCTTTCGAATGGATTAGGTTGAACGGAAAATTCTCCGCGTAAGCGATCAAAATAGAGTGTACGGATATCTGAATAATTCAGGCGTCCATCATAATCAATCATTTTGAGGCGGTAGTGCACTGCCGAATACATATTGCCCACCAGTTCATCGGTATATTGATAGTTGTTGAAATGATCGCGGCTTCCCTTGCCTTTGATTTCTGCCAGGGGGCTAAAGGTTTCTCCATCAGCAGAGCGCTCCAGGATAAAAGTTTCAGTATTTTCCTCGCTACTGGTTTGCCAGTGTAAGATCGCATCGCTATAGCGTTTGTCTGCGTCAAACGAGATGAGACGGATGGGGAGCGGATTGTTGTTGCCTCCGATGACAAATTGTTGATTGAACTGTGAAGCACTGGTGAAACTATATGTTGCCATGGGTGGAGTGATGTTCAAAGAAGTTGCACTGGTCTGTGCCAGCGTCCATCCCAGGCTGGAAGCCGGTGAGCGGCTAAAGAGCTTTACGTCAGAGTTTACAGCGGTAGGCAGTAATGTGTTGTTGATAAGGTTGAAAGTAACATCTGCGTTGGTATAAGTAGCGCCGCCGTATTGGTAAATAATCCATGTTCTTGGGTGCACGTCAGTAATGCCTCCGGGGGTGGTGGTGGGAAGTGTTCCCTGTGGTGAAGCATCGAACATGTGTACATAGTAGTCTTCGCTACCGCTATATCCGGAAAAGTTCATAGAAAGATGAGCATTGGTAAAGTTCACTGGGCCTGAAGTATTCACAGTTTGCATCTCCACGCTTGGGGCTCCAATAGGGACAGTAGAGATAAACCATACCGGTGCTGCAGTAGTGTTTGTAAGGTCCATGTTAACCAGGGTCCCATGATTACAGTTGCCGGAAGCATCGGCAGTGTAGTGGCTACCCACACCTTCATCGAAGCGCAAATAACATACAAGGTTGCCATCTGAGAAAGGCGTAATGCTTGTATGCATTCCTTCCCGGATCTGCGCAGCCGTTCTTGCCGAATTCCAGATTTTGATCTCTTCCATACCGCCACTAAAGGAAAAAGGTGTAGTACCGCCGGTACGTCCGATATATAAAGGTCCGTTGTTACCCACTACAAAGCCGGTCTGAGTGGTGGCGCCAACTTCAGCTCCGTTTACGTATATTTTCATGGTTGTTCCGTCGTAGGAAGCGGCGATATGATACCAGGTGTTTGTTGTAAGGGTAGTGGTACTCGTAGCTGTAGCCAGTCCCGATTGTGTATTTACTGCAAATACAACATTCCCTGCGGCGTTTAGTGAAAGATTGAATGACTGGGCCGTGGTACTTGAATCTTTAGAGATGAGTGTTCGGGTAGAGCCAAGTACGGCTGGATTAAACCAACCTTCAACGGTAAATGTCAAGCCAGGATTGAGAATGGGCGTATTGGTCACTGTAATATGATCGTCGTTTCCATCAAATTGAAGTCGGATACCTGCATTGGTTATCGTGCTATAGTCAACAATCTGCAGCGTAGACATAGCGGTATCATTGCCTGGAGCAGCATCAAAAGGTAGGTCCGTCCAGGATTTAATAACGTACAATCCCGGGCTGGTTGGTGAAAACAGATCCGGAAAGTTTACTTGCTGGGAAGCGCCAGAGCTTACAGAGGGTACCGTTGTGGTAGAAGCGTACACCTGTGTGCCGCCCTGAAAGATCGCACAATTCACCTGAAGACTGGATTGTAGAAGTAATCCGTAGTTGAAAACTGTAGCAAAGGGGAAAAGAGATCCTTGTCCTAACGGTACGATCTGACAAGGATAGTCAATACTGATGACTCCTACATCGTTGGGCGACTGAAATCTGGGCTCAATCATAAAGCGGAAGTTGCTTCCGGCTGCCGCGAAATCAGACCACGTGGTCGAGTTCAGTGCGCCATAGAAAAAGGTTGCATCTCTTACCGGCACTTCTGCCTGAAAAGCAAAGTTGGCATTAGTGGTCGTCGTCTGTAGTACACCTACAAAGAATGTATCGGAAACAGATACCGCCGGATTTACAGGTACTGTGTTAAGTCCGGTAACACTGGTAAACTGAGAAGATGACCACAGTAGTGTACCTGGTCCTCCGTTAGTTGGATTCTGACCCCAAATGCCGATTTGCAATGGTACACCACCGGCAAAAAAGTTTACTCCTATCTGATTGATCGCATTGGCTATACCTGAATATGGAAACTTCGCACAAAATTGCCCGGTGGCACCACTAAAGCCAATTCCACCTGCAGCAGGAAGGCTGGGATCTGCATAGGCATACACCTCGTCATTTACCAATTGAGTATTGGTTTTGGAATTGTTGAAGTTGTTATCATCGCTTACCACATACACTTCGATTGTATCAAGGCCGTTGTTTGTCGGGGTATAACCAGCAAAAGTGATCGTTGTTTCTGCGGCGGGTGTCAAGGACGCGATCGTCACAGAATCTAGCAATGAATTTGCACCTTTAATTTCCAGATAGACTTTAAAGTTGCTTTGTGAATTGGTGCCCGCATTTTTTATTCTGGCGCGGATATACTGAGGCGATACATACTGTTTGGGGATTTTCCCAAGAGTGTAGATGGCGAGCACAGCGTTGTCGTTAGGATATACCGGTATAAAGCGATATGTCGTGCCGGACACCGGAAGTGGACGAGGAGTGGTACCTACGTCATTGCCATAGTTGAAAGAATTGCCAGTATAATTCCCGGCCAGAAAAGTTGCAAGGTTCCATGTCTGTGTAGATCCTTTGGTAACTGACACGATTTGGTTTGATGCAGTCGAACTTCCTTTCAACCCTACAATTGCCGATTTAAACGAACTATTGTTGGTTGATGAAGTTGTCGGTCCATAAATGAACTCAATGATATTGGAAGTTTCATACAGTTTCAATTGAAACTGCATGGAACTGTATTGTGTTGCCACGGTACTTGCTTTCTCCGTCACATTCTTCCATTGAATCGTGCAGATTCTCGAACCCGGGCTGCCGCTGGTGTGGTAACGATATTCCACTCCGGTTGCGCCTACCAGATCCAGGCAAAACGGAGCGATAAGGTTTACATCGGCAGTGTTGGTGCTAACAAACATTCCTCCCGATGCTGTCGGAGTGGATGTTGCGGGCACATTGTAATGCAGGGATGCGGTGGAAGGATTGGTTGTTCCCAGTTTTATAAACCCGTTGGTGCAGAAGATAAAATCGGTGTACGAAGTACCATTGTAAGAAAAAGAAAACCCGATAGGAAGTGCGGCAGACAGCGCATCGTCATTGTTGGCGGTGGAAATCACGCTGCCATTCATTCCGAGATCAGTATAGGTACCTGTTGAGACAACTGCATTTGAAGGAGGGTAGTTTGCTGTCAACTGCGCGCGGGTCGCTAAAGAGATTACAACAAAGACAGAAAATAGTAAGAACTGCTTCATAAGGTTGTTTTTTAAAGTGAGTAATGAGTGATATTCTATCTGATAAACCGACCTCTCGCAAACGAATCCTTTTTAAATTTAATTATTATTAAAATGTTAGACAATAGGTGCCCCGAAAAGGTTAGGGGTAGCATGGATGTTTTTGGATAATCATTCGAAAGGCTATTTTTATCGATTTATGAGGACGATACGATTACTGCTCTGTTTGTTAACTGTTTCTGTTTGTTTTTCGTGTAAGAAATCTCCTGAGAAAAAAACTCAGGAAGCAAGCGGCCCCACATATTTTTCTGTTATTCAGTTTGCCAACGATCAGTTTCGCACGTATTGGGGACAGCCGTTTACTTTGGTAAAAAAGGTGTATAAACGCGGAAAGGTCGATTCCTCCCTTGTTGCCGCAAAAGATGTAGACTGGGCTAAAGAGTTGAAACCTTTTTTTGAATCAGACATCAGCCATCCAAGCTATCTCGACCAATATCAGTTCTCTGTCCTCAACGATGATGTTACTGTTTCGCGCACCTATTTCTACGAGGCTAAGAACGAAAAACTGTTTACCCGTAGCATTCAAATTATTACCGACCCATTCACCAATAAGATCAAAAACATATTTATCGAGACTGAGAAAAACGGTGCGGTCAGAAAATTGTACTATACACCCTTGAGGATTATTCAAATTCAGGAGTTTGACAAAACCTTATTAGGTCGCGAAGAAAACGTACGCACAGAATTCCGATTTTTGTATTGATGACAAGAGAGGAGTTTGCCGCTATTGCCAAATCACTGCCGCACCAGCCAGGATGTTATAAATACTACGATGGGCATCATGTGTTGTTGTATGTTGGAAAGGCAAAAGATATAAGAAAGAGGGTCGGGTCTTATTTCAACAAAACACTGGATAATTACAAAACCAGAAAGCTGGTATCGCTCATTCGGCACATCGAGTTCACCGTTACCGAAACAGAGCACGATGCATTTCTTCTCGAAAACTCTCTCATCAAGCATTATCAACCGCGCTTCAATATTGATCTGAAAGACGATAAAACTTATCCTTATATCGTCATAAAAAAAGAACCTTTTCCACGGGTGTTTTTTACGCGCAAGCTCATACGCGATGGTTCGGAATATCTTGGACCTTTCACGGGTGTAGCACGCGTAAGAGAGTTGTTGCAATTAATTAAGAACAATATTCCATTGCGTACCTGCAATCTGAATCTTGCCCCTGGAAACATAGCAAAGGGTAAGTATAAGGTTTGTCTTGAGTATCATCTTGGCAATTGCAAGGGGCCTTGCGAAGGATTGCAGACTGAGGACGATTATGCACAAAATCTTCAGCAAGTACGGCATATTCTAAAAGGCAACACCGGCGAAGTGATTCGACACCTGAAACAGGAAATGATGCGTCTGGCTGGTGAAATGCAATTTGAGAAGGCAGAGCTGATGCGCAGAAAAATAGAATCGCTGCAATCATATCAAAGCAAATCCACGGTGGTAAATCCTCATCTTGGTAATCTTGATGTTGCCAGCATCCTTTGTGAGAACGATACTGCCTTTGTCAACTACATGATGGTGAATAATGGGAGTATTGTATATGCGAATACAGTGCAGGTAGAAAAGCACGCAGACGAAAGCAATGAAGAGATTCTTTCTCTCGCTTTGGCAAGGCTTCGCGATCATTTTCACAGCAATGCAAAGGAAGTGATTGTGCCTTTCCCTGTGGATGTCACTGAGGAAACGATGAAGGTAACCGTACCACGTGCCGGCGACAAGAAAAAGCTGCTGGATCTGAGTTTTAAAAATGCAGAGATATTTCGGAATGATGTACGCAGAAAGAACACACTGTTGCTTGGAAAACAAACCAGTGGGCAGCGAATGGAAGTATTGAAAGAATTGCAACAGGCACTTCATTTAAAGGAACTGCCGGTTCACATAGAGTGCTTCGATAACTCGAATTTCCAGGGCGCCTATCCTGTCGCGGCTATGGTGTGTTTTAAAGATGGACTGCCCGATAAAAAGAATTATCGTCATTTCCATATTCGCAGGGTTGAAGGAATTAATGATTTTGCTTCCATGTCCGAGATTGTGTACCGCCGGTACCACCGCCTGGCAGAGGAGGGTGCGGACTTCCCCCAATTGGTGATTATAGACGGAGGCAAAGGGCAACTTGGGGCTGCGTTGGATAGCATAAAGGAGCTCGGATTGCTGGGCAAAATGACGCTGATAGGACTGGCGAAAAGAGAAGAGTCAATTTTCTTCCCCGGAGATTCGGAACCCTTGCAGTTACCTTATGACAGTCCTGCGCATCTGCTCATCCGCCAGATAAGGGATGAAGTGCATCGTTTCGGAATTACTTTCCATCGCCAGACCAGAAGCAAGGGTACATTTAAAAATGAACTGGAAGCAATTCCGGGGATAGGAGAAAAGACGGCAACAGATTTGCTGAAGGAATTTCGTTCCGTAAACAATATTAAAACACTTACAGAGCGTGAACTTACCCGTGTGATTGGCGCATCAAAAGCCAGGCTGGTTTACGATTACTTTCACCCTGAAGAATAGAGTGAGCTTATAGCAGATTCGAATCTTTCGTTCGAATCTGAATCTTCCTTGTGATAGAAATCACCGTCATTCCCGGCCAAGTGCGCTAACTTTGCGAAAATTTTCAGCGATGTCCGACAAGAAGCCTGCCTTGATCCCCAGTATTTTCAAGATGAAATGTCCGAATTGCAGAAAGGGGAACATGTTCCGTACGCCAAGTATTTTTCCGTTGAAGGATTTGCTTTCCATGCCTGATCGTTGTGAGGTCTGCGGACAGAAGATGGAACTTGAAGTTGGTTTTTATTACGGAACAGGTTACGTGAGCTATGCATTATCGGTAGCCTTGCTGGGAGCAGTGTTTGTGGCGTATTGGGTATTGTTCGGGCTTTCTTACCGTGACAACAGTATTTTCTATGCACTTGGTTCAGCGGTAGCGATTGTATTGTTGCTGCAGCCCTGGTTGATGCGCATTTCCCGTGTGCTGTATCTCTATATGTTTGTTCAGTACGGAAAGGGTAGTGTAATGAAATCTGAAGAACTCTAGAAATCGATTTCCAGCGCTACCGGACAGTGATCTGAGTGTTTTACATCAGGATGGATTGCTGCACTGCGGAGGCGATTGCGTAATGGCTCTGTCACCATGAAATAGTCAATGCGCCAGCCCTTATTCTGCTCCCGAACCGTAGGAATGCGTTGGCTCCACCAACTGTAATGATGTGGTTCGGAGTTAAAATGACGAAAGGTGTCAATCATGCCGCTGTCGATAAATTGTGAAAGCCATTCTCTTTCTTCGGGCAAGAAACCGCTTGATTTTTTATTGCCTTTAGGATTGTGAATGTCAATTTCTTTGTGGGCAATATTGTAGTCGCCGCAAATGATAAGATTGGGGCGATGTTTTTTCAAATCCTGAATGTAAACGAAAAACTCATCCAGCCATTGGTACTTGTAGGTCTGTCTGAGTTCGCCGGAAGTTCCGCTTGGAAAGTATGCGTTGATTAAAGTAATATCTCCATAGTCAGCTCGGATCACGCGCCCTTCTGCATCGCTTTGCATCATCCCATTGCCATAAAATAACACGTCGGGCTGAGGTTTAGTAAAAATAGCTACTCCGCTATACCCTTTCTTTTCAGCCGAATACCAGTAAGTCTGATAACCTAGTTCTTCGATGAGATTGTGGACTATATTCTCCTTTTCTGCCTTTGTTTCCTGAAGACAGATGATATCAGCAGGGTCGGTTTTCAACCAGTCAAGAAAGCCACTTCGAATGGCACTGCGAATGCCGTTTACATTGTAGGAAATCAGGCGCATGTGGATGTGAGCGTTTGAAAGGTTATTGATTAAAGCGTGGACTCGATCTGTTGTTGCAGGGATTTTGCCCACTCGATGAGCAAAGTGGATTGTTCCTTACTTAGCCTGGCGCCACTATGCATCCATGTGTAACTGTTTAGCGGCATTTCACCTTTTTCTATCATCTCCCAGGTTTCTTCCATCTTGTGTGCCTGTCTCTTTGGAGTGTAAGCGGCAAACTCGGAGAAATTTAAATGTTTCTTGCCGTCGTTTACATGGTCTTCCATCCACCAGGCTATTGGTTGTATCTGGCTGTACCAGGGATAGATTGTATAGTTGCTGTGGCAATCGTAACAAGCTTCTTTGAGGATGGTTTGGACGTTAGCAGGTACATTGTAAACCGTAGTGATGTCTTTGCTTGTATCACCGGATTGATTTTTCTCAGGGCGAATGAACTGGATCACAACCAAAACGATCAGCAGTCCGATGAGTATGTTACGGAGCATGGGTATTTTTTTAGGACAAAGTAAATAAAACCAATTGGCTGACAGTGAGTCGTGAAGTATTTTTTGCCGAAACTTTCTTTAAAAGAAAAGGTGCCTGTTGTCAGACACATTAAGTTTTCTTTTTGTATTACTGTCTTATAGTCCTCTGCCGTGACATTGCTTGTATTTCTTACCGCTGCCGCAAGGACAAGGATCATTTCTTCCGATTTTTGGACCTGCCTGTACAGGAGTGCGACGAACGGCAGTTTCGCCCATATCGTGTTCGTCTGCTGCATATGCCTGACCTGCTTCATCTACTTCTTCTTTGTTAGAATGAAGCTGACTCATGTCTGTGTGAGCAGGCATTTCCTGTGCTGCTTGTGGTGGTGCTTCCTGCATGGGAATACCGGCACGTAGCAGGAAGGAAATGATGTTTCTGTTGGTTTCGAGCAGCATTTGTTTGAAGAGATTGAAAGCTTCAAACTTATAAATCAGGAGTGGGTCTTTCTGCTCATAAGAAGCCATTCTTACTGAAGTCCTTAGATCATCCATAGCACGCAGGTGATCCTTCCATGCCTCATCGATCATTGCAAGTGTGATACCTTTCTCCAAGGCTTGGATAATAGGTTTCGCACTTTCTTCAACAGCCTGTTTCAGATTGGAATAGATTTGAATGCCGCGAATGCCATCTGTAAACGGAATAACGATATTTTCCACTCTGTCGCCGTTCTCTTCGTATATCTGTTTGAGCTGAGGTGTCATATGTTCCCGCATCGCAGCCCATTTGCGGTTGTAGAAGTCTTTAGCCTGATGATATAATTTGTTGCCTACTTCATTCATATCGGCTTTGTCAAAGCCTTCTTTGGCTATTTCAGGCTCAAGGGCAAGATGTTTCATTACCTCTATGCGGAAGGCATCATAGTCGCGTGTTTCCTCAAATTGCGTTGCAAGGTCGCTGCATACATCAAAGAGCGCATTGTCCAAATCTATGGTCAGTCGATCGCCAAACAGCGCGTGGCGACGGCGTTTATAAATCACATCACGCTGGGCATTCATTACGTCATCATACTCAAGCAGGTGCTTCCGTGTGCCAAAGTTATTTTCTTCCACCTTCTTCTGTGCCCTTTCGATCGACTTGGTGATCATTCCATGCTGCAGCACTTCGCCTTCCTTGTGTCCCATTTTGTCCATCAGTCCGGCTATGCGTTCTGAACCGAACAGGCGCATCAGATCATCTTCCAATGAAACGAAGAACTGCGAGCTACCCGGATCGCCCTGACGACCTGCACGACCACGCAACTGACGGTCGACGCGACGGCTTTCATGGCGCTCTGTACCGATGATGGCAAGTCCGCCTGCTTCTTTTACACCGGGGCCGAGTTTAATATCGGTACCACGGCCCGCCATATTGGTAGCGATTGTTACAGCTCCGGTAAGACCTGCTTCTGCAACGATCTGCGCCTCTTTGGCATGTTGTTTTGCGTTCAATACATTATGCGGGATTTTTTTCTGCTGCAGCATTCTGCTCAGCAACTCAGAAACTTCCACCGATGTAGTACCTACCAGCACCGGACGACCAGCCTCGCGCAGCTTTTCGATCTCGTCGATCACTGCTTTGTATTTCTCGCGTTTTGTCTTGTACACCAAGTCTTGCTGGTCTTTTCGCGAAATAGGCAGATTAGTTGGAATCGTTACAACGTCCAATTTGTAGATTTCCCAGAATTCCCCTGCTTCTGTTTCGGCAGTACCGGTCATACCACAAAGTTTGTGGTACATACGGAAGTAGTTTTGGAGTGTTACTGTTGCAAATGTCTGGGTAGCGGCTTCTACCTGCACATTTTCTTTTGCTTCTATCGCCTGGTGTAAGCCATCGCTGTAGCGACGTCCGTCCAGAATACGACCGGTTTGTTCATCTACAATCTTCACTTTACCGTCCATCACTACATACTCAACATCTTTTTCGAAAAGCGTATAAGCCTTCAATAATTGTTGTACAGAGTGAATACGATCTGCTTTGACGGCATATTCCTGAAGAAGGGCGTCTTTACGTGCCTGTTTTTCTTCCGGAGCAGCGTTCATGTTGTCGATGTTTGCCAGTTCGGTAGCAATATCGGGCAGGATAAAGAAGTTAGGATCTTCACCCGCGCCGGTGATCAGTGCAAGCCCTTTTTCTGTAAGGTCTACACTATTATGCTTTTCATCTATAGTAAAGTAGAGTTCAGCATCAACTTTGGGCATGTGACGCTGTTGTTCGCCCAGGTAGTAATTTTCTGTTTTCTGGAGTATCTGACGGTTGCCTTCTTCGCTCAGATACTTGATAATGGCAGTGTTTTTCGGCAAACCTCTGAACGCTCTGAATAAGTGTAATCCACCCGATTCCTTGTCGGTTTTGCCCTCTGAAATGAGCTTTTTTGCCTCAGTAAGACTTTGTGTAACTACCTTCTTTTGTGCTTCCAGCAAACGCTCGATACGAGGTTTCAATGCATGAAACTGCTGTTCGTCGCCGCGAGGTACTGGTCCCGAAATAATCAGCGGAGTTCGGGCATCGTCGATCAGAACGCTATCCACCTCATCGACCATAGCGAAATGGTGTTTCCGCTGTACCATCTCTTCCGGATGCTGCACCATGTTGTCACGGAGGTAGTCAAAGCCAAATTCATTGTTCGTGCCGTAGGTGATGTCTGCCATGTAAGCGCGGCGACGCATAGGAGAGTTAGGCTGATGCTTGTCGATACAGTCGACTGTCAGTCCAAGGAATTCAAAGATGGGTCCATTCCATTCCTGGTCGCGACGTGCCAGGTAATCATTCACCGTTACCAGATGCACCCCTTCGCCGGCAAGTGCGTTCAGATAAGAGGGCAGCGTAGACACAAGCGTTTTACCTTCACCCGTTGCCATTTCTGCAATCTTACCCTCATGCAGCACGATGCCACCAATCAGCTGTACATCGTAGTGTACCATATTCCAGGTTACGGTGTTGCCTGCGGCTTCCCAAGTGTTTTTGAAGATTGCTTTATCGCCGTCTATACGAATATGATCCCGTTCCAATGCAAGCTCTTTATCGAGCTCGGTAGCTGTAACGGTGATCTCAGGATTCTCTTTGAAGCGGCGGGCAGTTTCTTTTACCACGGCAAATGCTTCAGGAAGGATCTCCTTCAATATTTCTTCGATTTTTTCGTCGCGCTTTTTAGACAGCTTATCTATTTCATCGTAGATCGCTTCGCGGCCATGCAGATCTTCACCGGCATAAGCCTCGGCTTCTGCCTTTTTTGCGGTTATTTCTGCGTCTATGTCTTTAAGATGCTCTTTGATTCTGAGGCGGAATTCCTGTGTTTTGCCTCTGAGCTCGTCGTGGGAAAGCGATTGATAGGTGCTGAAGATTCTGTTGATCTCAGCTACGATAGGCTGTATGCGTTTTACGTCTTTATCGGACTTACTCCCGCCGAAAATTTTTGAAAGAAAACCAATCATTTTATGTCGTTGTTAGGCTCAGATGCAGGTGTTTTGCACCGGCGTTTTTACAATTGAGAAACCTGTTTATATCAAAAGCCATGCAGCATTTTCGAGGCTGCCAGCCTGACATATAAAGGGGCTCAAAGCTAATCCAAATGCAGGATTTAGCAAAGGATAACAAGCCCTCGTAGAACCTTTTGTAAAAAAAATTGAGCGTACCTCTTGCAGGGGCAGAAAATTTTTATGTATTTTGGAAACCAATTCGAAAAAATACGTTCAATTATGAAAAGAACCTTCGTCCTCATTTCAACTGTGTTGGCTTCGGTATTATTTGCAAATAAAGGTTTGGCGCAAAGCGAAGAGCTTATAAGAGTATACCGCTGGTACAATCCCGAGGATAAAAATTATGTTACTGTTGCTGAGGGGGAATATCAGGAAGGACAGATGCTTAACTGGGGCTGGAAGGATAAGAACCTGATGTTTTTTGCTTATCGTACACCGGGACCTGACCGTGTTGCTGTGAACAGTTGGTTCAATCCTGTAACAAAGGATTACATCAGCGTAGCTGAAGACGAATATACAGATGATCAGATGCTGAAGATGGGTTATAAGGATAAAAAGCCTCAGTTTTATGCGTTGACTCGTCGTGGTCCGAACACTATAGGCGTTTATCGCTGGAAGATCGAAAGAAATAATGATTGGGTCACTATTCCTGAAGAAGGTGATACAGATACTTACATCAAGAAAGGCTATAAGCACAAAACTTATCAGTATTTCGCTATTCCCCGCAATGTTGATGCAGCTATCTACAATCAACTTTAATAAACAAATCTTTTGACAATAAAGAGGACTGCACCGGCAGTCCTTTTTTTATTGATCGACTTAATTGATATCTGTCAGTATTCTTCCTTCTCTGTTGACGCTTCGAGTAAACTAACTTTTGCGATATTGAAAGTGCTTTATATCTTGCCAGAGATAAATGATCGTCCTTATGGATAACTATACGAAAGAAACCAAGGAGAATGTCGATGAGAGATTTGGGATGGATATAGACGGGGTTTATTATGCCCATCAGCCCATATACGGGTATCGCACTCCCTATGCCGCTACCAGCAATATCGCGCGGTATATGGTTACAAAATCTATACTCAATGCGCTTAATAAATATCAATTTTCGAATTTTATTGACATCGGTGGCGCTGAAGGTTATACAGCAAATATTGTAAGACAACTCTTTCACGTTCCGGTGCAAACTACCGACCTTTCGGAGAATGCCTGCAGGATGGCAAAAGCCATTTTCGATATAGACGCGACTCCCTGTGACATTCACAATCTTCCCTTTCCCGATGGCGCGTTTGATGCAGTATTGTGCAGTGAAACCATCGAACATGTAACAGACTACAAAAAAGCTGTAGACGAGTTGTTACGGATTACGAAAGAAGTGCTGGTGATTACCGTGCCTCATGAAACGCCTGAAATCGTTGCCGAAAACATTCGCAACAAAGTACCTCACGGGCATATTCACTACTTCGATATTCACACACTTGACTATCTGAAAGAAAGAGGATATGGTGTCCAGTATGAAAAGACACTATCGCCTTTGTTGGTGGTACCCCGGGTAGTGGCAGAAGGTTTTAAGAAGCAAAACCGGAAACTTCCCTACAAGATTTATAATTCCATGACATCTCTGTTTCGGAAAATGTTCAGCATCAACACTGCCAATCGCCTGACAGACATAGATGCTCCAATCGCCAAATCGTTGGGAATGTATGGCGGTATTACATTTACCATTACCAAGCCAGGTGCAAGGAAAAAATCGCCGCAGCCAGCTCCGATTAAGGCTCAGGACTTTACTGATATTAAAGTGCCACCGTATCGGGTAAAATGATATGCCGACTGCTTAATTTATAAAGACTGCTTTCAAAAGGCAGTCTTATAATATCGCTCAATCGCTTCGAAGTATTCCCACTTACAATACCTGTACAATCAAAAATTTCAGATATTGTGTATTGGGCACATGCCAGAGGATTGGATGGTCTGAAGCCTGTGTTTGCCAGGTTACCTGCCTTAATTTCCGGCGGGCATCTTTGGCGGCCATGTCAATGATCTTTAGGAAAAGTTCAGGGTCAACCAAATTGGTGCAGGAGGCGGTTACAAGAAAACCTCCCGGTTTGGTCAGTTTCATTCCCCGCAGGTTTATCTCCTTATAGCCTGTGATCGCTTTCTGAATATTCTCTCTGCTTTTTGTAAAAGCGGGTGGGTCAAGCATGACCACATCGTATTTTTTACCTTCTTTGCCCCATTGTTTCAACACATCGAAGGCGTTTACCGCTTCAAATTTGCAGATGTCCTGATAGCCGTTCAGTTCGGCGTTTCGTCTTGCGGTATTTACAGCGTATTCGGAAATATCCAGACCTAATACGGATTTCGCGCCGTAATGTGCGGCATGAAGCGAAAAGGTTCCTGTATAGCAAAAAGCTTCCAGCACCTCAGCGTCTTTGACAATATGGCGGATGGCACGGCGGTTGTCCTGCTGGTCGAGAAAATATCCTGTTTTCTGACCGTTTTCAATGTCAACATGAAACTTCAAACCGTTTTCGTGCAAAATGATGTTGGTGTCAAAAGGTGCTGACAGAAAGCCCTTTTGCTGAGGCAATCCTTCCAGTTCTCTGACTGGCACATCGTTTCTTTCGTAGATGCCTTTCGGCGCAAAGATCTGATTCAGCGCATCGACAATAGCCTGTTTCCAATTGTCAATCCCCAGTGCCATTGTCTGGATGACCAGATAGTCGTTGAATTTGTCGATGATCAGCGCAGGCAGTTCATCAGCTTCTCCAAATATCAGTCGACAATTTTCAACATAGCCTATTTGCTGCCGGTATTCCCAGGCTTGCTTGATCCTTTTATAGAAAAATTGTTCGTTTACTTCCTCGTTCTTGTCCCGGGTCAGCAAACGAATTCGTATTTGTGAAGCAGGATTGATATAACCTTTACCTACAAAAGACCCGTTGTACGAATAAACCTCTACGATATCTCCTGGTTCGTAAGTTCCGTCACTATCTCCGAGCTCGTTGGCGAATATCCATGGATGTCCGTTGATGACCCTATCTCCGATCTTCTTGCGCAGAAAAAATTTTGCCATGCGGCAAAGATAGCTTTCAAACACAGACTTCAGGGTTTCAAAAACGCCGGACGTCTTACTAACTTTGGCACATGCTGCAGCGATTGGTTATCAGAAACTACGCCATCATTGATTATCTGTCGATAGAACCCGATACGCATTTAAATATTGTTACCGGAGAAACCGGAGCCGGGAAGAGCATTATACTGGGTGCCTTGTCGTTGATTCTAGGGGAAAGGGCCGATACATCAGTGTTAATCAACAGAGATGAAAAGTGTGTAGTAGAGGCTTATTTTGATGTGCAGCATAATACTGCCTTCCGCGCGGCATTGCGAGCGCATGATCTTGAAGAAGATGAATGTCAGTGCATCATCAGACGCGAGATCAGCACACAGGGAAAATCGCGTGCGTTTGTCAATGACACCCCGGTAACACTGGCTGTTTTAAATCAGCTTACTTCGCTGTTGGTTGATTTACATCAACAGTTCGATCATCTGGCCCTGGAAGATGATCATTTTCAAATGGAAGCACTTGATGCCGTTGCCGGAATAGGAACATCTTTCAAAGCTTACGAAGATGCTTTTGTGCGATATGGCGCCATATCGCGTGAACTTTCAGTCCTCCGTGAAAAGCAACATCAGTGGCAAAAGGAGGCAGACTATAAGAAGTTTCTTTATGATGAATTGGTAGAAGCTGCACTAAAAGAAAACGAGATAGAAAGCGCTGAGCAACAATTAAAAAGACTGGAACATGCAGAGCGTATCCTTACAGCGCTGCAGACAGGAAGGCTTGTGTTGACGGAGGGCGAACAGCCTTTGGTGAATGAAGTAAAACGTATCTCCCAGCAATTGCAAAGCGCTGCAGAAGTGATGGACGAATTAAAACCTTTGCAGGATCGGCTGAACTCTGTTTATGCGGAACTGAAAGATATTGCTTCCGATCTGGAAACTTTGGAAGGTAGGGTAAATATTGATCCTGAACAGATGCAGCTACTGCAAGAGCGCATTGATCTCGGCTATCGTCTTTGCAAAAAGCATGGGGTTCAAACTACTGCGGATCTTCTGGCTTTGCAATCCGGACTTGAAACAGAATTGCGTGCTACGCTCGATCTGGAAGAACAAGTAGAGACATTGCAGCGTGAATGGGAAGAAGCTAAGGAACGAGTTTGGTCTGAAGGGGAAAAAATATCGAAACAACGGAAGGTAGCAGCACCGACCATGAGTAAAAAGGTGACCGAATTATTGCATTTAGTGGGTATGCCCAATGCAAGTTTCAAGGTAGCGATAGATGCGCTTCCTGAACCGAGTGTTTTGGGACTCGACAAAATATCTTTTCTGCTTGATGCCAACCGTTCGGGGCAATACCTCCCTGTTTTCAAAGTTGCTTCAGGAGGCGAGATGAACCGGTTGATGCTCTGTATTAAATCTCTTATTGCAAAAGCTGTGCATTTACCCACACTAATATTTGATGAGGTAGATACTGGTATTTCCGGAGAGGCTTCCAGACAAGTTGCATTGTTGTTAAATAGCCTGGCGCAGCACCATCAGGTGATTTGCATCACGCATCAACCCCAGGTGGCAGCCAAAGGAAGTACACATTTTTTTGTTTTCAAAGACGCAGATGCAGACAACCGAATAAAGACCAAAGTGCGTGTGCTGCAGCCTGAGGAGCGTGTCATGGCTATTGCTCAGATGATTGGGGGCGACACTCCCAGCGACGCTGCTCTGCAGAATGCGCGCGAACTGGTGTCTTAAAAAAAAACTGCAGTTTTCGCTGCAGGTTTTTTAGAGTGAATAGTTGTTCTAAAGAATGACTACTTTATTTCTTCCCGTCAATTTCCCTGCGCTGATCACTTCAACAATGTACGTTCCCGGCGCCAGGTTAGGAGTGCTTATTGATATCTTTCCTGCCGGATCGAATTTTTTCTCCACGTTCATTAACTGGCTTCCGGAATAGTTGCTGATTCGTATCGAAACGATAGCATTACGCAATGTTTCGTTGGTTGTTGTAATAGTAAATTGTCCTTTGTTTGGATTGGGCGCTATAGTAATTCCATAAGTTGCAGCGGGCATGTCCGGAACACTTACCGGATGCATGTATCTGGGTGATTTCCAAACACCGCGTCCGTAAGTTGATACCCACAGTTCGTTAGTGGCATAGTTAATGGAGATATCGGTCACCTCGATGGATGGCAGCCCTTGGTTATAAGCTTCCCAATACGTCATGGATGGAGTTTTGTAAAAGACCCCGATATCTGTGCCTATATAAAGCGTATGGTTTGATGTGTCGAATGCAATGCAGTGTACCGGTACATCGGGAATAGAGTCCTGAATTTTTGTCCAGCCCGAACCGAAATAATATTCTGTAACCTTGTTCTGCCCATAACCGCTATAGGTTACATAAAGTCTGTTGGTGTCTGTAGGGTCAAGCAGGATATCGGAAATAGTACCGCCGAAAGATTGCAAAATGGAAGACCATGTAATCCCGAAATTTTTAGTGTAACGAATGGCATTACCCTGCAAAACGTATATGTGATTTACATCTTGTGGTGTTACAGATATTCTGGTGATGTTTACTCCATTCGAAAAAGTTGGAGAGATATCCATCCAGTTGTTACCTCTGTCTCCGCTGTAGTAAACATGAGCATAGCCCGCCAGCAGCATTTGCGGGTCGGTAGGATGTATTACCAGAGGGGTAATCCAGGCGCCGCTCGGTTGACCGGGAATATTATTGCTGATATTGGTAAAACTGCTGCCGTTGTTTGTAGTTCTCCGGAAGTTTCCATACTGACTGGAAGTGTAGAAAATGTTCGGGTTGGTAAAATCGATCTGACAATCCATTCCGTCGCCGCCAGTAAGTTCATTAGAGCTGCCCGTAAATGTGACGCGTTTGGTGCCATTGTCCTGCGAACCGGCAATTACGAAACTTGCCATGTCGGAGGCAGCAATGCGGTAAAACTGCGTGATCTGTAACCCGTTCGTAAGGTCGGTCCAGAGATTGGGGAAATACGATTTGTACAATCCGCCATCATTGCATTCGTACAATACCGCAGGGTTGATGGGGTTGTATGTGAGTTTATGCTTGTCGGCATGTACCGTTTGTACTCCTGGCAAAACAGAGGTCCATTCGTTTACTATATTCCAGGAAACGCCACCATTGAGCGAACGATAGGTATTTACACCACCAATATAAACATCCGAAGCATTGAGCGGGTTAATGGCGATAGTGAGATCATACCAGCCTTGTCCGCTGCAGGAATTGCTTGTGAGATTCATTGAACTGCTTAGGATATTCGTGGTACAGTCTGTAATATCCCCATAAACCTTAGTGAAGTTTTTTCCAGTGTCGTTGGAACGATACACTCCCAAAAGCGCGCCGTTGCTGGCGTTGGCAAATACTGCCTGCACTACCGAAGGGTCTGCTGCCGTAACGGCAATAGCCGCACGAGAACTTACGGGAAAACTAATCATTGATTGCCAGCTAAGTCCTCCATCGGCAGAACGCCATACGCCGCCCGGCGAAGAAGAAGCTGCATATAGAATGCTGGTGTCAGTAGGGTGATAAAGTAGCTCCTTAAAGTGGCCATTGGTAGTGGTTTGCCAAGTCTGTCCCCCATCGTACGATTTCATCATTCCGTGACTAGTGGCAAGCGTGAGGGAATTTGTATCTAGAGGATTGATGAGTATGCTGTTAGTAAGTTTGAAATCGCTGGTGTTGAATTGCAATCCGGTATTTTGCCAGCTTATCCCGCCATCTGTTGACTTTAGTACACCTATGCTGTAAGTATCGCTGGCATCTTTATCTCCGGTACAAAGAAAGATCGTATTCGGATTGAGCGGATTGTACGCAATATCAGATGTTCCCAGAACAGGTAAATGATCGGTAAGGCAAGTCCAGTTGAGACCGCCATCAGTGGTTCTCCAGGCTCCGCCGCCGGCAGAGGCAATAATAAAAGTATTCGTGTCGGTGGGATGAAAACCAATGTTATTAATACGTCCGATACCATTGTAACCGCCCGGTGAAGATGATGGGCCTACAAAGCTCCATTGAGACTGGTTGGTTGTCTTAAACTTTGCTTTATGTTCCCTTTGTTTTTGAGTGTATTCTTTCCACGCTTCATAGGTCCGCAGGGGAGAGGCCAGGTTGCCGTTTTCATCCAGGTGATGCTGCCAGTACCAAACCCAGCGTTCAAAATGATAGTGCTTTCCTTCTCCTACTACTTTGCCGTTGTGTATTTCCTTTCCTTTATCTGTAGCCTGACTCGCTATCTTGTTTCTGTAGGAAGAAACGATCTGCTCAAAATTTTTGGTTTGAAGGTCTGCCGGCAACCACGGCTGAGCCTGAGCTAAGCAGGTAATAAAAAGAGAAACAGTGAGTAACTTAAGATTTTTCATTCGCTGTTGTTATGCTATGGTAATTTATTGTCAGGTTGTTTTTTAATTGATGGAATGATTGTCTGCTGCCAATCAGAGCCTGTGATTCTATACAGAATAGTGTTTTCGCTCTTTATAGCACCCGCCTCCGACGCAAAAGGATTAGCCGTCGAAGCGGAGAGTATCAAAGTATCACCCCTTTGAATAGAGTGGGGTGCAGCCTTCGTCCCTGGTCGAAAAGGTTCCGGATGACAAGGGAACGATTTGCCATTTTTCACAAACCGAAACGAATCAGGTTTTTCAGCCGATTGCCAGACCGCTAAAAAGCGGTACTGAGATTCAATGATCCCTTCTTTTCTTCCTGGAATAATTCTTTGTTCTGAGGCTTCCAATATCACTAAGGGTGGATTGTTAACAGGTATTTTCGGAGCACAAGCTATTGTACCCAAGATGATTGTGCTGAACGCACCCTTAAAGAAAATGGTTCTCATTGGTCAAAGAGTAAATATACGAATCTTCACCCAGTTGGGGTGAGAAAGGCAGAGGACAAACAATTAAGGCGCTAGGATTAGCGCCTTCTCCATTGCAATATGAACTAAACTAATGACATCGGGGAGATGCCGCCGCAAAAATGTACCCTGCATTTTGTGAAAGCAACAGATCGACGATGGTTAACAAACGGTTTACAATTCGTTAACAAAAAATGCAGCGAGTAGAGACCAGCCTTCGAGATTTAAAATTGATGTCTGCGAGCGTACTTGTTTGCAGACCACATGACTTCTGTACATTTGAACGATGATCCTCACCGAGTCATTTTACCGTCGCGAGAATGTTGTACAGATTGCAAAGGAGCTTTTAGGGAAATTATTGGTTACAAACTTTGATGGAGAAAGAACTTCCGGCATTATTGTCGAAACCGAAGCCTATGCCGGTGTCTCTGATAAGGCCTCACATGCTTTCGGCGCGCGCAGAACCAAGAGAACAGAGGTGATGTACGCCTCCGGTGGAATTGCCTATGTGTATCTGTGTTATGGAATACATCATCTTTTTAACGTCGTTACCAATGACAAAGACGTACCTCACGCAGTCTTGATTCGCGCCGTCGAGCCTGTTACAGGATTGGATACTATGCTCCATCGAAGGAAAAAAGAGGTGTTACTGCCTGCTCTTACGGCTGGTCCGGGCGCTATGAGCGAAGCGCTTGGTATTAAGACAACTCATAGTGGTATTAGTCTGCTAAGCAAGGAAATCTTTATTGAGCATACGGACACAGTAATTGGCGAAAGCGATATTGTTTGTGGGCCCAGGGTAGGGGTGAGTTATGCCCAGGAGGATGCTTTGCTTCCCTATCGCTTTTATATAAGAGGCAACAGATTTGTCAGCAGACCAAAGACTGGCTGACACAGAAGTAGAAAACAAAAGCTGGCTTTAAAAGCCAGCTTTTGCAGATGAAGTTGATATAATAAAGGTTAGAACTTAGGACAAGCGAAGTTATAAACAGGTCCACGGTCACGTTTATTAATGCAGCCGTTGAAGATCAGCGAGAGTTCGTATGCGCCATTACCATTGGTAGCAGGCGTAAAACTTGATACGTTTATGTCATAACTGAGACCTAATTGCATCTTCGACCACTCAAGACCTACGTAAGGAGAGATTGCATCTCCGTAACGATACCACCCACCCAGATAGAATACAGTGCTTTTTTGAAACTCAGGATCATATCCGGGATTGAGTACAAAGCCTACTGCAGCTCCCAATACTACTTCTGTAGTTGCAGCCTGACTTTGATAAAGACCGCTTGCATACAGGCGTACATTTTCATTCAGGTCGAAAGAACCACCCAGATAAGCAGCATAACGAGAGTGAATTTTATGCCCATTGATACTATCGGATGATTGCAGGAATGTTTCTACCGGTTGGGTTATATGGAAGTAAGAGAAGCCTGCATATGCAGTAGCATAACGACTTACCCTACCACTGTACATCAGACCAGCGTTAAAGTCAGGATAGTTAAGATCTGTATTGCTGATTTTTTCAGAGGTGGTAATATCGGGTCTTCCCGAAGACGGACTGAATTGGTCTTCAAAAGTAAGTTTATTGAAGTCAATACTCTTTTGCACTAAAACTCCCTGAATACCCAAAGACAAAGTATGGTTTTTTTCTGTTCCCAGGGCTTTATGGTAGGCAGCCGAAATACCTACATTGATACAGGTAAGAGCACCAATGCCGGAGCGATCATAAAGACCCATAATGCCTACGCCAACTGCATCGCCATTATTGAGCTTGCCCTTGAGGGTAGCCATATCATAAGAAAAAGTTGCTGTGGTATAGGGATTGTTGGAAACACTTGACCACTGAGATCTGTAGTTTGCTGCTACGCGAAGATCGCACTGAACAAGGCCGGTAAGCGCAGGGTTTAGTGTAAGGGGGGATGCAAAATATTGAGTGAAGTGTGCATCCTGTGCAAAAACCGAGCTTGTCATAATCAATGCCACACTTACTCCGAGTAGTATCTTCTTCATCTGAAAAAAACTTTTTGGATAGTTGATTTTTATTTCTGCAACCAAAATAAGTATTATCTCCTTATTATGCAAGACAGACTTATGAGAAAATTGGTTGGAACTAAGCTTGTTGCTTCATCCCATATGCGAGGTCTCCGGCATCGCCCAGCCCCGGCACAATGTATCCCCGAGCGGTGAGCTCGTCATCAATCGCTGCACACCATAATTGTGCTTCGGGGAAATGGCGTTCAACGTATTCAATCCCAACCGTACATGCAATCGCACATACAATATGTATTTGAGAAGGCGTTTCGTTCTCGGTCAGCGTACGCAATGCCACTACCAAGGATGACCCTGTTGCAAGCATAGGATCAGCAACAATCAATGGGCGCCCTGTAATGCTCGGGCTTGTTACATAATGTTGTTCAATTTCAAAACTTCCATCGCGGTGATGTTTCCGATATGCAGCTACAAAAGCATTGTCGCCCTTGTCGAAATAATTAAGTAGTCCCTGATGTAACGGTATGCCGGCGCGCAGAATGGTTGCCAGCACAGGCTGCGATTCTAGTTCCACACAGGTAGCCTCTCCTAATGCTGTTGGCACGGTTACTTCCCTGTAAGGCAGCATTTTACTGATCTCATATGCCGCTATTTCCCCAATCCGTTCCATGTTGCGGCGGAAGCGCATCCGGTCACCCTGAACAGAAAGATCCCGGATTTCCCGTACCCACTCACTCAGCAGGGAGTTGTCTTGGCTTAGATTTCTAACCATAAGGCGAAGTAAATTGAAAAAAATGTAAAAGAAAAGGATATTCGATACTGTACTTTGCCCGGGATGTAACTTTTGTCCTCTCTGCCCGATCTAGCGTAAAGCCGGAATTTGCAGTTAAAGTGGCGTTAAACTGAACCATGTGGATTTTGATACATAAGCCAAGCATCTAATTTTGTACCTTTGCCCACCTTTTCAAAAGAGGTATTCAACAAAAGATATGGATGTTTTTCAGGCAATAGACCGCCGTAGGTTGCCAAGGCATGTAGCCATCATTATGGACGGCAACGGACGCTGGGCAAAAGAGCGCGGCGAAGACAGAGTCTATGGACATCATGAAGGCGTACTTAGTGTACGCGATATTGTAAACGGATGCGGAGAGCTTGGTATCGAATATTTGACCTTGTATGCCTTTTCTACCGAAAACTGGAACCGTCCGAAAGAAGAGGTGAATGCGTTGATGGAGCTTCTTGTGAATACTATAAGAAAGGAAATAGAAGAACTGAAGAAGAACAATGTGCGGTTGCATGTGATTGGAGATTATGCGAGCCTTCCCGCTATCTGTCAGAAAGAGCTTAACGAGGCACGTGAAATTACAGCGATGAACACCGGCGTGAATCTGATTTTGGCCCTGAGCTATAGTTCTCGCTGGGAGTTAATAGAAGCAGCACGCAACATAGCGAAAGATGCAGTGGCCGGGAAAATAGATCCGGATAAATTAGATGAAGTTCAGTTTCGCCAGTACCTTACTACGAAAGATTTTCCCGACCCTGAATTGATGATCCGTACCAGTGGTGAACATCGGATAAGTAACTATCTGCTTTACCAGCTCGCATACGCCGAGCTTTATTTTACACCGGTCCATTGGCCGGATTTCCGCAAACCTCATTTAGCCGAAGCCATTCTGAACTATCAGCAGCGTGAGCGGCGCTTTGGGAAAACCAGTGAACAAATACAAACGAACTCTCCGCAGCATGCATAAAATGACTTTGCGTCTTCTTAGCATTATTTTCCTTTGTCTGATTTCCGTCGCCTCAGTTTCTGCGCAAATAGCAATGCCCGGAGAAGAAAAAGGCTCCGGAGGATTAGGTAACAGGTCTCAAAGCATAGAACCTGTAAGACCCAACGAGTACACTATTGGTGGGATCACCATTTCCGGAAACCGTTTTCTGGACGAAGACCTCCTCCTGGCAGTAACAGGGCTTACAGTAGGTGAAAAAGTCCGACTGCCGGGCGATGAAGGTATTGCCAAGGCTATCAAAAATCTTTGGAAGCAGGACTTGTTTTCAGATGTGAGCATTTCGGTAACGAAAGTGATTGGTGATAAAGTGTTTTTGGACATTCACATTGAAGAGCGTCCCCGTCTGAGCCGATATAATTTCAGAGGCATCAAGAAGAGCGAGGCAAATGAACTGAAAGACAAGGTAAATCTCGTGAAGTCAAAGGTAGTGACCGATGCTACTAAACGCGATGCGGTAAGCAGGATTCGCAAATATTATGTTGACAAGGGGTATGGGCAGGTGAATGTCGCTGTGAGAGAACGCGCCGACACTACTGTAGCCAATTCTGTGATCCTGACATTCGACATTGCTAAAGGCAATAAAACAAAAATTAATCAGATCAATATTGCAGGCAATACCGTTGCTGCCGACAGTCGTTTGAAGCGTACTTTCAGCGGCACAAAAGAGATGCCGCGTTTTACTTTGCATCGGGCAGACGCAGAAAGTATCTATCCCACAGACAGGATTACATTGTCTGATTACGCAAAAAATCTCGGCTTTCTCTCTATCACTAAGACTCTGGAAACTACAGATCCTTATTTCCGTTTCAAGGGAATCTTCTCCTCTTCCAAATTCAACGAACAAAAATTTCAGGATGATAAACAGTCGCTAGTTGATTATTATAACTCGCTGGGGTATCGTGATGCCGCCATTGTGGATGACACAGTGTACACTATCAGCTCCGGCAACCTGAATATTGATCTTAAAATAAGTGAAGGTCGCCGTTACTATTTTGGTGATATCACCTGGAGAGGCAATACAAAATATTCCGATTCCGTTTTATCCTCTATACTGGCTATCAGAAAAGGAGACGTTTACAATCAGGAGTTGTTGAACAAACGACTTGGGGTACAGTTAAGTCCGGACGGTGGAGAGGATATTTCCAGCTTGTACATGGACGATGGTTATTTGTTCTTCCGTATAGAGCCCAGAGAAACCTCTATTGTAGGCGATACCATCAATTATGAAATGGCAATCACGGAAGGACCGCAGGCAACGATCAAGAACATTACCATTTCTGGTAATGATCGTACGAACGAACACGTTATTCGTCGTGAACTGCGTACGTTGCCAGGTAACAAATTCAGCCGTGCCGACCTGATCCGTTCCCAGCGTGAAATTGCTAATCTCGGCTTTTTCGATCAGGAAAAAATTGGTATTCAACCCACACCGAATCCTGAAGATGGAACTGTGGATATAGCCTATAGCGTAGTAGAAAGATCCAGTGACCAGTTGCAATTGTCTGCAGGATTTGGAGGAGGTGTGCGATTTTATGGTAACATCGGAATTGTCTTCAACAACTTCTCCATCCGCAATATTCTGAAGCCGCGCTACTGGGACCCGCTTCCTATTGGCGATGGTCAAAAATTCTCTATCAATTATCAGTCGAACGGAGCTTATTATAATTCCTTCAACTTTTCTTTTACAGAACCATGGCTGGGCGGCAAACGTCCAAATGCTCTTACGACCGGATTTTTATACAGTAAGTTCTCCGGCGCCGGCTTTGGAAACGATCCTACATCTTCCTATTTGCGTGTGATTGGTGGGAACGTCGCCTTGAGTAAACGTCTGAAGTGGCCGGACGATAACTTCGTATTTACGATGGGGTTGGATTATAAAGCGTATAAGCTAAAGGAGTATGAACTTATTCCCGAGTTTTCCAACGGATATTCGAACGACCTGGCACTGCGTCTTGTCATAGCTCGCTATTCAGTCGATCAACCGCTTTACCCTCGAAGCGGATCCAACATCAGCTTCACGGCCAGTTTTACGCCGCCCATTAGTGCATTTAGCGGCAAGGATTTTACCGACGCTTCTGTTTCAGAAAAGTATCAGTGGATCGAGTATCATAAATATCGTTTTACAGCGGAATGGTATAAGAATATCACCGGAAAATTTGTATTTAAGCTAGCGACGAAATATGGTTTCCTAGGCTATTACAATCCTGATATCGGACATTCACCATTTGGTCGTTTCCAATTGGGTGGTGACGGATTATCAGGACAGTCGTTCTTCATAGGAAGAGATATTATTGCACATCGTGGTTACGAGATTTATGCAAACAATGCAACGATCTTCAATAAGTACACTGCGGAGATCAGATATCCGTTTTCGTTGAGTCCCACTTCTACTATTTATGGATTAGCCTTTGTGGAGGCTGCCAATGCCTGGAACAGTTTCAGAGACTTCAATCCTTTCAAACTGAATCGATCAGCAGGTTTGGGTGTGAGGTTGTATCTGCCTATGTTTGGACTACTGGGGCTAGACTATGGCATAGGATTTGACAGATTCGACAGAGCTTCGGGCAATACAAGCTTCAGAGATATTACCAAGTTTACATTTATGCTTGGCTTTGAGCCTGATTGATCATTTTGCTAAAGTATTTCAATTATCATCAAAAAAATGCGCAAATGAAAAAACTGATGTTAAGCGTCCTGCTTGTTCTTTCAGGAACCCTGGCTGCGGTAGCACAGCGGTACTGCATTATAGACTCCAAGTATATTCTTGAGCGTGTGCCTGAATATAAAGACGCTCAGGACAAACTTGATGCGCTTTCGAAAGCCTGGCAGACAGAAGTCGACAATCGTATGGCAGACATCGACAGGCTGTATAAATCCTATCAGGCAGAACGTGCAATGCTTTCGGATGAAGTGCGGAAAAAACGTGAAGATGAAATAGTAGAGAAGGAAAAAGCAGCAAAAGACCTTCAGAAGAAATATTTTGGTTACGAAGGAGATTTATTCAAGAAACGTCAGGAACTCGTAAAACCCGTTCAGGACAGAGTTTACAACGCTGTTCAGAAGTTAAGTCAGCAGAAAGGTTATGACATGGTATTGGATAAAGCCGGCGGAGTCACACTGTTTTATGCAGACCCCAAGCTTGATCGCAGCGATGATGTGTTAAAATTAATGGGGGTTAAATAGACCACTTGGAAGAAACAGATAATGGCATTTACTTTGCACAGCTAAAGAAAACACATAACCTAATATAAATGAGAAAAATCGTATTGTTCCTCGCTTGCAGTTTGTTTGTCGGTAACACGTTGTTTGCGCAGGCAAAATTTGGATATATCAATTCTGATGAGTTGCTCAGCATTATGCCTGAGGTTAGAAAAGCAGACTCAAGCCTTCAGCTTTTTGCAAAGAGCTATCAGGACCAACTGGAAGAAATGGGCAAAGAGTATCAGCGGAAAGTCCAGGATTTTCAAGGACAGGAAAAGAATATGACAGAAGCTGTGAAGGAGGTGAAGATAAAGGAGATTCAACAGCTCGAAGAGCGCATTCAAAGCACGCAGCAAAGTGCGCAAGAAAAAGTAGCCAGAAAGAAAGAAGAGCTTTACTCCCCTATTCTTGAAAAAGCTGATAAAGCGATAAAAGACGTAGCCAAAGCAAATAACTATGACTATGTGTTTGACGCAAGCCGCGGCAACATTTTGTATGCAAAAGAAAGCGACAATATCCTTCCGCTTGTAAAAACGAAATTGGGCATTAAGTAGTCCTTTTTGAATATTTCAATGTCAAGGCGCACACAAGTGCGTCTTTTTTATTTATTTCTGATTATCGAACCGAACACTTCTGGCCGCTGTTGTTATTCTGGTCTCCGTCGCAGGAACTTACAGCTATTGACAGCGATATCGTGGTTATGGTTTCTGTGGATTTTGCAATTCCGATGGCTGATACGAAGTATGGGAATCAGTACTGTATACATGGAGTTTCTTGCGTACATTTCTGACTGCCTTTCCAATTTGATGTCGTAATAATATTTGTTTTAAGACATAGTTGAGAAAGAACATTTTAGACCGAAAGCAAATGGAGACAGTACAAGCTAGGCGGGTAGTGTCTTTTTGATTTGCAAACCACAAAGAACAAACGACTCTGGAAACGTTTGGAAAAGGAAGATTTCGGATCACAAAGGTGGATTTACGGGGATTGCCTACCAAAACATAATCAACGAATACTTTAGGTTTTCCAATACTCGTAACTTCCATTTGCCTGAATTGCGTATTGGAGGGCTTTACTTCGAGAATGGATGCATCGAGCGATTTGATGAAGTTCGCGCTTTGAAGCATGGAGTGAACCATGTTAGCCGGTACATCTAAATGAAGATCGTATTTAAGGTTTACCGTTTTGGTGTCCATTTTTCAGAATTTGAGATTAGCGTCCACGTGAGTCGGAACGGTGGTTTCTTTGGTATGAAAAGCCACTTTCGACTTAATGTCAGCCATGGATACTAACGACAATTTTTGTTTAGTAATTGATTAAGGCAGTCTTTTAGCGTGATAAAGATTGGTTTTGAATCAGATGTGTGCAATGCCTACAAATAGTTATGTTGGTATAGCAAGTTGAAGCTTTCCTTGAATTTGTGCAATAAACAATTCGCTTTCTTTCAGTATGGTAAAATGAAGTCCCATAAGCGAGCAAATTTCTTTTACTAAATACAGACCCAAGCCCAAACCATTAAGGGTATTATCGGGATGGAACTTTTTGAAGGCAGCAATATCCTTTGTGGTAAAGCTTGTTTCTCGGACGGGCTCATTTATGAAACTTAGAAAAAAACTTTCTTCCTGTACCGTAAGAAGCACTTGTGGTGGTTTTTCTCCGCGGTGATATGCAATCAAATTGTCGAGCAGTTCATTTATCATTAGACGGAAATATTGTGAATTTCCAGGCAAGGAAGGTGTTTTTTCGAGATTGTATAACGGAAGTATTGTAAGGGCGTCTTGGTGTGTTAACTCTAGGATAGCAGCTTCGACAATGTTTTGTGGATCGAAGTGCCCCTGCCGACAACTGCTTTTTAGGTAATGTTTTCTAAGTTCGAGGGCCGAATAAGTAAGAAGTTTTTGAATGTTGCGTTGCATTCTGTGGGCAGAACTGCGTATACCTTGAAACAGGTCGTCTAGATTTTCATTTTGAGATTTGTCTAGTATTGTTTCGAGAATAAAAACTGACGACATAATTCCGTTGAGCGGAGTAAGAAATTCGTGGCTGAAGTTTGCATTTAATATTTCGAGCCATCTGTTGCGTAGCTCTTCATTGATATGTGATTCAATCTGCCTGCTTTTTTTTAGCTGAGCTTCGACCGCCGCAATAAGCGTTTTCATGGAGAAAGGTTTGGTGATATAATCATCTGCACCTTCGTTTACGCCTTTTCTTTTGTCTTCTTCACCAACATGTCCGGTAAGGAAGATGAAGGGTGTGCGATAGTGTGATGCATCATTCTTTATTGTTTTTAATATTTCGTAGCCATTTACCCCGGGTAGTTCGATGTCGCAAAGAATGAGATCGAAAGCTTGTTGTTGCACCATTTCAATTGCTGCGGAGCCGTCCGGGACCCACACAGATGAGAATTGGTGAATCTGGAGCATTTCCATAATATTTTTTGCTATGCTTTGCTCGTCTTCAATGAGCAGGATCTGGTTGCGCATAGAATCCTAATTGGCTGTTATGTTTTTCGGAATGGTAAGGGTGACGGTTGTGCCCACATTGAGCTGACTTTGAATGGACATAGCACCGTGGTGTGCTTTTATGATATATTCTGTAAGCATCAGACCTATGCCGGTACCAAAAGTGTTTCCCACGTTTGACCCGCGGAAAAATGACATGGAAACCTTACTTATTTCAGGGTCTGGTATGCCTATTCCAAAATCTTGTACTTCGATGGTTACTGTTTCGGCGTCGGCGTGAACCCGCATTAGTGGTGCCGGGCTACCTGAAGAGTATTTAAAGGCATTGCTGAGTACATTTACGATGCAATGACGAAACATTCTTTTACAGAATGTAACAGTCTGTAGTTCTGCAGGATTGGTGATTTCATAACTGAGTTTGCGCCCATCAGAATATGGGTAGAAAAGATCCTGTACTATTTCTGTGATATAGACATTGAGGTCGCCTTCCGAAAAGTCGAAAGCTTCCTTACCGTCTTCAATTCGTCCGACCACCACGAGATCGGCAAGGAGATTATCCATTCTATACACCTCCTTTAACACTCGCTCAATATGTTCTCCATATTTTTTTGTGAGTTCTTTGTTCAGTTGGTCTTTTTCGAAGAAGAGCTGGAGAATCTCCATATTACTCAAGATGACCGTGAGCGGTGTACGCAGTTCATGAGATGCAATTCGTATAAAGCGGGTTTTTAGATCGTTTAGCTCTTTTTCTTTTTCTACCAGTTCATTTAATGTTTTTTCTTTGATAACCTGATTCGTTACGTCTGAGAATCTGCCGATAATTTCACTTGTCTCATTGTCGGAAGGTGAATGTGTTATGAAATAGTCGACGAAGATGTTTCTGTCTTTGACTTTAGCGATGCCCGAAGCAAAGTCTTGCGGATTTCGTATTTCCCGCAATCTTTTTCGAAACATCCATGCATCTGTATCTTCAAGAAGCTGAAAGACATTTCCCGGCGAATCTCCTGGTTTAGTTCCTGTAAGCCTGCTAAAGGAGGTATTGTTGTATGTAATGTCGCCTTCATGATTGCAGAGAAAGATCCCATCATTTATCACGTCGATCAGATCTTTGATGCGCGCTCGTTCTCGAATCAAGGAAAGTTCTCCTACTTTCTGTTCTGTAATATCCGTGCAGTGTTCAATGACAAGCTTCACTTTGCCGTTTACAACATGCGGATAGAAGATGTGCAGGAAGTAATGTTGATGATCATCTTTGTTGACGATATCCACATATTTTATAGGCTGCTGTTTGGAAACAGCCTGCATGAACAAAGCTCTTCTTTCCATTGCTTTGCTTCTGTCGCGTTGTATGTGTCTGTAGTATTCAAAATCGTCGCGACCGATGACCCAGGCTCTCAACGCATCATTGGCGATGGAATATCTGTTCGCAAAGAGATATTTGTAATCTGGACTCAGGATGTTTACTCCTACCGGCAGTTCATGAAGTATTGTTTCATAAAATTGTTTTTGTTCTTCAATTTTCCTTGTAGATACAGCGTCGTCAGTAATGTCTGTATATTGCCAGAGATGGTTTATCCGGCCTCTTTCGTCGGTAAGCGGCATATAGTCCACTGACAATATTCTGCCGTCGGATAGATGAAGATGGTCGCCGATATCAAGCCTTTTTTCCTCACGCAGCCGGTTGACTTGCGAAAGGAAGCTTGCACGATCGGATACGAGCTCTAATACCAGTTCGGACCTATCTGTCCAGTTGATACCCACGAGCGAGTCTGGGTCAACCGGTACATCAAACAGTCTGCAAAACTCTTTGTTGACACAAACTGCTCTTCCGTATGAATCTTCCAAAAGGATACCGGTTCTAAGGTTGGTAATAATCTTTGTCAGACGATGAATGCCTGCCATTGATTCTTCTTCCAGGTGCTTTACTTGAGTAACATCTGTAATGGTTCCGATTAATCTTGCCGGAGCGTCGTTGTCGTGAAAGTCAACCACTTTTGCCCGTATAAGAATATGTCTGTGGTGACCCTGTACGTCAAACGCATCACAGCTATACGAGACTGATGGTTGTAGTCTCGATGTGGAAAGAATAGCTTTGATAAATTCCTCGTAATCTTCTTGATTTAAATGTTGTTTTAATGTCTCGTGCGTAAATTCACAGCTCGGATGATATCCCAAAAGCTTTTTATAGCTGGAAAAGAAAGTGAATTCGGGGTTGGGATTCGTATCCTGCATATCGACCATCCAAATTCCATCGCCGGAGCTTTCCAATGCCAATTGCCACAACTGTTCACCACGACGAAGGAACGCCTCTATCTTTTTTTGTTCAGTTATGTCTTCTATTGTAATGCATTGGTAAGCGATGCGTTTGTCGGAATTGTGAACTGTTTGCAAACGGATTCTCAAGTCGACAAGTGTGCCGTTTTTCCGCGTCCCTTTCATTTCTTTGAGGTAGTCAAGTCCGGCTTCTGCGGCTGCGACGATTGCAGTATGATTGGAAACATTTCTCAATATTCGCGCTAGCAACACAGACAGGTCAAGTCCGATTATTTCCGGGGAAGTGAAGTCAAATATGTTGATAAAGGCGCTGTTTACCCAATCTATCTTGTTGTCGCTTCCAATAAGGATAACACCGTTGCTCGTTTCTTCCATGATTTTGGCTAGCCGTTCACGGAGGTTTCTTTCGGTCTGTAATTTTTCTGAATCTTCAGTGCGCTTTTGGACACATTCTTCTGAATTTTCGATACAAGGGGGGAATGTATTTATCAACTCATCGGTAGGTATTTCGAAATTATTTATGTCCGTCAGGGTGTGAAACACCGGGTGTGTCAGTAAGACAAGGTTTTCCGATTCGGGTATTGGCATGATAGTGCCCTGGAGTTTCAGCCGAAATCGTTTGCAGGTAAGTTGCAAATTGCCATTCTTGAGCAGGTTGTTATATTCTGAGAGTCCCGTACTTTCCCAAGTCTCATGAAAAACATCATCAAAGTATTCGTTAGGACAAATCCATTTTCGAAGCCTCGTCCCGCAGGAGACAATATTTCCGTTCTTCGAAATGATAACATAAAATGGGAAAAGGGTCTGTAGGCGTTTTAGGAGCATTTTTTTAGCTAATGTTGGCTCGATTTGTTGCATTTGAAGGGAAATTTTAAGTTGGCCTAATCGCAACTAGTTAACATTTGGAAATAAGTGCATTATGCAAGTTATTCTGCCTATCAGATATGGGAATTGCATTAGCCTAAAGGCAGTTACAATGTGTTTTAGAGAGCAGATTCTTCTTATATCTCCTAATGTTAGGAGTGTTTTAGCCAGCTATGCCTCAGTGATGCATCAAAAGCTGCCTCAAAGCAGAAAGGTCTACAGGTTTCCGCATAAAGGAAACAACTTTCATCGTGTTTAGCCCCTGAACTGAGGCATTGGCGATGAAATCTTCCTCCGAGCTCGCTGAAAGGATGACAATCTTCAGTTTATCTCTATATTTTGAATGTTGTTCGTTTATCGCTTTTAAAACTCCGTAGCCGTCTAGACGAGGCATGTTTAAATCTAGCAAAATCCAACCTAAAGTTTCATCAGATATAATGAGATCTAATGCCTCAACACCATCTTTAGCCAAGGCGACATGCCAGCCTGATCTAGTAAGAAACATTTCGAGTGTAAAGCGATTGATAGGTTCGTCGTCCACTATCAGGATTTTCCGGGGGCTACACATAGTTGCGTCTCTGATGCAGATTAATTAACTCAAATCTACTTGATACATTGAGTTTTTTGTATATATTTTTGATATGTTGGTTGATCGTATGGTAAGAAAGATTCATATTCGATGCAATTGCTTTATAGGTCAGTCCGTCCTTCAGCAGCGACATGATCTTCTTTTCCTGTGCTGTAAGTCCCATATCGTTCATTACCGCTTCCTGATTATTTCTTTTTGCGAGTGTCTTCATGAGCTTCTTTACAAGGTCGGGACTTAGAAAGGTGCCGTTTGCCAATATTGCCTCCAGCGTCTGCACAAGTGACGTCATGGTAAACGGCTTTAAAATATATCCCTGTACTCCTTGTTCAATAGCCTGCAGGAGCAGCTCGTCCCGCGTGTCTCCGGTCATAATTACAATTCTGCTGGCAGCAAAATGCTCGGTGAGAGAACGCAGATAATTGATCGAAGGTCCCTCCTCTAAGTACACATCAAGGAGTATAATATCAGGTACGATGTCTGGCTTAAGGCTGATGAGATCGCTGATTTTTGAAGCATTAAACAGACAATGGAAAGTACGTGTTACATTGAGATAATTAACAATGGCTTCCCGTAGCGGTTGGTCGTCTTCCAAAATGGCAATTAGATACATCGTTAAAAAATTTTGTTTTCCCTTAACTTGAAGGTCCCCGTTTTTGTTACTATATCACCTTCTTTCAATAATCAGTGTCACATTTGCAATGTGCTATCATTTAGTTTTTATGTTTAGTATAAGCCTTTAACTACCAATGCGTGAAGGTAGCTATTAGACTAGCATTAATGAATACCTACTGTTAGTTAATTTTTGGATACAGAGGTTTATTATTGTTCCAAATTATAAACGGCATAGTTTTCCTTATGTCGAAAAGACTAAATTTATTACCTTTTTAGAAGAATCATATGAAAGAGGTACCTGCTACGGTGAGGCGGTCAATTGAATTGCTGGGACTTTGCGCGCTAGCCTATGTCCTTAGCACAGCAAGGGACATAGTGGGGCCTATTCTTATGGCCTTTTTTCTAAGTATTCTTCTATTACCTATATACAGGCTGCTCAGGCGCTGGAAGGTTCCTGAAATAGTTGCTATACTTTTATCTATTGCTGTAGCAGCATTGGTTTTGGCAGGTGTCATCTGGTTTTTTTCCCGGCAGATAGCCCTTTTGCTTTCAGACATTCCGGAAATCCAAAAGAACCTGAACCTTCATTGGCAAAGTATTAGTGTCTGGATCAATGATAAGACCAATTTCTCTTCCCAGCAACAAATTGAGTTGCTTCGAACTCAAAGTCAGAATCTGATTGGAAATGCCGGGGGATACCTCAGTGGTGCGGCGCTTACGCTTACAGGCGTTTTCGTGTTCGTCGGCTTACTGCCAATCTATACCTTCCTTATCATGTACTACAAGAACCTCCTGCTGAAGTTTGTGTTCCTTTGGTTTAAGCCGGAACAGCATCCTACTGTTCAGACCACACTTACGGAGGCGGAGCGTATTATCATGAGCTATCTGGTGGGACTGACCATTCAAATCACCTATATCACCGTGTTATTAGGCGGGCTTTTGGCGGTGCTGGGTATTAAACATGCCCTACTCATCGGCGTAGTCTTCGCGTTCTTGAATCTCATCCCTTATGTAGGTGCTTTGATCGGAAATGTGATTGGGGTATTGCTCACACTAACTTCCTCTCAAAGTCTTATGCCTATTTTCTTGGTATTAGGAGCGATTGCCGCTGTGCAGTTTCTCGACAACAACATCCTTATGCCAAGGATTGTGGGTTCAAAGGTTCGGCTAAATGCTCTGGCAAGTATTCTGGGAGTGGTTATCGGCGGATCGCTGGCGGGTGTAATGGGTATGTTTCTGTCGCTGCCGGTAATGGCGGTGTTGAAAATTATTTTCGACAATTCTGTTTCTTTCAGACAATGGGGAGTGCTTTTGGGCGATGAGAAGCCTGCCAGAAGTCCCATGTTTGCACCGAGAAAGAAGAACAGATCCTGAAGCTTGCGCATAGTTCTTCCCGACCGACGCATTGTAAATTTCTTGTCGTAAATGCAGTTAACAGTTTTTTAAAGCGTATTGCCTCCTGCAAGACAGCGTTTTTTGTTACTTTTGAAACTTGCTTTTTTCAAACCCATGTCATTACCGCCGCTTTTAAAGCATGTTTACAATCACGGAACGGAAGAGGTCATTCGCAGAGGTAAAAAGATATTTCACACCGCCGGCGTTCAGCTTCTTGATGTAGATCATTTGGTGGAACAGGTCAGATTTCGTGTTCGTAACGATCTGTACCAGAATTACTATACCGTTACTGTTTCAAAATATCTTCAGCCGAAAGAAATCTCTGTAAGGTGTCAATGTCCGTACAATCTCGGTGAAATTTGCCGACATGAAGTAGCGGCGTTGTTTCAATTAAATGACATCGTACAAAGCGGATTTTTTGAAAATACAGATATCACCTACGATCAGAAGCACACGGTGGTGCGACTCAGGCAAGTCAGTCACCAGTTGCTTCAGGTCTTTGCCTCGCCTGGAATTATTGAACAGGCAGAGACCATAGCGCGAGCGGGCAAGGTTATCATCATATCTAGCATCAATGACACCATAGAGGCGGAAGTTCCTGAGGAAGAAGAAACCTTTAAAGTCGTCATTCGGCAAAATGAAGAACGCTACTTCGATACTTCCTGTGGCTGCGACGAAAAAGATCATCCGTTATGTGTCCATAAGGCTGCTGTTTTTATGCAGGTCTTGTTCACCTACGGCGCATCTTTTTTTCAGTCAATGCGCAATTGGGACGAGCAAAAAAATAAATTGCTGAGTCTTTATGGGTATTCGCTGAAAGACGATTTGACGGGTAAGTTTACGTTTACCTACGAGAATGGAAAGCCATTTCTTCGTGTACTTGATCCTACGATCAAAAAGGTTGTTCCCCGCGAGCAGCCTGTCGCTTCACCCCCCGTGCCTGCGCCGGTTGCAGAAAAGCGGTTGGGAATCGTTATAGACAGGAATGTTCCCTGGTATCCCTTTGTGGCAATGCATCTTGTAGCCGGTGCGCCTAATGAAGCAGGAGACGCTTTTGTTGATGGCATTGACAAACTTGACCTTACTCAATATTTAGATCCCGCTCGCTTTGTGGAAGTTGACCGGGAATTGATACCGATTATTCGGAAATTTTCCCCGGAAGAGATATTGCGCTATATGCGGAAGAATCTTCCCTTTGGCGATTTTCTGGGAGAATATGATGTGGTGCTAAAAGACACACCTCCCGATGAGGTGCGCGAACAGGTCTGGGAATTTCTACTTCCGAAGTATAAAAAACTGCTCGAGCGTTTTGCCGGTCATGCCCTGACGTTTGTTTTATCAAGAGGTAAAACGCTTTCTTCTGCATCACTCGAACCGGTTGCGTTTTCTGAAAAAAGACTTCATCCGCAATTGTTGGTGAGCAAAGCGGAGGAAGTGTATGCTATCACACTCGAGTGGAGGCTTGGTAATATTTCTTTGCCGTTTGAGGAGATCGATTTACTTAATCCCGGCTTGTTGTTGCACAATGGAACTCTGCATGCTGTAGACAGTTATGCCGAGATTCAGCTCATAGAACAGTTCTTGCCCGATGGAAAGTTAGAAATACCAGCTTCGGAATGGAATTCTTTTCTCGAACATCAGGTGATGGAATGGAGCCAGTTGCTGCATGTTCACTTTGCAGACGAACTTGTCGATCGGCTGGAAGGTATCAAACCTTCATACCAGCTCTATCTTCAGGAGCGCGAACAGATCTTAATGTTTCAGCCGGCGTTTTCTTACAACGGAACTAATATAAAATGGGGCTTCTTTGGTGACGTCATTAAGCCGCAGGATGGTAAGGTGAAAATCATTCATCGAAGCGAAGAGGCAGAGGAACAATTTGTCAATCACCTGAGGATGATGCATACAGATATGCGACAGCATCCTAAGGAATATTTTCTCTATCTCCCTGCTTCCGGCGTGCTGGCCAACAACTGGTTTTTCCGGTTTATCGACGAGATGAAGGAATGGAAAGTGGAGCTGTTTGGTTATGAAGGGTTAAAGAGTTTGCGGATCAATACAAATAAGCCACAAACTCGCGTACAGGTGAGCAGCGGCATCGATTGGTTTGATGCTCAGGTCGAGGTAGTCTTTGGAGATCAGACAGTAACTATAGCCGAGGTAAAACGCGCGCTGGCGCAAAAGATAAACTATGTAAAGCTGAACGATGGTACTTTAGGTATGCTTCCCGAAGAGTGGCTGAAGAAATATTCGCTTCTGATAAAAATGGGCGAAGCAAAGAATGGGAAACTTCGCCTGAAAAAATATCACTTCAGCGCATTGGACGAGTTGCTTGCAGAAGTAGATGAAGAAGCTTTGCAGCATGAACTTGAAGAAAAGAAAGAAAGATTAGCGGAAATTATTTCCAACGATTATTCCCGATTGACACCTCCGCCCCAACTTCGTGCTACATTGCGCCCCTATCAGCAGGCAGGTTTTCAATGGCTCACTTTTCTGAATGAAGCCGGGTGGGGCGGTATTCTGGCAGATGATATGGGGTTGGGTAAAACAGTTCAGACACTTGCCTATCTGCAACACTATAAAAACCAAAACGAGGATGCCCGATTCCTCGTGGTTTGTCCGACTACGTTGATGTACAACTGGGAAAATGAGATAAAAAAGTTTACACCCGGTCTTCGTCAGTATATCCATCACGGACCTAAACGTACTACTTCGCCGAGAACCTTCAACTCGTACGACGTGGTGATTACCACCTATGGGACTATGCGCAGCGATATCAAGATGTTCAATGCATATGAATTCGATTACGCCATTCTTGATGAGTCGCAGGCGATCAAAAATCCGCAATCACAGGTGGCAAAAGCTTCATTGCTCATCAACGCCAAGCATCGTCTTGCGCTGAGCGGTACGCCTGTGCAAAACAACACTTTCGATCTGTACGCACAGATGAACTTTTTGAATCCGGGAATGCTGGGCAGCCGGGAGTTCTTTATGAATGAATTTGCCACACCCATCGATAAATTTCAGGAAGATGAAGTAAAACAGCAATTGCGTAAGCTTACTTATCCTTTCATGTTGCGTCGCACCAAAGAACAGGTGGCAAAAGATCTTCCTGAGAAAACAGAAACGATTCTGTATTGTGAAATGGGACGTGAGCAGCGGAAGATATACGATGCTTATCGAAACACCTACAAAGATCAGATTCTTGGCATGATCGACGAACGTGGTATTGAGCGTTCACAAATGCATATCCTTTCCGGACTCACCAAGCTACGCCAAATCTGTGATTCGCCCGCCATCATTCGTGAAGAGGAACAATTTGGCAATTATTCTGTGAAGCTGGACGAGTTGGTTCGGGAGATTAAAGAGAACGTAGGAAATCATAAAGCACTTATTTTTTCTCAGTTTCTGGGAATGCTTGCATTGATCCGCCAGGAGCTGGAAAAAATGAATATTCCTTACTCTTATTTCGATGGCTCTACTTCAACCACGGAAAGAGAGAAAGCTATTCATCAGTTCCAAAATGAACCGGATTGCAGAGTGTTTCTCATTTCGCTAAAAGCTGGTGGTATTGGTCTGAACCTTACGGCTGCGGATTATGTTTATATCGTAGATCCCTGGTGGAACCCCGCCGTCGAGCAACAGGCTATTGATCGTACCCATCGTATCGGGCAGACCAAGAATATTTTTGCGTATCGTCTTATCTGTAAAGACACAATTGAGGAAAAAATGCTCATTCTTCAGGAGCGTAAGAGAGCACTGGCCAATGAACTGGTAGCCGATGACAATGCCTTCCTGAAAAGGCTTACACGGGAGGATATTGCTTACCTGCTGAGTTAATCCGGTTTGTTTTGCAAAAAAAACCGGATCAAAATGATCCGGCTGTTATGGTCTGTCAACATAAATTAGAAAGTATTCCACCATTCTTCTGTTTTCCACTTATAGGAAAATGGCATGATGAGCAATGAAATCGCCATGTTTGATTTGCCTGTGAGGGCAGCTTTGGAATAATTTTCTCCCAGAGAATTATCTGTTTTGCTGAAATCAAGATACTTAACATCGCCGATTGCGTACAGCATCCGAACTTTCATGCAAAGCCCAGCACGAAAACCTACTTCAGCTTTTAAATAAGGTGCTACGGAAAACGCGGGGTCAAAAGTAAGTGGTGCCCCTGTCAGGGTGGTCATAGCATAAGAAGGATATATGCCTGCTCCGACTGTCGCACACACACGCGGATGTGGTATCGTTGTCGCCTCGCCACCAAATTTCAAATCCAACCCTACAGGAAGCGCCATCTGAACCGTTGCTCCGTCGAAGGTATAGGCAGACTCGGAAGCCAGACCACCGGGCACATCTCCCTTCCAGGTCATCATGTTGTACATATAATCGACACTCAGACACAGTGAACTGGCATTGCCAATGCGTTTTAACATAAATGCGGTACCCGCTGTGAAACCCCATGCAGCCGATGTTTTCATTTGAGTGGCTTTGTAGGTAGTATCAAGTTCTACTACCGATATTTTTGCAGAGGAAGTATATTCAGCCTGGTTGCTTGGAAAAGTGAAGCCTAGCTGGAAACGGCTCAAAATACCGGGACCCTTTGCCATGCTGCAAAATGGAAGCGCCAGGACTACTAATAATAAGGTCGCGCGAAGTTGTGTTTTTGTCATAACGAAAGTTATGTTTACAAGATATAAATGATGCGGTGAAAGTATAAAAAAACATAAACAAAGTCAACGCGGATCATCAGATTATCGTTAGGTTTGAAGGCTTTTTTCATGAGACATCCTGATCTGTACATTGCAAAATTGGGACAAAAGGGAAGAGGGGTATTTTGTCGGAGTGCATTGCCGGAAGACGAGATTATAGAGGTGGCTCCCGTGATTGTCATGAGCGAAGAAGACCGCAAACTGCTCGATAAGACGCTGCTGCACGACTACATTTTTGAGTGGAAGCCGGCCGGCGCAGATATGTGCTGTATGGCATTAGGTTATGTTCCGATCTTTAACCACTCTTATCAATCGAATTGCGAATATTTTATGAATTACGATGAGGAAACCATTTTTATTAAAACCGTACGACCCATAGAGGAAGGTGAGGAACTGACGATCAACTACAACGGCGATTGGAACGATGAAACTAAAGTCTGGTTTGATGTAGTAGAATAATGACGGCACCCGATTTGTACAATGACTAAAACAAATCTTATGTGGACAGAACAGAATAATGCTTTATATCGCGCTTTTACCTTCAGCAATTTTTCAGAGGCTTTTGCATTCATGACGCGCGTTGCAATGCTGGCAGAACAGTATAATCATCACCCACGCTGGACGAATGTATGGAACAGGGTGGAAGTCTGGCTGAATACACACGAGGCCGGCGACATTGTTACAGACAAAGACCGAAAGCTTGCAGCAGCTATTGACAGGATTGTTGAATCACAATAAAAATGGCCAAGAGCGTTGGGGAATTTTACCACTTGTCTTTTAGTACAAAGTATTCTCTTCTGAGCAGCGAAAAGCAGAGAGAATCTTCCACATTACCATCCCTGCAATAATGCTCTCGCAAATAGCCTTCCTGAGTAAAGCCGAAATGACGTACCAATTTTAAAGAGGGTTCGTTTGCAGGTTCCACAAATGCTTCAACCCTGTTTAGGTTCATTGTTTCAAAGCCATAGGTTATCACATGTCGGATAGCCTCCTTCGCTATTCCTTGTCTGCGATGTGTTTCGACAATCATATAGCCTATCTCCCCACGTGCATGGTCGATCATCCATATATGAAAGTTGCAACTTCCTATGTGCTGATTGGTAGCGATATCGTGTATCATGAACAGCATGTAGGTTCTTTGCGGAGTCGATGAAAAGCAGAAATGTCGCAGCCTTTCATATTCTTTCTCTGTAGCGATACCCAGCACTTTCATCACCGTCTTCTCATCATAGTCTTGATATAGTTTCTGTGCATCTTCTGATGAAAGACGTCTCAATAGAAATCTTGGTGTGCGAATAATATGTGATTCAGAAAGTTCCATCTGATCAAAGGTAGAATGAGGAGAATAATAGAGCTATAAAAGAAATTAATTTGGCAAACGCATGTATGTACATATATTTGCACTCGGAACAATCAAAAAGATAGATCACATGAAGAAACTTCTCTTTATCACAGGTTTATTGCTCGCGCAAACAGGCGCTGAAGCACAGGTTAAGAAAGCCGTTATGGCTGCAGCACCAACTACTGCTACCAATTGGACACTCGACCGTTCTCACTCAAATGTCAGGTTCAACGTTGACCACCTGGTAATTTCAGAAGTTGAGGGTTCATTTAAAATGTTCGATGGTTCACTCACCAGCACAACTCCCGACTTTACTAACGCTAAGGTTGAGTTTACAGTAGATGTCAACAGCATCAATACCGAGGATGAAAAGCGTGACGGACATCTGAAAAGCGATGATTTCTTCAATGCTGAAAAATTTCCACAAATGAAGTTTACCAGTACTTCTTTCCGTAAAGTAAAGGGAAATGCTTATGTGCTGGAAGGTAATCTGACCATCCGCGACGTAACTAAAAAAGTACAGTTTGCCGTAATCTACGGTGGAACTATAAAAGATCCCTGGGGTAATACCAAGGCAGGTTTTAAAGCTTCAGGAAAGATCAATAGAAAAGATTTTGGTTTAAAATGGGGCGCACTTACCGAAACCGGCAGCGCAGTAGTCGGCGACGAGGTAAGAATGCAGATCAACGTAGAATTTGCACAGGCAAAAGGTTAAGAGATGGTTTTTTCATGAGAGCGAACGGCAGGGTTTATCCTTGCCGTTTTGTTTTTAGCTTGCAGCTATGAACCAGATCAGAGAAGCAACAGCAGAAGACGCCAGCCTTATTCAGTCGATGGCTGAGGAGATTTGGTATCCAACTTATTCACCCATACTTTCTCAGGAGCAGATCCGCTACATGCTCGACTATATTTACGACCTGCAAACCATTACCTCCCAAATAGTTGAAAAAAAAACAAACTTACCTGCTGTTATACCATCAGGAACAACTTGTGGGTTTTTGTGCCTTTGCTCCCAGGTCTGAAAATTTGGAGGTGTACAAACTTCATAAACTCTATTGCCTTGTAAGCACAAAGGGTAAAGGATTTGGAAAAGCACTGTCGCAGGAAGTGGAAAGAAGAGTAATGGCAGCAGGAAAAAGTATCGTTGAACTGAACGTAAACAGGTTCAATCCTGCTAAAGGATTTTACGAACGAATGGGCTACGAGGTGGTTTACGAAGAAGATATTCCCATTGGTGAATATTGGATGAACGACTTTGTTATGCGGAAAACACTATCATAGCTTGTGGAATCAAGGGTGCATTGCATCTTATCAATAACCGTTATAAATATTGCCTTCAAAACCTCAACATACGGTACTCGGAGACGATGAACTGCTGCTACGATACAGGCAGACAAAAGATAACCAATGGCTAGGCTATCTTCTGGAGCGTTATACCGTATTGCTGCTTGGTGTCGCTATGAAATATCTGAAAGACCGCACCGCTGCAGAAGATGCAGTTCAGCAGGTTTTTTACAAAGCACTTACTCATTTTCCTAAGGAAGAAATACTCAACTTCAAAGGCTGGTTGTACATTATGATGCGCAACTATTGTCTTCAACAATTGCGCGATCGTCCTCGCCAGTTGACCGAAGAAAGTCTTAAAAACATTCCTGCGGTTAATGGACAGAAGGAAGAACTCGAATGGAAAAACTATACTTTCGATCAGATGAACCTGGCACTAGAGGAATTGACCGAAGAGCAGCGAAAGGCAATTATTTTGTTTTATCTGCACAAGATGAGCTATCAGCAGATTATGGAGCAGACAGGATTTACTTACATGCAAGTGAAGAGTTTTATTCAGAATGGAAAGCGCAATCTGAAGCAAATCTTAACCAGAAAACTGGGCAATAGATTTTCATGAACAAAAAATACAACATATTTCCCTTTGGAGAAGACAGCCGCCCTGAGTTGTCGCAGGAGCATCTGCAGGCATATCTGGAAGGCAGGTTGAGCCCTGAAGAACAACATAGGGTAGAGCAGTGGCTGGCTGAGGAGGGTATGGAAAGCGATGCGCTGGAAGGACTGAAAGAAATGGACGCCGGAGAAGTAAAACAGTCTGCCTCAAGACTGAAGCAACAGTTGCTTCGAGAGGTTTCACGCAGAAAAACAACTCGCCAATCAGATGTAATGGCAAATCGTTGGGCTTTAGCCGCCATCTTTTTAATTCTGCTTCTGTGCGTTATAGGATATGTTGCAATAAAACTGGTTATAAAAAACTAAGCTGCCTTTCTTTTCTCCGGGTCGTAATAACAATTTAGAATAGAATCCATCTCAGCTTCTCCGGCTGCAACAAGCCTTATTTTATCCTGATACTTTACATCAATAAGTTCGCTAAGGAGTTGGGGTACTAGGTTGAATCGCGTAAATGCACTTTTCAGTTGTGAATCCCATAATTTATAATAGCGAAGAAGATCATCGGGATATACAGCCGTTCTGTCACTTCCCGCTTCCTGGGGAGCGTGAAAAGGTTCCGGAAGGTTGAGGTATCCATAGTCGTCCGTTAATTCTTCACCGGGATAAATATCGCGAATTGCTATTTCGAAATTATATGCTGTAGACATGCAGTTGGAATGATAACTGTGATTAACAAACCGTCCGTGATCCCAGCACAGCACGTAGTTGCCTTCCTGATCGCGATAGGCATATTTGTCAATAAAGTTTCTGAAAAGAGGTGTCATGTCATGTATCTGAGCCGGTGTAAATACCTGATCGACAGGATCAAAAGCCCAGGTGATCGTGCCTTTGGGAATAAATTGGGTGGCTACAACGCCAATTCCTTTTTCTTCACTAATGAAACGCAATTCTGTATGTGGGTGGATCATAGAACAGGGGTTTTATAATTTGCATCAACTTTCGCGCCAGCATACACTCCAAACTTCAGACTATGGGCCTGACAATTAGAATATTAACGATCAACAATGCGCCTTCGGTCGCATTGTTATCCGGACAGTTAGGCTATCCAATGTCTCTGGACATCGCCAGACGGCGTATTAAATTTTTAGCGCAAAGCGATGTTGATGAAATCTACGGTGCTTTTGAAGGAAAGGGTGTAGGCAAACAATTGATAGCAGTTGCGAAAAAATGGTGGGAAGAACATAGCTGTCAAACGCTACGGGTAAGAAGTAATGTTGTAAGGCAAGATGCGCATCGTTTTTATCTGAGTGCGGGTTTCAAAGAGATGAAAGAGCAAAAAGTGTTTGGACTCCCTGGTTAGGGTTCTTTGGTCCAGTCTATTTCTTCGAGCAGATATTTCCATTCTTCCCCCAACCGCAAAGCACTTCCGGGAAAGAGATGCACCATTCTCACCAAATCTTCTGCATGCCACGAGAAAATTCCACGGGCAAAGCGTACGGGCTTTCCCTCGTATTCAAAATATAGATTGCCATCGTGATGCAGATCCTGCACTACGCGCTCTTGGGTATCAAAACCGAAATAATCAAAACATTTCCCTTTAAGTGGATGATCCGTCTTGGCATCTTTTCCTTTATAGTGGAGCGTTCCCATTTTCTTCCATTCATAATTATAAAGTCTGCGTCCAAAAGGAGTTTGGCGGATAATTGTAAAATGATGGTCGCTTACCCCGATCTTTTCACGATAAAACATTCTTGAAAGAAAGCGATAAGCAGCTAGAAGATAGATCAACACTACACCCGCGGTGGCCGCAACGACCAGTCCGCTTTGGGTCAGCCTGAAAGATCGAAGTAAAAGAATGGTAGCTATCCCGGTTGTAATAAGGAACTCGATCCAGTAAACAAAACGGATTCGGAGTTCGATGCGGTTTCCCAAGTCGATGAGCAGGTGATCATTCCCCCAATAATATTTGATGTCAGACTTCATGTCTTTCGTAAAGGTCTTTTTCCTGAGCAGGTACTACCACTGTTTCAAACACTGAGGCAAATTCCTTTTTCAGGTTTTCCTTCAGGACATCTTCATCAATTTTATGCCCGAGTTCTTTTTCGATAGAAGTTACGGATTTATCGGTAATTCCACACGGTACAATGTAGTCGAAATACCGGAGATCGGTGTTAGCGTTCAGTGCAAATCCGTGCATGGTCACCCAGCGGCTACAACGCACTCCCATAGCGCAGATCTTACGTGCCTTTGCCGGATTTTGCGGATCCAGCCATACGCCTGTGGCGCCAGGTAGTCTGTCTCCTTTTATCCCATAATATGCCAGGGCACGGATGATCACCTCTTCCAGCGAACGCATATATCTGCCGAGGTCAGTGAAGAATTTTTCTAAATCAAGTACAGGATAGCCCACGATTTGTCCCGGTCCATGAAAGGTAATATCTCCACCACGATTGGTTTTGTAGAATGACACATTTAGTTCTTTGAGGCGGGTATCATTGATCAACAGATTCTCCATGTGACCACTTTTCCCCAATGTGTAGACTGGCGGATGGGTGCAAAACAACAGATGATGAGTGGTTTGCCGATCGCCTGTAGCTTCGGGGTGCTCATAGCGTAGTGCTTTTATTTTAAGCGCATCCTGCATGAGTGATTCCTGAAACTCCCAGGCGGCTCCGTATTCGATCAGACCAAGGTCTTTAAAATAAATCCTGTTCATAAACCGAGGTGCAAGTTACAACCCAAAGCCCCTCAAAAATCACCCCCTTTCAGCCTGGTTCAGGCACGATTTGATTAGCACATTATTAACATCAAATCGTATACATTTGTTACTGACTTATTTTTCAATTACCAGATTATGTTGCGTTTCATGAAGAACAAGATTCTTATACCCCTATTAGTGCTCGGTGCTCTGGCTTCTTTCTTCTCTTTTAAGTACAGTGCAGCAGATACTACAGATGTGGATAAGAAAAAGAAAGTTGTGCTGGAAACTGTGATGAAAGCGATCCGTGAGGGTCATTTTTCACCAAGGGCTGTGGACGACTCTCTTTCGCATAAGGTTTATCGTAAAATACTGGAGAACCTTGATTATGATAAAAAGTTCTTTTCTGCCGAGGATATTGCAAAACTGAGTCGCTATGAGTATGAGATCGATGATCAGATAAATTCCGGATCGATTGAGTTTTTCAATGCGCTTAATGAAACATTCAGCAAAAGGATAACGGATGCCGAAAGTTTTTATAAAGAGATCCTGCAACAGCCATTTACATTCAATGGTAAAGATTCTATTCAGCTCAATGGAGAACATCTTACCTATGCGGCAAACGACGCTGAGTTGAAGTCGAGATGGCATCAGTATCTGAAATACCGCGCACTTTCCAAGTATGTAGATTTGAAAAAAGAGCGCGAGAAAGCAAAGACAAATAAAGACGGCGATAAAAAACTGGCAGCTAAAACTGATGCAGAGCTGGAAAAGGATGCACGCGAAAGTGTTCTGAAAAATCAGGATGCCTATTTCAAACGTTTGAAGAAAATCGACGACAACGAACGTTTCGCGATATTCATCAACAGTATTACCAGTGTGCAGGATCCACACACGGATTATTTCCCTCCGAAAGACAAGCAGCGTTTTGACGACGCAATGAGCGGTAGTTTTTCCGGTATTGGTGCGCAACTTAAGCCGGAAGAGGGTAAAGTGAAGATTGCTGCGATCATAACCGGTGCGCCGGCCTGGAAGCAGGGAGAATTGAAAGCAGGAGATGAAATACTCAAGGTAGGACAAGGGAAAGCTGAGCCTGTAGATGTTCAGGGATTTGATATTGATGATGTGGTTTCGCTGATTCGTGGTAAGAAAGGAACTGAAGTACGTCTTACTGTTAAGAAAGTAGATGGCGCCGTCAAGGTTGTACCAATCATTCGTGGCGATGTACTGCTGGAGGAAACGTTTGCAAAATCTGCCATTATCAAAAGCCCGGGTGGTCCCGTAGGATATATCTACTTGCCGGAGTTTTACGCCGATTTCAACAACATGAGTGGTAGAAGGAGTGCGATTGATGTAAGAAAGGAAGTGGAAAAACTCAACCGTGCAGGTGTTGCCGGCATTATCATAGACCTTCGTAACAATGGTGGTGGCTCTTTAGGCGATGTTGTAGATATCGCCGGTATGTTCATAGACGAAGGACCTATTGTACAGGTGAAGTCAAGCGGGGTTCGTCCTGAAACACAAAACGATCGTTATCGTGGTGTTGTCTATGATGGTCCGCTTGCGATTCTCGTAAATCAAAACAGCGCCTCTGCTTCTGAAATTCTTGCTGCTGCAATGCAGGATTACAAACGTGCAGTAGTAGTTGGCACTCCGACTTTTGGAAAGGGAACAGTACAAAGACTGGTTCCTCTTGATGAATTACTCCGCAGAAGCAACCCGCTTGCTTTTGGTGGCGAACAGGCGCAGTTTGCTGAAGAAGGAGGTATCGGCGCGCTGAAGATGACCGTTCAGAAGTTTTACCGTATCAATGGCGGATCTACGCAATTGCGAGGTGTCGTTCCTGATATTGTGCTTCCTGATCCATATTCTCAAATTGAGATGGGAGAACGCAGAGATAAAGCCGCGCTTAAATGGGATGAAATTCCACCTGCAAAATATCAGCCAGTTCCTAATCCTGTAAACACTGCAGAGCTTGCGGCACTTAGTAGCAAAAGAGTCAACAGCAATCCAACCTTTAACGTCATAAAGGAAAGTGCTGCACGTATCAAGCAAAAGGAGAAGGAAAATGTTTATTCTCTGAACGAAGCTGAATTCCGCAAGCAACTGGATGAGGCAAACCAAACTTCTAAAAAAATGGAAGAACTGGAAAAGAAAGCGACTCATCTTACACTGGTGAATGTTCAGGAAGATCTTCCCAGTATCAATCGTGATAGCTCGACTATAACCAAGAATACAGAGTGGCTAAAAAATCTGTCTAAAGATATTTATCTGGCAGAAACAGTCAACATCGTAAACGACTTGATGAAACAACAATCAAAGGTTAATCTCGGCACAGGCATGAGATAAGATTTTTGAACCATTGAAAATCAGGTGCCCCGCATGGTCGGGGCACTTTTTATAGGTAGAGTACCCTGTTGGATTCGCAGACTTCATCTATTTTCACTTCAAGGTGCAAACAAGATCACTCATGCAAAGAACAGAGTTTATCGCAAACAGACTGCAGGAAGTATTGCTCGATGGTAAGTGGGTTGCCAATACGAACTATAAGGAACAGCTGCTTGCTACTGACTGGCAGGTTGCTGTCCGCAGAATAGGAAACCTCAATACCATCGCACACCTGACCTACCATATCAACTATTATCTGGCAGGTCTGTTGCAGGTGTTGCGGGGCGGTCCTTTGGACATAAAGGATCAATATAGTTTCGATCTTCCTCCCATTGAATCGCCGGAGGACTGGAATAAACTGGTGAATGCTCTGCTGGATAATGCCGTTTCGTTTGTTGAAATAGTAAAACATATGCCCGATCATCAACTGGATGAGCCATTTGTAGAAGCACGATATGGCAGCTGGATTCGTAATCTTGAGTGTGTCATTGAGCATAGCTACTATCATCTCGGACAGATTTCGCTTATCCGGAAGATGATCCTAAGCAATACACAACTATATCCGAGTGTTTAAGAAAGGATATAAAAACCATCATTAGCCTTGCAAGCATTTTAGTTAGTTTTGCACTTCGAAAAAGACAGGCTTGCTGTACAGAAGGATTCTTACGCTTATTATTTTGCTTTGCTCAGTCCAAATGGTTTCGGCTCAGGCAGTGCCAGATACCTCTCTGAAGCAGGCAATTCCGGATTCGGCAAAAGTCAATCAGGAGAAAGTGCGCAACCTCCCCAATCAGGCAGAAGACACCCGTTATCAGCAGCAACCCTGGCAACCCAACCCTAAAAAGGCAGGACTTTACTCCGCCATTCTTCCCGGCGCGGGACAGTTGTACAACAAACAATACTGGAAGATTCCGGTGGTCTATGTGGGTATCGGTGCTGCGGTGTACTTCATTCAATTCAACAACGACAAATATCAAACATATCGTAAGGCTTATATTGCAAGTCTCGAGGGAAAACCGCATGAATTCACCGGCGTGTACGATCAGGGAGCGTTGCAACAGCTTCAGGACGGGTACAAACGCTACCTTGATATGACAGTGCTTTTTACCGTAGTAGGATATACACTACAGGTAATTGATGCTGTAGTATTTGCCCATTTACGCAACTTCGACGTATCACCCGATCTTTCGTTGCGTCTACAGCCTGTGCTTCATCCCAATGGAGGTGCCGGATTAGGTTTAGTCATGAACTTAAAATAAAGTTTCCTGAGTATCAGCACAAGGTCTTTTACAAGCTCTGCAATTGCATTTTCAACTTTTATTTACCCCTTCGCTATGCTACCTTTGCCGCTATGCTGCACAGCAAGCCAAGAGAAGATAATTATTTACACAAAGGACTTAGAAAGCAACTGGTACAAGGATTACGCGAAAAAGGTATCAAAGACGAGCGGGTGCTTGCAGCTATCGAAGCAATCCCCCGTCATTTTTTTCTCGACCCTGCCTTTGAGCGTATAGCCTATGAAGATCGCGCATTTCCGATTGCTGCAAATCAAACCATTTCCCAACCCTATACTGTAGCCTATCAAACGCAACTGCTCGATGTCAAAAAGTTCGATAAGGTGCTTGAGATAGGAACGGGTAGTGCTTATCAGGCCTGTGTACTCGCTGAACTAGGCGCGATGGTGTACACGATTGAACGGCAAAAAGCATTGTACGATTTTGTGGGACAGTTTTTCTTCCTGAAAAATTATCCAAACATCAAGCGTTTTTACGGTGATGGCTATGAGGGTCTTCCATCATTTGCACCGTTTAACAAAGTGCTGGTTACAGCGGCCGCACCTTTTATTCCGCCCAAACTCATCGAACAGCTAAAGCCCGGTGGAATCGCTGTAATTCCTGTGGGTGACGATAGCGGACAGAAGATGATGCGCATCACAAAGGATGCAAGCGGAAAAGTACATGAGGAAGAACTTGGAGATTTCGTATTCGTTCCCATGTTATCCGGCAAAAACAGATAGTTGGCTTTGTTCACCTTTTTCTTTCAGTGAATGTTTAACGTTTCCCGCAAAGCGGTAGACGCACGCGCCGTTTTTTATTTCTTTCCTAAAACGACAGACTGTGGTTGAAAGTGAATTTCCCCCTTTTTCCGTGATTGCTGCATTCAGGATATTTCCCTTATTTTAACACCTTTCAATATCTCCAACCAGATGAGCGCACAACATTCGACTGCTGAAAAGCATCCTAAAGCATTGCCTTACTTATTCTTTACCGAGATGTGGGAACGTTTTGGTTACTACCTCATGCTTGGCATTTTCGTGCTGTACATGATCGATGTGGAGAAGGGAGGATTGGCAATAAAAGACACCGTTTCTTACGATATTTTCGGAACCTTTATTGCCATTACGTATCTCACTCCCTTTTTGGGAGGCTTTTTGGCAGACAAATCTTTAGGCTACATCAAGAGCGTTTACATAGGCGGTACGCTTATGGGATTAGGTTATTTAGGTCTTGGCTTGCCGGGTTTGGCTCATTTTGGCGTGCCTATGGACGAATCTCTGATAATGGGTTCTTTCTGGCTTTCGGTGTTTTTGATCGTGGTGGGAAATGGTTTCTTCAAACCCAGCATTTCCACGCTTCTGGGTAATATTTACTCCACGCCGGAGTACAAGCATAAAAAAGACTGGGGCTACAATCTCTTCTACATGGGTATCAATATTGGTGCCTTGTTGGGTCCCATCTTCGCAGCCTTTATGCGCAACAAGTACAACTGGTCTGCTTCGTTTGCAACAGCGGGCATCGGTATGTTTGTAGGACTTATTGTGTTTACTATAGGATTGAAGCACATTAGAAGCGGTGAAAGACAACCTGCCGCGCAGCCAAACAGCGATTCTCTTTTAGAAGGCTTGCCCGGTGCGGAACATAAGGAAGACAGCAGCATTAAACAGGTATTGGGTTATGTATTTCTGCCTGCTATGATTGTGGGACTTATTGGGTGGTTTTTACCTGCCATGATTCTCGGCGAAGGAAGAACTTTTCTGGATTCCAAAAGCACAGATGCCTTTTTGTTTGCAACAATCCCTGTTGTGATCTTTTACATATCGTTATGGCTTCGTGCCCGTGAAGGGGAGAAAAGACCTATCGCGGCACTCCTCGCTGTGTTTGCAGTGAGCGTGATGTTCTGGGCGGTATTTAAACAAAATGGAACGGCTCTTACAAACTGGGGAAAATACTTTACCGATCGGGAGGTGCCTGCTACTATTCAGCCGGTAGCGAGGAGCCTTTATCAGGTCGAGGAAATGCCTACCACCCCTTCGATGGTTGCACAATATGATGAGCAGTTTCGTGCGA
>ENA-UOVV01000294-UOVV01000294.1-compost-metagenome-genome-assembly--contig:-NODE-294-length-66766-cov-34.500517_pt1 | contig 66766 bp, 67 predicted proteins | sample MGYA00238155_ERZ761577 | MGnify/ENA primary metagenome ERZ761577 (study PRJEB28898, sample SAMN06268775) | compost metagenome | isolation source: Emeryville, CA | place: USA:Emeryville, CA | collected... | reverse complement strand
AGCCAGCGGCGAGTCTTCATGCAGTGAGAACGGAGCCGCGGCGCGAGTGGTTGGGCAGAAGGCTAGGCCTCCGGCTGGTCTTCATCCGCGCTGTGTTCGTCTGGCGCTTCGTCAACGCCAGAGATCATCTCGTCGAATATCTGTGCAGCCCCCTCCTTGGGCCAGCAGATCACGGCTGAGAAGTTTGCGAGTCGCTCTCCACACAGGTTGTCTGCCAAATATGCGCCCTGCGCAGCGAGATGTGCCCGTGGGTACTTGTCAAAGACCAGCAGCGTGTCCTCATCGAGCCCGTTCATAATCGTGTTTGCGCGCACGTCCGCGAGCGCCGCCAACGGCACCATGGGACCCCAGATGCCCTGCACCTCCTCGACGCCGGTGGCGGCAATCTGATCTGCTATGGCCTGCTGATGAGAGATGATCATCAGTCGCTGGACCGCGCCCGTCTTGGTCACATGGACACCAGCCCCCACAGTCGCCACGAGACCAAGGACTGCCGCTGCGATGAGCGCACCCCGCCTACGCTTGGGGCCGCCCCACCGCTCGATCGCACGCACCGCGAGCACGGCGGCAGCCATGATTCCTGCTGCGGAAAGCAGCAGACCTGGGGCGGCGTTTCGCACCCACTCGGGAGCTGTCGCGCGGGACATCGCCCAGGCGAGGAAGTTGACGGGCCCCATGAGGAATGCGCCAAGCGCCAGCTGCACACGCGGTTCGCGCCAGCGCGGTTGGCCGGCGTCGCCAACCGGCGGCATGACCATCAGGGCCACAGCGATCAGGCACGCCACTGTCAGGGAAACGAGCCACACGACGATGGGCGACACGAACCAGCTGTCGATCACGGTCATCGCCTTCTCATCGGCGAACCACTCGGGGGAGCGTTCCTCGCCTACGCGGCCGGAGTACGTCGAGGCGAGTTCTCGATAGCGGTCAAGCCCCAGAGTGGCGATCTTGACCACTTCGAAGGCGAGCAGGGGAAGGGCCACGCAGACGCCCCAAGCGAGCACTCGCAGAATCGTGCGGCACCATGGCCTGACATTCAGGCCGAGCACAGCGATGAGGAGGATGGGCGCGAAGGCGAGGACAACGATCTTGGTGAGCACCGCGAGACCGAACATCAGACCGGACAGCCAGGCCCTGCGACGGGCCGCCAGGAGGGCGAACGCGACAAGACCCGTCGCCAGGTACTCACCGAGCAGGTCTCCCGGGGAGTAGATGGGGGAGTAGTCGTTGGAGAACAGGTCCAGCAGCAGTGGCGCAGATGAAGCGGCGAGAGCGCCCCACCTGCCAGCAATCTGCCGGCCGAGCAGCCCCAGGCCCACGAGCATGACGAGATACCCGACAGTTCCGGTGATGCGGCCGGCGAAGAACAGGTCCACGCCTGCCCCGTGCAGCGCCGCCGCCGGAAGGATGAGCGTGGGACCCGTGGTTCCGTTGAACCACGGGCTCGAGTCGACCTCGTAGACGCCGTCCGAGCGGTAGCCATCACCGTTCACGATGTTGCGGACCACCGACAGGTTGTATCCCTCATCGACGTCGACCGGCGAATGGGTGAGTGCGGCGAAGATGAGCAGTGCATGAGCGAGCACGGCGACGCCCCATGCGAGCCCCAGCACCATCGCGCGCGCGTTCCGTGGCGATCGCGCGGACTGACGAAGTCTTCTCAGCACTTCCGTAGTATGGCGGCCCCCGTGCCAATCCGGTACTGCATTCGTGTGCTCTGCCATAATCGGTGACGGCATCGATGCCCCTGGCCCCTGGAGGATGCCTGTGTCACAGCACCCCCGCCCACTCGTCTCCTACGTGGTGCCTGTGTTCAACGAGCAGGAATCGATCGCCATGTTCTACGACACCCTGTGCTCAACGATCTCCCAACGCGAGGACCTCGACTTCGAACTCGTCTTCATCGACGACGGGAGCAGCGACGACTCCCCCGCGCTGCTCGCCGCGTTCGCAGATGAAGACCCCAGAGTGCGCACCATCTTGCTGTCGCGGAACTTCGGACATCAGGCGGCAGTCACGGCAGGCATGGACGCGGCTCGCGGCGACGCGGTCGTCGTTATGGACGCGGATCTGCAAGATCCCCCGGCCGTGAGTCTCGAGCTCATCAAGGCGTGGGAAGACGGCGCGGAGATCGCCTATGCTCAGCGCGTTTCGCGCAATGACAAGGCGAGCAAACGTCTGGCCGCCCACGCGTACTATCGCGTCCTGCGCCGACTGTCTGACGTGGACATCCCCGCGGACACGGGCGACTTCCGACTCATGGACCGCCGCGTGGTGGACGAGGTCAACGCGATGCGCGAGCCACACCGGTTCCTCCGCGGCATGGTCGCCTTTGTGGGCTTCAACCAGGTGGGAGTCCCCTTCGAGCGCGACGCCCGCTACGCGGGCGAGTCCAAGTACCCGCTGCGCAAAATGATCCAACTCGCCGCGGATGGCATCATCAGTTTCTCCACCGTGCCCCTGAGGCTGATCCTCGCCACCGGCTACGCGTTCTCCGGACTCGCCTTCATCGGAATCATCTACGCGGTGCTCATGAAGTTCTTTGCCCCCGAGATCACGGTCGAAGGCTGGACGTTCATGGTCATCTCGGTGCTGCTCATGGGAGGCGTCCAGCTCATCATGCTGGGGATCATCGGCGCCTACGTAGGACGCATCTACACGAGTTCGCAAGGCAGGCCGCTGTACATCGCCAGGGACGGCTCGTCTGCGCCGGTGCGTGACGCGTGAGGGCCATGCTCGGCCCGCAGCGCCAACTCCTGCTCTATGCCGGGATAGGGCTGAGCGGTGCGACGCTCGACTTCCTGGCCTTCCTGCTGCTCACGGCGCTCGGCGTGCTCCCCGTCGTGGCCACCGGTCTTTCCGTGAGCCTCGGCATCATCAACAACTTCATCCTCAACGCCAAGTTCAACTTCAAGGTCCACGACCGCCTGCTGTCGCGCTTCGCGAAGTTCTACGCCGTGGGGCTCACCGGCGTTGTCACTTCGATGCTCATGGTGTGGGTGCTTACGGAGTTCGCTGGGTTCGGCGGAGTGCTCGCCAAGCTGCTGACCATTCCCCCGGTGGTCCTTGGTCAATTCCTCGTGAATCGCGCGGTGACGTTCCGCACCCTCGAGCCGCGGCCACACGACACCCCTTCCCACAAGGTCATCTCGTGAGCGGCGGAGGCCGCGTCGCGGTGATCGGCGGAGGCTACACGGGCCTCGTGGCCGCTCTGCGGTTGGCACAGGCCGGCCATCAGGTGACGGTCTATGAAGCCTCGCCCGTCGTCGGCGGACTCGCGAGCGGCTTCTCCATCGAGGACGCGCCTCTGGAGCGCGCCTACCACCACTTGTTCCGCACCGACACGTCTATCGCGAACCTCGCCAGGGAGCTCGGCCTCGCGCTGACGTGGCACGACAGCAGTCAGGCGCTGTACTACGACGGCACCCTTTACCCTTTCGCGGGTGCGCTGGACCTGCTGCGGTTCCGCCCCCTCAAGTTTCGCAACAGGTTGCGCGCGGGCTTCGTCGTGCTGTACCTCCAGAGGACGAAGCGCTGGGCGCGCTTTGAAGGCGTCACGGCTCTCGAATGGATGCGCAGGGCCGCCGGGGAACAGGTCTCGAACGTGATCTGGGAGCCGCTGTTGCGCGGCAAGTTTCACCACTTCTACGACAAGGTGTCGATGGCGTGGCTGTGGGCCCGGGTGCACGTCAGAGCCAACTCTCGCGAGAAGGGTGGGCTTCGTGAGCAGCTCGGGTATTTCGACGGCGGCTTCGAGGTGTTCACCGATGCGCTCGTCGCGCGACTCAGGGAGCTCGGGGTCGAGATCCTCACCTCCGCGCCAGTGGGGAGCCTTCGCACTGGCGCTGCCGGCGTCACTCTCAAGCACGCCGACACCGAGGTACGATTCGACGCAGCCGTGGCGACGGTGCCGTCTGGAGCGTTCGCTCGCCTCATCGATGGCGCAGACGTTCCGGATGGCTACGTCGAGCAGCTCACGTCAATCGACTACCTCGCGGCAAGACTGCTCATCTTCTCGTCGGACCAGCAGCTCAGCGATACGTACTGGCACAACATCAACGATGTCGGCCTGCCCTTCCTGGTATTCATCAATCACACACAACTCGTTGGCACACAGATCTACGGCGGCAGGCACGTCTACTACATCGCCACCTACGTTCCCGATGACGACGAACTCTTCCAATGCCCAGATGAGCAACTGCAGCGGCTGTGGTTCAGCGGCCTCCGTGAGGTCTTCCCTCAGTTCGACGAGTCCGCGGTGCGAGAGATCCACCATTTCCGCTTCCGCAACGCCCAACACATCGTGGGAACCGACTACAGCGAACGCATCCCTGCCAAGCAGACGCCGCTGCCGCATGTGTTCCTCAGCAACTTCTCGCAGATCTACCCCGAGGACAGGGGCACGAACTTCGCGGTCCGCGATGGAGAGGCCATTGCGGATCTGGTTCGCAAAGATCTCGAGGGCTAGTTCTTCGCGAGGCGGTCGTAGGCCTCGAGATAGCGCTGGCGGGTGCGCTCGACGACCTCGTCGGGAAGCGGCGGGGGTGCCTTTCCGGAGTTGCGGTCCCAGCCCGACTCTGGCGACGTGAGCCAGTCCCTCACGTACTGCTTGTCATAGCTGGGCTGCGCGTGGCCCGGTTCCCATTCGTCGGCGGGCCAGAAGCGGCTCGAGTCAGGAGTGAGGACCTCGTCACCGATGACGATGCGGCCCTCACGGTCCGTGCCGAACTCGAACTTGGTGTCCGCGAGGATGATGCCCTTTGACGCGGCGATCTCGTGGGCTCGCGAGTAGAGCCGCAGGGTGAGGTCACGCAACGTTGTGGCGGTCTCGAGTCCTACCTCGGCGGCAACCTTGTCGAAGCTGACGTTTTCGTCGTGGTCGCCGAGCTCCGCCTTGGTGGCTGGTGTGAAGATCGGTTCCGGAAGGCGGGAGCCGTCAACAAGACCCGGCGGAAGCGCCACGCCGCACACGTCGCCGGTGGCCGTGTACTCCACGAGGCCGGAGCCGGTGAGGTAGCCGCGGGCCACACACTCCACGGGGAACATCTCGAGGCGCTGGCACACCATGGCGCGGCCCGCGACCTCCACCGGAACGGGGGTCTCAACGGTGTGGTTGGGCACGATGTCGCGGATCTGGTCGAACCACCACAGGCTCAGCGCCGTGAGAATCTCACCCTTGCCAGGAACGACGGTGGGCAGCACCCAGTCGAAGGCGCTGATGCGGTCGCTCGCGACTACGAGCACCACATCGCCGCGAGGATGCGGCTCTATGGGCTCGTAGAGGTCGCGAACCTTCCCCGAGTAGACGTGTCGCCAGCCCGGAACCTCCGGCGCCTCGGGAATGTTCGCGAGCGCCATCAGCCCACCGCCTCAGCGGCCTTAAGGGCGATGTCGCTGCGGTGATGAGAGCCGGGCAAGCCGATGAGCTCCACCCCGGCGTAAGCGCGCTCGCGAGCGCCAACCAGACCCGGCCCCACGCCTACTACCGAGAGCACCCGGCCGCCGTCGGAGACCAAGGTGGGCCCAGCGTCGGGCAGATCCACAATGTTGGTGCCTGCGTGGAGGACGTGGACGTTGTCGAGCGCCTCCGCGGCCTCGATGCCGGTGATGGGGTCGCCCTTGCGCGGCGAGGCGGGGTAGTCCTTCGCGGCGATGACCACCGTGACCGCCGCGTCCTCGCTCCACTGCAGCGTGGGGGCCTCGTCGAGGCGACCTTGTGCGGCGGCGAGCAGCACGCCTGCGAGCGGGGTCTGCAGTCGAGCGAGCACCACCTGCGTCTCAGGGTCGCCGAACCGCGCGTTGAACTCGACAACACGCACACCCTTGCTCGTGATCGCGAGGCCGCAGTAGAGAACGCCAACGAAGGGCGTGCCGCGCCGGGCCATCTCGTCGACCGTAGGCTGCGCGACGTGCTGGACCACGTCGGCGACCAGATACTGCGGCGCCCACGGCAGCGGGCTGTACGCGCCCATGCCACCGGTGTTGGGGCCCTCGTCCTTGTCGTAGGCGCGCTTGAAGTCCTGGGCGGGCTGCAGCGGGACCACCGTGGTGCCGTCGCACAGGCAGAACAGGCTGACCTCCGGTCCGTCGAGGAACTCCTCGACCACCACGGAGCCGCCGGCCTCGATGATCGCGCGACCGTGCTCGAGCGCCTCGGCGCGGTCGCTGGTCACCACGACGCCCTTGCCTGCGGCGAGCCCGTCGTCCTTGACGACGTGCGGAGCGCCAAAGCGGGTGAGGGCCACGTGCAGTTCAGGGATGGTGGTGCAGGTCAGCGAGTCGGCGGTGGGGACCGACGCTGCCGCCATGACCTCCTTGGCGAAGGCTTTGGAGCCCTCGAGCATCGCGGCCTCGCCCGACGGTCCGAACACGGGGATGCCTGCGGCACGCACGGCGTCGGCCACTCCCGCGACGAGCGGCGCCTCGGGTCCAACCACCACGAGGTCGGCGCCCACTTCCTTCGCGAGGGCGGCAACGACTGCGCCGTCGTTCTGGTCGCCCGCGTGCAGCGTCGCGACCTGACCGATGCCGGGATTGCCCGGGATCGCGTGCAGTGCGGTGACGGCGGGGTCCTGGCTCAGGGCCCTGGCGAGGGCGTGCTCGCGCGCGCCGGATCCAACGAGGAGGATGATCACGGCTGCGAGTCTACAGAGGCAGTCCCGCAGTCACGATTCCCGTGAGCTGTGGTCTAGAGGGCGCCGATGATCGCGCCCGCAGCGGTGAGCGCCACGAGGAAGTACCCGATGTGCTGGTCTCATTGCAGGAGTGCTCGTTTCGGCGGCCCAGGTGCAGCTGTACCAGGCAGAGGGCAAGACCAGGACGATCCTGTTCCTGGGGCCGATGCTATGGCCAGCCACCGACACCCGCCACCGGAGCGACGGATCAGCCGCGCTCGTGCAACAGGTCGTGAATCTGGATGATCTCGTCGCGACCCGGGCCAACGCCAATCGTGGAGATGCGGCAGCCGCTCAGCTCCTCGACTGCGGTCACGTAGTCGCGGGCGTTGGCGGGAAGGTCCTCGATGGTGCGGGCACCGGAGATGTCCTCGTCCCACCCCGGGAAGGTCTCGTAGACCGGCTCAGCCGCGGCAAAGGCGCCCTGGTCAAGCGGGAGGTCTTGGTAGCGCACCCCGTTGACGTCATACGCGACGCACACGGGAATCTCTTCGATGCCCGTGAGCACGTCGAGCTTGGTGAGCACGATGTCCGTGAGGCCGTTGATGCGCGACGCGTAGCGGGTGATGACCGAGTCATACCAGCCACAGCGTCGGGGCCGGCCCGTGGTGGTGCCGAACTCGTGGCCAACGTCGCGAAGGCGGTCGCCCCACTTGTCGAGCAGCTCGGTGGGGAAGGGACCCTCGCCAACGCGAGTGGTGTACGCCTTCGCGATGCCGATCACCGAGTCGATCCTTGTGGGACCAACGCCGGAGCCGGTGCACGCGCCACCCGCCGTCGCATTGGACGAGGTCACGAACGGATAGGTGCCGTGGTCGACATCAAGCATCGTGGCCTGGCCGCCCTCGAACAGCACGTTCTTGCCCTCGTCGAGAGCATTGTTGAGCACGAGCGAGGTGTCGGACACCATCGGCTCGAGGCGGTCGCGGAAGCTCAACAGCTCGTCGGCAACCTCGTCGACGGTGATGGCGCGACGGTTGTACACCTTGACCAGCAGGTGGTTCTTGGCGACCAGTGCGCCCTCGATCTTGTCGCGCAGCACCTGCTCGTCGAACAGGTCGCCGATGCGGATGCCGAGGCGGTTGATCTTGTCTGCGTAGGCAGGACCGATGCCGCGACCGGTGGTGCCGATCTTGCGCTTGCCAAGGAAGCGCTCAGTGACGTTGTCGAGGGTGCGCGCGTACGGCGCGATGACGTGCGCGGCATTGGAGATGAGCAGCGCTGAGGGGTCGACACCGCGCTCGATGAGGCCGTCGATCTCCTGGAACAGCACGCGCAGGTCCACGACAACGCCGTTGCCGATGACCGGCGTCACACCGGGCGTGAGAATGCCGGACGGCAGCAGGTGGAGGGCGAACTTCTGGTCGCCAATGACCACCGTGTGACCGGCGTTGTTGCCGCCGTTGAACTTCACGACGTAGTCGACGCGCGAACCCAGCAGGTCCGTTGCCTTGCCCTTGCCTTCGTCGCCCCACTGGGCGCCGACGATTACTGCTCCGGGCATTCGTGCCCTCCCTCTACGTGCGTGAGCCCCCGCGAGTCTTGCGACCCACGGGGGCTCCCGTCACGATCGCATTGTCTAGATCTTCTTACCGGCCGAACCGAGCTGCTCGCAGGCCTCGACGATGCGGGCGGCCATGCCAGCCTCCGCGAGCTTGCCCCATGCACGGGGGTCGTAGTCCTTCTTGTTGCCGATCTCGCCGTCGACCTTGAGGACGCCGTCGTAGTGCTTGAACATGAAGTCGGCAACGGGACGCGTGTAGGCGTACTGCGTGTCGGTGTCGATGTTCATCTTGATGACACCGTGGGAGACGGCCGTGGCGATCTCCTCAGCGGTGGAGCCGGAGCCGCCGTGGAACACGAGGTCGAACGGCTTGTCCTTGCCCACCTTGGCGCCGACCTCTGCCTGGATCTCGCCAAGCAGCTCGGGGCGCAGCTTGACGGCACCGGGCTTGTAGACGCCGTGCACGTTGCCGAAGGTCAGGGCGGTCAGGTAGCGGCCCTTCTCGCCGGCGCCGAGGCGCTCGACGGTCTTGAGGCCGTCCTCGACGGTCGTGTACAGCTTCTCGTTGATCTCGGCTGCGTGGCCGTCCTCCTCGCCACCAACGACGCCGATCTCAATCTCGAGAACGGTGCGAGCGGCCTGCGACAGCTCAAGAAGCTCCTCGGACAGAACGAGGTTCTCCTCAAGCGGCACCGAGGAGCCGTCGAACATGTGGGAGACGAACAGGGGCTGCTCGCCACGGGCAACACGCTCCGTGGAGATCGCGAGCAGGGGACGCAGCCACGAGTCGACGTACTGCGCGTGGCAGTGGTCGGTGTGAAGCGCGATGGTCACGCCGTAGGCCTCGGCGACCTCGCGGGCGTAGGCCGCGAGCGCGACCGAACCGAGCACCTGGTCCTTGATGGTCGAACCGGAGGCGTACTGCGCGCCACCGATGGAAACCTGAATGATGCCGTCGGACTCAGCGGCAGCGAAGCCCTGAATCGCGGCGGTGACCGTCGAGGACGAGGTCACGTTGATGGCGGGGAACGCGTACGCGCCAGCCTTGGCGGCGTCGAGCATCGCGTTGTAGGACTCGGGGGTGGCGATTGCCATGCGGAACTCCTGCAATTGGGTGGATGGAACCGCCCACCATTCTGTCAGATATCCGCAGGAGCCGAAATGGGCCTCATGTCCCGCCCGTGTGCCCCGCGGCGATGTCCGCGTGCTGGCGGACCCACGCGTGCATCGCGATGGCGCCCGCGGCACCCGCGTTGATGGAGCGGGTGGAGCCGTATTGGGCGATGGCGAGCACAGCGTCGGCCGCCTCCCTCACCTCATCAGACAGCCCGACACTCTCCTGGCCAAAGACCAGCACGCACGCCTTTGGCAGGTCGTAAGTTTCGAGCGGAACGGAGCCAGGGAGGTTGTCGATTCCCAGGACAGGGAGCTGCTCGGCGCGCGCCCAGGCGACGAACTCTTCGACGGTCGGATGGTGCTGAACGTGCTGGTAGCGATCGGTGACCATCGCGCCTCGCCGGTTCCAGCGTCGGCGCCCGATGATGTGCACCTCCTTGGCGAGGAACGCGTTGGCGGTGCGCACTACGGAGCCGATGTTGAAGTCGTGCTGCCAGTTCTCGATCGCGATGTGGAACGGGTGGCGGCGCGCGTCGAGGTCAGCGATGATCGCGTCCATGGGCCAGCCCTTGTAGCGGTCGATCACGTTGCGCGTGTCGTCGCTCGCAGAGGGCTCGGTGGTCACACCCGTAGGCTATCCGGGTGATCGCCTCCACTGTGCCGATGCTCGGGCCCGATTGGCTCGACCCTGAGATCCTCATCAACGGCTTCATCGAGCGCTGGGGCGTGTGGGCGCTCGTCGCGATCTGCGTGGTGGTGCTCATCGAGACCGGACTGCTGTTTCCCATCCTTCCCGGCGACTCGCTCCTGTTCACCGTGGGCCTGTTTGTGGGAACGGGCGCGCTGCAGGTGCCGCTGTGGGTCGCATGCCTCGCGCTGTTTGTCGCGGCCTTCGTCGGGGACCAGATCGGCTACGGAATCGGCCGCACCGCGGGGCCGCGCATCTTCAAGCGGCCCGATTCGCGCATCTTCAAGCAGCAGCACATCGACACGACGCACGCGTTCTTCGACAAGTACGGCGGCCGCGCGATTGTGCTTGGCCGCTTCGTGCCGATCGTGCGCACCTACATCCCCGTCGCGGCGGGCATCGGTCGCATGCCGTACTCGCACTTCATCAAGTACAACGTGATCGGAGCCGTGCTGTGGGCCGTGGGCGTGACGCTGCTCGGCTACTGGCTTGGCAGCTACGCGTTCGTGCGCGACAACATCGAGGTGGCCCTTGTGCTCATCGTCGCGGTCTCGGTGCTGCCCATGGTGATCGAGTGGATCAAGCACCGCCGCGAGCGCAAGACCGCCGCCTAACCGCAGCCTAACCGCGGCCTAACCGCGGCCCTCCTCCACACAATTCCGCCCAGCTCGCCACGCTGCGAGTCAGATACCAGGGAAAACGTTTCTGAACGCGCGGCCCGTGACTCGATTTGTGTGGAGGAGGGTCGCGATGCGGCGGGCGGGGCTAGACGCTCGCGGTCGAGGAACCTGGCACCGGATCCTCGAAGAGGAACTTGGGCACCAAGTCGACGGTGTCGTGCAGGCGCGACACGACCTCGCGAATGTCGGCCAGGTCGCTCACTCCCTGCTTGTAGGTGAAGAGCGCATTGCCCTCGAACACGTAGCCGCGACCCGCGGTGTCGGGAGCGAGGAAGCGCTCGATCATGCGCGGCGTGAGCATTGCGTGGGCAACGCGCTCGTCCTGGTACCAGACCTTCCAGCGCTGATTGAACTCATGTGATTCGGTGTCGAGGTCGCGAGCGCCCAGTTTCTTGCCAAGCCGCTTGAGCTTGTTGTCGGCGGTGAGCCGCAGGGTGGGCAGCCGCGCGGGCAGGGGCACCCACGTCACCTGGAAGCGGTGCGTCGTCGTCGTGGTGTTGCCGTCGGAGTCCGTCGTTTCGGTCTCGTAGCTGTACGCGAAGGTCTCGAAAGCGCGACCGTCGAACTCGCCCCACACCACATCGCGCGCCCGGCGGTTGTCACCGATGCCGAATGGCGTACTCGTGAAGTAGCGCGTCCGCTCGCGATCCTCCGGCAGATAGCCAAGCCCGTATTGCGCCACGACGGAAGCGATCGCTGCCTTGCGGCGCTTAGCCTCCTTGAATGCCTTGACGGCGAAGTAGATGCCAAGCGCGATGATGCCGACGAACAGCAGCGGCAGCACCACGAACATGACTCCGCCCATGCCTACGGCGGTCCGCCCGATCTCTGGGTCCATGACGGGCGCGCGGCTAGAACTGCACCGTGGGCGCCTGGCGGGCGCTCGGGTCCTCTGTCTCGAAGTATTCGGCGCGAGTGAAGCCGAACATGTTCGCGATGATCGAGATGGGGAACGTCTCGACCCGCGTGTTCAGCTCTCGCACATTCGCGTTGTAGAAGCGGCGACCCGCGGCCACACGGTCCTCAGTGTTCGTGAGCTCGTTCTGAAGCTGCATGAAGTTCTGGCTCGCCATCAGGTCCGGGTACTGCTCGGCGACGGCGAACAGCCGGCCAAGGGCCTGGGTGAGGACGTTCTCCGTGCGTGCCTGCTCCGCGGGAGACATGCCGGGGTTCGAGGCCGCAGCACGCGCCTGCGTCACCGCCTCGAAGGTCGCCCGCTCGTGAGCGGCGTAGCCCTTGACGGTTTCGACGAGGTTCGGAATGAGGTCATGCCGACGCTGGAGCTCGGTGTCGATCTGGTGCCAGGCTTCCTGAACCAGGTTGCGCAGGCGCACCAGGCCGTTGTACGCGCCGATCGCCCACAGCACGACGACGAGGATGACGACGCCGATGCCGATCAGGAAAAACTCCATTGTGACCTCCCGAGTCCTTGCCTTGACTCTACCGTTTGCGTCCCTTGACGCCACCATCCCGATCGTCGTCTCCACTGACGTCGATTCCTGTGTAGGTGCGCGAGTTGAGAACGCCTGGCTGGGTCGCCCAACTGGGCGCGGCCGCCCAGCGCTCAGCCTCTTCTTGCCGACGCTGCTCATCCAGTTCTGAGAATCGCCTCACCACATGCGCTGGCATGCGAGAAGCGATGCCCGTGACGAGGTTGAGCCGGGCCACGATGTCCTCGAGCATCCCGTAACCCGCGCTCCACGCAATGACGTAGCTGCTCTCGATGCGCACGGCCACCCCGGGAAGTCGATAGCGCAGCAGGTGCTCCATCATGCGCGGATCCACAACGTCGACCGCGAAGCGCTTGTTGGGGCTCATGAGGCGCCACGAGCGGTTGAACTCCGCTGACTCGAGGTCGATGTCCGTGCCAGTGATCGCGCTCATGATGCGAGACGCACCGTCCTCCGGAACCAAGTCCAGTCGGTCAACGGGCACCTCGAGAGTCGCCACCGTCATGGTAAACACCTGCTCGGCCGCGCGGTCCTGACCCATCCGGTACTCAAAGCGATAGGTGAAGTGAGAGCAGTCGAACCCGCCGTACCTGCCGGTGATGCAGTCGTCCACGTGACGGTGGGTGCCCACGCCGAAGGGAAAGCCGTTCAGCCGCGTCGTGATTCCTGGCGCGTGGCCCGTGTACTTCCAGCCGTGGCGCTCGGCGAACTCGCGAATCGCCGTCGAATGCTGATGCGCCCTGACCTTGTCGAAGATGAAATAGCTCGCGGCGAGCACACCGCAAGCGATGATGATGACGCCAACGGGCCCCTCGAAGTATCCAAACTGGAGTCCGCCCAGTGCAATCACGGTCGCCACGCCACCTATCCAGGCGAGGACGTTGTGGGCGCTGAGCCGGTGCACGGGCTACTCGAGACCGAGGTCTGCCAGGGAGTACAGGTAGAGGTAGGGAAGGCCCTCTGCCTCGACCGCCTCTCGCGCGCCGGTGTCGCGGTCGACGATCACGGCGACGGCCGCGACGTTGGCACCCGCCTCACGCAGCGCCTCGACAGCCGTCAGCACGGAACCGCCGGTGGTGGAGGTGTCCTCGACGGCGACCACCGTGCGGCCGGCGACATCGGGTCCCTCGATGCGACGCTGCAGTCCGTGCGACTTGGCCTCCTTGCGCACCACGAAGGCGTCGAGTGCGAGGCCGCGTGAGGCCGCCGCGTGCAGCAGCGCAGTCGCGACAGGGTCGGCGCCTAGGGTGAGTCCGCCCACCGCGTCGATGTCCGCGGGCCCGTACCCGTTGATCTCGAGGTGATCGAGCAGCAGGTGCCCAATGAGAGGGGCGGCCTCGTGGTGCAGCGTCACCCGGCGCAGGTCGACGTAGTAGTCGGCTTCGCGACCGGAAGCGAGCGTGATGCGGCCGCGCACCACTGCCAGTTCGGTGATGAGTTCCTGCAGCCGTTCACGAGGCGTCGTCATGGCGCCAAGACTACTGGTCGGCTCACGTCAGATTGGAGACCGGCGGCTGCGCAGCCTGCGGGTGGCCGACGCTGGGGCAAGTCGGGCGAGAGCGCCGACTGCCGCGTACCTGACGGTGGGTGTCACGGTCACCGCCCCGCGGCGCACCGCCGCGAGCGCGGAGGCCACTACCTCCTCAGCTGACAGCCAGGCGAGTTCCGAGTAGCGGTCCTTCATCGCCTCAAGACCAGGGTGATCGTGGAACTCGGTGCGCGTGAGGCCAGGCAGCACCGCGGTCGCGGTCACGCCGGTTCCCTTGAGCTGGCCTGCGATCGCCTCGGTGAACTCCACCACCCAGCGCTTATGCGCCGAGTACGTCGAGTTGGACAGATGCGCAGCCACCGACGACACGTTGAGGATGGCCCCATGGCCGCGCGCGACCATCCCGGGCAGCGCCGCGTGAGTCAGCTGCAGGGGAGCCGTGACCAGCACATCGAGTAGGGCCTTCTCGTCTTCCCAAGAAGTCTGCGTGAAGTCCTTGCCCAACCCGAACCCCGCATTGTTGACGAGCAGGCTCACCGGCTTGTCAGCGTCGGCCACACGATCCGCGACGGCCCGCCTGCCATCTTCAGTCGCGAGGTCCGCCGGCAGCACCTCCACCGAGACGCCAGTGGCGCTTGCCACCACGTCCGCGAGTTCGCTGAGCCTGTCGCGAGAGCGTGCAGTCACCACAAGGTTGTGGCCCGCGGTGGCCAGCTGCCATGCGAACTCCTCGCCAAGCCCGGCCGACGCTCCAGTCACCAATGCGGTTGCCATGACTCGACACTAATCCCGTTCGCGCGCGGCGGCGGCGAGGACGGGGCCGCCCAGTACGGTAGAGACATGCGCTTCGCCACTTGGAATGTGAACTCGATCCGCGCGCGCGTGGATCGCGTTGTCGACTACCTCGAGCGCTCGCAGGTCGACGTGCTCGCGATGCAGGAGATCAAGTGCAAGCCCGAGCAGTTCCCTCTCGCGCCGTTCGAGGCACTCGGCTATGAGGTCGCCGCGCATGGGCTGAATCAGTGGAACGGCGTGGCGATCGCGTCCCGCATCGGCCTCGAGGGCATCGAGACGCAATTCGCCGGCCAGCCGGGATTTGCCAAGAGCGGCGAGCCGCTGGTCGAGGCGAGAGCTATTGGCGCCACGTGCGGCGATTACCGAGTGTGGAGCGTCTACGTGCCCAACGGGCGCGCCATCGAGGATCCCCACTATGCCTACAAACTCGAGTTTCTCGCCCAGCTGCGCAGCGCGGCGGCCGAGTGGGCGGACGCTCCCGCGCTCATTGCCGGCGACTTCAACGTAGCGCCGCTCACGACCGACATTTGGTCGGAAGAGGACTCAAGCGCTGAGACTCATGTGACCCCCGCGGCCCGCGACGCATTCCACGCTCTGGCAGAGGCCGGCTACGAGGAGCTCTCGCGCCGATTCATCCCCGAGCCCAACACCTACACCTTCTGGGATTACCAGCAGCTGCGCTTCCCACGCAATGAGGGCATGCGCATCGACTTCGTCTACGCGTCTGCGGCAGCCGCGGCGCGCGCCACCGGGGTGCGCATCGAGCGGAACGAGCGCAAGGGTCAGGGGGCCTCCGACCACGTTCCAGTCGTCGTGGACTTGGAGGATGGCAAGTGACAGACGACTTCGCCGCCCCTCCCGCCCCAGGCGACCGGCCGGCGGCTCAGGCGCGCAGGGAGGACTTCCGTCCCACGCCTACGCGTCGACGCCGCGGCCGCTTTCCCCGCTGGCTGCTCGTGGTGCTCGCGCTCGGAGGCGTCGCGATCGTGGGAGGCGTGGTCGCCCAGGTCTCGCTCACGGTGCGCAACAACAACATGACCCCCGCGGCCCCCGGCGCCACCGGGCGGCTGAACTCTGTGCAGGTGGTCTCTGGGATGTGCCTGCGCAGCATCGGGAACTCAGCAGGGAAGGTCGAGGCTGTCGACTGCGCCGAGTCGCATGCAGCCGAGGCCGTGAGCGCCTATTCATTCAGGGGCGACGACTGGCCCGGCGACAAGGAGGCCGCGGACGCCGTGATCGCCTTCTGCGCGTCACAGTTCGCGCCCGAAGGTGCCCTCGCGGCCGCGGTTCGCGATCGCGAGTGGCTCGTCTGGGTGCCGTCCAAGGCCACCTGGACGGCGGGCGACCGCAAGGGACTGTGCATAGTGCACGCGGACCAGCCATGGACCGGAAGAGCAACGGACACTCGGCCAGCCGACGACACTGAGAGCGTCGACGCCTAAGGCGTTGCCTAAGCGGCAGCGGGGTGGCGTGACTGGATTGCCGCGATGACCTCAGGGTCGCCCTGCTGCCCCAGCCACTCGATGACCGAGTCCGGCGTCAGCGGATTGCGCGCAATCACAGCCCGCAGCTCGGGGTAGTTGATCGCGAAGTGCGCCAACTGGTTGGGCGTCACGTCAAGGCTCCCGACAAGCTCACGCGGAGATCCCTCGCCGTCCCGGGATTGCTGAAGGTGCACGGCCGAGGCCGAACCCGGGGCGGCGAGGGGCCACTCGTCACCGGGGCGCGCGATGGCGGTCACGCGCTCTGGCTGCCCGGACGCCCGTCTGGCGGTGACGGCATCCTTCAGCAGCACTCCAATGACAAGCAGCGGGAGAATCGGCACCACCCACATCAGTGGGACAGAGTCTGCTTCTTGCACCCGCGCTAGCCCGAAGGCGGCTCCTATGAACACCACGCTCGCGGCGCCGAAGGCGACGAAAGACGCAGGCGTCAATGAAGCAAAGGGCGTCAATCCCGCTATCACGATCCCAGCAAAGAACACGCCTGCTACAAGCACGCTCACGGCATCGATAGTCCAGGTCATTCCCCACCTCCGAAAGTGACGAGCCTCCCCCCGGTTGCGGCTCGTCCTAGTTAGGTTCGCACCGGAGGTAATACCCGTAAAGCCCCCATTTATGGGGGCACGGCGTGTTTTGTGTGAGAACTGCCCCGAAAACAGGCGCGACAGTCCGCTAGCCTGCTCACAGGAGGGGAGGTTCCTAATGGAAATCCGGCGGATCGCACTCGTGGAAGACCACGCGCTGATCGCGATCGGATTTCGGGACCTCATCGAGGCCCAGCCGGACCTCCACCTCGCCGGAATGGTGAGCACCGTCGCCGAGCTCGACTCCATCGAGGACACGCTCGACCTCGTGGTCCTCGACCTGCGACTCGCGGACGGCTCCCTTCCCCAAGACAACGTCAAGGCGATCCACGAGCGCGGCGCCCACGTGCTCGTCTACACCGGTGCAGAAGACCGCCGCATGATCCAGTCGGCCGCGCGCTCGGGTGCCCTCGGACTGATTCGCAAGTCTGCCGATCCCGAGACTCTGCTCGCCGCTATCCGCACCGCAGCGTCGGGCGGCGAGGTCTTTGGCGCAGACTGGGCGGCGGCCATCGATGCCGATGCCGACCTTCCCGACGCCAAGCTGTCCAATCGGGAACAGGAGATTCTGTCGCTGTACGCCTCAGGCGAGACCGCGGCCTCCGTCGCGCTGCACACCGGGCTGGCTCGTGAGACCGTGGCCGACTACGTGAGCCGCATCCGCCGCAAATACGCAGAGGTGGGCCGCCCCGCCTACTCACGAGTGGACCTCTACAAGCGCGCGATCGAGGACGGACTGCTAGCGGAAGACCGGGATGTCTGAGCTCGACGGCGAGCGCACGGCGCTTGATCGGCTGTCGCGCACCATGTACACCGCGATCGGCATCGCGGCGGCAATATTCGGCATCCTTCTCTCGCCTGGTCCCAGCGGCTCCTTAGGCCAGGTCGACCAGGTGGACAAGCCGTTCCTCGCCTTCAGCGTCACCGTGGGACTCGTGCTGCCCGCCTCGTTCATCGTGCTTGGTCGCGTGCTGTCGGCGGACATCATGCGCGGCTTCGTCACCTCGGTCGCGATCGGCTTCGTCGCCTCCCAGCTGCTCTTCCCCTTGGCGATGGTCGACGACAAGCTCGCGGAACAGGGCTCGCCGTGGCTCCAGGGCTTTGGCCCCATTCCCGCGACGCTGCTCGCGGTGGCCTGGGGCAGCCGCATCACGTGGATCTTCGCGCTCACCCAGGGCCCCATCGTGTTCGGCGTCAGCCTCCTCACTCGCGAGGTGAGCCTCATTCAGTCGGTGCTCGACGCCATGGGCGCCATGGTGAGCTGCTCGATCTTCGCCGGCGTCTCGCTGTCCGTTGTGCTCGCGGCCGCGCGTCTCGATGAGGTCGCCAAGCGCGCTCGCGGTCAGGCATCCATCGAGGCCTCCGCGGTGACGCGCGAGCGCGAACAGGCGCGCATCAACGCGATGGTGCACGACGACATCATGTCCGTGCTGCTGGCCGCGAGCCGCGTTCCCGTCCCACCTGGCCTCGCCGATCAGGCCCGTGGCGCACTGCGCTCCGTCGAGGCGCTCGCGAGCGCGGAGCTGGGCAAGGGACCGTACTCGCCAGAGGATCTCGTTGCCGTGCTGCGCGCCACCGTGAGCGACGCCGCCGCAGACATCGAGTTCACCTACACGATCGAGAGCTCAGAGGCGATCCCGCAGGAAGTGGTCGCCGCGCTGTCGGAGGCGACGGAAGAGGCGATCCGCAACTCCCTGTTCCACGCGGGCAGCCCCGACGTCCGTCGCGGCGTGGCGGTCAACATCACCGGCAAGGCCGTCCAAACCATCGTGACAGACAACGGCAAGGGCTTCTCGCTGCGTGACGTGCCGCAGCGTCGGCTGGGGCTGCGCGTGTCGATCCTGCAGCGCATGCACTCGCTGCAGGGAGGCGAGGCGAGTGTGAGCTCGCGACCCGGCCAAGGCGCCACCATCACGCTGACGTGGGTGAGGCCATGAGCGCTGAAGAGAAGGCAACCCCCACAGACGTCAGCCGACTGCTGGGCCTCCACACAGAGGGCGCTCATCTGGTCATTGGGCTGATCATGGTCTCGAACGCGGTGTTCACGTTCGCCACCGCGAACCTGCTCGACCACCCGTGGGCGTCGTATCTGGCCATGGTGCTCGTCAACGCGGGCGTGGTGGTCGTTGGCCAGCCGCACCCGGATCCCTTCCCGCGGCGCAGCACCATCGTGGTGCTGGGGATCATCGGGATCAGCACCGTACTGGTCTGCTACGCACTGCCCGACGCTGGGGCACTGGGCCGCGCGACCTGGCACCTTGGCGCCAACACCTGGCTCATCTGGTTCCTGATCCTGCGCAGGCGGGTGCTGCTGGGCTGGTCTGCTGGCGTGATGATGGTCGCGATCATGCTCGCGTGGGGCGAGATCTCGGGTCGCGGAGCGCTGTGGGCGCTGCGGCTCGCGCAGTCGCAGATCGCCCTCATGGTGGTGGCCACCCTCTTCGGCGCCGCGCTGCGCCGCACGGCCCAACGCATCAACGAGCTCACCGAGCGCTCGGTGCGCGCCTCCGCAGTGGCCGCATCCGCGAACGCGGCCCAAGAGATCCGCGTGCAGCGCGCCGCCGAACTCGCCGCCACGGCGGTGCCGCTGCTGGATCGGATTGCGACTGCCGAGGAGTTCACCCCAGAGGACCGCGCCGCCTTCGCTCGCGTCGAGGCGAACCTCCGCGATGGGGTGCGCGGCAGATCCCTCATGACACCTGTGATCGTCGCGGCGGTGGCGCGCGCCCGCGAACGCGGCGTGGAGGTCACGCTCCTCGACGACAGAGGCTCGGAACTTCCCTCGAAGGCCGCCATGACCGAGATCGCGGTGCGCATCGCCACCACCCTCGACACGCTCAGGGAGGGCGCGGTGACGATCCGGCTGCTGCCGGCAGGCCGCGACACCGCGGTGACAATCGTGACGCGACTTGGAGAGGAGACCACCCGCCTCGCCCTCACGGGCGAAGGGATGGTCGCCACCTCAAGTGCCTGAAGCGTCGGGCCCTTACTCGCTGAGCACCAGGTCCGCGAGCGTCGACAGCGGAACCATGCCGTGGGCAAGGACCCGCTCATGGAACTCGGGAAGCGGCAGCCCCGCCTCCTCGCGAAGGCGCAGGATCTCGAGCCGACCGATCATGTAACTCAGCGCCTGCGCAGGCATCGCGATGTAGCGGTCCACCTCAGCGGTGATCGCGCCGAGCGAGTTGGGCGAGTTGCTCATGATGAAGTCGATCGCCTGCTGGCGGGTCCAGCCCAGCGCGTGCATTCCGGTGTCCACCACCAGTCGGCACGCGCGCAGAGAGTCGTTCTCGAGCATGCCAACGCGCTGCAGCGGTCCGGAGTACAGGCCCATCTCGTCCGCGAGGCGCTCGGTGTACAGCGCCCAGCCCTCGAGGTAGGCCGTGACGCTCATGCGCTTGAGGACCATGTGCAGTCCGTCGTCCTCCTCATGCAGCGCGAACTGCAGGTGGTGGCCAGGGACGCCCTCGTGGAACGTGGTGCCCTCGAGGTCCGTGCGACTCCAGTCGTCAGGGCGCTCGACGTTGAAGAAGAACTCTCCCGGCTTGCCTGTCTCGGGCTCCGGCGACGAGTAATAGGCCTGCGCGCCACCCTTGACCGCATTCACGGTGCAGGGCGTCGTGGGCAGCTTGCTGAATGCGGCAGGCAGGGCGGCAGTGGCTCGCTCGAAGGCGGCCTCCGCGTCCCTGACCAGCGACTCGGCGTCGTGGTAGCGCAGCGAATCGTCGCTGCGCAAGCGCTCGTAGATCTCCTGCAGGTCCGCGGTGCCAAGCAGCGGGCCGGCGATCTCGATGTACTCCTCATTGAGTCGCTCCACCTGCTGCAGACCCAGCTCGTGGATCTGCTCAGGAGTGAGGTCGGTCGACGTCATCGCCCACACCAGATCGCGGTAGTGCTCATCGCCGCCAGGCAGGTGGCAGTAGCCGGGGTGGTCGTCGTCACGGCCGCGCTCCGCGAGCGCTCGCATTCGCGCAGAGTGGTCCTCAAGCGCTGGCAGCACCTTTTCGCGAACGATCGCGCGCAGCTCAAGCTTCCACGTCTCGGCGTGCTGCGGCTCAAGGCCCGACGGCGGGGCCTGGGCGGCGAGGCGGTCAAGGGCGTCGGGGGAGGCGAGCAGCGCATCGATTGCGTCGGCCGTGCCGTTCACATGCCGCGAGAGACCCACGATGCCGGTGAGGGCATGCGCCTCTGCGGTCGACGCGAGGTCATCGAGCGCTCCCGGCAGGTTGCGCATCTTGGTGAGGTACTGGTCCGCGTGCTCATCGGTCACGAGGTTGAAGCGAGTGGCGAACACCTCGAGCATCCCAAAGAAGCCGAGCGCCGGGTTGGTGCCCTGAATCGCCGCGTTCCACTTGAGGTCCACCGCCTGCGATCGGGCCGTGAAGACGATCGCGTCGCGCAGCGCTCGCTCTCGAGGAGTGGCAGGCGTCAGCTGCTCCGCCCTGTCCGCAAACTCACGGAACTTCTGCTGGTGCTCAGCCACGGCGTCGGGCGAAAAAGCGGGCCACGTCTCGAGGTAATCGGTGGAGGAGTTCCACAGCAGCGAGTGGCCATCCGCGGCGCGTGCGTACTCGTAGTACTCGTCCGCTAGGGAAATGAGGGTGTCCATTCCATCAGCCTAAGCGGCTGGGAGTCATGCAAAGCGCGCCCGGAGGGATTCGAACCCCCAACCTTCTGATCCGTAGTCAGATGCTCTATCCGTTGAGCTACGGGCGCACGGTTGGAAAACCGAGTCACGAGTATACCGGCTGGCGGACACCGCGCAGTACGCGGTCTCGTGACCACTTCACGCACGTCAGTGCGCCAAGAGCGGAGACGGTGGGATTCGAACCCACGGAGGGCTTTAACACCCTCACGGTCTTAGCAGGACCGCGCACTAGGCCTGACTATGCGACGTCTCCCGGCCAAGAAAGGATACCCGACGCTGTGGCCGGGGCACCCTCGCGCGGAGAGTGTGGGATTCGAACCCACGGTGGCTTGCGCCACAACGGTTTTCAAGACCGTCACCTTCGGCCGCTCGGTCAACTCTCCTTGTCGGCAACAGCCGACGGCCTAATTGTGCCAGCCCTGCGGAAGGCCAGGACTCAGCACCTGGAGTTCGTACAAGACGGCCGCCCTCGCGAGCTCGGGATCGTAGGTGACCACCGTGTCGATGGCGGCGTGCGCGACCGCCGCACCAAGGTGAAGGGCGGCGAAGGGGCGCAGCACGCTCGCGGCGTGGGTCGAGACTTCAACGTTCTCGTCTCCGAAGCGCACCACGGGAATCCGGGCACGCACCTCTTCGATGACGCGGAAGGCGTTGTCCTTCTCTTCGCGCGGATACAGCGCGGCGGCCTGGCGCAGCTCGGTGAGTCCCAACTGGCTCGTGGCGAGCTCCTCGAGGTGGGGCACCGCCCAAGCGGTGAACTCCTCGTAGAAGCGGACGCCCGGCAAGAAGCGACACAGGGCCGAACCGTCCAGATACTTCACGGCGTCAAGGGTAACGCTCGGGAGAAAGTGCGACGGCGCGAACCCCCCGACCGGTGGGGGTCCGCGCCGTCACTCAAGGAGGTTCTGCGTTTCTTACTTCTCTTTGATGCGGCGCATCGCGAGCTGGACAACCGCGACAAGGGCCTGCTTCGTTGCAGACTTCTCACGGGCGTCCGTGTACATGAGCGGGGTGTCCGGGCTGAGCCCGAGCGCCTCGCGCACGTCTTCAAGCTGGTGTTTGGCAACTCCGTCAAAGCAGTTGACGCACACCACGAACGGAATGCCGCGACCTTCGAAGTAGTCGACGGCAGGGAAGCACTGGTCGAGGCGCTCGGTGTCGACGAGCACCACGGCGCCAATGGCACCGCGAACCAGGTCATCCCACATGAACAGGAAGCGGTCCTGACCGGGAGTACCGAAGAGGTACAGCCACAGCGAACCCGGAAGCGCAATGCGGCCGAAATCCATGGCAACGGTCGTCGTCGTCTTCCTATCGGTGACGCCACCGGCGTCGTCGACGCCAACCGAGTGCTCGGTCATGGCGGCTTCGGTGTTGAGCGGATCGATATCGGAGATCGACCCGATGAAGGTGGTCTTGCCCACGGCGAAACCACCCGCGATCACGATCTTGACGACCGTGGGGGCAACGTGAGACGGCTGGGTCGCTGTAGCGACGGGCGCGTCAGAGGGCTGCGATGCCATCGAGGACACTCTCCAGGAGACTTAGTGAAAGACCGCCGGACTCATCGTGCGTGGACGCATCTTGAGCGGTTCCGCCGGTGTGGATTCTCAGATAGTTTTCTTCAGCGAGGTCCGTCACGAGCACCCTGACCACACCCAGCGGAAGGCGGGTGTGAGCAGAGAGCTCAGCCACGGACTGATATTGACCTGTAGCGAGCTGCAGGATCTTCTTCTTTTCGGGGGTCATTCCCCTCAAAGCCTCGGGGCTCGATGAAGACTCGACGAGAGCCTCCATCGGCAGATCGGCACTAGCGGCACGCACTCGCCCACCCGTGACGGCGTAGGGACGCACCGCGTAGGTGTCGTCCGCGTCGCCGTCGACTTGCGTGTAGAGATCAGCCATCGTGCGACCCTAGGACCTCGTCTGCCCGTCGGTGGGCAGGTTCTGACGCATCTCGGTGATGAGCTGCGGGGTCAGAGCGTTCTCGGTGCGAGAGACCAGGAGGGTCATCTCGTAGCCCACAAGACCCACGTCGCAGGTCGAATCGGCGGCAACGGCAAGCACAGAGCCGTTGGAGACGCTCATGAGGAACAGGAACAGCTCATCCATCTCGATGATCGACTGACGGACTTCGCCGGCGTTGAGCTGACGCGCCGCACCTCGCGTGAGGCTCGCCATGCCAGACACCACTGCGGCGAGCGTGTCGCCACCGGTGCGGTCAAGGTTCTTCGACATCGCCATGAGCAGGCCGTCCGCGCTCACCACCAGCGTGTGGCGGGTGCCCGGAACGGTCTGGACGAAGTTGTCCAGGAGCCATCCGAAGTTGGTGGCCTCAGTGCTGAGGGTGGTCACAGCTCCTCCTTGAGAGTGGTGATTCGGTCGGTTGTCATGCGGTTAAGTCCTGCCATTGTCTCTACTCCTTCGCCGCCGCGCTCTGGGAACGCTGTTCGAATTCGGCGACGTCGTGCCGCGCACGCTGGGTGCCCGAGTAGAAGTTGGAGAACCGGTTGCGGATCTCTTCGGCGTCGCGTTCCTTGTGGACGATCTGCACCTCAGGCTCAATGGGCTTGACCTGCGGTGGCGGGGCATTGGAGGCGCGCCGACGCTGGAGTCCGGCACGCGTGGTCTCCACCTTGGGCCGCTCGGCAGCGAGCGAACTCAGCTCCGAGAAGACGGCGCTCGTGATCTCCGGCTCGGGCACCGCGGCGGCACCCTCCGGGTGGATCTCGACGATGGGCTGGTACTCGGTCGCCACCTCGGGCTGGGTGGCGGCAAGGGCCGACGCTCCGGCGGCTTCCCAGCCGAGCGGTGTCGCGAGCTCGTCCGGGGTGAACTCACGGCCGCTCGTGGGCTCAGCGGAGGGCGCCTGAGCGCCGCGACCGTCGTACAGCGCGAATGCGCCGCCCGGGTTGGGTGCCTGCTGGAACTCGGGAGCCGGAGCCATCGGGTATGCGAGTCCCGACTCCTCCGGAGCAGCTGGCTCGAAGGCCGTCGGCGCTGGGGCCGCGTCGTACGTCGGTGCCGGGTCGTAGGCGGGAGCCTCCTGAGCGGGCACCGCGCCGTACGCGGTAGCCGGGTCGTAGGCGGGGGCCTCCTGTGCGGGCACCGCGCCGTACGCGGTAGCCGGGTCGTAGGCGGGAGCCTCCTGAGCGGGCGCCGCGCCGTACGCGGTGGCCGGGTCGTAGGCAGGCGCCGCGTCGTACGTCGGGGCAGCGTCATAAGTGGGCGCAGCGTCATCGGTGGGCGCAGCGTCGTACGTCGGAGCCGCGCCGTATGCCGGCTCCTGAGTGGGTGCCGGCTCGAACGCCGGTGCGCCACCGAATGCGGGCTGCGCGGCGGGGGCTTCAACTGCAGGAGCGGCGGGCGAGCCGAACACCGTCGTCGCGGAGAACGGCGGAGCGGCGGGTGCCACGGACTCTGCCGGGGCCTCGCTCACACCCTTGTCCTTCTTGCCCTTGCCAAAGAGGCGGCCGAAGAAGCTCTTCTTCACGGCCTCTTCAGTGGGCGTGCCAGCGATGAGCTCGTCGAGCGACGGCTCGGCGACGGTCTGAGCCTGCGGTGCCGGGGCAACGGCCTGCGCCTGCCATGCGGGCTCAGGCGTCGGCTCGGGAGTGGGCTCCGGAGCCGCGGCGGGCAGGGTCCCGTAGACGTCCGCGTAGCTGAACGGAGCGGCAGCGGCGGGCGCGGAAGGCTGCGCGGGCGCAGGAGCCTCCGGAGCGGGAGCCTCCTCGTATACCGGAGCGGCCTGCTGAGGGAACTCGTCCTCGTCGGGCTCAAGGGCAATGGGCATGGCCTCGGCAGCGGGCTCCGCGACCGCGGGCGCGGCCGCAGCGGGAAGCTCGTCGTCGTCCTCGAGGCTGGGAACGGCAAGCGGCTCCGGAGCTGCTGCGGGCGCCATGGCAGCCGCAGCGGCAAGGCTCGTGGCCGCCTCCTCTTCGTCCTCTTCCAGCATGGGGATCTGGTCGGGTGTGACCTCCGCGGCCGGCGTGAGGGTGGCCCCTCCGAAGTCGTCCTCGTCGTCCTCGAGCACGGGGATCGCAGGTGCGGCCTGGACAATGTCCTCGGCAGCGAGTCCGCTGCGACGGGCCACGTGGCCAAGCGACTCGGCCTCGGGGTCGATCTCGGCGACCTCTTCGGACAGCGCCTTGCGGGAGCGGAAGCCGCGGAACATCTGCGCGCGCTCTTCGGGACTCTGAGGCGAGATCTCGCTCGCGGGAATGGCTGGCTTGAACTCCTCCTGCGGAGCGGCAGCCTCGAGGGCGCTCAGCTGGGCCTCGGTCGCGCGAGCGGGAAGACCGATGATCTTCTTCTCTTCTTCCTCGTCCACCTCGACAGCGGACTGGCGGCGCCTGCGCGTCGGCAGACCGGTCGAAGACACGCCTTCGGTGAGATCCGCGGTGTCGACGGGGACCGCGACAGGGGCCTCAGCAGCGTCGGCGGCGATGAGCTCCTCAACGGAGGCGTTGCGGCTCGTGAGCATGCCTGCCTCGACGACCGCAGGCTGGTACGTGCCGACGCTTGCGGCCGCGTTGGGAGCCGGGGCGTTGGCGGAGTCGTACTGCTCGTCCGCTGCGTTGTTTGTGACGAGGGCCTGCGGGGCGTGCATGGCCTCGTTGACGGTCGACTCGGTGTGGTGCGCGACCTCGGAAGCGTATGTGGGGTCGAACAGCGAGGGGCTCATGACGACCGTCGCGACGGTGCCCTCGCCTTCCTTGGACGCGATCGTCACCTGCGCTCCGATGCGTCGGGCAATACGACCGACCACGAACAGACCCAGTCGCTGTGCACCGAGGATTTCGGACGCTGCGGTCGAGGCGACGCGTGAGTTCGCTTCAGCGAGCTCCTCCTCGGTCATACCGATGCCGGAGTCCTCGATCTCCACCACGTAGGCGCCGTCACGCTCGCTCGTGCGAACGATGACGGGCGTGCCGGGGTCGGAGAAGATCGTCGCGTTCTCGAGCAGCTCAGCGAAGAGGTGCGCGGCGGTCAGCGACGAGTGGCCGAGCATCGCGGGGTCGGCGTCGAGTTCGAGCTGGACGCGCTCATAGAGCTCGATCTCCGACGAGGCGGTGCGGATCACGTCGGACAGCGGCATCGACCGGCGCAGACGGCGGCCGGTGTCGATGCCCGCGAGGACCAGGAGCGACTCACTGTTGCGACGCATTCGAGTCGCGAGGTGGTCGAGGGCGAAGAGCTTGGTCAGCGTGTCGGGGTCGTCCTGCGTGCGCTCCATCTCGTCGATAGAGGCGAGCTGGCGGTTGAGGAGCACCTGGTCGCGACGCGCGACGTTGACGAACATCTCAGAGATCGAGCCACGCAGGGCGGCCTGCTCGGCAGCGATCGCGAGGGTCGAGGTGTTGACGCCGTTGAACGCCTCCGCGAGGCGACCGATCTCATCCTTCGACTCCACAGGAATCTGCACCTCGGAGACGTCGACCGTCTCGCCAGGCATCGCGACGCGCTCCACGAGTCGGGGGAGCTCTGCACGCACCGCGGTAGCCGTGGTGGTCAGGCGACGCAGCGGGACCACGATTCCACGGGCGATGAGGAGCGCGATGAACAGCGAGGCCGCAACGGCCGCAGCGGCCGCAACAGCGGTGACGATCGTCTGCAGGAACGCGCCCTGGCGCAGGTTGTCGGCGCGAGCGGTCGCAAGGTCGATGGTCTGGTCGTACGGCAGCTGCTGCGCCTCGATCTCCATACCGACGAAGCCGATGTAGTTGACGTTCGCGATAGTCGCGAGCGCGGACTGGTCACCCTGGGAGACCGTGTTGCGCACCGATTCGAAGTCGATGTTTCCAGATCCGGTCGAGGCACCCCACTCCGGGGCGATGACGTCAGAGTTGAGCGCCGTGGTCGCCTTCTGCGCCTCGTCGAGGGCGAAGTCGGAGGCGGCGATGTAGTTGCGGACCGCGGTGGCACCACCCTGAGGGAACTCACCGTTGCGAATGATGCGCTGCGTGAGGATCGACTCCGTCGACAGCGATTGGACCAGGTTGAACATCGAGCCGTAGGCGGAGAGCTGGATCGACAGGTCGGGGTCTGCGGTCGCGACGGCGGCGCGGTCGATGAAGTCGTTGACCGACGTCAGCGTGCCGTTGTACCAACCGGCGATCGTGTTCGCCGAGTTACCGACGGTGCGCACGAGGGTGCGGGTGTTCTCAAGGCTTTCCATGGCGGCCCGGATCGCGTCGGCAGACTCGTTCACTGAGGCGTTGCCCTCAGTCACGGCAACCTCGTTGAGACGCGCACGCAGCGCCACCCAGTTGTTGTCAGAGTCCGTGAGTGCATCGACGAAGGCCTGCTGATAGGTCTGCGGCACGGTGAAGAAGTTCTGAGTCGCCGTGGCTTCCGCCTCAAGAGCGCCCGCGATCTCATCCAGGTAGTCAGCGGTCTCGCCGCGCTCCTTCTTGGCGAGGTCCTCGATCTCGGCTGCCATGGTCTGCAGCGCGCCCACGGCAATCGTGGTGTCCTGGTTCGACGGCCACACGTAGAAGTTGCCGTTGTCCTCGTTGTAGCCCTCGTCCGAAGGTTCCATGTCCTCCTTGCCCTCTTGGATGGGGCCAAGGGCACGAACAGAGGAAAGAGTCATCGAACGCGAGACCGTGAAGATCTCCTCCACCTTGTTGTAGGTGGCGCGGTCAGTGGTCCGCAGCGCGGCGACGGCGTTGTCGATGATGCCCTGAGCTGCGACTCGCCTCGCGTTGTAGGTCGAGAAGGTGTCCACGTAGTGGGCGCCTGCCGCGCGCTCGGTGTTGAGGGCGGTCTGGAAGGGCTTGGTCACCCTGGCGGTGGCCACGAGCTGCTGCGCGTTCTCGGCGCGCGTCAGCGACGTCATTGCGGAGAGCGTGATGTAGCCGGCCGCGAGCAGGAGCACCAGAATAGGCACCGCCACGGTCGCGAGGATTTTTCCTCGAACGCCAAGCCTTTGGAGCATGAAGCCTCTCCCTTGTGAGTCGACGACAACGCCGCTGACTCTTCGTGGGTCACACGAGCCAGTCCAGTCCTTCCGGTTATCGGCTCCGTCGCCAAAAACCTGAGGGCTACTCGCACAACCCGTACTGTGAGAGCCAGGTGGTGCGTAACTATGACGGTACTTCTGAGAGATTTCTGGTGAGAGTTGCCAGTTTGCCCCATTTCGGTGAGCCCGACGTCTTTGAGCTCACCGACGAACCCATGCCCAGCGTCGGCCCCCATGACGTGCTCATCAAAGTTGCCGCTGCCGGCGTGAACCGTGCCGACGTGCTCCAGCGCCGCGGTCTGTACCCCTCTCCGCCCGACGCTCCGGCATGGCCCGGTCTAGAGGTCGCCGGGGTCGTTGAGAAGGTGGGCGATGAGGTGGTGCAGTTCGCACCCGGGCAGCGCGTTTGCGCGCTGGTGGCGGGAGGGGGCTATGCCGAGTACGTCGGGTGCGATGAGGCGCTCGTGCTGCGCACCCCGGACGCGATCACCGACGTCGAGGCCGCGGCGCTGCCGGAGGCCGTGTGCACCGTGTGGTCGAACCTGCGCGTTGGCGGCGTGCCCGGCGCGCGCTCGATCCTCATCCACGGCGGCTCTGGAGGCATAGGCACGACGGGCATTCAGATCGCGAAGGCGCTGGGGCTGCACGTGACCGTCACGGCTGGCGGCGCTGAACGCACGGCAAAGTGCCGCGACCTTGGCGCGGATGTCGCTATCGACTACCGCTCCTCCGACTTCGCGCAGATCGTTGCCGACAACGGCGGCGTGGACCTGGTGCTCGACTGCATCGGCGGTGAGTACCTCAAGCGCAACCTGGCATCCCTCAAGGACGGCGGCACGCTCGTGATCATCGGTCTGCAGAGCGGAGCCGTAGCCGAGCTGAACCTCGCTCACCTGCTGAGCAGGCGCCTCACCGTTGCCGGGACCACGCTGCGCTCCCGGCCGCTCGCACAGCGCGCCGAGATCGTCGCTGACGTCAGGGCAAGCGTGTGGCCGCTCGTTCCCTCGCAGGTGAAGCCGATCGTCCACGAGGTGTTCGCGCTCGAGCAGGTCGCCGACGCCCACCGCTTGATGGAGCAGCGTGGCGCGTTCGGCAAAGTGGTGCTGAGCGTCAGCTGAGGTTGCCGGCCGCAAGCGATGCGGACAGCACCGGCGTGAGCGGCAGGCGCGGGAACAGCGTTGCCTGGAGGGCGTGATAGATGTCCGCCTTGCCTTCCCACACCGTGCGACTGACCTCGAGCGAAGGGCTGAGCTCGTGCCACCACGAGCCTCCCACCTTGTCCAGGTGGTGTTCGGCCACGTAGTCCCACCACTTGGAGTACTGCTCCGCGTACTGGGGAAGCTTGGTGCGCAGCCACAACGCGGCCGCGGCGCCAATCGCCTCTGCAGCAACCCAGTGCATGCGCTCGCGCACCACGGGCGTGCCGTCCCAGTCGATCGTGTACACGAAGCCCTCGGTGCCGTCGACGTTCCAGCCCTCGACCACCGCCTTGTCGTAGAGCGCGCGAGCGTCCTCCACGATCCACTCGGGGGTCGAGGTGCCGGTCTGCTGAAGGGAGACTCCCGTTTGGATCGCGAGGCGCGCCCACTCGAAGGAGTGGCCGATCGTCGCGCCATAGGGGCGGAACGGATGAGCCGGCGCCTCCTTGTTGAAGTCGAGCACGGGCTCCCAGTCCGGGGTGAAGTGCTCGGGCAGTCGCCAGTCGTTGTTGCGGGCGAAGTCGTGGATGGCACGCTCGACGATGCGGGCGGCCCGCTTGAGCCACGAGCGGTCGCCCGTCACGTCGGCAGCGGCGAGGTACGCCTCGACGGTGTGCATGTTGGCGTTGATGCCGCGGTACTGCTCCTCGTTGGTCCAGTCGGCGTCGAAGGACTCGCGGCTCATGCCAACCTCGTCGTCCCAGAAGTGCTCGAGGTGCACCGCGAGTGCGTCCTCAAGCAGCTCCTCGGCCCCGGGCCGGCCGGCAGCCTTCGCCGAGGACGCAGCCAGAATGACGAAGGCGTGACCGTACGCCTCCTTGGCAGTCTTCGTGGGTCCGTCAGCGTTGACCGCCGCGAACCAGCCGCCGTTGACGGAGTCCTTGAGCGGACCGGTCAGCGCGGCGACGCCGTGGTCTACGAGGGCCGATGCTCCCGGGCGGCCCATCATCGCGGCAAGCGCGAACGAGTGCGTCATGCGGCACGTGATCCACAGCTCGACGTCGTGGGAGTAGTCGGGAGTGCCGTCCTCACCCAGCCAGGCGAATCCGCCGCGCGGATCGCGGCTCGCCTCTCCAAATGCGAGGAGGCGGTCAGCCTCCGCCTCGAGCCAACGGTGATGTGCAGGGGAGGTCAGCCAATTCATGACCTCAGGGTAATGGCGCTAGAGGACTGCCAATCGCGCCGGATCCACGAGCTGCGACAGGAACGGCACCACACCGTCGTCCTGCACCGATTCCAAGACCTCGTCGGCGGCGTCCTTCACACGTTCGGGAGCATGTCCCATGGCGGCGGAGCGTCCCGCCCAGCGCAGCATGTCGATGTCGTTGGTGCCGTCGCCCACCGCGACAGTGTGATCAGGACCAACCCCCAGCTGGTCCCGCAGCTCCTCGAGAGCCGAGGCCTTCGACACCCCGGGACCGGTGAGGTCGAGCCATGCGGTGTAGCCGATCGCGTAGGTGACGTCTTGAAGACCCATGGCCTCGACCACCTCGTTGAAGTGCTCTGGCTCGGCTCCCGCGGCGCGGATCACTACTCGCGTTGTGGGCTCCTTGCCCAACTCGTCGTAGTCCACTATCAGTTGGCGACCCGAAAGCTCTCCCATGGGGAACTCCTTGGCCACGCGGAAACCCACGCCCAAGTCCTCAACGGCGACAAAAGCGTCGGGCATCTCCCTGCGCACCACCTCGAGAGCGAGCGCGGGATCGAAAGTCCGCACCGCGGCGATGTCATAGCCACCAGGCGTTCCAGGGTTGAGGCGGATCGTGATGGCGCCGTTGGAGCACACCGCCCAGCCCCGGCGAATGCCGAGTGCTTCCGCGACAGGAAGGGTGCTGATGATGCTGCGGCCCGTGGCGAGCACCACGTGGGTGCGGCACATGCGCACCTGCTCAATGGTCTCGACCACGGCGCTTGAGATCTCGCCGCCGAACGTCATCAGGGTGCCGTCGATGTCCAGACCCAGCATCCGCCAGTCGGTGGCGGCGGGTTCGCTGGGGAGTGGTCGTGTCATGACTCGACCTTACGTCGAGGAACTGACAGCACGGGCGACCGGCTCGAGCAGCTCGGCGCCGCCAAGGTAGGGGCGCAGAATCGGCGGCACGTAGACGGAGCCGTCCGCCTGCTGATGGTTCTCGAGCAGGGCCACGATCCAACGAGTGGTGCCGATGGTGCCGTTGATGGTCGCCGCGGCCGCCGTACCACCCTCGACGCGCTCGCGAATCCCAAGACGTCGCGCCTGGTAAGTGGTGCAATTCGAGGTCGAGGTGACCTCCATCCAGCGCTCCTGCGAGGGCAGCCACGCCTCGCAGTCGAACTTGCGAGCGGCGCTCATTCCCAGATCGCCAGCCGCAGTGTCGATGACGCGATACGGCAGCTCAAGCGCCTTGAGCATCTTCTCCTCGGTGGCGAGGAAGCGCTCGTGCTCCGCGGCAGCATCGGACGCCGTGACGTACGCGAACATCTCCACCTTGTGGAACTGGTGCACGCGGATGATGCCGCGAGTGTCGCGACCCGCAGAGCCGGCCTCGCGGCGGTAGCACGCGCTCCAGCCGGCGTAGCGCAGTGGGCCGCTGCTGAGGTCGAGGATCTCGTCGCTGTGGTAGCCCGCGAGCGCCACCTCGCTCGTGCCCGTGAGGTACAGGTCGTCGCGCTCGAGGTAGTAGATCTCCTCCGCGTGCTTGCCAAGGAAGCCCGTGCCTGCCATGACCTCCGGTCGCACCAGCGTGGGCGTGATCATAGGGCTGAAGCCCGCCTCCACGGCAGTGGCCATCGCCGCGTTGAGAATCGCGAGCTCGAGCCGCGCGCCTATGCCGGTGAGGAAGTAGAAGCGCGCGCCAGAGACCTTCGCGCCGCGCTCCATGTCGATCGCGCGCAAACCCTCAGCGATCGCAAGGTGGTCCCTGATCTCGACGCCCTCGGCCGCAAAGTCGCGGGGCGTGCCCTCGTGGCGCAGCACGGCGTAGTCGTCCTCGCCGCCGCTCGGCACGCCGGGCTCCGGAATGTTTCCCAGCGCCCTGGCGAGCTCCGACGCTGTGGCCGCCGCAGCGTCGGCCCTTGCCTTGAGGTCGCTCACCTTCGCGGCGAGCTCCTTGGTCTGGGCGAGCAGCGCGGCCTTCTCGTCACCCTGGGCCTTGGCGACCTGAGCGCCGAGCGCCTTCTGCTCCGCACGTGCGGTCTCGAATGCGGTGAGGGCGGCACGGTTCTCAGCGTCGGCCGCGAGCACCTGGTCCACCAGACCCGGGTCTTCCCCACGGGAGATCTGGCTGGCCCTCACCGTGTCAGGGTCGGTGCGAATCAGCTTCAGATCGATCATGCCTGGCAGTCTAGTCGCGCTCCGTTACGCTCAACCTATGGCCGCGGATGTCCTCGGATTGGTGGGGTTGGGGCTTGCGCTCCTGTCCCTCCTCATTGTCGTGTCCGTGACGCGGCAAGTTGGCTTTCGCGACCCCCTCAATGTGCCGCGCGTATGGCGCCGCCTGCTGTGGATTCGTCCACCAGACACCGGCACCTTCGACCACGCTCCGCCCATGTTCACACGCAACCAGCGCATCGCTTTCGTTGCGAACCCCACCAAGGACGGCGTCGGCTCCCTGCGTGAGCAGGCCATGCGCGCATGCGCGATTCGCTATCTCCCGGAACCCATGTGGTTCCTCACGACCGAGGAGGACCCCGGCGAGGGACAGGCGCGTCGCGCCCTGGAACTGGGTGCCGACGTTGTGGTGGCGTGCGGCGGCGACGGCACCGTTCGCGCGGTGGCCACGGCGCTCGCTCACTCCGACGCGACGCTCGGCATTGTGCCGATGGGCACCGGCAACATCTTCGCTCGCAACCTCGACATCCCCATCAACGATGCGACGGCAGCGCTGCGACTCGCCATCGACGGCGAGGATCAGACCGTCGACGTGGGCTGGCTCGATGTTCGCAAGGCCTCCTCCGAATCCGATGAGCCCCAGACGCACCTGTTCCTTGTCATCGCAGGCGGCGGGCTGGACGCCGAAATGGTGTCGGGGGCTGACGACCGGCTCAAGCGCCGCCTTGGCTGGTTCGCCTACTTCTTCGCAGCCGTCGCGCACCTGGGATCTAAGCGCATCGCCGCAACGATCACGGTCGAGGACGATGAGCCGGTCGAGTCGCACGTGCGCACCGTGTTGATGGGAAATGTAGGACGCCTCCCTGGTGGCTTGCAGCTCATCCCTGACGCCTCCGCCGTTGACGGCATGCTCGACATCGCGACTCTCGACGCGAGGGGCGGCATCGTGGGCTGGACCGAGCTGCTCGGCACCGTCATGGCGCAGAACGCCGGCTTCACTGACCCGTGGTGGGCGAAGATGCTCAAGGCATCGCGCATCGACCACCGTCAGGCTCGGTCCGTTGCCGTGTCATTCGAGCAGCCTCAGAAGGTGCAGGTGGATGGCGAAGTGCTTGACCGTGCCACCGAGATCACGGCGCGCGTCGATGCCGGGGCGCTCACCGTGCGCGTGGGCTCTGACGCCGTTGAAGAGTTGGAACAGGCCGAGACCGCCCGCGAGAACAGCGCGGTCGAGTAGCGGACAGCGAAAGGGACACCATGTGGCGCAGAGCGCGGTGGGGTTGGATAGCGGCGGCCTTGGCGACTCTCGTCGTAGGTGCTTTCGCGGTGATCGCGACGGGGACGTATTCCTGTGCGACAGTCGTCAGCGGTGTGTCCGAGTGTGACACCGGCAGCGCCCTGGCGCGCTCGGTGGTCGTCCTGACGCTCTTCGTGCTCGTCGCGACGTGGTTCGTTGTGCTGGCGTTCCGCAGGAGACCCCGCGGCTAGACGGTCCCGTTGCGCAGGTTCGCGACCCAGGCCCGCGCCTCATCGAAGTCCACGTCCGAGGTGCCGGGCGCAATCGGGGTGACTTCGCCACCTGCAGCCGGGTACGAGCCGAGGAACACCACCAGCGGGCACGTGCGCTTGAGACCGATGAGCGCCTCTGCCACTCGCGCCTCCGCGATGTGACCGAGCGCATCGATCGAGAACGAATACTCGCCCGGACGGTCCGTGCGCGGGCGGCTCTCAATGCGCGACAGGTTCACGCCGCGCACCGCGAACTGTTCAAGCATCTCGAGCAGCGCACCCGCACGGTCCGTGGGCAGGTGAACGGACAGCGTGGTCTTGTCGTGGCCAGTTGGCGGCGGCACCGCCTCCGGACGTCCGACGCGCACGAACCTGGTCGCGGCCGTCACCTCGTCAGCAATGTGGCCGGCAAGCACCGTGAGGCCAAGCCGCTCGCCAAGTCCGGGAGGCGCAAGGGCGGCGTCGATCGAGAGCCCCGCAATGAGATCGCCCGACGCTATGGCGAGGGCCGCTGCCGCGTTCGACGAGGCCGGCACAAAGGTGGCGCCAGGAAGGTTGTCGTTTGCCCAGCGTCGGACCTGGTTCCAGCCGTGGGCGTGAGCGGAGAAGTGCTTGATGTCAGCGATCTGCACGCCGGGGCGGGCGACGAGCTCGAACTCGACGGGAAGCACGACCTCGCCGAGGATGACGAGCGGCTCGCCTTGGGCGAGCGTGTCGAGCGTCGCGGTGACGCCACCCTCCACGGTGTTCTCGATCGCCACGACGGCGTAGTCGACCTCGCCGGCGCGCACGGCCCCCAGAGCGGTGGGAACGTCGACGACAGGGACGTAGTCGGCCTCTTCGGGCGACACGAGCTGGCGCAGCGCCATCTCCGTGAACGTGCCCTCGGGGCCGAGGTAGGCGTACCTCGGAAGCGCGCTCACTCGGTGTCCTCCTGCTCGGCGTCCTTGCGGTGGGTCACCTTGTACATCTGCTCGCCAACGGCGTGGCGAGTGGTGGTGGCCGCGCCCTTGGCACGGCGAGCTGCGATGGCGACCATGACGTCACGGTACTGGGTGGCGCGTGCGCCGAGCGAGCGTCGGTCAGCCGTGTTGGGCTTGTGCCGAATCTCGCACTCGACCTCGGTGACGAGATAGCCGGCCGCGAGCACGTCGAGGGTGAGCGCGACCTCAAGACCGGCGCCCCTCGCGAGCGGCATCGCGGCTTCGAGTGCGTCGCGCGAGACGCAGCGGATGCGGCTCAGCGGCTGCTGGGGAATCCAGTTGCTCGCGAGCTCGATGGCGCGGCGTGCGGCCTTCGCGGTGGGGCCGGTCGAGACGGGGGCGCTGTCAGTGAGCGCGATCGCCATGTCGCACACGCCCTCGGTCACGGCAGGAACCAGGGGAGCGGCGCCGATGGCGAAGGAACCGAGACTGCCCTCGAGCAGGAGGATCGCGCGTGCAGTGGCGCCGGGCTCGTCGCGCATCGCGATGACGGAAGCACCGAGTTCGATCGCGGCGGTGCGGCCCCGCGAATGCGAGTTGCGGACCGTCACCGCCCCAGCCTTGCGAGCAAGGTCCTGGGTGTTGTCCGTGGAGGCGTCATCCACCACCAGAACAAGGTCGACACCAGGGATGGCGCGCGCCGCACGAACCGTCGCTGCGATGTATCGGGCCTGGTCATGAGCGACGATCAAGGCGGCAGCACAAGCCGCGTCCTGTGATGAGGACGGCGCCTTCTCCCCAGCCTTCTTTGCCACGCGTCCAGCCTAGCCAGGCACAGCGTCGGGCAGCCACCGCCTCGCCCAGCGGCCCGGAGACGATGGCGCGTGGTGACAGCCCACCCGGCACCGTGGAAAAGTGGAGTCATGCACGAACGAGCCGGAACGCGCGCCCTTCCCGAAGATCTCACGGACATCGACGCCCTGCTGGGCGCCTACTACGACAGGGTTCCGGACCCCACGATTCCCACCGAGAGGGTCGCGTTCGGCACCTCCGGCCACCGCGGATCGTCGCTCGACGGCGCGTTCAACGAGGCGCACATCGTGGCAATCACTGCGGCGATCGTGGAGTACCGCAAGGAGCAGGGGATCGACGGTCCGCTGTTCATCGGCAAGGACACGCATGCGCTGTCCGGTCCGGCCCAGGAGACGGCCGTCGAGGTGCTCGCGGCGGCGGGAGTCGAGGTGCGGGTCGATGCTCGCGACGGCTTCACGCCCACTCCCGCGGTGTCACTCGCGATCCTCGTCGCCAACGGCGCTCCCGGCGCGGTGAGGACCGAGGGGCGCGGTCTCGCCGACGGCATCGTCATCACCCCGTCCCACAACCCCCCGCGCGATGGCGGCTTCAAGTACAACCCGCCCCACGGCGGGCCCGCGGACACCGACGCGACCGGCTGGATCGCCCGCCGCGCCAATGAGCTGCTCAAGTCCGGTTGGAAGCAGGTGCCGCGCTGGCAGTACAAGCGCGCCATCGCCGCTGACACGACCCAAGGCTTCGACTTCCTCGACCTGTACCTCAAGCACCTGCCCAGCGTCATTGACCTTGAGGCGATCCGCGCGGCCGGCGTGCGCATCGGCGCGGACCCGCTGGGCGGCGCGGCCGTCGATTACTGGGGCGCGATTGGCGAGGAGTTCCGCCTCAACCTCACCGTGGTGAATCCCAAGGTGGATCCCGCCTGGTCGTTCATGACGCTCGACTGGGACGGCAAGATCCGCATGGACTGCTCGTCTCCCTACGCGATGGCGTCGCTGAGAGAGGTCATGGCCGGAGCGTCGGCCCCCTACGACATCGCTCACGGCAACGACGCCGACGCCGACCGCCACGGCATCGTCACCCCCGACGGCGGCCTCATGAACCCCAACCACTACCTCGCGGCCGCGATCTCCTATCTGTACTCGGGAGCGCGTCCTGAATGGAGGGCCGACGCTGGGATCGGCAAGACCCTCGTGTCCAGTTCCCTCATCGACAGGGTGGGCGCGTCGCTGGGCCGCCGCGTGGTCGAGGTGCCGGTGGGCTTCAAGTGGTTTGTGCCCGGGCTGCTGAGCGGCGAGGTGGGCTTTGGCGGCGAAGAGTCTGCGGGAGCGTCGTTCCTGCGCCGAGACGGCTCCGTGTGGTCCACCGACAAGGACGGTCCGATCCTGTGCCTGCTCGGCTCCGAGATCATCGCGAAGACAGGCAAGTCGCCGTCGCAGCTGCATGCGGAGCTCGTGGACGAGCTGGGCGAGAGCTGGTACGCACGCGTGGACGCCGCCGCGACGCCCGCGCAGAAGGCGGCGCTGGGGAAGCTGTCGGCGTCGCAGGTGCCGGCCACGACGCTGGCCGGTGCGCCCATCACCGCAAAGCTCACCGAGGCTCCCGGCAATGGCGCTGCGATCGGCGGACTGAAGGTGGTCACGGATCAGGCCTGGTTCGCCGCGCGGCCGTCCGGCACTGAGGACGTCTACAAGATCTACGCGGAGTCCTTCGTGTCCGAGGCGCACCTTGGTGAGATGCAGGCCGCGGCTCGCGAGGTGGTGACAGAGGCACTCGAAGGCTGAGGCGGCTGGGCGCAGCGCGGCGCTCGCCGCGCCGCAACCCGCCCGCGCAGCGCCGTCACCCGGCGCTCGCCGCGCCGCGCCGCAACCCGCCCGCGCAGCGCCGTAATGGGACATGAGGTCCGGCTTGTTGAGATCTGTGCGCCTCAATGGGACAAGAGGTCCGGTGCGGCGGGTCGCGAACCTGCAGTCCTGCCGGAGCACCCGGTCAATCTGGCGTGTATGTGTAGCGCAGCAAGCGCGGCTCGCCCTCGCGAGCCACGACTCCCAGAACGCGACCCGTGAAGCCACCTGAGACCTCACCGGAAAGGTAGCGGCCGTCCAGGCGAGCAAGTTCGTGAGTGCTGCCAGCCGATTCGACGGCAAGCACCACGTCATCCGGGCCGCGGTGCTGCGCGGGCACTGCGCTGATGAGGACGGTGACGGCTTCCGAGGCCACCTCCGCGCGACCCGCCTCATGCTCGATATCGCCGATGCGCGCCATGGCCCTCGCGGCACCGCCGCCAACGCGCACCGCGTACCAGTGCCGCTCATCAACGCGAAGCACCACATCGACCTCGCCGCCCTCGGCGTCCACGACGATGCGCGCGCTCCACAGCAGGTCGCGCGTCCGCGCGAACAGTCCCGACATCGTGCCGGCCGGCGCTTGGGCGGGGCGCAAGCGCAACCCCGCCACAGCGTCGGGCCTTGCCACGGCCTCAACAGGAAGACCGGGGCTGGTCCAGCGGGGGTGCACGAGACCGCCGGAGAATTCCTCGTCGATTGCGTGGTCGGGCGCGGGAATCTGGAAGGCGTCCTCCACAAAGACGGGCCAGTCATCCACCCAGTCGATGCCAGCAAGGAATGTCTCGCGACCGTTGACGTGCTGCCTCGGGACCCAGCCCACGGTGCGAACGCCCAGGTAGACAGCGGCCCACGTGCCGTCAGGTCGCTCGACGAGGTCGCTGTGACCCACGTTCTCGACGGGGTGCGATGTGGACCGGTGGGTGAAGATCGGGTTGTGGGGCGCACCTTCAAAGGGACCGCGAGCGCTGCGCGAGCGCGCGACCGTCACCGCGTGGCCGCGCTCCGTGCCGCCCTCGGCAATGACGAGGTACCACCAATCGCCCCGGCGAATGATGTGCGGTCCTTCGGGCCACTGCATGCCGCTGCCCTTCCACAGCAGTCGCGGCTCCTCGAGCACCGTGCCCGTCGTGGGGTCGATCGCCGCCTGGCGGATGCCCTGCGGCACCCAGTCGACGATGTGACAGAACGTGACCAGGCACGTGCCGTCGTCATCCCACGCAATGTCGGGGTCGAAGCCGGCGAGGCCCTTGATGTAGATCGGGTCGGACCACGGTCCCGCGGGGTCAGTGGCGGTCATCAGCAGGTGCCCCTCTGGGCCCTCGACCGCGGTGGTGATGAGGTAGAAGGTGCCGTCATGATGGCGCAGCGTGGGTGCGTAGATTCCCATGCTGGGGCGGTACGCGCCCGCCTCGAGCTGCGAGGTGCGGGTGATCGCGTGACCCACCTGCTCCCAGGTGATCAGGTCGCGGCTGTGCCACAGCGGCACGCCGGGGAAGAACTCGAACGATGAGTTGGCGACGTAGTAGTCATCGCCCACGCGGCAGATCGACGGGTCGGGGTAGTAGCCGGCGATGATGGGCCTGCGGCTGCTCGGCATCGAGCTCATGTGGTCGCTCCTTGGACGTTCGTCCGCCACGGTAGCGCGGGGCGGTGGGCGCGGTGGGCGCTGATGAACCCGTGGCGGACCTCATGTCCCATTACGAGACCGAATTCTCTGAAACCCGGACCTCATGTCCCATTACAGCGCCGGGGGCGGGCGCCGGGGCGAGCGGGGGGCGGGCGCCGGGGCGGGCCAGGTCGCGCCGGGCCAGGTCGCGCCGGGCCAGGCAGGGGCCAGCCAGCACTCCCACCCCGCGTGGCGCGGCCGCCACTTCCACACCGCGTGGCAACCTGGCGCTGTGCATCGCCGCCTCGCCCGATTCGCGCTCGTGACGCTCGCAGTCGCGGCGCTCAGCGGCTGCCTGCGATTCGAGGCCGACCTCACTGTCAACGCGGACGACACGGTGGACGGCTCGTACATCGTTGCCCTCGAGGAGGGCACCGGCGCGGCCATGGGCGGCAGTGACACAGAGGTCGCCAAGGACATCTTCGACGATTCGGGCCTGCAGACACAGTTCGAGCATCAGTGGATCCACGACTACCGCGCCAACGGGTTCGCGGGCGTGGAAGTCGAGTTCCGCGATGAGCCGCTCGCCAGTTTTGCGCCAACGGTCGACCGCTTTGGCATCACTCGCGATGGCGATGAATTCGTGGTGAGCGGCAAAGCATCTTCCACCGTCGAGGACGACGCCGCGGGTGCCAATCCGGAAATGACCGTCACCATCGCCTTTCCCGGTCCGGTCAAGAGCGCCAACGGGAAAATCGACGGCAATGCGGTGACGTGGAATCTCGTGGGTGGGCCGCCGGAATTAGAGGCCAGGGCATCGGCGATTCCGGTCCACTCGCCGTGGCCCGCGATCCTGGTAACTGCCCTGGTATTGGTCGCGGCTGCCGTCACCTTCTGGCCTCGAGAAGCGGCAACGGCCCGACGCTCGCCCGGCACACCCCGAAACCTCCCCTCGGTGCCGCGCAATTAGGGGAATTTCGCATTTCGCGCGGGGCACCCACTTGTGGGAGGGTTGCCGGATGAAGAACACACTGAAGGCGCTTGCGCTGTCTGCGGTTGTTGTCGCCACTCTTGCTGGCTGCTTCAAGATGCAGGTTGACCTGACGCTCAACGAAAACGACACAATCGACGGCAGCATGCTCGTCGCCATTCAGGAAGGCGTGGGCGAGAGCCTGGGCGCCTCGGATGACGAGGTGCTCGACCAGCTCTCCAGCGGGCTCGACGGTGAAGAGGGAGTGAAGGCTGAGCCTTACTCCGAGGGTGGCTACATCGGCACCAAGTACACCTTCGAGAACCAGCCGCTCGACGAGTTCAAGAGCGCGGGTGCGGGCGGCGATGTCTCCATCACCCGTGATGGCGACAACTTCGTGGTCGCCGGCAACTTCGACACGGAAGACCCCGGCACCGAGGTCGACCCCGCCACCATGGGCGCTACCTTCACCTTCTCGGTGACGTTCCCCGGCGAGGTCTCTGAGCACAACGGCACGCTGTCCAACGACGGCCGCACCGTCACGTGGGACCTGCTCGCCGCTGACGCTCCCGAGGAGCTCAAGGCGATTGGCGCTGCCAGCGCTGGCGGCGGTTCGAGCAGCCTGCTGCTCATCGTCGGCATCGTCGTGCTGCTGCTGATCGTCGCCGGTGTGGTGGCGTTCCTGGTCCTGCGTGGCCGCAAGCCTGCCGAGGTTGCCGCCGCTCCTGCGGACTCCGCTGCTGCTGCCGCCCCCGCGGTCGCGTTCGACGCGGCTCCCGCTGCTGACGCTGCGCCCGTGGTGGACGCGGCTCCGGTCGCTGACGGCCCGGTTGCGGACGCCCCGGTTGCTGAGGCCGCGCCGGCCGAGGCCCCGGAGTCGACCGAGGACGGCAACCCCACCGCCTAGTCACGCGTGTGACAAGGAAAGCGCATGGCACAGTCCCGTGTTCGCACGTTTGCTCGCCTAGCGGTCGCAGCCGCATTCGCTGCCGTCGCGCTGACCGGTTGTGTCCGCCTCACCGCGGACACAACCGTCAGCGACGCGGATACGTTCTCGCAGACGATCATCGTGGCGACGACCCCTGCCGCCCGCAGTCAACTGGGCGACGCGGCGGAAGTGGACCTGGACCTTGCGAACCTCAAGACACTGATCACCAGCAGTGAGGCGTACACCGAGCTGCTGAACACCTACCCGGATCAGGTCGCCGTCGAAGACTTCGAAGACGGCGACCTGACCGGCGTGAGGGTCGTCACCACCGACCTTCCCCTCGCAGAGTTCGAGCGCTCCCTGGCGCAGCTCTCGGCGAGCGCTCCCCTCACGGGAGCCGCGAGCCTGGTGCGCACGGGCGACACCTACGTCGTCACGGTTCCTGCCGGCGGAGCCGCAGAGTCCCTCGAAGAAGCGGGCGTCACCGCAGGCCAGCTCGCGCTGCTGAGCGGCCAGGTCGACATCGGCTTCACCTTCACCTTCCCCGGCCTCGTGACGTCTGCCACCGCAGGCGAGGTCGAGGGCCACACCGTCACACTTGGACTGCCAGACCTCGCGTCCGGAGAGGACATCACGATCGTCGCCGGTGCCGGCAACGAGACAGATTGGAAGCCTTGGCTGATGTGGGGAGGCATCGGTCTGGCGACACTCGTCATCGTTGGCGGCGCGATCGCGCTCATCGTTCAGGATGTGCGCCGTCACCGCGCAAACGCCCTTCCTCCGCCCGACGCCGAGGCCGGCGAGAACGCCGAGGGTCCAGGGATCTTGGCAACCGGTGGGGAGGCCGAGCCTGAGGCGACGGATCCGGACGAGTCGCCGTAGCGTCGGGCAGTTCCGACCGCTTGGTAAGCCGTGTCAGCGGCTCGTGCGAAAATCTTCTGGTGTTCGGAACCTATCGCGGCATTCTCAGCAAGCCTGGCGCCCTGCAATTCGCAAGCGCGGGCCTGCTGTCGCGCCTGCCCATGTCGATGTTCAACATCTCGATCATCCTCATGGTGCAGATCCAGTACAACAGCTATGAGATGGCTGGCCGCGTCGCCGCGATCGGCACGCTGATCTGGGCGGTGCAGACCGTCCCCACCGCCCGATTCGTCGACCGCGTGGGACAGCGCGTGGGCATGGTGCCGCTCACGATCATGTTTGTGGTGGGTTCGACGGCCGCGGTTGTCACCGCGATGAACCACGGGCCCGAGTGGGTGCTGTGGATCTCCACCGCCGTCGCGTCGGTGAGCGGTCCCGTGGGTTCGCTGACTCGCGCGCGCTGGACCCACGTGCTGCGCACGGACCAGGAGATTCAGCAGGCGTTCGCGCTTGAGGGCGCCCTCGACGAGGTGCTGTTCATCGGCGGTCCCGCGCTCGCGACGATCCTCGCCACGATTGTCTGGGCGCCGCTCGGCATCATCGTGTGCACCGTCGCGTGCGTCGTGGGCATGACGTTCCTGCTGGCGCAGACCTCGACCCAGCCGCCCAAGCGCGCGGACACCGGCGGTGCAGGGCTGGGCCTCAACGTGCCGCCTGCGGTCATCGCGGTCGCCGCGATCGCTCTGGGTCTTGGCCTCATGTTCGGCGCCTTCGACATCTCGGCTGTGGCATTCGCGGACGAGCACGGACTCAAGTCGGTCTCCGGCATCATCCTCGCGGTGCTGTCGGTCGGCTCGCTGCTTGGCGGCCTGTGGTACGGCTCGCGTCACTGGAAGCAGCCGCTGTGGAAGCGCACGGTGGTCTTCGCCGGCCTGCTCGCGGTGGGCTTCACGGCGATCGGGTTTGTGCCTAACCTGCTGATCTTCTGCATCCTCGGCTTCTTCGCCGGGGCGGCGGTTGCACCCACCATGACCAACACGGACACCGTGGTGCAGCGCACCGTCCTCAGGGACCAGATCACCGAGGGCATGGCGTGGTTGCGCATCGGCATCGGCATCGGCGTCGCGGGTGGCGCATGGGTCGCGGGCAAGCTGATCGAGGAGTACGGCGCGCGTCAGGGTCTGCACTTCGCGGGCGTCGCCGCGATCTTCACCTTCCTGACCGCGCTCGCATGCATTCCGCTGCTCAAGCGCGGCACCGAGCGCGAGCCGGTTGAGGCGCCCGCGGCGTAAGCCTCACCAGTCGTGGACGGTGCCGTCCGTCAGTCGGTTCACCGGCAGGTAGGCGGGCTCGTACGGGTGCTTCTTGGCGGCCTCGACATCGAGCTGCACGCCAAGTCCCACCTGGTCGCTGGGGTGCAGCAGGCCGTCCTCGAACTTGAGCCCCGTCTGGAACACCTCGAGGGTGACCTCCGAGTGCGTCATGTACTCCTGGATGCCGAAGTTGTGCAGCGCGAGGTCCAGGTGCAGGTGCGCGGCCTGTCCCACAGGCGAGATGTCCGTGGGCCCATGGAAGCCGGTCTTCACGCCGTAGATCGAGGCGAAGTCCGCGATCTTCTTGAGGTGCGTGATGCCGCCCGCATGGGTGACGGCGGCCCGCACGTAGTCGATGAGCCGCTCCGTGATGAGCGTCTGGAAGTCGTACACGGAGTTGAACACCTCGCCGATCGCGAGCGGCGTGGTGGTCTGCGAGCGCACGTACCGCAGCGCGTCCTGGTCCTCTGCGGGCGTCACGTCTTCGAGCCAGAACAGGTCGAACGGCTCGAGGCTCTTGCCCAGCTGAGCGGCCTCGCGCGGGGTGAGGCGGTGGTGCGCGTCGTGCAGCAGCGGCAGCTCCGGCCCGAACTCGTTGCGCACCGCTTCGAAGACAGTGGGGATGTGGCGCAGGTACGCGCGCGTGTCCCACTCCTCCTCGACGGGCAGCGCACGGCCCGACGCTGTGCGCCGGGCGGGCTCGTAGTCGTACCTTTCGCCGTCGCCGCCTTCTGAGGTGGCGACGCCGTAGACCGAGCCGTGACCCGGGAGTCCCGACTGCACCCGGATGGCCTTGAAGCCCTGCTCCTGGTGGGCGCGGATCGAGTCGAAGAGCTCTTCGGTATCCCTGCCTGAAGCGTGGCCGTAGGCGAGCGCTCCCTTGCGGGACTGACCTCCAAGCAGCTGGTAGAGAGGCAGTTCCGCATAGCGCGCTTTGATGTCCCACAGGGCCATGTCCACGGCTGCGATGGCCGCCATAGTCACCGGGCCGCGGCGCCAATAGGCGCCGCGATACAGGTACTGCCACGTGTCCTCGATGTTCATGGAGTCCCTGCCGATGAGCAGCGGGATCACGTGGTCCGCGAGGTACACGGCGACGGCGAGCTCGCGGCCGTTGAGCGTCGCGTCTCCCAGCCCCACAACACCGTCGTCCGTCGTGATGCGGAGGGTCACAAAGTTGCGTCCAGGCGAGGTGACGACCACCTCTGCAGCGGCAATTGCGGTCATGGTCGTAAAGATAACCGGATGGTAAGTAACGCCAAAGCCAGAGCACCGCGGATGTGCGCAAGACCACTTCGCAAGAACGGGACCAAGGTCCCTCAGAAGTGCCTCGTGATCGCCGTAGCGTCATTCCTGGACACACACCCCGGCAATGACGCCGGGTCCCACAAAGATCGTGGCTCAGGCGGCCATCCGGGGACTTGACCGCCTGAGCTGCCCCTTGTTCGGCGTCGGTGCCTCTATCCCTCCCCCAGGGGCGCCGGCGCCGATACTTTTGTCGCATGGAATCCTCGAGCACCGCGCCCGCGGAGACCGCCCTCGCCGGCGGCAACATGGGCGGCGCCGTGCGCGTCGGAGACACCGTGCGCAAACCCCGCGGGCCTCAAAGCGACACCATCCAACAGCTTGCCGCGCACGTGCGCGCGCAGGGCGTGACGTGGATTCCCGAACCGCTCGGCGTCGATGAGCTCGGCCGCGATGTGTGGCGCTTCATCCCCGGTGAGGTGTCCCACGAGGACCCTCACGACGACTACCCCGACGCCGTCATCACCGACGTCGCTCGTCGCCTGCGCGAATGGCACGACGCCACCACGACCTTCCCGCGCGGCGCTCACGACACGTGGTGGTGGCCCGGCAAGGTGCCGGACGAGGTCATCTGCCACGTCGACTTCGCGCCCTACAACCACGTCTTCCGCGATGGGCACTTCGTTGGCGCCATCGACTTCGACATCTGCTACCCCGGACCTCGCCTGTGGGACCTGTCGTACACCGCGTACCGGTACGTCCCGCTCTCGCCGCTTCCCAGTGAGCCCGACGCTGCGGCTGCTCTGCGTGAGCGTCGCCTTGCGCGTCTCGATCAGTTCTTGGCTGCCTACTCAGGCGAGGACAACGACCTCCGCTACCCAGCGTCGGCCCTGCTTGGCTATGTGGTCGAACGACTCATCGCGATGGTCGAGTGGTGCGAGCAGCAGGACGATGCCGACCGCCAGCGCGACGCGATCATGTACCGCGAACACGCCGACTTCATCGCCAGCGGCGGCTACGGCGATGCGACCCCCGTGACCGTGGCAAACCTCGGCTGACGGCGCGACTATCGTGGGCGCATGTCCGCCCGCATTGCCATCGTCACCACCCGCGAACTCGACGTCATTGACGCCGACGAAGAACTCCTCCTTCCCCTGCTGCCCGAGGCAGAGCTCGTGAGCTGGGACAACCCCGACGTGGACTGGTCGGCCTACGACGTCGCGATCCTGCGTTCCACGTGGAACTACACCGAGCACCTCGACGAGTTCCTCGCGTGGGCCACTCGCGTTTCGCAGGCCACTCGCCTCATGAACCCCGTCGAGATCATCGAGTGGAACACGGACAAGCGTTACCTCGCGGACCTCGCCGCTCGCGGCATCCCTGTGGTCCCCACCCAGTTCTTCGCCCCAGGTGAGCAGGTCCCGGCCGACGCTGTGGCGGGCCACGTCGTCGTCAAGCCTTCCGTTGGGGCCGGGTCAAAGGGCGCGGCCCTGTTCCGTGACGACGTCGCCGGCGCGCTCGCGCACGCCGCGAGCCTCCACGACGAGGGCCGCACGGTCATGGTGCAGCCGTATCTCGAGAAGGTCGATGAGGGCGGGGAGACCGCTCTCGTGTTCATCGGCGGCGAGTTCTCCCACGCCGCGCGCAAGGCCGCGATTCTGTCGCGCAACATGTCGTGGTCCACGGGGCTGTACGCGGACGAGAAGGTGGTGCCTGCTGAGGCCACCAAGGCAGAGCTCGAGCTCGCGGCTCGCATCCTCGCAGACCTTCCCGACCTCGCGTACGCGCGCGTCGACCTGCTCCCCACGGACAGCGGGCCCGTCGTGCTCGAACTTGAGCTCACCGAACCCAGCCTGTTCCTCGCACTCGGCGAGGGAGCCCCAGCCCGCGCGGCCGCTGCGTTCCGCGCCCTCCTGTAGCCAGCGTCGGGCAGTGAGGTTGCCCGCCGGCGTGGCGGGCCGCTAGTGTCGTCGCCGAGGGGAGTACTTCCCAAGTTCTGGATCGGTCAATACGAGGCGACCGCCTCCCGGCCAGGCGCCCGCCAAGCAGGCGGGTGAAGGAGACCTCAGACTGTGTCTGAGGAGACCCCTGTGACTGAACTGCACTCCATTGCCACGCCGCAGCTGTGGGCGATGACCATCGTCGCCGTCCTGCTGCTGCTCGCCTTCGACTTCGTGGTCACCCGCAAGCCGCATGAGGTAACGATGAAGGAGGCGGTGGGCTGGACCATCTTCTACATCGCGCTGCCGCTCATTTTTGGCGTGTGGGTGTGGATGGATCACGGCTCGGACACGGGCATCAAGTACTACACGGGCTATCTCGTTGAGAAGAGCCTCTCGGTAGACAACCTCTTTGTCTTCATCGTGATCCTCGCCTCGTTCGCCGTGCCGCGGCAGCTGCAGCAGCGGGTGTTGCTCGTCGGCGTGGCCGGCGCGCTGGTGCTGCGCGGCCTGTTCATCTGGCTGGGCGCGGCGCTCATCGCGAAGTTCGCCGCAACCTTCCTGGTCTTCGGCATCATCCTGCTGGTCACCGCCATCAAGGTGTACCGGGATGCGCGCAGCGATGACGATGCCCATGTAGACGTGGACCAACTCGCTGTGGTGCGAATCCTGCGCCGGTTCTGGCCCGTGACGGGCGAGTACCACGGCACCAAGACCACGTGGAGGGTCAACGGCCGCCGAGCACTCACGCCGCTGGGCCTGGTCATGGCCACAATCATCGGCACCGACCTCGTGTTCGCGATCGATTCCGTTCCGGCGGTCTACGGCATCACCTCCGACCCGTACCTGGTGTTCGTCACCAACGCCTTCGCGCTGCTGGGACTGCGGGCGTTGTACTTCGTGCTCGAGGGCGCCCTGTCCAAGCTCATCTACCTGGGCTATGGACTCGCGATCATCCTGTTCTTCATCGGCGTCAAGCTCGTGCTGCACTGGGCGCACGGCGTATGGCCCGGTGTTCCCACCATCCCGACGCTGTTCAGCCTTGGCTTCATCGTCGCCACCCTTGCGGTCACCACTGTGGTGAGCCTGCGTACGTCGCGCGCGATGAGCACCTAGTTTGCTACCGTGCCGATACACAAAGGAGAGGGATAGCGAGTGATCAGCATCTCGTTCGAGATCATCGACGAGCCCCCGCGGCTCATCTCGACGGAACGCATGCCCTATCCCATCGACAAGGTGTGGCTCGCGGAGACCGACGCTTGGTATGTCCAGCAGTGGTGGGCACCCACCGACTACATCAATGATGCGGTCGAGATCGCGATGGAAGAGGGCGGGTACTGGCGCGTCATCCAGCGTGACCCCGAGGGCCACCAGTTCTCGTTCTACGGCCGAGTCGACAAGGTCATTCCGCGTGAGCTGTTCCGCATGACCCTCACATCTGAGATCTTCCCCGAAGACCAGATCCTCGTCACCCAGCAGTTCGTCGCATCCGGCCCCGGCACGATCGTCGCGACCACGTGGGAGTTCCCCAACGCGGCGGCGCTCAACAGATACGTCGCGCTAGGCGGCCCGGAGCGACAGAAGGGCGCCTCCGCGCGACTCGACGCCCTGCTGTCGCAGATGCTCCCCAAGTAGCACTCGCCGCGTGACGCAGATCACACCCGTTCGCCGCGCGGGCTGAAAGCGCTTTCCCTACACTGGAATCCTTCCGCTGAAACCCAGCGGCTTTCGTGTGCCCAACAAACAAATGTCTGGGTACTGACACGCCCAAAGGCGCCCCCACAAAGGGCCCAGACAAGGACGCAGTATGAGTGTGCGCCGCGCGCATGACGTCGACGCAGAGTATGCCTTCCGGGCCGCCCACCAGGTGGACACCCCGGAGAACTACCAGGACTGGCGCGACTACGCCTTCTCCCACGCTCCCGAGCTGATGGACGACCTCGACGATCTCGACATCGTCACGCCCCTCGCTGGAGTGCCAACCGTCTAGGCTCTGCCCCATGGCAGTAGACCCCTTCGACCTCACTGAAGAGCAGCTCCGAGCACGCGGCAGCGCCAAGTGGCGCCACTATCCCGCGGACGTGCTGCCGCTGTGGGTCGCCGAGATGGACGTTCGCCTCGCCGCCCCCATCGCCGACGCTCTTTCCAGGCTCGTCGCCGACGGTGACGCCGGCTACCCGGGAGATGCCCCTTACCGCGACGCCTTCGCGAACTTCGCTAAGGACTCGTGGGGCTGGGACCCGGCCATCGCGCGCACGCGGGCCGTCGCGTCGGTCATTGCTGGGTATACCGACGCCCTGGTGGAGACCGTGGGGCCAGGCGGCACGGTCGTGGTCACGTCTCCCGTGTACCCGCCGTTCTACGGCTACTTGCGCCAGGCCGGGATCATCGTCACCGAGGCGCGGCTCAACGCGAACCTGCGCCTGGACTTCGAGGCCATTGAGGCCCAGTTCGCGGCCGCTCCCGGGGGTGTGGGCCTGCTGCTGTGCAATCCGCACAACCCTGGCGGCACGGTCCACACTCGTGAAGAGCTCGAGACTCTCGCGCGGCTGGCAGCGAAGTACGACGCCCAAGTCGTGTCCGATGAGATCCACGCGCCGCTCATCTATGCGGAGAGCACCTACACGCCCTACCTGTCCGTGGACCCGCGCGGCATCGCGGTGCATGCGGCGTCAAAGGGCTGGAGCCTCGCGGCCATTCCCGCCGCGCTGATGACCTGGGGCCCCGACGCTGGCGAGGCACTGGCTCGCTACGACTCCGGCAAGCACCATGGACCCACCTACTGGGGCACCGTCGCGCAGACGGTCGCGTACAACGAGTGCAGGGGCTGGCTCGCGGACGCCATTGTCGCGCTCGACCGCAATCGTCGCCTGCTGGGCGACCTGCTTGCGGAGAAGCTGCCTGCGGCTCGCTATCACCTGCCGGCGTCGACCTACCTCACGTGGGTCGACTGCCGCGAGCTCGGCCTTGGCGATGACCCTGCAGCGGTCTTCCTCACGCGCGGCCGGGTCGCCTTCAACTCCGGGCCCACCTTTGGCGCGGGGGGCGAGGGGCACGTGCGCATCAACATCGCGACCTCACCGGCAATCCTTGAAGAAGCGGTCTCGCGGATGGCTGCCTCGCTCTAGGGCTTGACCCACGTGAGCGTGTAGCGCCACAGCAGCCTGCGCCGGAACGTGCTTCCCGGCAGGATGCGGGCGGAGGCGTCCCGCACCTCGGAGTACGTGACGGGCGGCGGCCACAACGTGGGGCTTGGGTGATCCCACGACTTGTGCGTGAGCCGCCCCACCTGGTGGGCGACCACAGCCGCGAGCTCTCGGCCGGCGTCCTTGGGCATCTCCGACGCTGCACAGCCCACAACAAGCAGCACGCCACCGGGCGCAAGGAGCTGAGCGAGACGCTCAAGGGACTCCTCGAGCGGCAGGTGATGAAGCACCGCGAGCGCGGTGATGACGTCGTAGTTCCCCGGGAGATCTGCGGTCATGAAGTCGGCGTTGAGGTACGTGATGCCCGTTGAGTCCTGCTCGCGCGCGGCGTCAAGGCTCGCCTCGTCAAGGTCCACCGCGGTCACGCTCAGGCCCCGCGCCGCGAGCGCCCTGGCCGCGAATCCCTCGCCGCAGCCCACGTCGAGCGCAGTGCTTGCGGTCCCGGGGACCAGCGGCATGAGTTCGCGGAAGTAGTCGATCGTATGGTTCCGGCGCTGCGCGTCCGGCACGTGCTCAGCCAACCGGTGTCCTCCTCAAGGCATTCGCACAGATCGTAGGGCGAGCAACCATTCCCACACCCTAGCCACGCCGCAATAATGGGCCCATGCCTGAGCCGCGCGTCCTGATCCTTCACGGGTTCCAACACCACAGGGCCAGGGAGCATTGGCTGTGATGGCTCACGGAGGAGCTGCGGCAGCGCCGCATCCCCGTGCAATACCCGCAGCTGCCACGTCCGGATCGGCCGTCTCTTGAGGAGTGGATTGCGCTGGGTCGCGCGGAGCTCGAGATGCTTGGCGGCGAGGAGAGCGACCGCGTGGTCATCACGCATTCCCTTGGCGGCGTGCTGTGGTCGCACCTGGTGCGCAGGGGCTACACCAGTGGCGAGCGCGTACTGATGGTGGCGCCCCCCTCACGAGATCGCTTGGACGGCGTCATTGCCCCATTCGCCGCAGCCCTTGGGCCCGACTTCCTTGAGACCACGGGTGTCACCCTTGTAGGTCGCGAGCGCGACCGGTACCGCAACACCCCGCTCAATTGGCTTGACGGAGGGCGCGCCAAAGAGGTTCACGTGCTGCCCGGAGACGGTCACATCAACGTGGCCGACGGGCACGGCCCCTTCCCGCCCGCGCTTGACTGGGTACTGACAGGCGAGTGGCCAGCGTGACGTCCGGCGAGGCGCGACTGCCACCAACCACCACGCCGCCGGCTGAGGTTCCGATCACGGCCCAGCTGATTGCCGCACTCGTCGCAGACCAGTTCCCCCAACTCGCGCACCTTCCACTGACCCACCTCAACGACGGCTGGGACAACACGGTGTATCGGCTGGGCGAGGAGCTGCTCGCTCGCATTCCGCGGCGGCAGATGGCCGCAGACATCGCGGTTGCGGAGCACGTGTGGCTGCCGCAGGTGGGAGCCAACTGGACGTTCCCTGTTCCCGTTCCGGTCGCAGTTGGCGAGCCAGGGCGCGGGTACCCGTGGCACTGGGCGATCGTGCCGTGGCTACCAGGAGCCGTCGCGGTGAAAGAGCCACTGAGCGCCGACGGCGCTGCCGACTTGGGCGCGGCGCTCGCCCAGGTGCACGTCCCGGCGCCGCAGGGAGCGCCGTACAACGAGTGGCGATCGATTCCGATCGCTGAACGCACCGGTCGGTTTGCGCAGCGCGTGGAGATCGCACTCGCAGACCACGCGTGGAACTTCTCCGGCGACGGCGCGTACTCGGCTGTCGCGGCCGCAGACGAGCGGGGCGACCTCACGTGGTGTCACCTTGATATTCACGGCAAGAACGTGCTCACCGACGCTGGCCGCTTCACCGGCCTGCTCGACTGGGGTGATTCTGGCGCGGGGGATCCCTGCACCGATCTTGGCCAGTCGCTCACTCTGGTGGGATTGAAGAACTACCAAGCCCTCGCATCGGCGTATGTCGCACACGGCGGGGCGGGAGATCCCCACGCTCCCCGCGTGCGCGCGGAGGCCGTTCTTTACGCGATGACTCTCGCCACGCAGGACGACGCGGATTTGTACGCGGCAGGCTGGCGCGCGCTCGTGGACCTGGCTCTGGCGAAGCCCGCCGGTTAGCGCCAGCCCGTCAGTGACCCACGGACTGCAGGAATGGCTCGAGCTCGAGCCAGTTCTCCTCGTCCGTGCGGTCCTCGCGCCAGATGGCCAGGTACTCCTCCTTGACCTCATCGCTCAGCGCGTTCCATGAGGCCATCACCTGCTCCGCGTTCGCGTGCCAGTAGCCCACAATGCGCTGCTGGGTGATGGGCAGTCCCACCTCCTTGCGCAGCAGCAGGCGAGCGGACCGCGACACCTTGGACTCGCAGGCAATCCACACATACGGGTTCGCGTGGGGCGTGATGACGCCCTCTGCCCACAGTCCTCGCACGATGTCGCACACCGCAGACGGCCCGATGCCGTTGCCGGCCACGCGGTACTGCACGATGACATTGGCGGCAGACGGCAACTCCCGCGCCTCCTCAAGTGAGGGCAGCTCGACGACCACGTGGAAAACCTCGCCAGCCGCAGCGTCGGCCAGGATGCGCGCAATGCCGGGCAGGGCGGTGAGGTCACCGATGAGCACCCGAGTCCTGGAGCCCTCCGGCACCTTGTAGTACGCCATGGCGTCCGAGATCACTACCGTGTCGCCGACCTTCGCCTCGCGACCCCACGTGGCGCCAGGGCCGTGGCCGTGCAGGAACACCTCGAGCTCGAGGCCGCCCGGCACCAGGCCGCTCACGGTGTAGTGGCGCTCCGAGTGGCCGTCGACGTCGAGCGTCTGCGCGCCAAGGTCCACGTGAATGAACTCGTCGCCAACGCCCGTGCTGCGCCACGCGCTGCCCTCTTCAAGGGCGAGCGTGAGCCTCACCATCAGCGGCGTGACCTGCTGCCGAGCGGTGACGGTTGCGGGGTAGATCGGTTCCATGACTGCTTTCTTCAGTATGCGGCCCGACGCTGGGGCGAGGCCAGTGCGCGACCTCGCCCCGGGCGCGGGTCAGGACGCGGGGGTGATGCCGGACGGGAGAGTGCTGGGGTCGCCGTCGAAGGCGGCTTCGAGCTGCGGCACCAGGACGTCGAGCGCGTACGCGATGGACAGCGGGCTCGCGAACGAGAACGCTCCCTCGAAGACGCCATCCGTGGACCAGATCTGGCCGCCCACCTTGGTGGCCTGCATCGACTCGTACAGCGGCAGCCCCTCGACGGTCTCCTGCGTGCCGGGCTCGGTGGCGCCTAGCCAGATGTTGGCGTCGGCGTCGAGCTCATCGAGGTTCTCCGGGCTCACCGTAATGTAGAAGTCCACGGCAGGGTCGCCAAGGCGGTCGATCTTGGTGATGTCCGGGCCCAGCTGACCGATCAGCGCGGGGCGCGGGTCGATCGAGAAGTACGCGCCGGGCTGGCCCTGGTAGAAGAAGTTCACGGATGCGGAGTAGTTGGCCCAGTCGGGGTGCGCCTCCTTGATGGCCGCGATCTTGTCCTCGACCTCGGCGATGATCTTCTCGCCCTCCTCGACCTTGCCCACCGCCTTGGCAATCGAGCGGGTCTCCTCGGCGAACGGCATGCCGTAGTCGGCGTAGTCGCCGCTCTGCGCGAGCGTGGGGGCGATCTGGCTCAGCAGGTCGTACTGCTCCTGGGTGATGCCGGACCACGTGGCGATGATGAGGTCAGGGCTCAGCGCGGCAATGGCCTCCATGTCGAGGTCACCGTTGCTCAGCACAGTGGGCTCGGCGCCAACGGCCTTGCGGGCGTCGTCCGCCCACGGCCAGGTCGCGTACTCGTAGCCGCCGTACCACTCGCGCACCGCGATGGGGGCCACGCCGAGCGCGTAGAGCCAGTCCTGCTCGTGGAAGCCCACCGTGACGATGCGCTCGGGCTGCGCGGGGATCGTCGTGGTCCCGAACTTCTGCTCGATGCTGACGGGGAAGGCCGCACCGCTGTCGCCGCCAGCCGTGGGGCTGGACGCACCCGTCGGCTCTTCCGACGACGAGCAGGCCGCGAGCGCAAGGGCCGCAACTACCGCGAGGGCAGCGGCAACGCCGCGCTTGGTCCTCGTGTGCTTCATAGTGTGTTCTCCTTCATGCCCGACGCTCGGGCTGGGACGGCGGAACGCCCGGGTGGGGCTCCGGTTGGGACGATGAGCGGCGTGCCGGTCACCGGGTCGGGGACAACTGTCACCGGCAGGCCGAAGGCCGCCGATACCCTCTCCGCGGTGAGCACGTCGTTGGGCTCTCCACGCGCCAGGATCAACCCGGCGCTCATGAGGACAAGGTGGTCCGCGTAGCGGGCCGCCTGGGCAAGGTCATGAAGCACCACCACGATGGTGCGGCCCTCGGCTGCGAGACCGTGGACCAGGTCGAGCACCTCGTACTGGTGCGCGATGTCGAGGAACGTCGTGGGCTCGTCGAGGAGGAGCAGCTCGGTGCGCTGCGCGAGCGCAAGCGCGATCCAGGCGCGCTGACGCTGACCGCCGGACAGCGCGTCGACGGGGCGCTCGGCGAGGCCGGTGAGACCGGTCGCCTTGAGCGCCTCGTTCACCGCGATCGTGTCTTCCTCAGACCAGGGACGCAGCGCCTTGAGATGCGGAGTGCGTCCACGGCCCACGAGGTCGCGCACAGTGATGCCGCCAGGAGCGACAGGCGACTGCGGCAGGATGCCGAGCTCGCGAGCGACGTCCTTCGTGGAGCGCTCGTGGATGTCGTGTCCGTCGAGGAGCACCGTTCCGGACTTGGGCGCATGCAGCCTTGCGAGTGCACGCAGCAGCGTGGACTTGCCGCAGCCGTTGGGGCCGACGATCGCGGTGATCGCGCCCGGCGGGATCTCCAAGGACACCTCATGGACGACGCGGGCGTCGCCGTATGCGAGGGTCACTCCCTGGGCGCTGAGCCGGGATTCGGTGCGCGGTGTATCGGTCAACGGAACGCGTCCTTCGAACGAATGATGAGGTAGATGAGGTACGGGCCGCCGATGAGCGAGGTGTACAGGCCAACCGGCAGCTGCACCGAGTCGATCAGCTCCCGCGCGGCAAGATCCGAGGCGACCGTGAGGATCACGCCGATGAGCGCGGCGGAGACCACGGTGATGCCTGGACTCCTCGTGATGCGCCGTGCGATCGCGGGGGCGACCAACGCGATGAAGGCGATCGGTCCCACGAGCGCCGCGGCAAGACCCGCCGCAACCGCCGCCGCCGCGAGCGCGACAAACCGCAGCTGACCGGGTCGCAGACCCAATCCCGCTGCGAGCTCGTCGCCCATCTCCAACACGCGCAAGCGTCGGACCATGAAGATCGCAAGGGGCACGATGACCGCGCACGAGGCCGCACCCATCGCGACGTGCTCCCACGTGCGGGCGTTCGTGGAGCCCACGATCCATGCGTACGCCTGGGGCACCACGTCCTGAGGGATCTTGGTGAGCGTCAATGTGATGACGGAGGTGGCGACAAAGTTCACGCCAATGCCGGCGATGATCATGCGGAACGGCTCGAGTCGTCCTTGCGAGCCGAGCACGATGACGAGAGTGGCCGCCGCGAGCGCGCCGATCACCGCGAACGGCGCGAGCGCGAGCGACGATGTGGTGCGAGCGACGTAGATGCACAGCACCGCACCCGCAGCGGCACCGGCGCTCACACCCAGCAGATCCGGGGAGGCAAGGGGGTTGCGCGCGATCGACTGCATGAGCGCTCCAGAGGTCGCGAGCAGCGCACCCACGAGCGCCGCCGTGTAGATGCGCGGGGCGCGCAGCTGGCCAACGATGAAGTCGGCCCCGGTTCCCGTGTCGATGCCGATGGCCGCGCGCAGGGTGTCGAACAGCGACACGGCCACGGTGCCGGTGGCGAGGGACACGATGACTAGGACGAGCGCGAGCGCCGCGATCACGAGCGTCACCGCCGTGCCATAGCCCAGCCGACGCCGTGGCTGGGTGAGCTTGGCGCCTGGGGTGGGCGGAGCGTCGGGCAGGAGGGTGGTCACAGCGTCACCACCGTGAGCCGGCGCGCCATGAACGCGAGAAGCGCGCCGCCGAGGAGCGCCGTGGTGACGCCGACCGAGATCTCACCGGGGCGGGCGACGAGGCGTCCTGCGACGTCGCACAGCAGGATCACTGCCGCGCCAACGGGCAGCGACAAGCCGAACAGCCATGACAGCCGCGCGCCGGTGACTCCACGCACAAGGTGCGGAACCGCGAGACCAATGAAGGCGATGGGACCCGCGAGCGCAGTCGCGAGGCCCGCGAGCACCGTGACCGCGACCATGACGAGTGCGCGGGTGCGGCCAGGGCGGGTGCCAAGCGATGCGGCTGCGTCGTCGCCCAGGGCGAGCGCGCTGAGCGATCGGGTTGCGAAGGCGGTGAGGAGCACGGCGAGCGCGCCAGCGATGGCTAGGGGAATGAACGGGGCGCTCGTGCGGGCGATGAGAGAGCCGGCGAGCCAGAACCGGAAGTTGTTCAGCGCGTCGGGATTCATGAGGAGCAGTCCCGTGGTCACAGAGCCGAGCACGGCAGTGAGCGCCGCGCCGCCGAGCGCAAGTCGCACGGGCGAGGACATGCCAGCGCCGCGGCCGCCGATCGCGAAGGCCGCGATGCACGCGAGCGCGGCGCCAAGGAAGGCGAGCCACAGCTGGCCGCTGAAGGTGCGGATGCCGAAGAAGGTGATGCCCACGACGATCGCAAGGGAGGCGCCCGCGTTGATGCCGAGCAGTCCGGGATCCGCGAGCGGGTTGCGCGTGACGGTCTGGGTGAGGGCGCCAGCGAGCGCGAGGGCTGAGCCTGCCAGCAGGCCGATGATGGTGCGCATGACGCGGCTCTCGCGCACGATCGCCTGCTCCGCGACAGCGGGATCGAAGTGGAACAGGGCGTCCCACACGGTGCCGAGCGGAATGGAGCGGGCACCCAGGCACAGGGACAGGATGACCGCGACTGCCAGGAGTGCAAGTGATGCAAGGAGCCAAGGGGTCATCGACGCGCCCGCACTTTTGCGGGGCGCGCTGAGGCGCGCTCGGTCGCGCTCAAGGATGGTCATTGGGCTCCAACGCTGCGTGGTTAGGGAAACCTAACCGAAGCAAGTGTAGCGATAATTCGCAACATGTCACTTGCGTAATTAGTCACAGGTTCTTGGCGCGACCGTTGCCGAACCGTGACTCTGTGGGCTTGCCCCGCCGCGCCGCGCGCGAGCAGACTAGTCAGCGCTGAGTGTGCCGCACAGCCTGGCAGGGATTGCGGCTCAGATGAAAGGCCTCGTCGGGTCAATGGCGATCCGGCGGGGCCTTCTTCATTACGCGCTCTTGAACAGCCCCACCCGGTTGCCTTCAGTGTCCTTGATGTACGCGTAGGCGCCGTAGTCGCCCGCATCCGTGGGTTCGAGCAGCACTTCTCCCCCGGCTGCTGGCACGCGATCCAAGACGGCGTGCAGCGACCCCTCAACCTCGAGGTAGATCATGTTGCCGGTGGTGCTCGGCGCATTTCCGCCGTGGATGACGTCCGGCGCGATGAGCGCTCCGCCCGCTCCATCGTCGTCGGCGGGGAAGATCGCGGTGTCGCCGCCGAGGTTCACGCGGGACATCGTGATGTCGAGGATGGCCTCGTAGAAGGCGACGGCCCTGTCGAGGTCCGTGGTCTGAATCTCGAACCAGGCGATGGCGTTCTTGGGCATGAGGGACTCCCTTGCGGTAGGTCCCTCCGACGCTACGCCTGCTCGCTCCGCATGTCCTGCGCGATGCGCTCGACCGCGTCCTTGGCCTCGGCCAAGCCGCTGCCGTAGCGCTCGCGGTACACCTTGATCGCCCGAATCAACTGCTCCGCCTGAAGGAGTTCACGGATGTCCGCGTCAGCAGCTCCCGCCTGCACCGCTGGGCGCGGTGCCGCGGACTCCTGAGCTCCCACGGACTCTCCCCGGGCGATGGCATCGATTGCATCCTTCGCGTCCGCGAGGCTCACGCCCGTGTGTTCGCGATAGAGCTTGATCGCCATGATCTTCTCGCCCGAGCGCGCCAGCTGGGCAATCCTGTCCTCTGGAGACGCTTGTGCTCGCGCGGCCTGCGACTGCGCGATCAGGTCCTCCGTCGACGTGGCCCTGCTTCCAAAGAGATCCCTCAGTCCCATGTTCGTCACCCTAGACCCGGGGCACCGAGGGCGCTCGCCGACGCTGTTTCTCGCACCGCTCAGGCACGTCACAATCCTGTGCACAAGCAGGCCTAGCGTCGCGCTAGGGTGAAGCCATGTCCCCAGTGGAGGCACCTGACGGCAAGATCATCCCCACCGATGACGAAGTCGCGGAGATGGTCTTTACGCAATTTACTGCGCTCGCCGGACGCGAGATCGGTCGGCGCTACACGATGCATGACCACGTCACCGTGCGCATCGGAGACGACTACGGAGTGCTCCTGCCCATTGTGGACGGGCAAGACCACCTCTACGAGCGAGTCGCCGACCTCCTTGCTCCGCTGCTTCCCACGTGGACGTTCCCGTACTCCGCCCCTATCGCGGTAGGGCAGCCCGGCGGCAAGTATCCGTACCACTGGAACTTGGTGCACTGGATCTCCGGCTCCACCGCCGCGCTGGTCCCGCTCCATGACCAGTCAGCGGCCGACCTCGGCGCCGCGATCCGCCAGATTCACCAGAAGGCGCCCGACTCGGCCCCGGACAATCCCGTCACCTCGCCCACGCTTGCCTCGCTCGAAGGGGAGTGGCGACGGCTGCTTGAGGCCACCGCAGCGGCTGGTGCCCCAGAGAACCGCGAACTGAACGTCGCCACAGCCGATGCCATGTGGCAGGAGGCGATGGCGACGCCGGTCGACGCTCGCACGTGGACGCACGGCACCATCGACCCGCGTGCAGTTCTGAGCGACCGGGGCAGCTTCGCCGGTGTACTCATCTGGCACCGGTTCGGCGCAGGAGATCCCGCAGGGGACCTTGGCTACGGATTGAATCTCGTGACCGACGTGCAACGCGCTGGCTTCCTCAAGGCCTACGGCAAGATCTCCAAAGAGGTCGCCGCGCGCGCCAAAGGCTGGCAGCTCCTTGGTGCGCTGCGGCTCATCGAGAACGGCGACCCGTTCCTTGTGCGCATCGCGTGGGAGCGGCTCATCGAGCTCGACCTGGTGCGAGAGCTCTAAGCCAGGTCCGGACAGACCACATTCAGCGCGCCAGTGATGGCCGCCTGCTGCTTGATCCACACATCATTCGAGGGCCACATCTGCGCGACGGGCGCAAAATCAGCGTCCGACGCTGCCTCACCCTTCGCGAGGATCTCACCAAAGATCTCGTTCGCCTTGCGGAAGTTCGCAAGACCCTCGTCTGGTGTGCCGTACATGACGCTTTCGACCCCCTTGAGCTGGTCAAGGTTGTCGAGCATTGCGGCGAAGGTGTCGGGGTCGTAGCCCAGCTGCGACAGGGTCCCAAGTGCGCTCACCGTGCGCGTCTGGCCAAGGAACTGGCTGAACATGACGAAGGAGACGAGCTCGTCCTGGGAGAACGCCGAGCACTCCCCGCTGCTGCCCGCCTGGCTGCCTCCACCGCTGGCGCCCTCTGCCGCCACCGTGGGGCTTGGCTTGGGTGAGTCAGCCGGGCCGTCGTCGCTGGGGCCTCCGCAGCCGGCGAGCACGAGGACGGCGGCCGTTGCGACCGCGAGAATGCGAAGCTTCATAGTTCCTCCATTCGGCGCCATCGTGGCATACGTCGCCGATTGTCACGGGCAGCGCGGGGCACAATGGCCGCATGATTCGCGACGCGAGGCCCCTGGACGATGCCGCACGCATCGCACAGATCTACAACAAGGAGATCGCGACGAACACCGCGACCTTCGAGGTGGACCCTGTGGGCGAAGCGGCCATGGCCAATCGCATAGCGGCCGTGCAGGCTGCGGGACTTCCCTTCATCGTGGCGACCGACGTGCTTGGCGTCATCGGGTACGCCTACGCCTCGCCGTTTCATGAGCGGGCGGCGTATGTGCACACGCTGACCTGCTCGGTGTACCTCGACGCGGCCTCGCGGGGCCGGGGTCTGGGCAAGGCTCTCTATGAAGAGCTGATCCGGCGCGTCTCCACGCTCGCGGACTCTCCGCACGCCCCCGTGCACTCGCTCGTGGCACTCATCGCGCTGCCCAACGATGCCTCGGTGGCACTTCATGAGTCCGTGGGCTTCACACGCGCCGGCGTGATTGCCGAGGCGGGCTACAAGTTCGACCGCTGGATCGACATGGGGTACTGGCAGCTGCGTCTTCCGCGCACGGTGTGAAGGCATGTGCGCAGAATCTGCGGTTGTAGCCTGTGAGATTTTCGTCCGCCCTATTGCGCACCGCGCCGTCGAGGAAAACAATGAGCGGGTCACGGCCACGGGTCACAAGCCCCATTTCTCCGTGATGCCGGCTTCGCCGGGCAATTGAATAGAAGGCAGAACCATGAACAGCCCCACCGAAAGGCGGGGATCCGAGGACGGCTTCTCCCTCGTAGAGGTGCTCGTCGTCATCATCATCATTGGAATCCTCGCCGCAGTTGCTGTGCCGCTGTATCTCGATCAGCAGACAAAGGCACACGATGCGGCGGCAAAGTCTGACCTGACCAATCTCGCGACTTTCGTGATTGCGGCAGCGGCGGAGACTGGTGCAGTCCCCACCGTGACCGTCTCGGGAAACGCGTATCTGGTCAACGGAAAGGAAGTGGTGGCAGCCACGGAAGGTGTGGTGTTCGGAGGAATCTCCGGAACCTCTGCCGAAACGTGGTGCTTCGACCTCACGCATCCAGGAGGGTCTTTCACTGCAAGCCCCGGACTGATGTTCACCTCCGATGCAGGCTATGCCGTCGGACAATGTCCATAGCACTGAAATCACCAGCGGGTCCGGCCTCAACGGCCGGGCCCGCTTTTTCATGCGCCGGCCCGACGCTCGCGGCGCCAATGTCGAGCGGTTGCGTAGCGTCGGGGTTGAGAAAGGGAGGCACGATGCTGGTGTGGTTCGAGATCCCGGCCAGGGATTTGGCGCGGGCGACGGCGTTCTACGAGGCGGTGTTCGACATCACGACCACCCCAGAGGACATTGGAGACGGGCAGCCCAAGTCCCTCCTTCCAGGGACGGGGGCGATCGCCCAGGGCGCACCATGGACTCCCTCGCAGCAGGGCATCGTCGTCTACTTCGATGCCGGAGACGACCTGCAGGGGTGCTCGATCGCGTCGTGGCGAATGGCGGGACCGTCGTGGAACCCAAGCAGCCTGTCGCGGCGACGCCGGGATATTGGGCGCGTTTCCGTGATACGGAGGGCAATCTCATTGGGGTGCTGTCGCCACACTGAGGCGTCGCTTCCCCGAGCGCGCCATGTCTGCCACGCTATGGCGCATGCAACGACGCCTTCTGATCGGGGGGATTGCCGCGACGCTCGCGCTCGCCGCCTGCACCCCAGCACCTGACGTGGTGACGTCGTCGCCCGCTGTGACAGCGTCGGGCACAGCGACGGAACCCATCGCTCCGCTCGAGCCGGGCGTCTACGCGATCGAATGCGGGGCCGACGAGCACTTGCCTACGAGCGTGCGCGTGCTGGGACCGGACCACTACCGCGTGGGCGGCTGGAATCACGTCAACGGCGTCGGCTCTTTCGAGAATGTGGCGCTCGAGTCGCGCGAGTACGCGATCTCGGCGAAGAACTACCTGGAAGATCCCTCGTGCGATGGGGCCAAGACCCTGCAGGTGGTGCTCGCCAAGAAGACCTACGACTGGGACAAGCAGCACGCCAACGGCCTCGAGTCGCAGTTCCCCGGTGAGGAGTTGACCTTTGGGCAGGTCGAGTCGATTGTGCTGGAGCTGCGCATCGACATGAGCCGTTCGGTGCTGCCGCAGGCCGCGGACTACGAGGAGCGCTATGGCGACCTGCTGACGCCCGAGCAGCTCGCTGAACTCGACGGCGGCAAGGTGAACCTCGAGTTGACGCTGTTCGGCTCCGGCGCCACGGCAGACCAGCCGTTCATGAACGCGGGAACCATCATCGAGGTGGACCCTGGTCAGTTCGGGGACGGGTGGATCCGCGTGAAGGTCCCACGCGAGGAACTCACGTTCTACACGGAGAAGAATTACGAACGCACACCGGTGGGCGAGGACGAGCACCAGGATCTGCTCGTCAAGGGGCTGCGCATCAATCCGGAGACCTCGAGCGGCAACGAGGTGCGCGTCTACGTGGGCGACGCATTCGACCCGCAAGGCAAGCCGGAGCTGTTCAAGGAGATGGCGCTGAGCTTCTACGTGATCGAGGTCGAGCGCTCCGCCCCCTAGCGCGCCCACAGCGCCCGCCCCGTAGCGCGCACCCGCCGCCTGCGCCCTGCATGTCGATTACGCCCGGATTCGGCTCTCTCATGCGCGCTGCGTGTCGATTACGGTCGTGCTCCGCGGTGACACCTGCCGTGCGCGGGTGGAGGCGGGCCCAGCGCCGCCATAGCCACGATCGACACGCAGGGCGCTTGACCCTTCCGAATCACGGCGAAATCGACACGCAGCGTGCAGCGGGGGGAAAGACAGCGGCCCGGTACCCCTTCGGGAACCGGGCCGCGCCTCTCACACAGCTTTACGCGCCGCGAACCGCCTGAGTCGCAGCGATGAGGTTCTCGAGCGTCGCCTTCGTCTCGGGGTACGCACGGGTCTTGAGACCGCAGTCGGGGTTGACCCACAGCTGCTTGCCGGGAATCGACTCCTTCGCGAGCTGCAGCAGCTCCGTGATCTCCTGCGTCGAGGGAACGCGCGGCGAGTGGATGTCCCACACGCCCGGTCCGATCTGGCGCTCGTAGCCGTGGTTGCGGATCGCGGGGAGCACCTCCATGCGCGAGCGGGCCGCCTCGATCGAGGTGACGTCCGCGCCAAGGCCGTCGATCGCATCGATGATCTCGCCGAACTCCGAGTAGCACAGGTGCGTGTGGATCTGAGTGTCGTCCGCGGCGCCGGAGGTCGCAAGCAGGAACGAGTTCACCGACCACTCGAGGTAGGCGGGCTGGTCCTTCTTCTTGAGCGGCAGCAGCTCGCGCAGGGCGGGCTCGTCCACCTGAATGATGCCGATACCAGCGGCTTCGAGGTCAGCGATCTCGTCTCGGAGCGCAAGCGCCACCTGGTTGGCAGTCACGCCAAGCGGCTGGTCGTCGCGAACAAAAGACCACGCGAGGATCGTCACGGGACCGGTGAGCATGCCCTTGACCGGCTTGTCGGACAGCGACTGGGCGTACTGCGCCCAGCGCACGGTCATGGGCTCAGGACGGGCGACGTCACCCCACAGAATCGAGGGGCGAGTGCAGCGCGAGCCGTACGACTGCACCCAGCCGTTGACGGTCACGTCGAAGCCGTCGAGCAGCTCCGCGAAGTACTGCACCATGTCGTTGCGCTCCGCCTCGCCGTGCACCAGCACGTCGAGACCCAACTCCTCCTGGAGCTTGATGACGGAAGCGATCTCCGCCTTCATGGCCTCTTCATACGCGGCGTCGTCGATCTCGCCCTTGGCCCACGCGGCGCGGGCCTTGCGGATCTCGGGAGTCTGCGGGAACGAGCCGATGGTCGTGGTCGCGAGCTCGGGCAGGTTGAAGCGAGCATCCTGCGCGGCGGCACGCACCGAGTAGGGCGCACGCTGCAGATCAGCGGGCGTCACGGCCTCGAGAGCCTCGCGGACGTCCGCACGGTTGGTGCCAGGGTGAGCCTTGCGAGAGGCGAGCGCTGCGCGCGCCTGAGCAAGAGCGTCGGCCACGGCCTCCGCGTTCCCGCCCGACGCTGCGGCGAGGGTCGAGATCTCCGTCACCTTCTCGTCGGCGAAGGCGAGCCAGGACAGCAGCTCCTCGCCCAGGTGCTCCTCGCCCTTGAGGGTGTGGGGCACGTGGAACAGCGAGGTGGAGGTGCCGATCGAGACGACGGCGCCGAGCGCGGCGACGGCCTCAGCCTTCGCAAGCGCGGCGTCGAGGTCTGTGCGCCAGATGTTGTGGCCGTCAACGACGCCAGCGACGATCTGCGTGCCATCGGCGATCTCCGAGGGCACCGAGCCGCGGACCAGATCGATCGCGACCGCGTCGACGCCGGCGCCGGTGAGCACGGGCAGTGCGTCGTCGAGCGAGTTGTACGGCGCCGCGACAAGCAGCTTGGGGCGGTTCGTCAGCGCGACGAAGCCCTCGTAGACCTTTGCCGCGTTGGCGAGCACCTCGGAGCGGTCGGCGTCGATGTCGGCGACCAGGATCGGCTCATCGATCTGCACCCACTGGACCCCGGCGTCGGCGAACTTGGCAAGCAGTTCGGAGTAGACGGCGACGAGGTCATCGAGGCGCTCAATGGGGTGGAAGCCCGTGGGGGCGTCGTCCGAGGGCTTGGCGAGGTACAGGAAGGTGAGGGGGCCGGTGATGACCGGGCGGGTCACGAAGCCGGCAGCCTTGGCCTCCTCGAACTCGTCGACCCAGCGGGTCGAGGACAGGGAGAAGACGGTCTCGGGACCGATCTCGGGGACCAGGTAGTGGTAGTTCGAGTCGAACCACTTGGTCATCTCGAGCGGGGCCTTGGCACCCTCGCCACGCGCGATGGTCGAGTAACCGGCGAGGTCCACCGAGCCGTCGGCCTTGCGCAGCGACGAGAAGCGCGTGGGCACCGCGCCGAAGGTGACCGCGGCGTCGAGCACGTGGTCGTAGAAGGAGAAGTTGCTGGGGATCGACGAGTCGTCGCGGCGCAGGCCAAGCTCTGCGAGTCGCTCGCGGTTCTCTGCGCGCAGCGCGGCGGCAGCTGCCTCGAGCGCGGCCTCGTCAGTTGCGCCCTTCCAGAAGGACTCCAGCGCCTTCTTCAGTTCGCGCATTCGACCGATCCGGGGGTATCCGAGGATGGTGCCGCCAGGGAAGGCGGGCGCAGGAACAGAGGCGTTGTTGAACTCAGACATGATTCCTCGTGGAGGTTGTTGCGCGGCGGGCTCGCCATTGCGCTTGATCGACGCCGTCAGTGGCGCCGCAGGTGTGGTCGCGATTGTAGCCCCAGCGTGCAGGCGAGGCCAAGGGCCAAAGGCTGTCGAGGATGCGAGCTAGGGAAGAATCCCCATGAACGTCGACCCCTCATAGCAGGGGGCTCGCGACATACCTGACTCAGTCACCTGTTCCTCTGACACGGCGTAGAGCAACTCGGTGGCTGTGGCGCCGGGGTCCACCGTGACGCCACGATCAGCAAGACAGTTGACGATGAACTCTCGCTGGTCCTCAAAGGTCGCGAGATACGCGTCAATCGCTACCGGCTGCCCCAAGTAGAACGAATCCACGAAAGCGAAGTGCTTCGCGTCGCACTCTACTGAGAGTTGTGATGCCTGGTCTTGCGTGAGGCCGGGCGGGTCTCGGTACCGCATGGACGGGTGAGGAAGACCGGGATAGATGTCCTCGGGCTCATCCACGACAACTGTGAACCCCGCTTCCTCCAGGCACTCGACACCCGCCACGAACTGAACGCTCAGGTCATCAAATGACAGCGTGCCCTTCTGCAGCGCGCGCTCAAGGAGCGCCACCTGCTCTGGACTGGCGCCGCCCTGCCGAGCTTCGGCGACGAGTGAAGACAAATCTGGTCTGGGCACGGACGGCGCCTCGTGATTCCGGTTGTCCGCGGTGCATGCGCTGGTAGCCATTGAAAGGAACATGGCTACCAGCGCCGCACGGTACAGAATCGTCACTACACCGCCAGGTACGAGACGGTGATAAGGCCGCGAATGCCGTGGTCCGAGCCGACGAGCCCCGGCCCGTTTGGAGCGTACTTCGTGAAGCTCGACACCCCCGGCAGCGAGTGCGACCAAGCAGTCCAGTAGGGCGGGCCGCCTCCATTCGCCTGCAAGTACAGTCGCACTGAGAGTGTGCCGCAGGATCCAGAGACCTTTGAGGTTTTGCCCCACCCAGAGGCGTTGGTCTTGCTGGCCGAACAGATGTTGTCGCCAAATGTCCCGGAGCCTGCCGCGGCAGGCGTCAGGCCCGCACAGACCAGGATCAGTCCAACCACAACTCCCAAGGCTCCTAAGCGCGGATTGGTCATGACGAGTCCTCCTCGACTCGATGTGGATCGACCTCGCGGCCGATGGCGCCGATGGCGCCGATGGCGCCGATGGCTACGCTACGCGTGTCTGCCCAGCGGCAAAAGCCCCCACTTATGGGGTCACTACGGCGGAGTTCTTTGGTGGAGATGCAGCGTGGGACCATGGATTCATGGAAGAGGTCTCACCACGGTCCATCTCGCTCACTCGCGAATCCCGCGGCGTATACGTCGCGCGCAATGCAGCAGGGGCGGAACTGAGGTTTGGGCACGAGTCAGGCGGCTTCGGGTCCGTCGAGCTGCTCCTTGCAGCCATCGCGGGTTGCTCCGGCACCGACCTCGACGAGATGACATCCCGCCGCGCCGAGCCGCTCGTGTTTGAGGCGAACGTAACTGCCGACAAGGTCACTGGCGACGGCGGGAACATCCTTCGCAACATCGTTGTCGAGTTTCGCGTGGAGTTCCCGGAGGGTGAGGACGGCGACAAGGCCCGCGCCCGGGTTGAGCCTGCCCTGCGCGCGGCTCACGAGCGCACGTGCACGGTGTCCCGCACGATCGAGAACGGCGCAAAGGTCACGCTGAAGACTGCGTAACCGCAGCGTCGGCCCTACCTGGGCAGGGACTTCACAAGCTCCAGCGCCGCCTCGTGGCGGTTGAAGGTGATGATGTGGATGCCGGGGGCGCCCGCGTCGATCAGGCTGCGCGACAGTTCTGCGGCGTGAGCAACGCCCAGCGCCCTCGCCTCGTCGTCGCTTTCTGCCGCCTCAAGCGACGCGAACAACTCGTCCGGGGTGGGGACGCCCGTGAGTTCCTGTGCTCGCGCGGCACGGCGGGCAGAGACGAGCGGCATGACCTCCGGAACGATGGGCACGTCGATCCCCTGTGCCTTCGCGTCCTTGACAAGGCTCGTGTAGTGATCCACCTCGTAGAACACCTGCGTGATCGCGAAGTCCGCGCCGGCCCGCTGCTTGGCCTGCAGCACGTCGAGGCCCTGTTGACGCCAACGCTCCATCGCGTGCTGGGCGGGGAAG
>ENA-UOVV01000293-UOVV01000293.1-compost-metagenome-genome-assembly--contig:-NODE-293-length-66969-cov-6.541217_pt1 | contig 66969 bp, 43 predicted proteins | sample MGYA00238155_ERZ761577 | MGnify/ENA primary metagenome ERZ761577 (study PRJEB28898, sample SAMN06268775) | compost metagenome | isolation source: Emeryville, CA | place: USA:Emeryville, CA | collected... | reverse complement strand
CGCGGGGAAATACGGCGGCTTGATGCGCGGGTTGGCGCGCTTGCCTTCGAGCGACTCGATGAGACCGGTTTCCTCACCACAAATGTAGGCGCCGGCGCCGCGGTGAACGAAGATGTCGCACGAGTAATTCGTGCCGAGAATGTTCTGGCCAACGAAACCCTTGTCGCGCGCTTCCTGGATCGCCTTTTCGAGAATCCGTGCGCCGTGCGGCATCTCACCGCGGATGTAGATGTAGGCCTGCTTCACGTTGTTCGCGAAGCACGCGATCATCGTGCCCTCGATCAACTGGTGCGGGTCCTGGTGGATGATGTAGCGATCCTTGAACGTGCCGGGCTCGGACTCGTCGGCGTTGACGATGAGATAGATCGGCTTGCCGCTCTTGCGGTCCACGAGACCCCACTTCACGCCGCAGGGGAAACCGGCGCCGCCGCGACCGCGCAGACCGGATTTCTTCACCTCGTCGATCAGCTCCTGCGGCTGACGCGTGACGGCTTTCTTGAGAACTTCGTAACCGCCATTGCGCAGGTAGCAGTCGATGTCGTTGGTGTAACCCGGCTCATCGATGTGCTGGAAAATGATGCGGCGTTGTTCGGGTGCGGGCATGTCGAGATTTTCGATTTTCGATTTCGGTTTCCGAACGCTCGATCAGCGGCGTTGCGCGGCCTCTTTCTTGATCTGCTCGGCGAGCTGTTTCGCTTTCGCGCAGTCGACCTTCTCGTGAAGATCGTCGTCGATCATCACCACCGGCGCGGTGCCACAGCTCGCGAGGCATTCGACGAACTCGATCGTGACTTCGCCATCGGGCGAGATCTCGCCGCGGTGCGTGTTGAACTCCTTCTCAAACGTCTCGCAGGTCTTGTAACCGCCCATGAGCGCGCACGAGAGCGTGCGGCAGACCTTGATGTGGCGGCGACCGATCGGCTTGCGCCGGAACATCGGGTAAAACGTCACGACTTCGTAGACGTTGATCGGCGCGATCTCGAGCTTCGTGGCAATCCACGTGATCGCCTCCTCCGGGATGTAGCCGAGGTCCTCCTGAATGAGGTGCAGCAGCGGCAGCGTGGCGCTGCGCTTGACCGGGTAGTGCGTGATGACCTCGTCGATCTTGGCGAGGGTTTCGGGCTTAAGATTCATTAACGCGGAAGAAATTGGATCACCACGAAGCACACCGAATGCACGAGCGTGAGATTGTGCGGCTGAGGTGCGTCGGTTCGGACATTTTCGTATGTTTCGCGGTTTTCGTGGTTCGGAAAATCAGCGGTCGCACTCGCCCATCACGAAGTCGAGCGAGCCGAGCAGCGTGACGACATCGGAGACGAGGTTTCCCGGGCAGATTTTCTGGAGGATGGAGAGATTGCAGAACGAGGGTGACCGGATCTTCAGGCGATACGGCACGCCACCGCCCTGACTGACGATGTAGAAGCCGAGGATGCCCTTGGGATTCTCCGCCTCGAAATAGACTTCGCCCGGCGGGATCTGAGGGCCGGTCGTGACGATCATGAAGTTCTGGATGAGCTCTTCCATCGAGGAGAGCACCTTGTCCTTCGGCGGAGCGAAGATGCGCTTGGCATCGGTCGCATACCACGGACCGTCCGGCATGGTCTTGATGACCTGGCGGATGATGCGCACGGACTGGCGCATTTCTTCGCCGCGGACGAGATAGCGATCGTAGCTGTCGCCCTTCGTGCCGACGGGCACGTCGAACTCATACTGTTCGTAACCGGAGTAAGGCTTGTCCTTGCGCAGATCGAGCGCGACGCCGGAGCCGCGCAGATTCGGGCCGGTGATGCCGTAGGCGATCGCGTCTTCCTTGGTAATGACGCCGACGTCCACGGTGCGATCGAGGAAGATCTTGTTGCGCGTGAGCAGCGCGAGAATCTCCTCCAGCGCGCCGTCGAACTGATCGCAGAACTTGCCCACGCGATCGAGCCAGCCATCGGGGATATCACGCGAGACGCCGCCGATGCGCGTGTAACTGGTCGTGAAACGCGCGCCGGTGAGCTCTTCAAAAAGTTTATACAGGTGCTCGCGTTGGTTCAGCGAAAGCACGAGCACGGTCCACGCGCCGACATCGAGACCGAACGCGCCGAGCCCCATCAAATGCGACGAGATGCGCGCCATCTCCGCGGTGATCACGCGGATCGCTTCGCAGCGCGGCGGGACCTTGAGGCCCGCGAGATTTTCCACCGCGATCGCGTAAGCCATGTTGTTGGCCAGCGGCGCGAGGTAGTCCAACCGGTCCGTGTAGGGCACGAACTGGTTGTAGGTCATGTTCTCCGCGATCTTCTCATCGCCGCGGTGCAGGTAGCCGACGATCGGATCGATCTTCGTGATGATCTCGCCATCGAGCTCCATCTGGAGCCGGAGCACGCCGTGCGTGGACGGGTGCGACGGGCCCATGGAGAGCGACATCGTCTCGGAGCCGTAATCGGCGCTCGCGCCGGATTTTTGGGCGGCGGCTGCGGCCTTCGCGGCGGTATCGGGAACGGAAAATTCGGTAGCCATGGTCTGGTCTAAAGGGCGCGCGGCTTATTCGGGTTTCTTGCGGCGTTCGTTCCAGCTCTCGTCCTTCGCGCGCGGCTCGGCTTCGGCCAAATTGATTTCGCCCGAAGAGGCGACGAACGGTCCGCCGGCCATCGGCGCAGGAAGAACCTTCGCCTGCGTTTCCTCGGCGATATCAAGCGCGGGCAGCTCCGTCTCCACGCCCGCGAGCGGGAATTCCTTACGCAGCGGCCAACCAGGATAACCGTCCCACATGAGGATGCGGCGCAGGTCGGGATGGCCCTCGAACTTGATGCCGAACATGTCGTAGCACTCGCGTTCGTGCCAGTTGGCGCCAGCCCAGAGGTCGACGACGCTCGGCGCGACAGGCGCATCGTCCGGTCCGTCACAAAACGCCGCCACGCGCACGTAGTCGCGGTTCGTCGTCGAATACAGATGATAGACGACCGTGAAGCGCGGCGAAGCGCCCTCGGCCCAGTCGATCGCGGTGACGTCGCACAGGAAATCGAAGCGGTGCGCATCGCGCAGGGTGCGCAGCACGGCTTTGAGCTCGGTGAGCGGCACGTTCACGGCCGGGCAATCGGCGCTCGCACGGTCGGTGACGAGCGGAAAGCTGGCTTTAATAGCGGAGATGGCGTCGGCGGAGGCGGACATTGCAGTGAGCAGGATCGGTTGACGTGGCAGGATCAGGCCGAGGCCTTGAACAGCCGCTTCGAAGCGGGCTCACGTTTGATCTTCTCCTGCAATTTGATCAGCGCATCGAGCAGCGCTTCCGGACGCGGCGGGCAACCGCTGACATACACGTCAACCGGCACGATGCGGTCCACGCCCTGCAGCGTCGCATAGCTGCGATACATGCCGCCGGAGCTGGCGCACGCGCCCATCGCGATCACCCACTTCGGCGCCATCATCTGGTCGTAGATGCGGCGCACCTGCGGAGCCATTTTGTAAGTCACGGTGCCGGCCACGATCATGCAATCGGACTGGCGCGGTGAGAAACGCATCACTTCGGCGCCGAAACGCGCGATGTCGAAGCGCCCGTTGCCCACCGCCATCAGCTCGATGGCACAGCACGCCAAGCCCATGGGCATCGGCCACACGGAATTGGTGCGGATCCAGTTGATGACCGCGTCCGCGCGGGAAACGATGACCTCTCCCTCGATCTTTCGATCGTAAGCGAGTTCGGTATTCGAGGAGACCATGGCGATCGGGTTAGGCTAAAGGGAAAATCCCTCAAAGGGTTGTGCCGCCCGAGGGGGCGTGCAAGACGGTTTTAGGAAAAGTTGGTTAACCGCCGCGGAAGTTCTTTCTGCATCGCCTGTTCCATGCTCAAAGCGCGACCGCTGCGCATAAGCAGTGTGCTTGCATCGCGCAGCCGGCGTTTCTTGCGCGCCAATCGCATGTTTTGGGAATGCAACTTCTCCGCCATCGTGCCAACCTGACGCGATGATTTTGCCCGCCCCCCTCCGGCTCGGCCTTGCGATTCTGATCGTAGCCGGGGTGAGCGCCTGCCGGCGCAGCCCCTCCAGCACTTCAACCGACGGTTCACGACCGAGTTCGGTTCGGCTCTCCGCCCCGCCGAAACTCGACCTCGATTACCTCACACCGTCTCCGATCGGCAACGCCCCCTCCTCCACCCAGCCGCCGTGGATTGCGCACGTGTTTCCCGTCGATCTCGACCAGGACGGCCGGCTCGACGTCCTCGCGTGCGAATCGCGCGAGAGCAAAATCATCTGGTTCCGCCAGCTCGCGAACGGCGCGTTCGAGGAACACGTGCTCGCGTCCGGCATGCGCGCTCCCGTGCACGTCGAAGCCGCCGACATGAACGGCGACGGCCACCTCGACGTGCTCGTTGCCAGCATGTCCGAGGTGTTTCCCAACAACGACCGCATCGGCGCGGTTTTCATCCTCGAAAACGACGGACGCCAAAACTTCACGCCGCACCTCGTGCTCGATAACACCTCGCGCGTCGTCGACGTGCGCGCCGCCGATCTCAACGGCGATGGCAAAATGGATCTCGCGCTCGCGCAGTTCGGTTACGATCAGGGCGAAGTCACCTGGCTCGAGCGCACCGGCCCGTGGGAATTCCGCCGCCATGTGCTGCTCGAGCTCTCCGGTTCGATCAACACGTGCGTCGGTGATCTCGATGGCAACGGCACGCCCGATCTCGTCGCGCTCATCTCGCAGCAGTGGGAGGAGATCTACATCTTCCTCAATGACGGCCGCGGCAACTTCACCTCGAAGCGCATCTACGGTTCGACCAACGAAGACTACGGCTCCAGCGGCATCGCGCTTCACGATCTCAACCGCGACGGCCGCCTCGACATTCTCTACACCAACGGCGACGGCTTCGGCCCCGCCGCCACACCCGGCCCGCGTCCGTGGCACGGCGTGCAGTGGCTCGAAAACAAAGGCAGCGGCAATTTCCGCTACCACCGCATTGGCGCGCTCCCCGGCGCTTACAGTCCGGTCGCGGTCGATCTCGATGGCGACGGCGCGCTCGACGTCGTCGCGTCCTCCGCCTACGCCGACTGGGGCAACAAGAACCGAAACGTCGTTTCGCTCATGTGGTTCAAGAACGACGGCCAGATGAACTTCGAGGCCCGCGCGCTCGCCCGCTCGCCGCGCGATCTCATCACGCTCGCCGCCGGCGATTTCGATGGCAACGGTCAGCCCGTTCTCGTGACGGGCGGCTTCTATATTTATCCGCCCTACGTCGAGCTGAGCCGCCTCACTCTCTGGCGCCGCACCAACCCCTGATCTTTCGCTCATGCGTCCCAAGCTTCTGATCGTCGCCGTCCTCGTCCTCGCTGCCGGCGGCGCGTTTTGGTGGTGGCAATCCGCCGCCCACCGCCAGTCCATCGCCATCGCTGCGCTCCCGCCTGCCCCGCCGGTTGAGGGCGTTCATCCCGCGCTGCGCGAAGAACTCGACGCCGCCGAAAAGAAGGCGCACTCGCTTACCGACGCCCCGGCCGGCCTCGCCGACCTCGCGCTTCTGTATCATGCCAATGGATACCTCGAGGAGGCGATGAGCTGCTACACCGCGCTCGCCGAGCTGCAGCCGCGCGAAGCTCGCTGGCCGCACTTGCACGCCACGATCCTCGCCGGCTACGGCGAAGTCGAAGCCGCGATCTCACTCTGGCAGCGCACCGTCGCCCTCGCGCCCGATTACCTGCCCGCGCGCCTGCGACTCGGCGATGCCGCGCTGAAGGCCAACGATCTTGCCACCGCCAAGTCCGCCTACGAAGGCGCGCTCAAGCAATCGCCCGACGATCCCTACGCGCAACTTGGTCTCGCGCGCCTCGATCTCGAAGCCGGACGCGACTCCGCCGCTCGCCCGCGCCTCGAAGCGATCGTGCGCCAGACCAATTACCAACTCGGCTACGATCTCATCGTCTCGCTCTACGAACGCACCGGTGAACTCCAGCGCGCGGCCGCGATCCGCGGCGCCGCGAAAGCCTCCGGCGCCTACCGTGATCCGCCGGATCCGTGGGCCGACGCGCTCATGGAGAAATGTTACGACTCCTATCGCATCGCGATTTCCGCCGGCGCCATCGCCCGCACCGGCGACACCGCGACTGCGCTGCGTTTGCTCGAGCGCGCCGTCGCCCTCGCGCCCAACGACGTCTCCGCGCACTTCCAGCTCGGCTCGCTTTTCCTCCAAACCGGACGCCTCGACGCCGCCCGCGATCGCTTCGCCCGCTGCACCACGCTCGCTCCCGATTTCTCCGACGGCTGGAGCAACCTCAGCGAAACGCTCGCCAAGATGGGCGACCACCAAGGCGCCGCGCGCGCGCTCGCCGCCGGCCTGAGCAACTGCCCCACCTCGCCCGGACTGCATCTCCTCCGCGCCCGACGCCTCCGCGAAGCCGGTCGCAACGAAGAAGCCATCGCCGCCTACACTTACTCCATCCAACTTCGTCCGCACGAGCCGCCCACCTACCTCGAACTCGGCAACCTGCTCATCTCGCTGGGCCGCGTTGACGAAGGCATCCAACAAATGCGTGACGCGCTCGCGCTCGATCCCGCCGATCCGCACGCGCTCACCGTGATGGCGTTTCAAACCATCTCTCTCGGCGATCGCGCCGAAGCCGATCAGTGGCTCAACCGCATCGCGCAACAACCGCGCGCCTCCGCTTCCGCGTTCCAGCAACTGCAGGACCTCTATCGCAAAAAATTCGGCGCCCCCGCTTCGATCAAACGCTGACCAACCCGCGCCAAAGTCCGTCCCGAACCGGGACACGATGCGCACCGAGTCGGGCCCCGTTGCGTCCCGAGTCGAGCCAAGGTGCATCCCACGTCGGGACACAGTGCGCACCGAGTCGTGCCAAGGTGCGGCCTGAGTCGAGCCCGAGTGCGGCTCGACTCGAGCTTACTTCCCGCGATTGCGGAACGTGATCACCTGGCCGTCGCGCTGCACGAAGGTGATTTCGCCTTTGTTCACGGCGATCTGCGCAACTTCGCCCGGCACGATCAGTCCCGAGCGCGACGTCGGCTCCGCGACAAAACCACCGCGGCCATCGTTGAGCAGCAGTTGTCCCAGCCCGCCGCCAAAACGTCCGACCGGCGCTGGCGTGGAGAAGAGGTTTTGTCCTGCGACGAGATCCAACGCGCCATCGCCATCGAAATCAGCGACCGCGAGCTGCACGATCGGCGCAAGCTGCGCGAGACGCGGAAACGCCTGGAAGCTCCACGTGCCGTCAGGCTGACTCAGAAACACGCCGCTCGACAGCTCCGCCGCTTCGAAGCGCCGCGCAGCGGCGAGGCGATTCGCGCCGAGAATTTCCGCGAGCGTGGCGCGTGAGTAAGCGTCGTTCTTCGGGAAACGCCGCAGCACGGATTTCACGCGCGCGGCGAGTTCCGGCCGCGTTTCCCACGGATAGATTTTTCCACCATCCCAACGCGCCTCGACCGTGATCGGAGTGCTCGAACCAAACTGGCCGAGATAAACGAGTGCCGGTTCCTCGCGGCTCGCGCGGTAACGCGTGTTGAGTCCGAGATTGCCCACCGCGAGATCGGGACGTCCGTCGCCGTTGAAATCACCGGCCGCGAGTGAGAGCCAGATGCCATTGCCCGCCGCCGCGAAACCGGCGCGCTCCGTCCAGTCTTCGAGCGCGCGACCCTCGCGGTTATGAAAATAGCGCACGGCGCCCCACGACTCCGCGACAATCAGGTCGAGCCAGCCATCACGATCGAGATCGACCCAGAGTGCAGCGTTGACGCGCCCGAGCGTGCGCAGTGCCGGAGCAATCGCATCGGTGATGTCGTGCTCGTTCTCGCCCTGCATGCGCACGAGCCGCGAAGCACCCGCCCGCGGATCGAGCGCAAACGCATCCGTTTCGACCGCACCCGCGATAAAGACACTCTGCGCTCCGCTGCGATCAAAGTCCGCGCTCGCGCGCACGGGCTCCACCGCGAGCGGCGAACCGGAACGTGAAGCCGTTTGCTCAAAGCGTGTCGCCGCGCGCGGTGTCGCGGGCGTGGGAGCATCGGACGGCTCCGTGATCACGAAACGATGATTCGCGGGCAAATCCTCGAGCGTCTGACGAACACCGCTCGGCCATTCGATCGTGAGTCGGCGGATGCGATCGTCGCTGCCCAAACCGAAATGCGCGACCGGCTCGCTCGAGGAAAGATAACCGCGGGCGAGCGAAAGTTCGCGCACCTGCAGACCGCTCGCGGTCTCGATTTTGATTTTCGCGCCGATGCCATCGCGATTGGAGCGCGTGCCACGGAGTTTCACGATCGCGCGATAGCCAGAGGTGCTGTCGTTGCGGAACACGGCAGGATCGCGATCGAGATTGCTGACGACGAGATCGAGATCGCCGTCGCCGTCGAGGTCGGCGAGCGTCGTGCCGAAACTCACGCCGACCTGGTCGAGCCCCCACGCCGCGGAAACGTTTTCGAAGTCGAGCTCGCCGCGATTGCGAAACGCGAGATTGGCCTCGGCGAGCACGGGACTGTTGCGCACGAGGCGACGGGATTCCGTCGGACTTTCCGTGCCCATGAGGCGGTCCAGCAGATCCACGTTGTGATACTCGCGGATCATGCCGTTCGTCAGATGGAGATCGAGGCGGCCGTCGTTATCGAGGTCCTCGAAACGCGCCGACCACGTCCAGTCCGACGCGGATACGCCGGCCAGATACGACGCCTCCTGCAAACGCCCGAGGCCGGTGTTCACGTAAAGCATGTTGCGCATGTATTGCGGGGCCTCGGCCGGATCGCTCGGCGGCAACTGCGCGCGGGCGCGCGACACCGCCATGCCGCGTTGATCCTTCTCGCGGGTCGTCGCGGGCATGTCGGCGACGAAGAAATCGATGAGGCCATCGTTGTTCACGTCGCCGAGATCCGCGCCCATCGCGTAATACGGCATGTGCGGCACGACACGGTGAATGACGTCGGTGAACGTGCCGTCTCCATTATTTCGATACAACCGATCCGGCGTCGCGAAATCGTTGGCGACATAGAGATCGGGCCAGCCGTCGCCATCGTAATCCCACCACGTGGCCGAGTGTCCGGCGCTCTCGCCCGCAATGCCGGCGGTGGCGGTCACCTCGACGAAGGTGCCGTCGCCGCGATTGCGAAACAGGCGGTCGACGCGGCCGTTGGGTTGTTTCGAGGCGTCGAGCAGATTGGTCTGCACGAAAACATCGAGCCAGCCATCGCGATCGTAGTCGGCGAAGGCCGCCATCCCGCTCGAGTCCACAACGTCGAGTCCGCGCGCCGCGCCCTCTTCGCGAAACGTGCCGTCACCCTGGTTGATGTAGAGCAGATTCGGCGCGGCGAAGCGGCAGATGTAGAGATCGGGACGACCATCGTTGTTCACATCGGCGAACGTTGCGCCCTGCGTCCACTCTCCGGGCTCGGAGCTTTCGCCGAGCCCGAGCCAACTGCGTGCCCGCCCGCTCCAGCCCGCGCTGCTCGGAGCGACACCGGCCTTGTCGGTGACGTCTTCAAATTTCCAACCGCCGAGATTTCGAAAAAGCCGGCTCTTGCCGACCTTGCTCACGACAAACACGTCGGGGCGGCCATCGCCGTCGTAGTCGGCGATCGCGACGCCCGTGCCGATCGCGCCATAAACGAGTTCCTGGTAACGCTGATCCCACATGCGCGGATCGTCGTAGTTATTGGCGGCGACGATACCGGTTTCCTCCGGCGACATCTCGCGAAACATCGTCGCGCCGCTCTTCGCGGTGGGTTTCGCCAAGGGCTCCATCGAGACGTTCGGCGCAGCGGCCAACGCGACCACGCCAAACGTCAGTTTCGCCATCAACGCCCAACCGGCGCCGCGAATTCCGAAACGAACCTCTCTCTTCATTGTGCAGGCGGCGTGAGCCAGAGCTGCGGCGAGATCGCCGCCACCGGATGCTCGGTCGTTTGGCCGGAGCCCCAGCGCACACGCACGCGGCGCGGCGGAGCGGCTTCGTCGTATCCAAAGAAGCATGACGCGGAGTCCTGGCTGTAGTAGCTGGATCCAGCCGTGACCCAGCGTGAGTGGGCGCGGCCATCGGCAAATTCCACGGTGACTTTCCCCCCCACGATCGGAGCGGTCACCGCGCCTACATTAAATCCCACCGCAAACGAGCGGCGCGATCCGCGACCGGTGTTTCGCCAGGCGAGTGTCGTGCTGTTGTTTCGCGTCACAAACAAATCGGGCCATCCGTCCGCATCGAAGTCCAGCACGCACGCGGCTTTCGCGTCGCCGGGGATCACTACACCGCTCTCGCGCGCGGGCACCGCGGTGAATCCGCCGCGACCGTCGCCAAGGAGCAATTGCCCGATGCCGCCGGAGAAGCGGCCGATCTGCGGAATCGGGGCGTAGGAGTTTTGCGCCAACAGGATATCTTCGTTCCCATCGCCGTCGAAGTCCGCGCACACGATGCCCTGTGCCGGCGCGATCTGGGCGATGCGGGGAAGCGGCACAAAGCGCCACGTGGCGTCGGGCTGGCTGAGAAACACGCCCGAGGAAAAGTTCGTGGCCTGAAAGCGCTGGGCCGCCGCGATCGCGTCCGCGCCGAGAACGTCCTCCAGCACCGCCCGTGCATACGCATCCGAGCGCGGGAAGCGGCGCAGCACGAACGGAATTTTGCTGCCGAGCACTTTCGCCGAGCGCCGCGGATGAACCCGATCGCCTTCGTAGTAGGCCTCGACGAGCTGCGGGCCGCTCGAACCGCCGAAGCGACCGTAGTAGATCAACGATGGCCGCTCTGCGGTCGCACGATAAGGCGTATTCAAACCGACATTACCGGCCACGAAATCGGGACGGCCGTCGCCGTTGAAGTCCGCGACGGCCAGCGAAGTCCACCAACCCGCGCCCGCCGCCGCAAACCCGGCGCGTTCGGTCCAGTCCTCGAAACCGGCGCCCTCGCGATTGCGGAAGCAGCGGATCGTCCCCCACTCGGTCGCGACCACGAGATCCGGCCAGCCGTCATCATCGACATCCGCCCACACCGCCGCCGTCACCAAACCGGTTTCCCGCAACATCGGCGCGAGCGTTTCCGTCGCGTCTTCGAAACGGCCACCGCGATTGAGCAACAGCGCACTCCGCGGAGGCAGCGGATAGCGGCCCGGCACGTTGCGCGCGCCCACGAAAAGATCCAAGCGCCCGTCCCGGTCCACATCCGCCGCGGCCAGCGCACCGACACTCAGGCGCAGGTTGCCGAGAACATCGTCGGCCGCGGGTGTAAACGCACCGTCCGGGGCACCATGAAACAACCGCACCCGAAGTTCGCTCGCCGCACTCGCGAGCGCGGCGCTCGTCGCGGTCACCACGACATCGTTGCGATTGTCGCCATCGGCATCGAAAACCAGCAGCGGACCTCCCGGCGCGCCGGGCGGCATCGCGAGCGCCGGCAGCGGTTGCGCAGTCGCACGGCCTGCCGAAACATGCAGAAGCCGAGGCGGCTCCGCGGACGTGCCGCCGACAAGAATCTCCCAGCCCTGCGCACGCGAATTCATCACCGCCGCCGCAGGTCCGCGACGATGAAAGGTCACCGGCACAAACGCCTGGCGCATCTTTTCTTCGTTGTTCTTCTCCCGCGTGGAAACCGTGAAGCCCGCCTCTTCCGGGAGCGGAGTGAGCAGCGGCGAATAACTCGGCCTCGAAAACTCCGACGCCGTTCCAACCGAGTCGCTAGTCGGTTCGGTGATCGTGTAGCGGCGGTCGGCGGCAAGATCGGTGAACACCTGGCGTCGGCCGCTCGGCCACTCGACCGTCATCTTTCGAATGCGATCGATTTTCCCCAAACCGAAATGCAGCACGGGTTCACTGGTGGACAGATAGCCACGCGCGAGCACGAGATCGCGCACTTGCACGCCAGCATCGGTCTCGATCGTCACGCGCGAACCCACGCCGAACTTGTTCGATACCGTGCCGCGGAGCGCAATCAGCACGCGGTGGCCCGCCGGCGCATCGTTGCGCAACACGGTTGGCGGCGCCTCGTAGTTGGTATACACGAGGTCGAGATCGCCGTCGCCATCGAGATCGCCAAAGGCGGCGCCAAAACTCACGCCCACATGCGCGAGTCCCCAGCGAGCGCTGACATCTTCGAACCCCAGGTCGCCGAGATTGCGATACGCGAGGTTCTGCTCGTTGAGCACCGGGCTGGCTTTCATCGCCCGGACACGCTCCGCGGGCGTTTCCATCGCGAAGATGCGCTCGCGCAGATCGCCGTTGTGATACTCGCGGTTCATGCCGTTGGTGACGTGCACGTCCACGAGGCCGTCGTTGTCGAGGTCTTCGAAACGCACCGACCACGTCCAGTCAGTCGCAGCCAGACCAGCGAGCCAACCAGCTTCCTGCATGTGCGCAGTGCCGGTGTTAACGAGAAGCACGTTGCGAAGATACTGCGGAGCGACGTCCGGGAGTTCGCTTTCGGGGCGACTCAACTCCCGGGAGTGCACCATGGTCCGCTGATCTTTTTCGTGCGTCGTCGCGGCCATGTCGGCGACGAGGAAGTCGTGCAGACCGTCATTGTTCACGTCGCCGAAATCCGCCCCCATGGACGAATACGGCGTCTGCGGGATCACCGCATCGAGCACGTTCGTGAACGTGCCGTCGCGATTATTGCGAAACAGCACATCCGGGCCCGCGAAGTCGTTGGCGATGTAGAGATCGGGCCAGCCGTCCTGATCGTAATCCCACCAGATGCCGGCATGCGTCAGACCTTCGCCCGCGACTCCCGCCGCAGCGGTCACCTCGCGAAAGGTGTTGTCTCCATTATTTCGATACAAGCGGCCGCGTCGTCCGCCGGGCTCGCGCGTGCCGTCGAGCATGTTGGTCGTGATGTAAACATCGAGGAGTCCATCGCGATCGTAATCGCAAAATGCCGCCATGCCCGACGCGTCCACGAGATCGAGCCCGTAGCTCGCCGCGCTTTCCACGAACCGCCCGTCGCCCTGATTGATATAGAGTAGATTCGGCGCGTTGAAGCGGCAGATATACAGGTCGAGCCAGCCGTCGTTGTTCACGTCGGCAAACGCGGCGCCCTGTTTCCATGCCTCGACCGAATCGAGCGCACGCGGGACGTTGCCCCGCCGCGCGCCTTTCGAGGACAATCCCGCGGCATCGGTGACATCCTGAAACTTCCAGCTGCCGAGGTTGCGAAACAGCCGGCTCTGCCCCGTCTTGCTGACGACGAACACGTCGGGCCGCCCGTCGTTGTCGTAGTCGCCGATGGCGACGCCCGTGCCGAAGGTGCCGAGAGCAAATTCCTGGTAACGCTCGCCCCACATTTTGGGATCGGCGAAGGGATTATCGGCAAGGATGCCCGTTTCCTCCGGCCGGAGCTCCTTGAACAACGTCGGTCCCGCCACGGCCGTGCGCGGCTCCAGTGGTCGTGAATCGATGTCAGCCGCAAAAGCAGGTGCAGCCGCAACGAGTGCGAGCGTGAGGCAGCGCCACCCTGCGCGCCGCCCTTTCCGCGCGCTGTGGGGTGCGCGCCACGGAAGCCGACCGGGAAACATGTTTCCGAGCAAACGATCCACCGCGCCCGCTGGCAAGCGGAGCCCAGATTCTATTTATAGTAGAGATTCGGCTGGCTCCGGGTTTTCCGCCCTTCAGCATGGCGTCTCCGCACGCCCCACATGAGTTCGTTCCCCCGCTCCCTGGCCAAGGCCTGGTTGTTGTTACCCGCCCTCGCAGCTGTCGTCGTCTTCGGGTTTTCCTGCTCCCGCGTTCGTCAGGTCGACGCGATCACCGAGCTCGGCAACCCTGCGGCGATCGCCAGCGCCGACTCCCCCACCGGTTACGCCGGCGGGGTGCGAATGCTGATCGTGCCCGGGCACAACAACGAGAGCTACCAGCTCATCGTGCAGACGCAGGCGATGCTCGCGGAGGGCAAGTGGCGCATGCGTCAGGCCGACTACGACAACGCTCCCAACGGACGGCCCGTGCGCAGCAGCTCGGCCCCGCGGTGGTGGCTCGCGGGGCTGGCGTTGGCAGGACACTCCGTCTTCGCACAGCCGCTCGGCCTCGCGGTCGAGCGTGCCGCGCTGTGGAGTGATTCGATTCTGCATCTCCTGTTGATCGCGCTCACGACGTTGATGGTGGGCCGTGCGCTCGGTGCGCGCGCGGGCGCGGTGGCAGGCGTGGCGATCGCCGCGCTATTTCCCCTCACCGGCCAATTCGTGCCGGGCGCACCGGATCCGCGCACGCTCGCGTTGGTCTTTCTCGCGCTGAGCGTGCTGCTGCTCGTCACCGGCGTTTGGTCGGCGAGCGAAACCACGCGCCGCACGCGGTGCTCATTCTTGGGGAGCGGTGTGGCGGGTGGACTCGCGCTGTGGGTCGGCACGTTTACCGCACCGACGCTCGTAGGCTTGGGACTCGGCGGATTGGTTTGCGCGTGGCTCGCACGGCGCGATGCGACTCAGCCAGCCTGGCCCTGGCGGACGTGGGGCATAGCCGGCGCGGCGACCGTGGTCGCGACGTTTGTGATCGAATATGCGCCCGACCATTTTGACTTCGCGGCTTGGCGACTCGGCGAGGTGCATCCGCTCTATGCGCTCGCGTGGCTCGGCGGCGCCGAGTTGATCCATCGCCTGACGCGCCCGATGCCGTGGGCGAAATCGCATCTGTTCGCAACGATCGCTGCGGCGCTCGCGCTTCTCGTGCTGCCCGCCGTGATGCTGTGGAAGAAGTCCTGGGCATTTCTCGCCGAAGGCTCCTTCAGCGGCCGGCTCAGCATGCTCGATGGCGGGATCGAGTCGCGTCACCTCGCGACGTGGCTGGTCGAAGGCGTTTCGTTCCGCGCCGCAGCCGTGGTGTTGCCCGCACTCGTCGCGCTCGCCGCGTTCTGGTTTGTCTGGAAATCAGCGCGCACGCGTCCGCAGCGCGACGCGCTCTGGATTATCGCGGGCGCGCTGGCCGTCGGGTTGCCACTCGCCTGCTGGCAACTCAGCCGCTGGGCGCAGCTCGATCTCGTGATTGTGGCGCTCGTCGCACTCGCGGCCGCACCGGCCGTGTGCTCGGCGCTGCGTCCAAGCGTGCGGCTCGCGCTGGGTAGCGGCGCACTTCTTTGCGCCGTTCTCGGCGTCGCCGCGATCTGGCCGGCAAAAGTGGATTCGCAAACCCCGCAGGTCAGCTCCACCGATCTGCAAAGCCTGATCGAACGCGACTTCGCGCACTGGCTCGCGCGCCGCGTCGGACCGGCGGGCGCCGTCGCGCTCGCCCCGCCGAGCCTCACGACGTCGCTCATTTTTCACGGTGGCCTGCGTGGACTCGGTTCTCCCTATCGCGAAAACGAGGAAGGTTTCCGCGCGTCCATCCGCATCGCGGGCGCGACTTCGCCCGATGAAGCGCTCGCGCTCGTGCAGCGCCGCGGGGTTACGCACATCGTGATTCCGTCATGGGACGGTTTTCTCGACGAATACGCGCGACTCGGCGCCAACCAGCCGGAGCACTCGTTGATGGGCCTGCTCCACAAATGGCTGCCGCCGCGCTGGCTCCGCCCGGTCTCCTATCAACTCCCCGGCATCGAAGGCTACGAAGACCAATGGCTCGTGCTCTTCGAAATCACCGAAGTGCAGGACAACAACATCGCACTCAGCCGACTCGCCGAATACTTCGTCGACATGGGTCGCGGCCGGCTCGCGATCGCGCTCGGCGACTCGCTGGCGGAGTCCTTCCCCACCGATCTCAGCTCGCTCATCGCTCGAGCTCACACGGCAATCGCCCGCGGAGACAGGTCCGGGACAGCGGCGCTGCTCACGAAGATCAACGAGCAGATCAGCTCCGGCGACGACGAGGACCTCCCGTGGGATCGCCGCGTGAGTCTCGCGGTCGTGCTCGCGCAAAGCCGCGATTTCACCGCGGCGCGGAAAGAAGTGGAAGCATGTCTCGAATTCATGAGCGAAGAGGACCTGCGCTCGCTGCCCACGCTCCCGCTCTACCGTTTTCTCAACTTGTGCAAAGCGCTCGGCGTTTCCCTCCCGGACGAATCGATGCGCAGCCTCGCCCGCGAACTCCTGCCGCCCGAACTGCGCAGCGGGTTCTGAGTCGGGATCGAGCGCGGACCGACTCGGGACAAAGTGCGGCATGAGTCGCGCCAAAGTGCGTCCCGGGTCGAACCAAGGTCCGTCCACGGTCGGGACACGGTGCGGCTTGGGTCGAGCCAAGGTCCGCACCGAGTCGAGCCACAGCGCGGCACGACTCGGGACACGTTACTCTCCGACTCGAGCCAGATTTCGGCGCGCCGGTTCGTAAGCGGGATCGATCTCGAGCGCACGACGCCAGTGGTGGCGCGCTTCCGTCACGTTGCCTTCGCTCGCGAGAATCACACCGAGAAGATTGAGCGCATCGGTATAGTCCGCGTGGAGTTTGAGCGCGGTTTGCACGGCCTGCTTCGCCTCGACGATGGCGTCGGACTGGAAGAGCTGAAGCGCGTAATTGAACTGCACCCACGGTTGTCGCGGGTCAATTCGCAGCGCTTCGCGGAACTGCGCGAGGGCTTCACTGCGACGCTCAGGCAGAAGCGCGAGCGTGGCGCCGAGGTGGGCGCGCAGCACTGAATCGTTGGGATGCATCCGCACAGCGTTGCCCAACACGCGCAGCGCGTCGGGCACGCGACCGGCGGCCACAAGCGTCGTGCCGAGATAATACTGCGTCTCCGCGGACGTCGGATCTGCCGCGAGGGCGATCTCGAAATGTTGCACCGCATCGGCAGCACGGCCGGGGAGACGCGAGAGCAGCACGCCGAAATGAAAATGCGAGGGCGTATGCTCCGGCATCAGACGCAGCACTTCCTCGAAGCGAGCGACGGCGTCCTGTTCGCGGCCGGGGATGCGGGACAGCGCGATCGCCAGGTTCGAAAGCGCGAGCCCGAAACGCGGCCGCTGGCGGAGCGCTTCCTCGAAATGCTTCGCGGCCTCTTCAGGCTGGGCGACATCGAGGAGTGCGACGCCAAGACTATTGTGCGCCTCGGGATAATGAGGACGGATGCGCAACGCTTCGCGGTAGTGCGGGATCGCTTCGTGCGCACGGCCGGCCTGGGCCAGCATGTAGCCGTATTTGTAGTTCGATTCGTAATTGTCGCGCCGAAGTTCGAGCGCGCGGCGATAGAGCGCGAGCGATTCCTCGAGTCGCGCGGGATCCTTGCCGACCGCGGAGGCAAGGATGTGGTGCCCCATCCAGGACTGCGGATTCGTCGCGATGTTGGCGCGGAAGAGCGTCTCGTTGTTCACGTAGTGTCCGCTCAGGCGCTGCGAATTCACGCCGTAGATCGCGAGCACGACGAGGCTCGCAACGAATGGCACGCGGCCGCCGAGCCATTGCACGCGAGGTGCGAGCGCGACGAGGCCGGCCTGCGCCCCAACGATCACCGCTCCCGCGAAGACGGGAATGGCGAGATACTGGAAATGGTCCGCGACGTAGGAAAACGCGAAGGCGTAGACGTTGAAGAAACCCATCACGGGAAACAGCACGCCCGCGAAGAGCAGCCACGCGGCGAGCGGTCCGCGGAGGCGTCGACGAACCAGCCACAAGGCCGCGGTGAAAGCCAGTGCGGCGCCGAGGCAGAACAAACCGCGGCCGGTCTCCGCCGGCAGATCCCAGCGCGGATAGAAGAACGTGACGTCCGCGGGCCACACGAGTTTACCGAGGTAAAACCACACGACTCGCGCAGCGAGCAGGGTGCGTTGATCGAGCGAGAGCGCGTAGAGCGAACCTTGCGCGCCCACCCAGGAGCTCTCGAACCAGACCGTCAACGCGCCGGCCACGAAGGCGAGGAGGAAGAAGGCGACGAGCGGGCGAATATCGCGGGACCACTCGATCCGTCCACGTATCCACCAAATCACTACAAGCAGGGCCGGAGGCAGCACCACGGTCGCGGTCTTGGCGCCCAGCGCCATAAAGAAGAGGAAGAAGGCGAGCGCGTAGTCGCGCCGCCGGCGCTCGGACCAGAACCGGAAAAAGACGAAGGCCGACGCGAGCAGGAATGCCGTGGAGAGCGTGTTCTTTTGCTCGGTGACCCAGGCGACCGATTCCACGGCCACCGGGTGCAAAACAAAGACTGCGCCGGCCAGCCACGCCGGAAGTGCGGAGTGGAAAAGGGGGCGTTCGCGCAAGCCGTCGACGCGGCGCACCAGGAGCGCGAGCAGCACGCCGTTGATGACGTGCAGCAGCACGTTGACGACGTGATAGGGCGTGGTCGCCTCGCCCCAGAAGCGGTGTTGCACCCAGAATGCGGAGTGCAGCACCGGATAAAATTCCTGCGTGGCGCCGAACTCGAACCAGATGCGCCAAAGGCCGTTCCACGACTGCAATCCCACGCGGGTGACGTGCGCTGGATCGTCCCAGAGAAACTCACCGTGCAACGACGGCCAGTAGACGACGAACGCGAGCGTCGCGAGCACCAAGGCGTAAACCAGACTGGGGAACGGGAAGCCTTTTCGCGGGGGAGCGGACATCGCAGGAGAACCGGAAGACAAAACCTAGAGAGGCGGGATATGCGGACGAAAGCTTTTGAAATAAAAAAAGCGCTCCCCCGGTGAGAGGGGAGCGCCAGTAAACCTTACCCTACGCTCGCTTAGAACCTGAAGGTGTTCGTGAGCGTGAAGTATTGGTGAGGTGCGATGCGGAAGGTGGCGGGAGTGCCATCCGGCTGCACCGTGACCGGGATCAGTTCGTTACCCTGGCCAATGTTCGACGCGTTCAGCTGAATCGTCCACTCGATGTTACGAGAGAAGAACTGACGCGAGAGCTTGCGGGTGTAGCCGATCCAAGCATCGAAGTTCGTCTCCGTCGGACCATAGTAGGGGTCGTTCAGATCGAACGTGATCGAGTTTTCGTAGCCGGTCGTCGAGCCATCCTTGAAGCCGGTCGGAGGATAGCCGATGGCGACCTTGTCCTGCCAGCGCACACCGCCGCCGACGAAGAGACCCTTGAGGGAGCCTTCTTCGAAGTTGTAGGTGGTGATGGCATTGAAGCGCCACTTACGCAGCTCGGGCACGTTGGTGCCTTCGGCGAGAGCCTTCTGGGCCCACTCCGAACCAACGTTGGTGCGCCACTGGTAGAGGGTCGTCTCGTTACCAGCGCCGCCCCACCAGATACGGAGGTCACCCGCCGCGGTGTTGTTGAGGGCGTCCTCGTAAGCGGTGATGAACTCACGCAGGTTGGTGCCACCGACGTTGCTGCGGCGCGCCTCAACCTTCGTAGCATTGAAGGTCAAGCGCCAGTTACGGGTCGGGTTCGCATTGAACTCGATTTCATAACCTTCGGAGACGCTGTCCTCCGTGACCGTGAAGCCGAGGGGCTGCGAAGCGCCGATTTCCTGGGTGTAGTCGTTCAGGTTGATGCCCCAAGCCTGATAGAAGCGGGGATCGACCTTGGCCTGCCAAGCGCGCCAGGCGGCGACAGCAGCCTGTTCACGAGCGGCGGCCTGAGCGAGCGTCTCACCGAGATCCGTGCCATAGTTATACATGGAGTTTTCCGGATCGAAGTCGGGGTTGCCCGGACGGTTGGTCGGCGAGTAGCCCGGAGGATTCGGAGAACCAGCCGGACGGTTGTTGGCCTGACCAGCGATGGTCATCGGGCCGTTAACCGCGTAGTCATACTCGAAGCGGTTCGCCCAGTTGCCAGCCCAAGCTTGCGAGGCGCCGATGAACCAGGAACCGCCGAGGGCGTTGCTGGAGGCGTCCTTCAAGCTCGTGATGAACTTGTTGACCTTGAGCGAATACTTGCCGTCACGGCTCTCGAGGAGGATACCGCGGTCGATCGTCTTACCGGACGGCGGAGCCAGGGGCTCGCCATAGACGTCGACGCGCGACGACGCCGGCTGGAAGTTCGCCGACTGGTTGTAGTAGGCGGACACCTGAATCGGCAGATCCTTCGCGAACTGCGAGATGTAGGGCAGCTCGTTCAAGTGGACCATGATGCTGTAAGCACGCGACTGCACATCCAGACGGTTCGGAGCGACGTCCGGAATGCGATAGTTCGTGGGCGACAGATCGAGACGGCCATCGCCGACGTTCGGGATGTCGTTCTCGGCGAGCTGCATGCCGCGGAACTTGGCGATGTCTTGGCGCCAGCCCCACGTGCCCACAACCGCGCGGTCGAGCAGGTAGCCCTGCCAGACGAACGCTTTCGACGTAACCTCGGTCTCGGTGAGTTGCGCACCGGTCGTGAGGCGATCGCGGTTCGCTTTCGAAGCCTCGGCGTCGATCACGTTGACGTTGATGTCGCGGAAACCGACGTAGTTGTTCGGGTTGTTCGACTGCGTGTCAGGACGGGAGTCGTGACCCACCGGGTAGTAGTTGTTTTCCCACGGAGCCGCCGGATCGATGTCACCACCGGCCCAGGTCGAGTCCCACGCGCGAACGGTGAGCTGCGAAGGCACGGAGGCGACCGCCATCGGACGCGGGAGATTGGCACCCGCCGCCGAAGTGAGGGCGTCACCGAGATAGATCACGCGGTTGACCGCGAACTCGTTGGACGAGAAGCGGGTGTTGATGCCGCGGAACTCACGGAAGCCTTCATCGTCGATGGCGTAGCGGTTCCAGTTACGGCTATCAACGTTCTGGTTGTCCTCGTTGTAGAGGCCCGTGAACGTGTGCTTGCCCACGATGCGGCGCCACCACGAGTCACCGTTGGAACGGAAGTCGTGGGTGAAGAACGCGGTCAAACGCAGCGCATCGCGCTCGCTGATGTATTCGTTGTTACCACCGCGACCGGAGTCGGAGATGAAGGCGCGACCAACGTTCGGGTTGGGCGTGCCGTCCTGGAAGGGCTCACCATTGAGACCCTCGGGCGTGCCGTCCGAGTAAACGTTGTTGATGTCGACGTAGATGGCCTGACGGTCACCCGAGAGCAGCGAGACCTGGCCACGCGTGAACTTCTCGTTGTGATAGGTCAGATCGAAGCCGAACTTGTCGTTCATGAACGTCTGGGCGAGGCTCACATCGTAAGAGTGCCAGTCGTTCCACTCGTTCTTGTTCGGACCGTCGATGAGGTTGTTGTAGAAGTCGAAGACGGTCGGGTCCGTGAGGCTCTTGGCCTTGTAGAGACCGAAAGCGGAATACGGCAGACCGGCATTCACCGCGAACTGGTCGTAGCGCGTGATGCCACCCGGACGGTGGAACGAACGAGCCAGACCGCCGTCGATGTTGCCATCGGGGCCGATAGCGCGCGGATTGGTGCCTTCCCACACGAAGCTGTTGCTCGGGGTGGTCGCGTTGGCGCTGGTGTAGAAGGAATTGGTGCCACCGAACTGGTCGCCGAAGTTGCCGATCCACGGATTGTAGGCCGGGTTCGGGCTACCAGCGAGCGGACCGCCGTTGATGACGGGGCGCTGCTGACCATGGTTGGCGCGGCCGGTGTTGTCGTCCTGCAGCTGGAACGGGTTGAAGGTCTCGCGGTTCAGGTTATTGAACGTGCGATCCTGACCACGGAAGGTGCCCTCGTAGGTGCCGGTGTAGAACCACGGCGTGATACGATCGAGGGGCGGGACGGCGCGAGGCTGGTTGCTGTCGATGTTACCATACTCGGCGTTCGCCTTGATGATCGTGCGGGCGTCACCCTTCTTGAGGAACTTGGGTTCCCAACGCAGCGCACCGTAGACGCGCTTGTTGTCTTCGAAGGCAGGATCCTGCTGGAACTGCTTCTTCTCGTGGACCGTATCGAGACGGACCGCGAGTTCGCCCGGCAGGAGGACCTTGTTGAAGTTACCCTGCAGACGCACCGTGCCCCAGTTGTCGAGACGGAGCTGGACTTCGTTGGAGTCCTTGAAGGCAGCCTGCTTGGTGCCGATGTTCAACAGACCCGCGGGGCTGCCCAAACCGAACAGAATCGAGTTGGGGCCGCGCTGGAGGTCGACGCGATCAACGTTGTAAGAATCCCACGGGATGTCCGACAGGAAGTAGTCGCGGGTGTTGTCCGCTTCGGCCAGACCACGAACGCGCGTGTTCTGATTGGGGCGGGAGAAACGGCTGCCTTCATCGAGGAAGCTGCCGTCACCGAGACCAGCGAAGTTACCGAGGACGTTACCGACTTCGGTGCCGGCGGTGTATTGCAACAGCGTCTGGCTGTTGGTCGCACCGATATCCTGAAGGAACTGGGGGTGATTACGGTGACCGCGTTACCGATGTCGCGCAGTTCCGTATTGAGACGGTTACCGGCCAGAGTCGTGGCAGCGGTGTATCCGTTGTTGGAATCAGTCGTCACTTCAAACGGACTCAACACGATCGTGTCTTCCGTTTCCGACTGAGCCAACGCGGAGGAGCTAGCCGCCTGTCCCAAGGCGACCGAGGCTCCGAACAATACCGCGGTGGCCGAAACCACTGCGTATTGGCGGCTCTTAGTTCGTTGTAGTTTTTGCATGTTGTTAGTTGTCCTAGCATCCCGCAGCCCAGGATCTGGCCGCGAAAAAGGTCCACGCAGAAGCGTCCGGAGCGCGCAGTAGCGCTTGGAAAGGGGCGAAGCAGGGGCACGTCGCACGCAGCGGTCGCAAGGCGGGGGTAAAAAGAGGGTAAACTGGGGTGAGCGGCCAAAAAGGTCGCGTGGGCGGACTCAATCCACCGCGGTCCCTAAACGCTGTCCGATTTCCGGTCTAATTATTGAAATTAGAATTCCTGCACCGGCGTAGCGTCGGTAAATCCGCTGCTTAGAATAAGTTAGCAAACCGACGTTTTGCGTAACGGAACAGCGACCTTCCTGCCTGCGATCCGCCAGTTATTCCTCAACGAGCAGCGTCGCGCGCCGATAGCATCCCCGAAAGGCATCACGGAGTGGCCAGAATACTCCGATTCTGGAGCCCAGCAGTTCATCGCAATCGTCCGCGATTCCACGCGGCCGATCAAAGTGGCGGAGAGGGAGGGATTCGAACCCTCGGTAGGCTTTCACCTACACGCGCTTTCCAAGCGCGCGCATTCGACCACTCTGCCACCTCTCCAGGTGTCCTGACCGGGTCGCAGAGCGACCTGTCAGCGGACGAAGGGGCGAAACAAAGTCCCCACCTCGCCGCGGGTCAACGCGTAATTACTTCCCACGTGCGACTCGCCCGCTTGCCTTCGCTGCGATCGACGCGGAGCCCCGTCGCAAAATCCGCACACCCTTGGCCAACCCTCGCGCAGCGACCCCACCCGGCGTGTGGCACACTCTAGATACACACCACTCCGCCATGATCGCTTCGCACGAACCGCTGGCCGCACCTCTTCCGAGTGTGCCGCTCAACCTCGATCTCGTTCGCAAATATTCCATTCCCGGCCCGCGCTACACATCCTATCCGCCGGCCACGCAGTTCACGAGTGATCTCGCCTCCACCGAGTGGGAAACGGGCATCATCGACGACAACACCCCCGGCGCCGGACCGCTCTCGCTCTATTTTCCCCTGCCGTTCTGCGAAACGCGCTGCTGGTTCTGCGGCTGCAACACGGTCATCACGAAACGGCGCGATTCCGCCCACGACTACCTCGACGACATCGCGCGCGAGATGCGGCTCACCGCCGCGCGCATGGATTGCTCGCGTCCCGTCGCTCAAATTCACCTCGGCGGCGGCACGCCCACGTTTCTTCCGCCCGACCAATTGCTCCGGCTCGGTGCGCTCGTGCGCGAGTTCTTCACGCTCACGCCCGACACCGAGTTCAGCGTCGAGATCGATCCGCGCCGTCTCACGCTCGAGCATGTGCAGGCCCTGCGCACCATCGGCGCCACGCGCGCTTCGCTCGGCGTGCAGGACACCGACCCGCGCGTGCAACTCGCCATTCACCGCATCCAACCACAGGCGCAAAACGAGCAGGCGTTTGCCTGGCTGCGCGGCGCCGGTTTCTCGTCGATCAACGTCGATCTGATCTACGGCCTTCCGCTGCAAACGGCCGCGTCGTTCACGCGCACGATCGACGACGTGCTCTCGCTCAAGCCCGACCGGCTCTCCGTTTTCAGCTACGCGCACGTGCCGTGGATCAAGCCCGCGCAGCGCATCTTCGACGACCGCGAGCAGCTCCCCTCGCCCGAGGAAAAACTCGCGATGTTCGCGGTCGCGCACGCGAAGCTCACCCGCGCCGGTTTCGTCGACATCGGTCTCGACCACTTTGCGCGGCCCGATGACGAACTCGCGCTCGCCCAACGCGCCGGCACGTTGCAGCGCAATTTCCAAGGCTACAGCACGCACGCGGGCGCCTCGCTCTACGGCTTCGGCATGTCGTCGATCTCCTCGACCGCGACCACGTATCGTCAAAACGAAAAAACGCTCCCCGCGTGGCGCGCCGCACTCGACGCCGGACGTCTCCCCGTCGAACGCGCCCTGCGGCTCACGCCCGAGGACATCCGCCGCCGCACGATCATCATGCGGATCATGTGCGACCGCCGGCTGGATTTCGCCGCGCTCTCGCGCGAGTTCGGTTTCGATTTTGCCGATCTGTATGTAAACGAGCTCGCCTCGCTCGCCGATCTCGAGGCCGACGGCATCGTGCGCCACACCGACACCGGTTTTGAAGTCACGCCGATCGGCGTGCCGCTCCTGCGCGTGGTCGCGATGCGTTTCGACGCGACGTTCCAGCCCGGCAAAACCCAACACTCGCGCACGATCTAACGCACCCTACCCGCGCACGCTCCTTTCGCTTCATGCCATTTCGCATCGCCAAATCCTTCACGGTCGAGAGCGGCCACCTGCTCACGAAACATCCCGGCGCCTGTCGCTTCCCACACGGCCACAGCCGCACGATCGAGATCGTGCTCACCTCCGACGAACTCGATGCGCGCGACATGGTGTGCGATTTCGCCGTGCTGAAATCCGCCGCGTCCAACGCCGTGCAACGCTACGATCACACGTTTACGCTCAACACCACCGATCCGGCCTTCGCGCAGCTCCGCGCGACCTACGGCGATCGCGTGATCGCGTTTATCGAAACCGATCCGACCACCGAAGTCCTCGCGCGCGAGATCTTTCGTGATGTCCGCGCCGCGCTCGATCTTGCCCACCAAGCCGGCGATTCGCGACTCGCACCCGGCGCCCGACTGGAACGCGTGCGCGTCACCGAGACCGCCACGAGCTGGGCCGAGTATTGGGAGTGAGTTGCATCGCTGTGCCGGTCGACGGAGTCCGTCACTGACGGACCGCGGATTTGCCTTCGTCCGCAGAAGGGCCTTACTCACGGTCCTTCCGTCATGTCCGCCGATCTCACCGAGCTCTACCAGCAGGTCATCCTCGACCACAACAAACGTCCCCGCAACCGCGGTAAACTGCCCACCGCCAACCGCGTGGCGCACGGCGACAACCCGACCTGCGGCGATCAGTGTAGCGTCTATCTGCGCCTCGACGGCGACAAGATCGCGGAGATCACGTTCGACGGCTCCGGCTGCGCTATCTCGCAGGCCAGCGCGTCGCTCATGACCACGCAGCTCAAAGGCAAAACCGCCGAAGAAGCGGAGAACCTTTATAACGAGTTCCACCACATCGTGACCACCGGCGAAGCGCCGGAGGAAATCAGCGATCTCGGCGCCTTTGCCGGCGTGCACACGTTTCCTGCGCGCATCAAGTGCGCCACGCTCGGCTGGCACGCCGCCCTCAACGCGCTCAAGAACGATCCGTCCACCACGACGACGGAGAGCCACACCGACTGAACCATTTCTTTCTCTTTCTTCTTCGTCTTTCTCTTTCGTCAGAGAGACGGACGCTCGCTCCGACACGGTGGCGACCGAGAGAAAGATTAAGAGAAAGAGGAAAGAGAACGAATTTCGCACATGCCCAACTGGACCCAGCTCCGCGACGACTTCCCCACCCTGCACCAGCAGGTCAACGGCAAGCCGCTCGTCTATCTCGACAACGCCGCCACCGCGCACAAACCGCGCAGCGTTATCGACACGCTCACGCGCTTCTACGAACGCGATAACTCCAACGTCCACCGCGGCCTCCACGCACTCTCCAATCGCGCCACCGAAGCCTTCGAAGGCGCCCGCGCGCGCATCGCCCGCTTCATCAACGCCGCCGATCCCGCCGAGATCGTTTTCACGCGCGGCACCACGGAGTCGATCAACCTCGTCGCCTCGAGTTGGGGCGGCGCCAATCTGAAGCCCGGCGACACGATTCTCCTCACCGAGATCGAGCACCACTCCAACCTCGTGCCCTGGCAACTGATCGCCCAGCGCACCGGCGCCCAGCTTCGTTTCGTTCCCTTCACCGGCGAAAACGCCGAAGGCCTCGACCTCGCCGCCGCGGAGAAACTGCTCACGCCCGACGTGAAGCTCTTCGCCTTCACACACGCGTCCAACACGCTCGGCACCATCACGCCCGCGTTCGAACTCTGCTCCCTCGCCCGCGCGCGCGGCATCGTGACCGTGATCGACGGCGCCCAATCCATCGGCCACCTGCCCGTCGATGTCCGCTCACTCGGCTGCGATTTCTACGCGTTCTCCGGCCACAAGATGCTCGGCCCGACCGGCATCGGCGTGCTCTACGGACGGCAAAAACTTCTCGATGCGATGCCGCCTTACCAAGGCGGCGGCGGCATGATCTCCGTCGTCGATTACCAAGCCAGCCGCTGGAAACCCTCGCCCGAACGCTTCGAAGCCGGCACGCCCAATTTCGGCGACGCCGTCGCGCTCGCCGCTGCGTGCGACTACATCGACCAGGTCGGCCGCGAAGCCATCGCGCAACATGACGCCGAACTTTCCGCCTACGCGATGGAGCAACTCTCCACGCTCCCCGGCATCCGCATTCTCGGACCGCGTCGCGGCGAGAAACGCTCCGGCGTGATCAGCTTCTCCTTCGAAGGCGTGCACGCGCACGACATCGTGACCTTTGCCGACGAAGACGCGATCGCGCTCCGCGGCGGCCACCACTGCAACCAGCCGCTGATGAAAAAGCTCGGTCTCACGAGCACCACACGCGCGAGCTTTTATCTCTACAACACGCCCGCCGACGTCGACGCGCTCGTGAAGTCCCTCCACCGCATCATCAAGTTCTTCGGCGTCGAGTAATCGATTGCAGAGCCGTTCTTCGACAAAACCCGCCGTCCCCGGCGGGTTTTTCTTTTTCCGAGTCGCAGCCTGCGCGGCCCATGTCGCGCCAAAGTCCGGCCCGAGTCGGGATTGATTGCGCACCACTTCGTGCCCATGTGCGCACCGGATCGGGACAAGGTGCGGCCACGGTCGGGACGACGTGCGTCCCACGTCGCGACCAGGTCCGCACCGGGTCGCGACCGGGTGCGGCGCGACTCAGGACGTGAGGCACGACGGGGTGCGATCGTGCACCCAGTAGCGCGAAACCACGAGACTGTCCGCACGCACGTCGTAACCCCATTCGGTATCCAAAACATGGATATCCGACGCGGTATCCACGTATTGCGAACGACGCTCCGACACTTCCTGCCACGCTCGAGCCCGAGCCACCGCAAACGCCCGTTCGACTTCCACGAAGGTGCCGCAACTGGCGGTGCGTTGGATGGGCTGGCCGTCGTCTCCCTTTGCCAGGGAGAAATTCAACACCGCGAAAGCCCCCACATCACGCGTGTCCATAACAGCCACACTTTAGCGAAAAGCATGCCAGCGGGACGCGATCGGGGTTCGCCCGATACGGCGCTTACTTCGCGGGAAGCAGCGCGAGGGCACGCTCTGCGACTTGATCGAGCGCAGCGCTGAGTTTGCGCGCGAGATCCTCGTAGTTACCCGCATCCCAGCCGCTGGTTTCGGCGGTGACGACTTCGCGGCCCACCCGCACGGGATCGATGTCGGTCGTATAAATTTCCACCACCGCTTCGAAACGCGCGAGATTCCGCTCCGGCACACCTTCGCAGCGCTGGATGCGCACGAGCAGGTCGTAGTCGCGCGCTTTTTCTGAACTGGGCGTGACATTCGTCACGCTCGCGACCTCGCCGCGCGACTCGAGGCTCTCGCGGAGCACACGAGCGACGCCCGACTCGAGCGGCTCAGCCCAGCGCGCGTCCTCGACAAAACGCACTTCATTGCTGCCGCGGCGCAGCAGCATCGCGCGATGCTTCAGGAACGGCGCGACCTCGACAGGGCGCAGTCCGAGTTTCCACTGCGCGCCCGTCTCCTCCTTCGGCGGATTGGCCGTCGACGATGTCAGCAGATAATAGCGCGTGAGATCGGGCTTGGCTTCGGGCAGCGAACAACCGGCCAGCCACACGGTCGCGGCGGCGCCCACGCATATCAGGATCTTGGATACAGAGAGTTTCGCGTGCTTCATGGTTGGCCGAATCGCGTTCAGAGGAGGAGAGATTATTCCGGACGGGAGGCGCGTCCCGAAATCAGCGCCTGCGGATTGCGCTCGAGGAAATCGGCGAGCCGGCGCACCGCCTCGGCCGCGGAGGCGAGTTCTTCGAGCGCGCGCGTGGCTTGCTCGCCCACCCCGCTTTGCGCTGCGATGAAGCGACGCATGCTGCCAGCGGCGGCGTTGAAGTTCTCCAGCGTGGATTTCGTCTGCGCGAGCGTGGCTTGGAGCTGGTCGCCATTGGCTCCGACTTGAGAGTCGAGCTTCGCCAGCGAGCTGCGCAGATCCGTGATGGCGCCGTTGAGATTGGTCAGGAGCTCACCGACCTCGGGGCGGTTGGCGAGCGTCTCGATTTGTGCGCCGGTTTTCTTCCATTGCTCGACCGCACCGCGGAGATCGACGCCCGCGAGCTGCTTGCGCGTGTCCACGATGAGGCCTTTGAACTCGTTGGAGATGCCGGCGAAATCGATTTTCCGGAGGTCGTTCAGGATTTCCGAGAGATTGGTCTGCAGCTCCTGAATCGCAGACGGCACGGCCGGCACGGTCACGTAGCGCGCCTGCGGCGGCAGTTCGCCCGGCGGATAAAGTTGGGGGTCCTGAAAATCGAGCTCCACGAACAACAGACCGGTCGCGAGACCCAGAATGCCGAGCTGTGCGCGCATGCCGCGATCGACGAGGCGCTGGAGTTCGGCGCGACTCGATACATCGAGCTGCTCGCCCGACGTGTCGGTGATGATGTTGCGGTTCAACTCGCAGGTCACGGCCACAACAGAACGGTTGGTCTCGGCTTGATAGCTGACGTTGAGCGCCACCACGCGACCGACGCGCACGCCGCGGAGTTTCACCGGCGAGCCAAGATCGAGACCGTGGATCGATTCGTCGAAATAGACGACGAAGCGCTGCGGCTTCGAAAAGAAGCTCACACTGCCGAAGGCCAACAGGGCCACGATCCCAAGCAGAACGGCGCCAAGCACAAACGCGCCAATGATGGTGGGGCTGACTTTGGTCTTCACAGGGTTCGAAGGTGGGGAGAATCGGCCGGACTGAACAGAACGTTCTCCGACCGGTGGAGCAAGTGCGGGTTCGGAGCGGAGCGGTTCATGAGGACGGCGTGAGTTTGTCGCCGCGATGGAGAAACTCCGTCACGCGCGCGTCGCTGCTATGAAGCGCGAGTTCGCGCGGCGGCCCTTGGGCGATGATGCCTTTTTCTTCGCGATCGAGCATGATCACGCGATCCGCGATGCTGAAGATTGAAGCGAGCTCGTGCGACACGACGACGAGTGTGGTGCCGAACAACTCGCGAATCTCTAGAATGAGATCGTCGAGCTTGCGCGAGGTCAGCGGATCGAGTCCGGCCGAAGGTTCGTCGAGAAACACGATCGACGGATCGAGCGCGAGAGCACGTGCGAGACCGGCACGTTTCTTCATGCCGCCGCTGATTTCCGCCGGATAAAAATCCTCGAAACCGGTGAGGCCGACCTGCGCGAGCTTGAGTGTGGCGATCTCCTGAATCTCGCGCGCCGTGAGCGTCGTGTATTCCTCGAGCGGCAGCGCGACGTTTTGGCGGAGCGTAAGCGAAGACCAGAGCGCCGAACCTTGGTAGAGCACACCAAAGGTCTTCAGCAGATCGCGACGCGCGGAGGGATCGACCGTCGTGAACGCGCGCCCGCCGAACTTCACCGTGCCGGACATCGGTTGAAAGATGCCGATGAGATTTTTCAGCAGCGTGCTTTTGCCGCAGCCGGAGCCGCCGATGATGAAGAAGATCTCACCACCCGCCACGTTGAACGAGATGTTATCGAGCACGACGCGCCCGTCATAGCCGCAGCGCAGGTCGGTGACTTCGATGGCAGGAGCGTTGGAACCGGCGTCGGCCATCGGTCAGAGTCCCACGACGTTGAAGGCCACGGCGAAAATCGCATCCGCCACGATGATAAAGAGAATCGAGGTCACGACCGCCGACGTCGCCGCCTGCCCCACGCCCGCCGCGCTGCGGTCGGCCTGCAGTCCGCGCAAGCAGCCCGAGAGGCCGACGATCAGGCCAAACGCGATCGCCTTGATCACGCCGACAGCCACGTCGCCGAGTGTCACGATCGTGAGCATCTCGACCCAATACGCCGCGGGCGGAATCGAAAGGACACCAGCCGCGACCGCCATGCCGCCGATGATGCCGAGCGCATTCGAGTAGAGCGCGAGGAGCGGCATCATCACCGCGAGCGCGAAGATGCGCGGCAGCACGAGAAACTTCACCGCCGGGATGCCGAGCGTCTCAAGCGCGTCGATTTCCTCGTTGGCTTTCATGTTGCCGATCGTCGCGGCAAACGCCGCACCTGTCCGGCCCGCGAGCACCACTGCCGTCATCATCGCGCCCATCTCGCGCACCATCGCCATGCCGATCAGATCCGCGACGTATATATCGCCACCGTATTGGCGCAGCACGAGCGCACCGGTGTAGGCGAGCGTCACACCGACGAGAAAACTGATCAAACTCACGATCGGCAGCGCCATCGCACCGCACTGCTGCATTTCGGCGAGGCAGTCGCGCCAGCGAAACTTGTCGGGACGTTTTGCCACCTGGATCGCGCTGAGCACGCACTCGCCGACGAAGCGCACGATGTCGCGAGTCTTGCCGCCGAGATCGAGCGTGGCCTCGCCCACGACTTGGAAAAAATTCGTCGAGCGATCGCGCGGCACGCTGACCTGGTGCGACGCGGTGATCTGCGACTCGAGCACGCGCACGCGCTCGGGCAACGCGGTGTCGTCGAACGTCACGCCCGACGCGGCGCACCACTCGTTGATCTCAAACAGAAACAGCACCAGCGAACTGTCCCACTGCTCCACTTCATCCATGCGCGCGCGCACGAAAGCGGGCTTCAGCTTGCGGCTCAGCTCCGTCCAACTCGGACGCGGCTCGGTGATCCGCCAACGACCCGACAATCGCACCTCGACGCCATCGTCCACCGATTGCACGGCAGCGGCGGCAGATGCAGAAGCGGCGACAGACATGGGGGCACTTCACTCGTGACTTCGCTCCCCGCCAACCCAATTTTCGCCTGATTCATGTCACGGTTTAGCACCTACCTCTTCGATCTGGATGGCACGCTCGTGGACCATTTCGCGGCGATTCACCGCGCCCACAGCCACACGATGCGCGAGCTGGGCCTGCCGACGCCGACGCCGGAACAAGTGCGTGCCGCCGTGGGCGCCGGCCTCGAAGTCGCGATCTCGCGCCTCGCCGGCCCCGAAAACGTCGCCCGCGCCCTCCCCATTTATCGTCCCTACTGGGATCGCACGATGCTCGACGACGTGGCGCTTTATCCCGGCGCCCGCGAACTTCTCTCCGCCTTGCACACCCGTGGCGCCACGCTTGCGGTGTTTACCAACAAGCACGGTCCCTCCAGCCGCCGCATCTGCGAACACCTTGACATCGCACGCTTCCTCTCCGGCAACTTCGGCGCGACCGACACCCCGTGGCTGAAACCGCAACCCGAGTTCGCGCAACACGCGCTCACCACGCTCGGTCGCGACGCCGCCTCGACGCTCCTGGTCGGCGATTCGATCTACGACGTCGCTGCCGCGCGCAACGGCGGTTTTCCCGCTTGGTGCGTCACGACCGGCACGCACAACGAAGCCGAACTCCTCGCCGCCGGCGCCGAGCGCGTTTTCCCGGATCTCTTCGCCGTCGCCCGCGCGCTCACCCTCCCCGCCTAGTGCCCCACTTCCCGTTCAAGCGGCCCCTCACCAAAGTCCGTAATACGGACTTTCCTCCGACGATCCCCTTTCTCCCGAGGGAAATCGCTAAATCCCAAAGTCCGTATTACGGACTTTGGGTGGGACGGGGTGCCGGTGAGGGCTTGGTATCGCGACGTCTCGCGAGCCAAAGCATCAGGATCAACGCGCGTTCGGCGTCCGGCATCGCGGTCCCTTTGACGAAGTATTCCGTGATGCGCGAAACATGCACACCCAGTTCGCGTGCGAGCAGAGCTCGCGTTCCGCGCTTGGCCAGATGCGGACGCACGGCCGCCGCGAGCGCCTGCCACAGCGGCGTATCGTAGCCCGGGCGCAGCGTGCCGCCGCGTTTTTTCCGCGTGCGTGCATGATAGTGTTGCTGGGCTCTCTTCGAAAGTTCGCGCGCCGACACCTCCAACACTTCCGCCAGCGCCGCCAGCAACCGCAGGTCCGGATGCAAATAGTCGCTCATGAAAGTCCGTATTACGGACTTTGGGGTTTGAGACAATCCCTGGCGCGCAGGAGCGACGATCCAGCGCACCCGCGGCGCAAAGTCCGCGCTTCGCCATTCGCCGCTTTTCTTTCCGCCGGCTCTTCGTAACTCTGCCGCCGTGGCGTCCTCACCCTCCTCCGCTTCGCTCACCGGCGTCGTCGAGCGCATCATTTTTCTCAACGAGGAAACGCACTACACGATCGCCGAGTTCCGCCCCGATCTGCCTCCGGCCGGTTCGGGCAAGGAGCGCGCGGACGCCGTCACCATCGTCGGTCCGCTGCCCGGCGTGGAGTGCGGTGAGACGCTGCATCTGACCGGCGAGTGGACGCACCACGCGCAGCACGGCGCGCAGTTCAAGGTCGCCGGTTTCAAGAGCGAGTTGCCCGCGAGCGTGTATGGGATTCGCAAATACCTCGGCAGCGGCCTCGTGCCCGGCATCGGCAAAGTTTACGCCAACAAGATCGTCGATGCGTTCGGCACCGACACATTTCGCGTGCTCACCGAAGAATCCGGACGCCTCCGCGATGTGCCCGGCATCGGCAAAAAGCGCGCCACCTCCATCAAGGCCGCGTGGGACGAGAAACGCACCGAGCGCGAACTCTACATTTTCCTCCAGACCTACGGCGTCACGCCCAGTCAGTGCGTGAAACTCGTCCAACGCTACGGCGCCCAAGCGAAACCGATCCTGATGAACGAGCCGTATCGCGTCGCGCGCGAGATTGACGGCATCGGCTTCAAGACCGCCGACCGCATCGCGATCAATCTCGGTTTCGCCAACGACGCCGCGCCGCGGCTCGACGCCGGCATTCTCTTCGCGCTCGAGACGCTGCAGGAGGAAGGCCACACCGCGTTTCCCGAGGCCGATCTCATCGATCACTCGGCCAACCAACTCGAAACCGAACGCCGCTTCGTCGAGGCGCGCATCGAAGCGCTCGTGAAAGAAAAAGCACTCGTGCGCCACACACCGCCCGCGTCGCCCGACGGCACGCTCGCGTCACCGCTCATCCAGCTTCCGCACAACGATCGCGCCGAACAAAAGATCTCTGACGTCGTCGGCCGTCTCACGCAGGTCGCGAGCGGCTTGCCGCCGATCAAAGTCGACGCCGCCGTCACGTGGGCCGAACAAAAAGCCGGCTTCGCCTTCGCCGATCTCCAGCGCACCGCGCTGAAAAACGCGCTCACGCACAAGATCTCGATTCTCACCGGCGGGCCCGGCACCGGCAAAACCACGATCCTCCGCGCGCTCGTCGAAATCCTGCTCGCGAAGAAAGTCCGCGTGCACCTCGCCGCGCCGACCGGACGTGCCGCTCAGCGGCTCGCAGAGACGACCGGCGGCTTCGCGTCCACGATTCACCGTTTGCTGAAATACGATCCCGCGCGCGGCGGATTCGTCGCCAACGAAAACGCGCCGCTCGCGACCGATTTTCTCATCGTCGACGAAGCCTCGATGCTCGACACGCGACTCGCCGCCGCGCTCATGCAAGCCGTGCCGGTGCGCGCACATCTGTTGCTCGTCGGTGACACCGATCAGCTCCCGAGCGTCGGCGCGGGCAATGTTCTCAAAGATCTCATCGCCGCGAGTGGTGCATCCAACGGTTCCGCCGCGACCGCGATCGCCGTCACGCGACTCGCCGTGATTTTTCGCCAGCAGGGCCAGAGCGAAATCGTCACCACCGCGCACGCGATCAACGCCGGCGATCCGAAACTCAACGCCGTTCTCCCCGACGTCGCCAACGCGCAGGTCTGGGCGGATCTCAATTTCATCTCGGCCTACGACGCCGACGACTGCGTGCGCAAAGTCGTGCAGCTCTGCACCGACTTCATCCCGCGCCAGCTCAAGTGGCCGCATCCGATCAACGACGTGCAAATCCTCGCGCCGATGCATAAAGGCACGGCGGGCGTCGCTAATTTCAACGCGCAGCTGCAGTCGCAGCTCAACCGCCATGCGCGCGGTCTGCGCGGTCCCGGCGGCGAATACCGTCCCGGCGACAAAGTCATTCAGCTGCGCAACAACTACGACAAAAACCTCTTCAACGGCGACATCGGCACCGTCGTGAGCATCGACGCAGAAAACGCGAAACTCGAAGCCGACTTCGACGGCGAGCGCCACACGTTCGAGCGCGGCGAGTTCGGCGATCTCGCGCTCGCCTACGCGATCAGCATCCACAAATCGCAGGGCAGCGAATATCCCGTCGTGATCGTGCCGCTGCTCAAGGCGCACTTCATGATGCTGCAGCGAAACCTGATCTACACCGCGATCACGCGCGGAAAGAAAAAGGTTTTCATCGTCGGCGACCCCGCCGCCTACGCGATGGCCGTGCGCAACAGCGAGTCGAAGCAGCGCCTCACCCACCTCCGCCAGAAACTCGCGGTTCGCTGACGCTGAAAACTGGAGCCGCGGCGCCCCCGCCGCGATGCGAGCGCGCAACGCGGACAGCTCGGAGATCCGCCCCTGCCTCGGCACTCTCGGGAACAAGGCCGCGACTTGGTCCGCACTTTGTCCCGACGCGATCCGCACCTCGTCGCGACCGCGTCCGCACTTGGTCACAACCTTGTTCGCACATGGGCTCGACCGGGTGCGGACCTTGGTTCGACCCGGTCCGCATCGGGTCCCGACTCATGCCGCAATTTGGCAGGGTTTGGTGCGAATGGTGACGCGATTGCCAGCGCCTTGCGCGCGACGAGCTTTATTCACGTGTAAGAAGAGTTTGCTCCTTGCAGGGGGAGAAACGCGCGGCTGCAATCGCCCGAATTCCCATGAAGTTACCCGCGGGATCGAAAACTCCCGTCGCTTTACTCATCTACCTCCTGCTTCACGTGGTGCTCGATCACGCGGCTCGCGTGTTCGAAGTGTCGCCGGGTGTTTCGTTGTGGTATCCGCCGGTGGGCCTGTCGTTCGCCGTCGTGGTGATCTTCGGCTGGCGTGCGGTGCCGGCCGTGTTCGTGGCGCATCTTTACTCGGCTTACATCGGGAGCGTGGAGCCGGGCAACTGGCTGCGCTACACGCTGCCCGTCGTGATTTCGATTTCCTACGCGTCCACCGCACTGGTGGCGCGGCGGATGTTCGGTCCGAATCCGCGGCCGGTGAGGCCGTTCGATACCGGCGTTTTTATTGCGATCCTGCTGTCCGGTCCGCTGCTCGCGTCGCTGACCGGTTCGCTGCTGGTGCTTGTATCCGGTTTTTCAACACCGGACGGCTTTGCGCGCATGGCATTCAGCTGGTGGATCGGTGATCTGACGGGCGTGCTCACGGTGGTGCCGCTGATGCTCGTGCATTTCGCTCCGTGGCTCCTGGGCGAATCGCGGCCGGCGAAGCCGGTGCGCACGTGGCGTTACCGTGCAGAAGTGGCGCTGCAGGCAGCGGCGCTCCTCGGCTGCGTCTGGGCGGTAAATGGCGCGGAGTTTCTGCGTGGTTTTCACGCCTACTATCTGGCGTTCGTTCCGCTGATCTGGATTTGCCTGCGGCACGGCATGCACGGCGCAACGCTCGCGACCTGCGCACTGACGATGAGCAGCCTGGCGGCGGTGCGCGTCTTCGGTGGGTCCGAAGATGTGGTGGTGGATTTGTTGCTTTTCGTCGCTTCCATCTCGGGCGTCGGACTCGGCCTCGGCATCGCGGTGACGCGTCGCGCCGAAGCGGAAGCGGATCGCAGCCGTCTGCTGACGATCATCGAAGCGGCACCGGATTTCGTCGTCACGACCGGCCAGGGCGGACAGGTGCTCTACGCGAATCTCGCCCTGGCGCGTTTCCGCGGGCACCGAAACGCGAATGAGCTGAAAGGAGCGCGCATGCACGACTTCCACCCGACTTGGGCGACGGAACTGATCCTGCGCGAGGGCGTGCCGACGGCGTTTCGGGAAGGCTTTTGGCGCGGCGAGACGGCGTTGATTGACGCAGACGGTCGCGAAGTGGCCGTGTCGCAGCTGATCTTCGCGCACTACGACCAGGCCGGGCAGCCCTCGATGTTGTCGGCGATCATGCGCGACATCACCGCGCAGAAACAGGCCGAGCAGGCACGCCTCGAAACCGAGCGCAATCTTCTCCAGGCCCAGAAACTCGAGAGCCTGGGCGTGCTCGCGGGCGGCATCGCGCACGACTTCAACAACCTCCTCACCGCAATGCTCGGCAACGCGACGCTCGCGCGACTCGATGTGCCGGCGGACAGTCCCGCAGAGAAATCGATTCACCAGATCGAACTCGCGGCGCTGCGCGCGGCGGAGCTGTGCAAACAGATGCTCGCGTATTCGGGGCGCAGCCGGATCACGTCGTCGCTCGTCGACCTCAGCAAACTCGTGCAGGACACCACGCATCTCCTGCAGGTTTCGATTCCGAAGAAGTGCACGCTGGAGTTTGCGCTCGAGCCGCATCTGCCGGCAGTCGAGGGCGACAGCACGCAGCTGAGCCAGATCGCGATGAATCTCGTGATCAACGCCGCCGATGCGATCGGCGATCGGCCGGGCCACATTGTGGTGCGCACCGGCTCGATGCACGCCGATCGCGCGTATCTCGCCACGACCTATCTGGCGCCGGATCTCGATCCGGGACATTTCGTTTTTCTCGAAGTGAGCGACAACGGGTGCGGCATGACGCAGGAAGTGCTGACCCGCATCTTCGAGCCATTTTTCACCACCAAGTTTACCGGTCACGGCCTGGGATTGTCGGCCGTGCTCGGCATCGCCCGCGGCCATCAAGGCGCGGTCAAAGTGGACACTGCTCCGGGACGCGGCACGACGTTTCGACTTTTGCTGCCCGCCGCGGCAACCGAGCCGGCGCCTGCAGCCGAGGAAGAGAAAGCGGAAGATTCGTGGCGCGGCTCAGGTCGCGTGCTGATCGCCGACGACGAGGATGCCGTCCGGGATATCAGCGTGCGCATTCTCGACCGGGCGGGCTTCACGGTGGTCGCCGTCGGCAACGGTCACGACGCTGTCACCGAATTTCGCAAATCGCCCAACGACTTCTGCGCGGTGCTACTCGACTTGATGATGCCGGTGATGGATGGCGAAGAAGCTTATCGCGAAATCCGCGTGGTCGCGCCGCAAACACCGGTGCTGCTCATGAGCGGTTACAGCGAATCCGTCTCGACGGAGCGCTTCGCGGGCATGGGCCTCGCCGGTTTCGTGCAGAAGCCCTTCGAATCGGCCCGGCTCGTCGCGGCGTTGCGCACGGCGATCGAGGGCACGGAAGCGGAAAAAAAGTGAGCCGGCACAAGCCGGCTCACGGATGTTGAACGAATCTTTCGCGGTGCGAACGCCGCCCCTGCGTATCAATTTTTCAGATACTCAGCGAGCCAGTCGAAGACCGTGCGGTGCCAGAGTTCGCTGTTCTGCGGCTTGAGCACCCAGTGACCTTCGTCGGGGAACACGAGCAGCTTCGACGGAATACCTTTGCGCTGCAGCGTCGTGAAGAGACTCAGGCCCTGATTCAGCGGCACGCGGAAATCGAGTTCGTTGTGGATGATGAGATTCGGCGTCTTGAAGTTGGCGGCGAAGCGATGCGGCGAGAATTTTTCGAAGTCAGGCGTTTCCCACGGAATGCCGTGCTCCCACTCGTCGAACCAGACTTCCTCGGTCGTGCCATACATGCTGATGAAGTCATAGACGCCACAGTGCGTGATGAGCGTGCGGAACTTGTCCGTGTGCCCCTGGAACCAGTTCATCATGTAACCACCGTAGCTCGCGCCGGCCGAAGCCATGCGCGTGGTGTCGATGTAGGGCTGCTGCTCGAGATACGCGAGGCACGCCATGAGATCTTCGAAGACCTTGCCGCCCCAATCGTGCGAAATCTCGTCGGTGAACTTTTGACCGAAGCCGGTGCTGCCGCGCGGATTCGGCAGCGCGAGCACGTAGCCCTGCGCGGCCCAGACCTGAGCGTTCCAGCGCGTGGACCAGCCGTCGTTCCACGCGCCCTGCGGACCGCCGTGCACCCAGAAGACGAGCGGATATTTCTTCGACGCATCGAAGTGCGGCGGCTTGAGAATCCACATCTGCACGGGCGTGCCGCCGGCGCCGGGCACGGTGACGCTCTCGGGCGCGTTCATCACGATGCCGGAGAGAAGGTCGCCATTGGTGCGCGTGATCGCACGCGGCTCGCGAGCGCCTTTCGCCTGCGCGAAGACTTCGGGCGGAGCGTTGAGCTTCGCACGGGAGAAGACGTAGGTGCCGTCGCGCGTGATGTTGAGATCACTAAAGGTGCCGCCGCTGAGCACGCGTTCGGGCTTACCGCCGGAGAGCGCGACGCGGAAGTAGGCGTTGGCGCCGTTTTCCTCGGCCTCGACGTAGATCGCGCGGCTGTCCGGCGACCATTTGATGTCACCGACCGAGAAATCCCAATCCGCGGTGAGGCTGCGGTGCTGACCGCTCGCGCGATCGATCACGAAGAGCTGCCAGCGATCGGCTTCCGCGCCGGGGCGTGACTGCGCGCGATACGCGACGAACTTTCCGTCGGGCGAGAAACGCGGCTGGCCGTCGGCGGCGGGATTCGTCGTGACCTTGCGACGCTCGAGTGTCTGGAGGTTGACCGCCCAAATGTCGTAGTTGGTGCTCCACGCTTGTTCGCGGATCTGCTCCGGCGGCGCCGTGAAGAACAACTCGGAGCCATCGGGCGAAAAGGCGAACTCGTCGCCCGCGTCAAAAGTCATCGAGTTGGGCACGGCATCGTTGGGACCGGGCGTGACGTCACGCGGCTCGCCAACCGCGGCGCCGCTTTCCACGTCGACTACGAACACATGCTGACGGGTGCCATCGCTCCATGTGTCCCAGTGGCGGTAGAGCAGTTCGGTGAACACGCGGGCCTTCACCTTGCTGGACTCGGCGGCCTCGGCCTTCTCCTTGTTGAGCTTGTCGGACTCGGCAAACGGCTTGTCCGAGAATTCTGGATACACGGACGAGACGAACGCCAGCTTCCTGCCGTCCGGCGACCACACGGGCTGCGAAGCGCCCGTCGAGAGCGTGGTGAGCTTGCGGGGTTCGCCACCGGAGACGGGGAGCAGCCAGATTTGCGATTGGCCATCGCGCGCGGATTCGAACGCGATCCATTTTCCGTCGGGCGACCAGCGCGGGTGGCGATCGTGCTTCGGCGAAGTGGTGAGCTGACGCGGCTCGCCACCCGCGACCGGCACAAGCCAGAGGTCGGCATTGGTGCGGTTTTCCGCTTTGAGCACTTCGGTGACGACATAGACCACCTGCTGCCCATCGGGAGAAACCTGCGGCTCGCTCACGCGGCGCAGGCGGAAGAGATCTTCGATTTCGAGCGGACGAGCGTCAGCGGCCAGGGCCTCGCCCCAGAACACCGCGACGACGAAAGAAGCAATAACAGCACGTCGGAGGAGTCTTCTCATGCGCGCAGGCTAGAGGAGACGCCGACGCGCCGACGAGCCGGATTATGAAACTGCCACGCGGCGGCGCCATGCAGGCGCCAACCGATCGCGCAGATCAGGGCGCAGACACAATCTCGTGCAGGCGCACCATGTAGATGATCGGCGAACCCGGCGCGAGACCCTCGGGCCAGTTCGTTTCGTCGAACGATAGATCCGGTGGCACGATAAAGATCGCCGAGCTGCCGGGAGTCATCATCTGCACGCCCTCCGCCAACCCCGGAATCAACGACTCGACGACCACGCGTTGCTCGCTGAGGCGCAGCTTCGGCAGTTGCGTTTTCCCATCGGGCCCGAGCGCTTCGCAACTCAACAGGACCGTGTCCTCGGGAGCCGGCTGAAACTTCGGTCCGCGGCCAGGCATCAATCCGTAAGCCAAACCGCTGTCGGCCATCTGCAGCGAGTGCTGCTTCACCATGCTCTTCATGAACTCGTCGAGGCGTCCGGGCTGGGTGAAATCGAGTTGTCTGCGCTGATATTCCTCGGCCAGCGCCCGCAGCCGCTGCTCGATGTCTTTTTTCAGCAGCGCGGTTTGTTCGTCAGACGGGTAAGGCTGGCCGCGCACGGACGCGCGCATGCCTTCGACGAAAGCATTGAATTGCTCCTCGGTCCAACCCAGCGCCGGCAAACCGGAATCCCGCGCGAAACTCGAGCCCAGTGCAGCGTAGGTGGAAAGTGGATACGTCTGCGACGACGACGTGTCCGCCGAGGCAACGGATGCGGCGAAGGCAAAAACGAGGAGCGAGGGAGCCAGAAAGGAGAGTCTCATGGGGAAAAGAGGCGCTTCAGTGGTGGTGATGATGCGATGCGTCGGCAGACGGTGTCTTGGGAAGGGAGAACGACTTCAAGTTCACGATCTCGGCCTCGGGCTTTCCCTCGACGAGCCGGTAAGTCTGGTTCGGCGAAAGCTGCCGGAAAATCTGCGTCTTGCCCGTGACCGGCCAGAAGACCTCGACGCGGTCGATCACCGTGGCCTTGCCGAGGCCGATTTCCTGGCGGAGCGGATTATTGCCGAAGCTCGCGCCGGCCGTGACCGTGCGGTGGATCGCGCGCTCGGCGCCGTTTTCGAGCGCGACGACTTTGACGCGCGCTCCGATGGCGACGCGATTGGTGCGCGTGCCCTCGAGCATGAGCTTCAGCCAGTGGTTGCCGTGGCCGGGATTCTCGAAGAGCTGGTTGGGATAGTTGTCGCTCTCCACCGCTCCGCCGACCACCGAGTAAATGTCTTGGTCGCCGTCGTTATCGAGGTCGCCAAATGCGATACCGTGGCCTTTCTGCAGCTGGCCGAAGCCACCGGAAGTCGTCACGTCTTGGAAACGCTTTCCACCATCGTTGCGGAACATCCGGTTGGGCATGAGCGTGGAGAAATCCGGGTCGCCTGTGCCGAGGTAGAAGTCGAGCCAGCCGTCGTTATCGAGATCGCCGAAACCGGCGCCCATCGTGTGGAGGACTTTGCTCACTCCTGCCTCGCGACTGACGTTGGTAAACGTGCCGTCGCCATTGTTGCGGTAGAGGCGCGCGCGAGACGCGGAGGTCGGACGCCCCATGTAGTCCGCCGCGACATCGCCCACATCGCGCAGGCCGTAGCCGGAAATCAGGATATCATCCCAACCGTCATTGTCGTAGTCCCAGAACCAGCACGGGAAACTGAAGTCCGGTCCGTCGATCCCGGCCTCTTCCGCGACATCCGTGAAAACCCACGCGCCGGTCGTCGAGCGATCGTGGCTCGCGGGGCCGTCGTTGCGCAGCAGGCGCTTCGGACCGGCACGATCCGAGAGCAACAAATCCGGACGACCGTCGCGGTTGAAATCTCCCACGGCGACGCCTTTGAAAAATCCCACCAAGTCCAGGCCGCAGGCCGCAGCAACCTCGGTGAACGTGCCATCGCCGTTGCTACGGAAAAGATCGCACGGCTTCACGTTGTCGCCGGCCGATTCGTTGGCGACGAAGATGTCGAGCCAGCCGTCGCCGTTGAAGTCGAACCACACCGCCGTCTGCGACGGTTTGAAACGAAGCACGCCCGCTTCCTCGGTCACGTCGGTAAACGTGAAGTCACCGTTATTGCGCAGCAGCGAGAACGGATAATTCCCCTCTTTGTCGAGCCACGCGCCGCGCAACACGAGCACGTCGGCGAAGCCGTCGTTGTTGTAATCACCCTGACGGAGGTTCAATCCGCCCACGATGCCCGTGAGCCCAGCCTGGTCGGTGCGCTCGGTGAAGGTGCCGTCGCCGTTGCTGCGGAAAACGCGCAACTGATCGCGCGCCTCGAAACCCCACGCGGAGATCATCAAATCGAGATAACCATCGTGATCGAAGTCCTCCATCACGACGCCGCCCGCGAGCTCGTTGATCGCGAGGCCCACATTTCCGGCCACATCGTGGAATCGCTTGATGTCGTAGTCCGACTCGAAGCGCTTCGGATCGATCAGGAGCTTGGGCGGCACGCTGTCGGGATACTCGCCCAGTGTCATGTAGGCGATGTTGAGGAGCCAGCGCGCGCGCAGATCGCGCGGATATTTTTCGAGCAGGTTCGTGAGCACTTCCACCGCGGCCCGCGAGCCTTCCGGCTTCACGTGCACGCCGCCGCCCTTGATCGGAAAAATGCAGGAGTCGCCGTTGTGATTGAGGAGACAGTTGGCCACTTCGCCGCGACGCAGGTGACACATCGCTCGGCCCGTCATCAGCTCGATTTGAAGCGCCGGCTCCGGCTCCCAGTTCAACAATTGCAAGCGGCGATCAATGTCGTCGTATTCCGCGAGCGCCTCGTCGATCTGACCGGCCTGGAGAAGACACAGCGCGATCTGCATCTTGAGGCCCAGTTGTTTTTCGACCGGGGCATCCCGGAGCTCCGCCCGCAGCAGCGGGACCTTGTCGCGCGAACGAAACGGATTCCGCAACGGATCCGATTTGTCGTAGATCTCGCGAACCATCGCGATCATCCGCCGCGTGCTTTCCGGTTGCACAAAATGATCGTTCGGCGGCCCACCTCGGGCGGGGACGCCGCAGAACTCTGGTTCTGCGGCGACAACGAAACCGACCAGCAGGCACGCGAACAAAACGCAGCGGCCTGCCGCTGAAGCGGAAATGCGATGTGGGGCGTCCAAAGCAGCCGCGAAAGAACGAGCTATATTGATTCTCGCAAGAGCGCAGTGGTCAAATGCCGGGCAGGCGGGGTGAGCGACCGCTGCCACGGGCGAAGTGCAACCATGATGCAACGTCCTCGGGCGCTCGCGCAGCACTCATGCACGGCGACGCGCGTCTCACCAGTGGACAGAAAAACCGGCGGGAGCGGAGCCGAAGCGGTTTTCCGGGCGCCGCTTATCCTGCGATTGGACCGGAGGACCTATTTTCGGACGTTTTATCGCTAACCGCTTGGCGGTGCGGGAAAGTTTGGGCACGTTCGCGCCCAGTTCATTCCCTCATGAAACGATCCTTGTTTGCGCTCCTGTTCGCCGCCGTCGCCCTCTGCGGCGCCGCGCGGGCCGCCGAGCCGGTCAAAGTCGAAGGCTTCTCCTTCGTGAAAACCGTCGGCGACATCTCCGAATACACGCTCGAGTCCAATGGGCTCAGCGTCCTCCTCATGCCCGACCACTCGAGTCCCACGCTGACCTTCATGGTCACGTATCGGGTCGGTTCGCGCAATGAAGTCACCGGCACGACCGGCGCCACGCACTTGCTCGAGCATTTGATGTTCAAAGGCTCCGACGCCTACAATCGCGAGAAGGGCACCAGCGTCGACCAGTTCCTAGAGAAAATCGGCGGCATCTACAACGCCACCACCTGGCTCGATCGCACCAACTACTACGCCAACATCGGCAGTGAGCACCTCGAGGGCTACATGGCCATCGAGGCCGATCGCATGCGCAACCTCTGGCTGCGCGACGAAGACCGCCAGCCCGAGATGACGGTCGTGCGCAACGAGTTCGAACGCGGCGAGAACTCGCCCTTCCAGGCGCTCATCAAGGAGATCTTCCAGGCCGCCTACGTCGCGCATCCGTATCACCACTCCACCATCGGCTGGCGCAGCGACATCGAGAATGTGCCGATCGAGAAACTGAAGGAGTTCTACGATACGTTCTACTGGCCGGACAACGCCACGGTCTCGATCGTGGGCGACTTCAAACCCGCCGAGGCGCTCGCGCTCGTGAAGAAATACTACGGTGTCTTCCCGCGCTCGCCGAAGCCGATCCCGCAAATTTACACCGAGGAGCCGCAGCAAACGGGTCCGCGCCACGTCACCGTGAAACGCGCCGGCCAGCTCGGCGTCGTCGCTGTCGGCTACAAGGTCCCGCCCGCGCGCCACGCCGATTTCGCCGCCGTGCAAGTGCTCACCGCCATTCTCACCGACGGCAAAAACGCGCGTCTCTACAAGGCGCTCACCGACAAAAATCTCACCGTGGGCACGCAGACGTTCCTCGGCTTCAACCACGATCCGTCCATGGCGATCATCTTCGCTCCGCTCGCGCCCGGCGCGGGTCACGAAGAGGTCGAGAAGATCGTCTTCGACGAGGTCGAAAAACTGAAGAACGAGGGCGTCACCGCCGCCGAAGTGCAGGCGGCCACCGCGAAGATTCTTGCCGACGCCGCCTACCAGCGCGACGGCTCCTTCGCCATCGCCGGCAATCTCAACGAGTGCATCGCCGCCGGCGATTGGACGCTCTACTACTCCGTCGAGGACGCCACGAAGAACGTGACGCCCGACGACGTGAAACGCGTCGCCAACGAATACCTCGGACGCGATCAGAGCACCGCCGGCTGGTTCGTGCCGGTCGTGAAATAAACCAAGGAACGATTTCTGTCATTCTGAGCGAAGCGAAGAATCCAGTGAGAAAATCGCAGCCAGCAGATGCAGCGAAGCGCCCAGTGGATTCTTCACTTCGTTCAGAATGACAAACCCAAGGAATTCTCCGCCATGAAACGACTCCGTTTTCTCCCGCTTTTATCTATTCTGTCCCTAGCGTTCGTCGCGTCCGCTCACGCGCAGATCGCCTCGCGCGTCCAGCGCACGAAAGTCTCCGGCATCGACCTCATCGCCTATCCGACCGCGGTGAAGGATGTCGTGACCATCCAAGGTTCGCTGCCCGCCGGTGACGCGTTTGCCGGCGAGGGCAACATCGCGATTCCCACGCTCGTCGGTATGCTGCTCGATAAGGGCACGACCTCCGCCGACAAGTTCGAGATCGCCGCGAAACTCGAAAACGTCGGCGCCAACATCTCCTTCGATGTCGGCACGCAGATGCTCCAGATCGGCGCGAAGTGCCTGAAGAAGGACCTGCCGCTCGTCATCGGCCTCATCGCCGAGCAACTGCGCACGCCGGCGCTCTCCGCGGAGGAATTCGAGAAAGCCAAGAAGCAGTTCGCGGGCGGTCTCCAGCGCCAGCTCGAGAGCACCGACTTCCGCGCCGGCGACACCTTCACGCGCACGGTCTATCCCGTCGGCCATCCCAATCGCCAGCCGCCGACCGAGGAACTGCTCGCTGCCGTCGAGAGCGCCACGCTCGAAGAAGCGAAAGCGTTTCACCAAAAACACTACGGCCCCGCGCACCTCACGCTCGTCGCCGTCGGCGATGTCGATGTCGCGCAGCTCCAGTCCGAAGTGAAGAAGGCGTTCGCCGGTTGGTCCGGCGGCGTCCCCGTGCTCCGCACGGCGAAATCCACCGGCACCGATTCGCCGAAAGATCAGGTCGTGTTCATGGCCGACAAACCGAGCGTGACCGTGATCTTCGGCCAGGCCACGAGACTGCGTTACAGCGATCCCGATTACCAGGCGCTGCGCATGGCCACCGCGATCCTCGGCAGCGGCTTCACCGGCCGCCTCATGGCCAACGTGCGCGACAAAGAAGGCCTCACCTACGGCATCGGCTCCGCGCTCGCGCGCGACACGTTTACCGATGGCGACTGGCGCATCCAGGCGACATTTGCGCCCGCGCTGCTTGACAAGGGCATCGAGTCCACCAAGCGCCAGCTCGACGCGTGGTATAAGGACGGCGTAACCGAGGACGAAGTGCAGAACCGCAAGGGCGATCTCATCGGCTCGTTCAAGGTCGGTCTCGCGACCACCGATGGCATGGCCGGCGCGCTGCTCAACGCGGTCCACCGCGGTTACGACGTCAGCTGGCTCGACGAATATCCGAAACGCATCGAAGCGCTCACCGCGAAAGACGTGAACGCCGCGATCAAGAAATACGTGAAGCCCGAGTCGCTGTATCTGATCAAGGCCGGATCCGTCCCCGGCGCCGCGCCCGCCGCCAAGTAACCAGATTCCGGATACACTCATCCTTCAGCCGCGCCGCAAAAACCGGCGCGGCTTTTTCGTGTCCCGAGTCGGGACAGAGTGCGGACCGACTCGAGCCAAGGTCCGTCCCGAGTCGGGACACGGTGCGCACACGGTCGGGACAAGGAGCGCACATGGTCGAGCCCCATTGCGAACAGGGTCGAGCGAAAGGCCGGACACTGTCGCGACCACGTGCGCACACGATCGACCGAAGGTGCGGACACGGTCGCGACGCGGTGTGAACATGGTCGCCGCAAGGTGCGGACCAGGCGGCGACACCGTGCGGACCTTCCCCAGTTGTCATTCTGAGCGAAGCGAAGAATCCATAGGACCGCCCAAAGAGTGATGCGGCATCGAAGTCCGAAGTAGATGCTAGCCTGGGGACGCGACGCCCTCGTCGCGTCAAAACGCCACGGCCGCGGCGAGGGCGCCGCGGCTCCATCTGGATCTCAGACTGACCACAACGAGGTTCTTCGCGCCGCGCCCCAAAAAAAAGCCCGCCGGGGACGGCGGGCTCCACCTGCGGATTTCGTTCGTGCCCGGCCTCACTCCTCCAGCGTCTGATACACGACGTTGGTAAACTTTTCGAAGATCGAGTCCTCGTTGAAGGGCACGTGCTGAAAGAGCGCGATCAGCAGCAATCCCTCCTTGGGATCCATCGACACATAGGTGGTCGCATAACCATCCCAGCCAAACATTCCGACCGTGCCGAAGGAGGCGGCTGGTCCGTTCTGGCGAATCCGCACGCCGAGACCGAATGAGGGCGGCGCCCACACGATGCCCGGAGGAATGTGCGAGGTTTGGTCGCTCGTCATCATCTCCACCGTCTTGCGGCCGAGCACGCGCACATCGTCGAGTTCACCACGATTCAGCAGCATTTGCGCAAAGCGCGTGTAATCGTGGAGCGTCGAGAAAAGCCCGCCGCCGCCCGAGGGGAACGCGAGGGTGCCGAACTGCATCGCAGCGTCGTCGCGCTCGAGCCCATTGGGCGTGCGATGATGAATCGTGGCGACGCGTGCGCTGAGCGCCGCATCGGGGCGGAACGTGGTTTCGGTCATGCGCAACGGCTTGAGGACGCGCTCGCGCATCGCAGTTTCGAGGTCCTGGCCCGTGACGGCTTCGATGACGGCGCCAAGGATGTCCGTGTTGACGCCGTAGGTCCATTTCTCGCCCGGCTGATGCACGAGCGGCAGCGACGCGACGCGGCGGACAAAATCCTTCAGCGTGGGCGCCGCCCAGATCTCGGCGCGGGTCCAGATTTCCTGAGCTGTGCCTTCGGCAAACAAATCATACGGCAGCCCGGACGTGTGCGTGAGGAGGTGACGAATCGTGATCGAGCCTTTCGCGGGCTCGAGTTGCGGCGCGTCAGCCGTGCCGCCGACGAGCACCTGGCGGTTGGCGAGTTCGGGCAGGTAACGCTCCACCGGATCGTCGAGCAGCAGGCGGCCCTCTTCGACGAGCGTGAGCAGCGTGACGGTCGTCACGATCTTCGACATCGAGAAGATGCGAAACACGGTGTCTTCGGTCATCGGTTTCGCACTCGCCACATCGGCGAGACCCAGCGCGCCATGCGATGCAATCGCGCCGTCGCGGGCCACGAGCCACACGACGCCGGCGTAGCGTTTGGCATCGATTTCCCGCTTCAGCAGCGCCGGCACTTGTTCGAGACGTTGGGCGGAGAGGCCGAGATCGTCCGCTGCGTTTTCCTGCAGCGGCAAACCGGCGAAGAGACGCGCCCCGGAAAGGGCCAGCGTAATTGCGACACCAACGAGACCGAGGCGCACGAGCGCCAACTTGCGATTGAGCATGATGAAACGGGAAATCGTTGGTCGCGACCCATGCGCAGGAGTGCGGGCGACGCAAATTCTTACGTCGAACGATCGGGTGTCCGTGAGCGTTTCGTCGCGCGCGCGTGGCGCGATGCAGACAAAGAAAAACCGGGGTGAAGGATTTCTCCCCCACCCCGGCGTTATTTTCTATATCAGTTTAAGTCCGTGGAGCCGGTTGGACCGACCTCACAGAGTTTGACGAGCGACGCGGCCGAACACCTTGGGCAGGTGCGTGACCGCCTGCGTCCAGTTGCGTTTTGCTTTCTTCACCGTGGATTCCGTCCGCTCTGCGGTCTGCACCGGCGCCGCCTCATCGGCGGGCTCGTAGCAGGTCACAAACGTAACGGCGGGGAGAACCCCCGGGTTCACGAGGAAGTGCATTTTCGTCTTCATGTTCATGGTCAGAAGGAGACTTCCGGCAACGAATTGCCCGACGCCTCCAGCCCGACCAAGAACGCTCGCAAAGAACAGGCACCAAAGTGCGATCCCCCGCCCAGGCGGTCAAGCATCCGGTCTGTGAAATCGGTGCGACCGCTGATCCAAGTAGCTATCTGCGTGATCGTTATGATCGGCACCACCACTTTATTCATACACAAGTGTGCAACGCTTCTGCTGTCAGCCTACCCGAAGCGAAGTTCAGCTGAGGCCGGCCTGACATGCAGCGTGCGCTTCGCAGCGGTGTCGGCCGCGGAAATCCATGTGGATTCTTCGCTTCGCTCAGAATGACAGATGGGCGACACCACTGGTCCGAATGGCTCGTTCCTCCCCCTTCAATCGCTCTCGATTGGGCGGACTACGCGCGGCCGAGTTTCTTCAGCGCGCGGTTGATCTTTTCGAGATCGCAGACCTCGGGATCGTAGTCGGGGCCGAGCCACTCGATCCACTCGCGACCGAGATCGGTTTGCGGCTCCTTGATGCACGCGAGCATGTCGTGAAACGCTTCGAGGCCGCCGCAGTCTTCGGGCGGACCCGCGCGCTCACCGGCGAGGCACACGGGATAGTGCACGCCTTTTTCCACCTCGCTGGTTTTCTCGAGGCGGATGTCCACCTGCCAGCCTTCGCCGAAATGGTAGCCGTAGGTGAAGCGCTCGTGATTGGGGATATCGAGATCAGCGAGCGTCACGTCGCGATCGTCCTCGATCGTGAGTTCGTCGCGTTTGAGCGGATTGCCGAAACGCAACGAATCCACGGCGAACGCGTGCGTCTGGTAATCGAACCAATCGAAAACAACCTGGATGCTGTCGTGCAGACGCGAGAGCCACATCGTCTCCCGCACTTGCAGGCGACGCCACACGGGCGGCGTGGTGCCAAGGACCGTGAGACGCAGCGTGAAGACACGCTCCGGCGGTTTCTTGGCGGGCGCGCCGCTTCCTTCGTGCAATCCAATCATGCGGCGCAGTTGAGCGAAGAGCGGTGTCCCCGGCAAGACCGGCGGCGGACGGCTCGCGGGTAGTAGGGACGGCTCGGAGAACCGTCCCTACCGCCGAGTCACTTTAGAAGCGATACAACAGCGTCACGCCCACCTGGCGCGGATCGGCGCGGTTTTCGTAACGCGTCTCGATGTAGTCGGGATCCTCGTTGCCGAAGAAATACACGCGCTTGTCGTAGGTTTCGTTGAAGGCGTTGCGAATCCACAGCGTCGCCGTCCACTCGCGCCAGGTGTAGCCGACGCTGGCGTTGACGACGGTGTAAGCGCGGCGCGCCTCGTGTTGGTTGTTCGAGTCGAACTGCCGCGCGCGGCCGATCACATCCGCGCTCGCGAAGAAGCCCGTCTCGGCGCCGTAGCGCGCGCCGATCGTGTAGCCGTAGTGCGGCGTGTTCGCGAGGTCGCGACCGCCGCCGGTCGCGCCGTTGCCGAGCGTGAACGGCTCGAGCTCCGAACGCATCAGCGCAAGCGAGCCGCGCAGCGAGAACGTGCGCGTGAGCGCAAACGAGGATGACGCCTCGAGACCGTAAACGTGCGAGTCGTCGCCGTTGTCGGTGAAGAAGCGGTAGCTGCCGCCGAAGCCGGCGGAGTCGCGCACCTGCGTGTCGCGGCGCTGCAAATAGAAGGCGGTGAATTCTCCGGTCAGGCGTTGTTCGAACCAGTGGCCGCGCAAGCCGGCCTCGTAGTTCCAAAGGATCTCCGTGTCGTAGGTGAGTGGATCGGTGGCGAGGTCGATGCGGGCATCGACGTTGACGCCGCCGGCCTTGTAGCCGCGCGTCGCGGAGACGAAGAGCAGCTCATGGTCCGTGAGCTGATGCTCGAGGGAAATTTTTCCACCGAACAGCGTGTCATCAAAAACCGGATACACCCGCACCTCGGGATCGTAGGAATCCGACGCGGCGCGATAGCGCGTTTTCAGGCCCGCGCCGTCGAGGTCGATGTGCTCCGCGCGCAGACCAAGAATCAGGCGCGTGCGCGAGGAGAAGTCGTGGCCGATCTGACCGAAGACTGCGGCGTTCTTCGCCTCGTAGTCGGTCGCGAGTCCGCGGATGTTGCCGGGATCGGTGTTGGCGTAGACCGAGTCCTCATCGATCGCGGAGAAAAACGCGCCGACGGTCCAGCGATCGATCCACCCCGCGAGACTGCCCTCGGCGGAATCCGCGCGCAGCTCCTGCGTGAACACCGTGCGGCGTCGTGCGAGATCGCTGACGCTCTCGTAGGACGCCGCGGTCCAGTCGTCATCGTAGCTGTAGTGCGAACGCGTGCGCGCCGCGGTGGTGACGGTGGTGAGCCGCACGTTTTCCCAGCCGGAGTAAGTGCCGCGCAGACTGCCGGCGAGCGAACGTTGCTCGTCGCGACCGGGCTCGTCGCTGTAGGTGAAGTAGCCGTTGTTATCCAACGCGAATTCGTCGTAGCCGTTGTCGAACTGCGCGGCGAGGAGCGTGGCGTCCCAGCGCCAGAGCGCGTTGGGATTCCACGTGAGGCGCAGACGGGCGGTGAACTCGTCGCGCGCGTTGGTGTGCGCGTCGTGCGTGACGTTGCGACGAAAACCGTTGCTGTTCGTCTGCTGCACCGCGAGGCGCATCATGAGTTGCTCGGGATTCGCCGCGATCAACGGACCGCCGAGCGCGACGCCGCCGGAGCGCAGCGCGTCGTCGGCGATGGTGCCTTCGATCTGGCCCGTCCAGTAGGACGTCGGCTCGTTTGAGACGAGACGCACCACACCGCCCGCCGCGTTGGCGCCGAACGCGCCCGCCTGCGGTCCGCGCAGCACCTCGACCTGTTTCGTGTCGAACGTGCTGCCGATCGTGCCGAGTCCGGTGAAATCGAGATCGTCCACGAGGAAGCGCACCGCGGAGTCAGGCGTCTCGCCTTCGAACTGGGAATTTTCTCCGACGCCGCGGAGTTGGAGATAACGCGGACGCGACGTGCCGCCGGTCCACGTGAGATTGGGAATTTGTTCAACAATGTCGCCGAAGTGGCGCAGCGACTGCTCGCGCAGGAGCGCTGCATCGAGAACCGTCACACTCGCGGGAATTCTCGCGAGCGGTGACGCCCAGAGATCCGACGTCACGCGCAAAGGCTCGAGCGTGACAGGCGGAGCGTTGTTTGAATCTTCAGAGCCCGTCTGAGCACGCAGCACGGAGGCTGCGGGCACGAGCGCGAGGCTGGTGGTGAGGAGGAGGACTTGTGTCGGGAGCTTCATGGTTGTGATGCCCGATCCAAATCGGACTCCCGAGTGAAGGGGCGCCGTCTGCGCCCTTCGGCGCTCTCGCGGCGCCTGCTGTTTCCTTCGTCGGCATGATCCGGTCAGGTTCGAAGGGTCGAGCGGTCGAGCGCACCGCAATCTCAGTCCTTCGCGAAGGACACCCCTACAGGCAATTTGCGACGAAACCAGCGCGCGCATGACGGGCAAGTAAAAGTTCCAAATTCTATCGGAACTCTGTTTTGCCAGCGGACACTTACCCGCGCCATGCGTGCGAAAGGCGTGACCACGGTTGTCCAAGTTTTCTGGATACACCTTATCGGGGCATCCCGTAGAGGGCATCGGGGAAATTACCAGGTTTTGACCATGTTGGGGCTTCCATGAAAGCCGAGTCGCGGCGTTAGTGCGCGTGGGTCCAGCCCAGTCCTCGCAACGTCAGTCAATACACAGGAAGTAATGTCTAGTAAAACCCTCGCCGTCGGCGCCGCTTTGTTCGCGGCGGCCGTCATCAGTATCAATCCGGCGCGCGCGCAGAGCGTGTTTGTGAATGGGCAAATCAATGCGACCAACTACAAGTTGCTCGCTCTGACTTGGAACAAGTCGACGATGGAGACGCGTCTTGGGCCGGCCTACTCCGGCACCGCAAGCCGTCCGCTCGTTTACAAACCCGCGTCGAAGATCCGCACCAACGGCTATCCTCGCACCAATCCTTACGAACTCGGCTCCAATCCGTCGACGGATGGAGACTACTGGAGCGACGCCGGACAAGTCGGCTACATCCCCGACGATCCGACGAAGGTCGGGCTCGATCGCATCCAGACGTTTGCCTACTACGACAAGGTTTACGCGATCAGCCCGCGTCTCGACCACACGCACTCGAAGCCGAGTCCCGATCCGCAGACGCTCGACCCTTATTACGCGACGCTCTTCGGCGGCGTGCCCAAGCAGCCGATCGCGATGCATCGCGGCTACGGCATGCGTCAGAACGAAGCACTTGTGCTTTATCGCGATGGCTATCTCGGCGTGGCCGGCACGCAGACGAGCCGCGGCGCGAAGGATCGCCCGTATCCCGGTCTCGTTTTCCCGGTGAACAAGATTCCGACCGCGATCGCCATCACGCAGCAGAACGAACTCGCGCTCGTCACCGTGTGGGACATCACCACGCGCAAAGGCCAGCTCGCCGTCATCGCGCTCGAGGGCAAATACATCCCGTATCACACGTGGCCCTACATGGGTCTGCCCAACCAAGGCAGCTGGTCGTCGTTCAAACTCCTCGGTTACGTCGATCTGCCGATGTCCGCGCCGACCTCCGTCTCCGCCACCAGCAACGGCGTGTGGAAAGGTCCGTCCGAGACCGATAATCGCGTGCTGAGTCAGATCAGCCTCTCCAACGACAAGCACCGCAAGAACGTATACGACGGTGCGTGGGCCAAGCTCGTCGCGACCGCCGGCTACGCCATCGTCGCTTCGCGCGAAGAGAACAAGGTCACGATCGTCGACCTCACTCCCGTTCTCCAATACTTCCGCACGAGCTACCTGAGCTCCGCGTCGAGCTTCAAGTCCACCCTCGCCGCCCGCGGCTCCGGTGCCTCGCAGTTCCCGCAGACGTTCTCTGCGCGTCCTTCGATCAAGCCCACGATCGCGAAGACCTTCTCGATCCCGCAGCCCACCGCCGTGCTCGCCGGTCTCCGCATGGAGCGCTGGACCAAGGACCGCCACAAGGCGCACGTCCTCAGCCGCGATGGCAACATGCACATCATCGATACCTCGCCGATCATGGCCCGCTTCTCCTACGAAAAGCGCGGCACGCTCGACGTGATGGGCAAGTTCTACGTCGGCAAGAATCCGGTCGCGATGTGCTTCACGCGCTTCAAGGACAAGAACGTTCCGCTCATCACGAAGGGCGCCGACGGCAACATCACGCCTGACCCGCTCAACAACACGATCCACGTCGCCCTCCGCGGTGATCGCAAGGTCGTCACGGTCGTCAGCTTCGGCGGTCAGGGCAAAGTGTATCGCACCATCAACGACCAACGCATGGCCGATCCTGTCGCCCTCAGCGTGGCCGAGCGCGGCAACATTCTGACCGTCGCCGATTTTCGCGGAAAGAAGCTCATCAGCTACCGCATCGGTAACATCAAAGACTCCCGCAACGGGGTGACCTACGGCTGCGGCCCCAAGGGCACCGACGGTTTCGAGTGCGGCGGCGAGCTCAAACTCCCGGGCTATCCGTTCCTCGTTGGCACCGCCAACGTGAACTAAGCAGAGTCCTCTCCTCGCCCTCTCAAGCGTGCATTCGACGGCGGCCCACCCGGGCCGCCGTTTTTTTTTGGACCTCCCGCCTGCATCGCGAGGTCCGAAAACACGAGAGCCGCCCCTCTCGGGACGGCTCAAGTGACCTAACACCAAGCAAACCGTAAGAACTACAAACATGCACCATCCTTACCGGGGACGATGCTGACTACGCGGAGGTAGACGGAGCCGCCCGCAAAACGCTCAAAAAAAGTCCGAGATTTTTCGGACTTCGCTCGGGTCGGAACTGTGTGCAGACCGACTCATGCCCAAGTCCGCACCGCCCCGCGACTTATTGCGTCCCGAGTCGAGCCAAGGTCCGGACCGGGTCGGGACAAGGTGCGTCCCAGGTCGAGCCAGGGTGCGGCCCGGCCAGTGCGACGGTAACGACGGTTCTCCGAGCCGTCCGCGAAGCAGCGGGGACCCGCGCTTTATTCCAGCACGCGATCGGGCGCGATTTCCGGAGCTTCCCGGGCGATCTCGGCCAGTTCCGGGGTAGCGACGGGCGTGCTCTTCAGCGGATAGGTGAAGCGTTTGCCCTCGAAATTGCGGAAGATCACTTCGTCGTCGGTGATCTTTTCCAGATAGTCCGGGTTGATCGGCACCTTGCCGCCGCCACCGGGCGCATCGATCACGTATTGCGGGACCGCGTAGCCGGTCGTGTGACCGCGCAGTGAGCGGATGATCTCGATGCCTTTGCGGACGTCGGCCTTGAAGTGCGCGCCGCCCGTGATGAGGTCCATCTGGTAAATATAATAGGGCCGCACGCGCATCCGGAGGAGGCGGTGCACGAGCGCCTTCATGACCTCAGGGTCGTCGTTGACGCCGCGGAGGAGCACGGACTGGTTGCCGAGCGGCACGCCCGCGAAGGCGAGACGTTCGCATGCGGCGCGGAGTTCGGCGGTGGCTTCACGCGGGTGGTTCACGTGAATGCTCATCCAGATCGGGCCGTATTTTTTGAAGATTTCGCAGAGTTCGGGCGTGATGCGCTGCGGCAGAAACACCGGGATGCGCGAACCGATGCGGATGAACTCCACGTGCTTGATGCCGCGGAGCCGCGCCAGCAGGTGCTCGAGCTTGCGGTCGGAAAGGAGCAACGGATCGCCGCCCGAGAGGAGCACGTCGCGCACCTCGGGATGAGCCTCGATGTAGCGAAGCGCCTGCTCGTATTCGGGATGGAAATTATAGTCCTGGGCGTTGGAGACGAGGCGGCTGCGCGTGCAGTAGCGGCAATAGGAGGCGCAGCGGTCCGTGACCAAAAACAAAACCCGATCCGGATAACGGTGCACCAGACCGGGCACGGGCGAATGCGCGTCTTCACCGAGGGAATCGAGCATCTCCTCGGCGGAAAGCTGCATCTCGCCCGATCGCGGGATCACCTGCTTGCGAATCGGACAATCCGGATCGTTGCGATCGATCAGGTTGAAAAAGTAGGGCGTGATCGCGAGCGAGAGCTTCTTGTCCGCGAAATAGCAGCCGGCCTTTTCCTCGGCCGTAAGCGTCATGAACTGCTCAAGTTGCGCGACGCTCGTGATGCGGTTCTTGAGCTGCCAGGTCCAATCCTGCCATTGTTCGGCCGGGACGTGCTGCCACAGTCCCTGACCTTCAAACCAATGGTCGCGATTTTCAGTGTAGGGCATGGCTGGGCGTGCCGATAGGGATGGGGACGGCGCCCGTCCTGTCAAATGGGTGTCGCATATCCCGCCCCACTTTACCCCAGCCGCCTCACCCGGAGCGCGGCCCTTTGTCTTTGTATTGGTCCGAACCCCACCCCGCCTTGCCCTCTAAAGCTCCGACCGTGAAGCCCGGCTCCTCCCTGCGCTCGCATCTTGCCGTTCCGGCCAGCGCCGCTGCGCTGGCCTTGGCGTGCGGCAGCATCGTCGTGTGGCGCATCGGCCCGCTCGATCCGACCGCAGCTTGGATTGCCGGGGGTGTATCGCTCGCCGCGGCGGGCGCGATGCTGTGGACCTGCCGCGCGGCCATCCGAACGCACCGCGCCGCGCAAAAACTCCGCGACGAAGCGGAGGCCAACCATGAGATCTTCTCCGCCACCGCGACGCAGCTCTCGGCCCTGTGGGAGAAATCGCCGCTGAGCATCATTCTCTTCGAGCCCAACGATCCCAACGTGCCCGTGAAGATCGTCGACGTGAACCCGATGGCCTGCGAGATGCATGGCTACAAGGCCAGCGAGATGATCGGCAAATCGATCGACTTGATCGAGGTCGTGCCGTGGGCGCGACTCTCCGGGAAAAACTGGATCCGCGATCTGCGTCGACTGAAGCGCATGGAAGGCCGCAGCCAGCATCGGCGGAAGGACGGCACGATTTTCGACACCGAGTATTTCACCAGCCTGATCAACGTGAACGGCCGCGAACTCGTGATCGGCATGGATCGCGATGCGACCGATCTCCGCCGCGCCGAACGCGCGTTGCGCGAGAGCGAGGAGCGCTGGCAACTCGCCGTCGCAGGCAGCAACGAAGGCGCGTGGGATTGGGACATCCTCACCGGCACGCTCTGGTTTTCGCCGCGTTGGAAAAGCATTCTCGGTTACGCCGAAAACGAGATCGAGCACACGCGCGCCGCCTGGACCGCGCTCGTGCATCCGGAGGATCGCGAGCGACTCAACACGGCGATGAACCGCCACCTCGTGCAGGAAACGGATCACTTCGAGTGCGAGCACCGCATGCTGCGCAAGGACAGCTCATGGAGCTGGGTGCTTGCCCGCGGCAAAGCCCACTTCAGCACGACCGGCCATCCCGTGCGCATGCTCGGCACGCATACGGACATCAACAAGCGGAAGCAAATCGAGGAGGAGCTGCGCCGCGCGAAGGACGAGGCCGAAGCCGCCGATCGCGCGAAGAGCGATTTCCTCGCGGTGATGAGTCACGAGATCCGCACGCCGATGAACGGCGTGATCGGTTTCACCAATCTGCTGCTCGACACGTCGCTCACCGCCGAGCAACGCGACTGGCTCCTCACGATTCGCTCGAGCGGCGAATCGCTGGTCACGTTGATCAACGACATTCTCGACTTCTCGAAAATCGAGTCGGGCCACATGGAGCTCGATCATCATCCCGTGCAGGTGCGCCGCTGCCTCGAAGAGGTGCTCGATCTCCTCTGGAGCAAAGCCAGCGAGAAGAACATCGAGATCATGCACTGGATCGACGACGGCGTGCCGGAGTGGATTCTCACCGACGGCACGCGCTTGCGGCAGGTGCTCGTCAATCTTGTGGGCAACGCGATCAAGTTCACGCGTCAGGGCGAAGTCGAGGTGCGCGTCTCGCTCCAAACCACCGCCGAAGGCCAGCCGCCGAAGCTCGCGTTTTCCGTGCGCGACACGGGCGAAGGCATCCCGCCCGATCGCGTGTCACGGCTCTTCAAGCCGTTCAGTCAGGCCGACTCATCCACCACGCGCAAACACGGCGGCACCGGTCTCGGCCTCGCGATCAGCCGCCGCCTCGTCCAACTGCTCGGCGGCGACATCGCGCTCGAGAGCACCTCGCCCGCGGGCTCGTGTTTCCTTTTCACCATTGTCGCGCCGCACACCACTCCGCCGCCCGATCAACGTCCGGCTGCGCCCCGGCCCGTCTCGGTGAACATCCAAGGGCGGTTCGCCCTCATCGTGGACGACAACGAAACCAACCGCCGCATCCTCTCCAGCCAGATGCAGCGCTGGGGGCTGGTGTGCGAAGGCTTCGAGCGCCCGGTCGACGCACTCGCGTATCTCGCCAAAGGCGGACGCGCCGACGTCGCGTTGCTCGACATGATGATGCCCGACATGCACGGCGTGGAGCTGGCCGACCGCATGCGCGAGCTACGCCCCCACGGACAGCTGCCGCTCGTGCTGCTCTCGTCCGTCAGCCGCGAGGAGCTGCGCAAGTTCGAGCCCGACGCGCGCTTCGACGTCATCCTCTGCAAACCCGTGCGCCAGTCCTCGCTGCTCGACGCATTGCACACCGCGCTGGCCCAGTCCGACCCCGGCGCCGTGTCGTTCAAGCCCGCCTCGGCCGCCGGCCTCGAACTCGACTCCACCGTCGGCATCCGCCACCCGCTGCGCGTGCTCGTCGCCGAGGACAACGCGGTAAACCAAAAACTCATTTCCCGGCTGCTCGAGCGCCTGAGCTACAAACCCACGCTCGTGGACAACGGTTTCACCTGCCTCGAAGCGCTGCGCAAGGGCACCTACGATCTCGTGCTGATGGATTGCCAGATGCCGGAGATGGATGGCTACGCCACCACGGCCAACATCCGCGCCGGTGGCACGGGCGAGCGCAACAAGGCCCTTCGCATCATCGCCCTCACCGCTTCCGCGATGGTGGGTGACCGCGAAAAATGCGTCGCCGCCGGCATGGATGACTATCTCACCAAGCCGATCCAGGCGCATGAACTGATCCGCCTGCTCGAGTCCACCCCGCGCCTGCCCGACGAGCTGCCCGTGGCCGCCAGTCCGGCGACCTAAAGACCGGCTTTCCAGCCGCTTTCCCCACGGGCGAATCCCCCAAACCTGCGTCGCGCCATCTTTCCCCTTGGCATTCCCGCAGGCGGTGCTTTTCGTCGGGCTTTAATGTCTACGTTCAAACCCGGAGTCCTTGCCCTCGAAGACGGCAGTGTGTTTCGCGGTCGCGCCTTTGGCGCCGACGCCACCATTGCCGGCGAGTGTGTTTTCAACACCTCGATGACCGGCTATCAGGAGATCCTCACCGATCCCTCCTACTTCGGGCAAATCGTCACCATGACGGCCGTGCAAATCGGCAACTACGGCCTCAACGCCGAGGACGAAGAGTCCGGCGGCCCGAAGTGCGCCGGCTTCGTCGTGCGCGAGCTTTCCCCCGTCGTCTCCAACTGGCGCAGCTCCATCTCGCTCGACGATTATCTCAAGAAGCACGGCATCCCCGGCCTCGCCGAGATCGACACGCGTGCGCTCACGAAAAAACTCCGCGTCGACGGCGCGATGAAGTGCTGCCTCAGCACGCTGCCCATTTCCGACGCCGAAGCCATCGAGCGCGCCCGCAACTGGCGCGACATGGAAGGCGCCGACTACGTCAAGGACGTCACCTGCCGCGAGCCCTACATCTGGCGCGGCGACGATCCCGCGAACCACAACGCCGCGTATTATCCCGTCGGCACCACGATGAACGCGCCCGGCATTCCGGAAAAACGCTTCCGCGTGGCCGCTTTCGACTTCGGCGCCAAGCACACCATTTTCCGCAAGCTCGTCCGCCACGGCTTTGAAGTGCAGGTCTTCCCCGCCACCGCCGCGCCCGAGCTCATCCGCGAGCACAAGCCCGACGCGATCTTCCTCTCCAACGGTCCCGGCGATCCGGCCGCGCTCGATTACGTCCACAAGACCGTCACGAACCTCCTGCCCGATTTCCCGACCTTCGGCATCTGCCTCGGTCACCAGATGGTCACGCACGCGCTCGGCGGCGAAACCTTCAAACTCAAGTTCGGCCATCGCGGCGGCAACCAGCCGGTGAAAAACCTCGAGACCGGCAAAGTCTCCATCACCGCGCAAAACCACGGCTTCGCGACCGATCCGAAATCGATCGAGAACCGCGGTGCCAAGGTCACCGAGATCAATCTCAACGACAACACGGTCGAAGGCCTGCGCCACCTCACGCTCCCCGTGTTCAGCGTGCAGTATCACCCCGAAGCCGCGCCCGGCCCCAACGACGCCGATCCGCTCTTCCTCGACTTCTACAAGATGGTCGAAGCCCGCAAGGCCGGGAAAATCTGATCCGCTGACGCAGCGTAAACTTTCGAGGCCGGGACACGCTCCCGGCCTTTTTCGTATCCGTCGCCTTGAGACCAAAAGCACGCAGGCTTCAGAGAAATCCAACGCAAGCGATTGCACTTTTCGCCGTGCTCTTTGCAGAACCGTGAGTTAAGCCCTCTCACCATGAACCAACCCGAAGTCGTTTTCGATTCCGCCGACGTCGAGAAGAACAAGGTCCTCGCCGTGCTGGCCTACATCTGGATCCTCTTTCTCATCCCGCTGTTCGCCGCGAAAGATTCGGCCTACGCGCGCTTCCACGCTCTCCAAGGCGCTGCGCTCTTCGTCGTCGGCGTCGGCGTCTCGATCGTCGAGTGGATTCTCCCTTACAGCCTCAGCATCCTCGGCCGACTGCTCTGGCTCGGCGTGCTCGCTCTCGCGATTATCGGCATCATCAACGCGATCCAAGGTCGCGGCCGCGCTCTCCCCGTCATCGGCGGCCTGTTCCAGTCGAAGTTCTGACGTCCCTCTCAGTCCAACCAGGTGGAGCCCGCCGTCCCCGGCGGGCTTTTTTGTGTCCGCAAATCCGACTCAACCCAGACATTGCCGCAACCCGGTGCGCACGTGGTCGCGACCGAGTCCGGACCTTCGTGCGACCATGTCCGGACGTTAGCTCGACCGTGTCCGGACCGTGGCTCGACTCGGTCCACACTCAGTCCCGACTCGGTGCGCTCACGGGCGCGACTCCAGCCCCCCTGTCAATCTGAGCGAAGCGAAGAATCCAGTTGGAGCTTCGTAGCTTATCACCACATCGACGCGCCCACTGGACTCTTCGCATCGCTCAGAATGACAAACCGCGAGAGGATCGCAATGCGGCGACTCAGGCCCCGAGCCACTGCTCGAACTTCTTCGCGTCCTCCGGTGTGTCGACGCCGATGGTCGGATCTTCCGTCACCGCACACGCGATGTCGTATCCATTTTCCAATACGCGGAGTTGCTCGAGTTTTTCGATCTGTTCGTAGCGGCCGGCGGGCAGGCTGGCGAATTTTTCCAAGAGATCCGCGCGATAACCGTAGAGGCCGAGGTGTTTGTAGCACGGATTCGCCTGCACCCACGCGTCGTCGATCGTGAGTCCGAGATCGCGTGAGAACGGCATCCGCGATCGCGAGAAATACAGCGCGCGTCCGTCGGCGCGGAGCACGACTTTGACCTGGTTGGGATTGTAGAAATCGACCACGCGCGTGAACGGCGTGACGAGCGTCGCCATCGGCGCGCCACTTTCGAGCAGCGCCGCGAGCGCACGAATTTGCGCGGCCGTCACGAGCGGTTCGTCGGCCTGGACATTGATCACGCGGTCGGCGCCGACCTGGCGGTTGGCTTCGGCGATGCGATCGGTGCCGCTCTGGTGCGCGGGATTCGTCGCTATGACGGAAAAGCCGGCCGCACGCAGCGGCTCGCCCAGAAGCTGGTGATCGACCGCGAAATAGAGCGGAAACTCCGGCGTCTGCGTGCGGATGCGCTCGGCGACCCAGAGGAGCAGCGGACGGCCCTTGATCGGGTGCAAGAGCTTGCGCGGGAAGCGCGTGGACTCCAGGCGGCAGGGGACGATGATCGCGGTGGTGGCCATGTGCCGGCGAGCGTGCCGCCTGGTTTTAAGGTTGCAAGCCGGGCAGGGTTGCCGGATTTAACGCGGTCTTTTTCGACATCCATGAACAAAAGTGACGCGACACCGTCCACGCAGCCGCTCTCCAAGGAACTGGTGGTCCAGAACAAGATGGGCATTCACGCCCGTCCCGCCGCGATGATCGTGCGCATCACCAACAAGTTCAAAGCAGACGTGTTCGTGGAAAAGGACGAGGAGCAGGTGAACGGCAAAAGCATCATGGGCCTCATGATGCTCGCGGCCGGCAAGGGCTCCAAAGTGAAGTTTCTCGCGACGGGCGACGACGCCGCCGCGATGCTCGCCGAGCTCGAAGCGCTCTTCGCGCGCAAGTTCGACGAAGCGTAAGCAGCTGGAACCACGAAACACACGAATTGCACGAAAGGCCGGTCACTCAGACCGGCCTCTTTTATTTTCAGCAGTCGGTTCCGGTCCTTTCGTGTGTTTCGTGATTTTCGTGGTTCGAAATCTTAGAGACCGAAAAACCGTCGCGCGTTGGCGGACGAGATTTCTGCAAACACGGCGTCGGTGACGCCGAAAACTTCGCGCGCCGCGAACTCGGCGGTGTGACGCAAGAACGCCGGCTCGCTGGGTTTTCCACGATGCGGCATCGGGGTGAGATACGGCGCGTCGGTTTCGATCATTACACGATCGAGTCCCTGCGCGGTCGCAGCCGCGCGGACGTTCTCGGCCGACTTGTAGGTGAGGATGCCGGTAAACGAACCGTAGCCGCCGCGATTCATCAGTTCGGCGATTTCGAGCGGGCCTTCGCTGAAGCAGTGGAAAACAACTTTCGTCCAGTCGACACCGCTCGCATCGATCATCGCCACGCTCTCGGCAAACGCGCCGCGCGAGTGCACCACGACGGGACACCCCAGCCGCTTCGCGAGCGCGAGCTGCGCCTCAAACGCTGCGCGCTGCCACGCGAAGATGCGCTCGGCGGCAGCCGTATCGTTTTTCAGCAGGTGAAATCGATCGAGGCCACACTCGCCGAGCGCGAGCGGTCGCGCTGATTCCGGCGCATCGTCCCAAAACGCCGCGAGTGACGAGAGCTCGCGCTCCCAGTTCTCGTCGACGGAGCACGGATGCAGACCCGCCGTGTAGAAAACCTCGCCGGCGTAGCGCGCCGCGAGCTCGCGATACAGCGTCCAATCCTCGGTGCTCGTGCCGATCGTGATCAGCTGCCGCACGCCCGCGTCGCGCGCGCGCTGCAGCACGGCATCGACTTCGCCGCGCCGGGCAAAGCTCTCGAGGTGAGTGTGGGTGTCGATGAGGGACATGATCCGCCGGTTTCTTTCTCTTTCCTCTTAATCTTTCTCTTTCGTCAGGAAGGTCAGCTGCAGCCGAGAGATAGATTAAGAGAAAGAAGAAAGAGAAAGAGTTTTAGAGATACAACGCCCCGTAGCGCTCCCGCAAATACCGCACGAGCGACTTCGGCGAAAGCGGTTCTCCCGTCACGCGCTGCGCGAGCTCGATCAGATCGTAGCGGCGACCGTGTGCGTGCACGTTTTCGCGGAGCCAGTTGAGCAACCACGAGAAATCGCCGTGCGCGAAATCATCTTCGAGCTGCGGACGCAGCGTGAGCGCGCGATACCAGAGCTGCGCAGCGAACATGTTGCCGAGACAGTAACTCGGAAAATAACCAAACGAACCGTCGCTCCAGTGCACGTCCTGCAGCACGCCGGTGCGGTCATTGTCCGGCACGAGTCCGATCAATTCGCGGCACGACTCGCGCCACGCTGCGGGCAGATCCGCGACCGCGAGCGCGCCGGAGAAAAGCCGCTGCTCCAACTCAAAGCGGAGGATGATGTGGAGGTTGTAGGTGACCTCGTCGGCATCCACGCGAATGAGCGTCGGCTCGACCGCATTGATCGCGAGATAGAGCTCATCGCTCGACACGTTGTCCGTCTGCTCGGGAAACAGCTTCCGAAAACGCGGCTCGAAAAACCGCCAGAAGCCGCGACTGCGCGCGACCTGGTTTTCCCACAAGCGACTCTGCGATTCGTGCGCGCCCATTCCGGCGTGAATCCCGAGCGCGGTGCCCGCGACCTCGCGGCGCAGTCCCTGTTCGTAGAGGCCGTGACCGGTCTCGTGAATCGCGCTGAAGAGCGAATCGAGCGGCTCGTCGGGGTTGAAGCGCGTCGTCATCCGCACATCGGCGCCGGTGCCCGAACAGAACGGATGCAGCGACACGTCGATGCGTCCGCGACCGTAATTGAAACCGAGCCGCTCCGTGACCTCGCGTAAAAACACGCGCTGCTGCTCGACCGGAAAACCGCGGAGCAGATCTTTTTTCGCCCGCACCTTCGACGCGTTGATCTCGCGCACGAGCGGCACGAGTTCGCGTTTCAGTTCGTTGAAGAGCTGCGCGATCACTTCGGCCGAGAGACCTGGATCGTGTTGATCGATCTTGTAGTCGTAAGCGCGATCTCCCCAGCCGAGGTAGGCTGCCTCGCGTTTTGCGAGCTCGAGGTTGCGCGCGAGCACGGGCGCGTAGCTCGCGAAATCGTTTTCCGCGCGCGCCTTCGCCCACGCGTGATAGCCGCGACTTCCCTGCTGCGCTTTCTCGCGCACGAAATCGGCCGGCAGTTTCGTTGCGCGATCATAGTCCTTGCGCGCCTGCTTCACGACAACGCGTTCATCACTGCCATCCATGGTGGACTCCGCCTCGAGACGGTCCAGCAGACGTCCCAACTCGGGATCGCTCGCGGCGGCGTGCGTCAATTCGGCGATGGCCGCGTGTTGCTCCGCACGCTGATCGGCGCTGTCGGGCGGGAGGTTGACTTGCTCGTCCCAGCCGAGGAGCTCGCCCACGCTGCCAAGGACCTGCAGCTTCCGGAGTCGCGCGGTGAGATCGAGGAAATCGTTTTCCAAACTCATCCCGCCACTGAAACGCATCGCGTCCCGCTGGCCAGCGCGATGTCGCGGGCGGCAAATCTGGCCCGCGATTGGACGCAAATGACGCGAATCTGGCCGGCGCGTGTCCCGATTCTCACCCCGCTTCTGTCATTCTGAGCGCAGCGAAGAATCCAGTGTGCGCTTCGCCGCTGCTGACGGCAGCGGTTCTCCAAGTGGATTCTTCGCTTCGCTCAGAATGACACGAAAGAACCCGTAACACGCAGCAACCGCGAATGGAGTCGCGCTTATTCGCGTCCATTCGCGGGCCACAAACGTGCTCAGCGCGTCTTCACGTCGATGTTGCCGCCGCTGGTGCGGAGCTTCAGCACGGGGCCGCCGCCGTTCACCTTGCCGGCGAGCTTGTTCTTACCCTGGCCGCCACCATCGAGCGTGATCGTGATGCCGCCGGCATCAACGCGACCACCGCTCGTGGACGCATCGAGATAGAACGCGGCCGACTGATCAATCGTCGCACGGACGTTGCCGCCGGAGGTGCTGAGATAGCATTCGCCTTTGAGCGCGCCCACGATCGTAGCGGAAACGTTTCCGCCCGAGGTGTCGGCGCGGAGCGTGTTCTCGACAGAGTTCACCACAATGTCGCCGCCGGACGTATCGAGATCGGTGGGACCGACGGCGCGACCGACACGGATGTTGCCACCGGAGGTGTCGAGCTTCACGGACGCGGCGCCTTCTTCGAGGCGAATGTCCCCACCCGACGTGCCCGCATCGATATCGCTGGAGATTTTGCCGAGCACGATGTTTCCGCCCGAGGTGCGCGCGTGCACTTTGCCCGCGAGATCGGCGACCTCGATGTTGCCGCCCGACGTGCGAATCTCGGCGCGGTAGTTCGTGGGCACCGTCACATCAAAATCGATCTGGACGGGATTGCGGCTCCAGTTGCTGCGGTTCTGTTTCGCACGGGCCACCACGCCGCTGGAGTTCTGCTCGATCGTCAGCTCGACCTTCTTGAGCAGGTCGTCGGCTTCGGACTCGGAGTTGGCGCGAATCTTCTGACGGGCGACGACCTTGACGACGTTGCTCGCGTGGGAATCCACCTTGATGTTGCCGCCGGAAGTTTCCACGCGGAGGAGACCGTCGGGCTGAACATCGAAGGTCTTTTCGATCACACGCTCGATTTTGGCGTGCGCGGTGAGAGTCAGAGCGGCCAGCAATCCGGCCGAGAGGAAGGAGCGGAGGGCAAAGTTCATAGGGATACCTCCACAGAACCCGGAACTCTCGAAAAAGTTACAGGCTCATTTTCCGCCCGAAAGAAAAGCCCGCCAGCCACCAAACTCCGAGATATCGCGTGCGCCCGCGAGCACATGTGACTCGCAAATAAACCCTTTCACGATTTCGCCCGATTCCAGTTCGAGCGAACCGATACCCAGTGGCGGCGGAATCGCAGCGACGAAACTGCCAAACCCGACCGTCGGCACTTCCCACACTTCGACTTCAACGCCGACGCCGCCATCGCTCACGCGCAGCAAACCTGGTTTCGGCGGCGTGGTGTTGGGCAACGCAAACAGCCGATAAGTGGGCGCCGTGCGGCCTGTCCACGCCAGACGCGCGCCCCGCTCCTTGAGTTGGTGATTGAGCGGCAGTCCGCTGAGATGCGCGCCGACAACCGCGAGCCGCACCACGTCAGCCGGCGCAGCGGCGACGATGTTCTCTCCGGAGAGCGGGAAATCCGTCGCGCCCAACTTTCCGCCCACCGTCGCGTGCCAGCGCGAACCGAGCGCGAGCAGGTTTCGCTCGTGCCACGCGGGCGCGATAAACGTGACACCCCACGGAATACCATCGGACCGTAACCCCGCGGGCACCGCCACCGCCGACAGATCGAGCAGGTTCACGAAGTTCGTGTAAGTGCCGAGTCGCGTGTTGAGCAGCACAGGCTCCGCCTCGACTTCTGCGATCGAGTAAGGTCGCGGCGCAGTCGGCAGCAGCATTACGTCCATCTTCGCCCACTCCGCCGCCGCGCGACGCTGCAGCGCCGCGAGTTTATAAAAACCGTCGAACGTATCCGCTGCGGTGATACTCGTCGCGCCTTCCACGATCTTGCGCGTCACCGGGAAGAACGCGTCCGCGTGTCGCGCGTGAAATGCCCGCAAGGCCGCCCAGCGCTCCGCGACCCACGGACCTTGATAAAGCAGCGCCGCCGTCTCTCGAAACGGCGCGTAGTCGAACTCCACCAGCTCCGCGCCGAGCTCCTGCACGCGTGCGAGGCTCGCGAAAAACAGTCGCTCCGCTTCCGCGTCGCCGAAAAACTCCAGCTCCGCGCGCGAAGGCACGCCGATGCGCAGTTTCACGGGCCACGCAGGCGCGCCCGGATTCGCGCGCGAAAACGGATCAGCGGAGTCGAAGCCTTCAACCACCTCGCGCACCGCGGCCGCGTCGGCACACGTCAGCGTGAACACCGAAATGCAATCGAGCGAACGGCACGCGGGCACGAGTCCGCGCGTGCTCCACGCACCACGAGTCGGCTTGAGTCCGACGAGATTGTTCAGTCCCGCCGGCACGCGGCCCGAACCGGCGGGGTCGGTGCCGAGAGCGAACGACACCAATCCCGCCGCGACCGCGACCGCCGATCCGCTGCTGGATCCACCCGGAATAACCTCGGCGCGAAACGGATTACGCGGCACGCCATACGGCGAACGCACGCCGACCAGACCGGTCGCGAACTGATCGAGATTCGTTTTTCCAACCGGAATCGCCCCCGCGTCGATCAGGCGCCGCACGACCGGCGCGGATTCCCGGGCGATGTATCCAAACTCCGGACACGCCGCGGTCGTCGGCACACCGGCAAGATCGATGTTGTCCTTGATCGCAAACGGCACGCCGTAGAGCGGCAGTTTTTCCGGACCAGTCGCCTCGATGCGGCGGGCGTGATCCAGCAGTTCGGTGCGCGAAAGCCGGTGA
>ENA-UOVV01000291-UOVV01000291.1-compost-metagenome-genome-assembly--contig:-NODE-291-length-67994-cov-6.444973_pt1 | contig 67994 bp, 67 predicted proteins | sample MGYA00238155_ERZ761577 | MGnify/ENA primary metagenome ERZ761577 (study PRJEB28898, sample SAMN06268775) | compost metagenome | isolation source: Emeryville, CA | place: USA:Emeryville, CA | collected... | reverse complement strand
GGTGTGGCGGTGCCGGGCGCGCCGGGGGTGCTGACCAAGCTGGCCAAGTGCTGCACACCGGTGCCCGGCGATAACATCATGGGTTTCGTCACCCGCGGCGGCGGGGTCAGTGTGCACCGCACCGACTGCACGAACGCCGCGTCGCTGCAACAGCAGTCCGAACGCATCATCGAGGTGAAGTGGGCGCCGTCGCCGTCGTCGGTGTTCCTGGTCGCCATCCAGGTGGAGGCCCTCGACCGGCACCGGTTGCTGTCGGACGTCACGCGGGTGCTGGCCGATGAGAAGGTCAACATCCTCTCGGCGCAGGTGACCACGTCCGACGACCGGGTGGCGATCAGCAGGTTCACCTTCGAGATGGGCGACCCCAAGCACCTGGGCCACCTGCTCAACGTGGTGCGCAACGTGGAGGGCGTCTACGACGTCTACCGCGTCACCTCGGCGGCCTGAGCGACGGACTTCCCGAGGATTTGCTGCATCTGGCATACTGCGCGGATGCGCACCGCAGCACTGGTTGCCGCCGTCGTCATGGCATTGCTGACGGCGGGCTGCGGCGCGACCATCAAAGCCGAGGGCGCCGCCAAGTCCGTCGTCGACCTGGTGACCAAGGAGACCGGCTTCCGCCCGACCGACGTGAAATGCCCCGACGGCGTGAAGGCCAAGGTGGGCACCGCATTCCAGTGCACGTTCACCGGCCCGGAGGGTACCGAGTACACCGCCGACGTGCGCGTCACCAAGGTCGAGGGTGACGACGTGGCGTTCTTCATCCAGACGCACCCGAGCTGATTTCAGCCGAGCCGAATCGCCTTGATACGCAAGGGTTGTGCGGGTTTGCCGTCGTCGCTGCCGTCGGCGACGCCGGCCTCGGCGATCTTGTCCAGCACGGCCATTCCGTCCTCGTCGATGCGGCCGAACGCGGTGTAGCCGGCCGGCATCACCGAGTCCTCGTACACCAGGAAGAACTGGCTGCCGTTGGTGCCCGGCCCGGCGTTGGCCATCGCCAGCGTGCCGCGCGGATACATCATCCGCGGCTCCTTGAGGATCGGGTCGGACAGCCGGTACTGGTTGGTCGGGTACTCGCTGGGGAACTGGTAGCCCGGCCCGCCCTTACCGGTGCCCGTCGGGTCACCGCACTGCAGCAGGCCGAACTGCTCGGCGGTGGTGAGCCGGTGGCAGGTGGTGTTGTCGTAGAACCGCTGCTGGGCCAGGCTCACGAAGTTGTTGACCGTGCACGGCGCCTTCTGGTTGTCCAGCGCCAACCCGATGTCACCGAGGTCGGTGCTGATGGTCGCGGCGACCTCGGCGGGCTGGTTGGGCACCTTGCCGGTGCGGGGCGGCTTGACGGGCCTGGCGGCGCGCTCCTTGGTGGCCGGGTACTGGCAGTTGGCGCCGGGCACCCCCGGCGGGTCGAACTCCGGCAGCAGGTAGTAGTGCGGCGGTTTGCGGGTCTCGGTGAAGCTGGAGTGGTCCTGCTCGACCATCGCCGACTGGATGCCGTTGGTGAGGAAGTACAGCGCGGCCACCGCGACGATCACCGTCAGCACGGTCAGCACCGTCAGCACGTAGCCGATGATCAGGCCGGCCAGCGCCAACCCGCGGCCCTCCTCGCCGGTCCGCTTGATCTGCGACAGCGAGACGTGCCCGAAGACGATGCCCAGCGGCGCGAACACCAGCGCCGACACCAGCGCCGCGATCGCCAGGGTGTTGGTCTGGCGCGCCGGCGCGTAGCCCGGGTAGGGCGGGGGATATCCGTACGGCGGCGGCGGCGGGACGGTCACGGTCAGTCCAGCAGGATCGACTTGACGTTGACGTCCAGCGTCGGCTTGCCGTCCTGGCCCCCGCCGGCCACCCCGGCCGCGGCGATCTTGTCCAGCGTGGCCAGGCCGGTCTCGTCGATGGTGCCGAACACCGTGTAGCCCGGCGGCAGCTTGGAGTCCTTATAGACCAGGAAGAACTGGCTGCCGTTGGTGTCCGGCCCGGAGTTGGCCATGGCCAGCGTGCCGCGCGGATAGATCACCGGCTCGTTGAGCTTGGGGTCGTCGAACTGGTACTGGTTGGTCGGGTACTCGTTGGCGAACGAGTAGCCCGGCCCGCCGGTGCCCCGCCCGGTCGGGTCGCCGCACTGCAGCACCGACAGGTTCGGGCTGGTGGTCAGCCGGTGGCACGGGGTGTCGTTGAAATACCCCTGCTGGGCCAGGCTGGCGAAGCTGTTGACCGTGCAGGGCGACTTCCCGTTGTCCAGCATCAGGCCGATATTGCCCTGGTTGGTCTCCATGCTGGCGCTGACCTGCGCGGGCTCGGTCGGCACCTTGCCGGCGCGCGGCGGCTTGTTCGGTTTGGCGGCTTTGCCGGCGGCCGGGTACTGGCAGTTCTCGCCGAGGCCGGCGGGCGCGGCGAAGGTCGGTAGCTGGCCCGGTCCGCCGGTCGGTGCGGTGCTGGTGGGAGCGCCGGCCGCGGTGTCGGGCTCGGTGTCCGAATCCCGGTTGATGACGACGAGGATGACCACGACCGCGACGGCGACGACGACGGCCACCGCGGACCCGATGATCGCGATGAGGCGACGCTTGCGGGCCCTGGCCGCCCGCCGCTCGAGCTGGCGCTCGAGTTTGCGCTTCGCTGCAGCACGCCGTTGTTCGTTGGTCGGCACCGCCGATGTCCTCCTCGAGTGTTGATCGGTCCGCCACGAGTGTGCCAGGCGTTGCTGAGTGTGGCGCCGGCACCCACGCCCGCGTCGGGTGGGAAACTGGACGTCGTGTTGGTCACCGGATTCCCCGCAGGCCTGATGGCGTGCAACTGCTATGTGCTGGCCCACCGGCCCGGCGCGGACGCCATCATCGTCGACCCGGGCCAGCGGGCGATGGGCCCGCTGCAGCGGATCCTCGACGAGCACCACCTCACCCCGGCCGCGGTGCTGCTCACCCACGGCCACATCGACCACATCTGGTCGGCGCAGAAGGTCGCCGACATGTACGGTTGCCCGGCCTACATCCACCCCGAGGACCGGTTCATGCTCACCGACCCGATCAAGGACTTCGGGCCCCGGCTCGCGCAGCTGGCGTTCGGGGCCCTGTTCCGCGAGCCCAAGCAGGTGGTCGAGCTGGACCGCGACGGCGACAAGCTCGAGCTCGGCGGGGTGACCGTGACCGTCGACCACACCCCGGGACACACCCGCGGGTCGGTCACGTTCCGGGTCGACTCGGCCATCGGGTCGGGCCCGGGCGCGGTGGTGTTCACCGGTGACACGCTGTTCAAGCAGTCGGTGGGCCGCACCGACCTGCCCGGCGGCAGCGGCCGCGACCTGCTGGGCTCCATCGTCAACAAACTATTGGTGCTCGACGACGACACCGTGGTACTACCGGGCCACGGCGAGAAGACCACCATCGGTTTCGAGCGCCGCAACAACCCGTTCCTCGAAGGCCTCTCGTGAGTGAATTTCACGCGCCCAAGGGCGTGCCCGACTACCTGCCCCCCGAGTCCGCGCAGTTCGTCCTCGTCCGCGACGGGCTGCTCGACGCCGCCCGCCGCGCCGGCTACGGCGACATCGAGCTGCCGATCTTCGAGGACACCGCGCTGTTCGCCCGCGGGGTGGGGGAGTCCACCGACGTGGTGTCCAAGGAGATGTACACGTTCTCCGACCGCGGTGACCGATCGGTGACGCTGCGGCCCGAGGGCACCGCCGGGGTGATGCGCGCGGTCATCGAGCACGGCCTGGACCGCGGGCCGCTGCCGGTGAAGCTCTGCTACGCGGGTCCGTTCTTCCGCTACGAGCGGCCGCAGGCGGGCCGGTACCGCCAGCTGCAGCAGGTCGGGGTGGAGGCCATCGGCGTGGACGATCCGGCGCTGGACGCCGAGGTGATCGCCGTCGCCGACGCCGGGTTCCGCTCGCTCGGACTCGAGGGGTTCCGGCTCGAGATCACCTCGCTCGGCGACGACACCTGCCGACCGGCGTATCGAGAACTGTTGCAGGACTTCCTGTTCAAGCTCGACCTCGACGAGGAGACGCGGCGACGCGCGGAGATCAACCCGCTGCGGGTGCTCGACGACAAGCGGCAGCACATGAAGGAGATGACCGCCGACGCGCCGGTGATGCTCGATCACCTCTCCGATGTCGCCAAGCAGCACTTCGAAGCGGTGCTCGCGCATCTGGACGCGTTGGAGGTGCCCTACGTCATCAACCCGCGGATGGTGCGCGGGCTGGACTACTACACCAAGACGACGTTCGAGTTCGTCCACGATGGCCTCGGCGCGCAGTCGGGCATCGGCGGCGGCGGCCGCTACGACGGCCTGATGCGTCAGCTGGGTGGAAAAGACCTGTCCGGCATCGGGTTCGGGCTCGGCGTGGACCGCACGCTGCTGGCGCTCAAGGCCGAGGGCAAGACGGTGTCGGGCACCGCACGCGTCGACGTGTTCGGGGTGCCGCTCGGCGAGCAGGCCAAGCTGAAGCTGGCGGTGCTGGCGGCGCGGTTGCGCGCCGCCGGCGTGCGCGTCGACCTGGCGTACGGCGATCGCGGCATCAAGGGGGCGATGCGCGCCGCCGACCGGTCGGGCGCGTCGATCGCCCTGGTCGCGGGTGACCGCGACATCGAGTCCGGCACCATCGGCGTGAAGAACATGGCCACCGGCGAGCAGGTCGACGTGCCCGTCGACGATGTGCTGGCCGACGTGCTGTCGCGACTCAAGCGCGGCTGACCGGTCAACTTCAAAGGGGGATAAGCACATGGCGCTGATCGCACTCGAGGAGCACTACACCTGGGACCCGGTGAGTGCGGGCAACGCCGTGGCGAGCTGGCTGGAGAGCCACAACCCCGTCGCACGCCAGCGCCTGTACGACCGCGGCCCGCTGCGGCTGGAACAGATGGACGCCGCGGGCATCGACTTTCAGGTCCTGTCCCTGTTCGATCCCGGCGTGCAGGGCGAGACCGACGCCGCGCGCGCGGTCGACCTGGCCCGCCGCGCCAACGACAACCTGGCCGAAACGGTGCGGGAGAACCCGGACCGGTTCGGCGGTTTCGCGGCGCTGCCCACCCAGGACCCCGACCGCGCGGCGGCCGAACTGCGGCGCGCGGTCACCGAACTCGGGCTCGTCGGCGCATTGATCAACGGGCATTGTCATGGCCGCTACCTCGACGACCCGGCCTATGAGCCGCTGTTCGGGGCGGCCGAGGAGATGGGTGTGCCGATCTACCTGCACCCCACCGCGCCGCACCCGGCGGTGATGGACGCCTGGTTCACCCCCTACGTTGACGCCGGATTGCACCTGGCGTCATGGGGATTCGGTGTCGAGTGCGCAACGCACGCGCTGCGGCTGATCTACTCGGGACTGTTCGACAGGTTTCCCCGGCTGCAGATGATCCTCGGTCACCTCGGCGAGATGCTGCCGTTCGCCGCCTACCGCATCGACCGCTATTACGGCTTGGGCGGCGACCCACGCCGCACGTTGCAGTACCTGCCGTCGGAATACCTGCGCAGCAATTTCTACCTGACGACGAGCGGTAACTTCTGTCCGCGGGCGTTCGCGTGCACGCTGGATCTGATGGGCGCCGACCGGGTGATGTTCTCGGTCGACTACCCGATGGACGACAACCAGGCGGGTGCCCGGTTCATCGCGGATTATCCGATGGACGATGAGACCCGGCGGAAAGTCAGCTGCGAGAACGCAACCCGGCTGTTCGGTGACCGCATTCCGCAGCATCTGGCGTCATAGCGCGAAGACCTGACCGTCGCGGGCGACGGTGACCTCACCGTCGAAGTGCGCACCGATGGCCTGCTGCCATTCGGAGTCGGGTAGGTCGGTGGGCTCGTAGTGGCTCAGGATCACGTGCTTGGCGTTGGCGGCCGCGGCGACCTCGCCGACCTGTTCGGCCGAGGTGTGCGAGTTCTTCAGGTAGTTCGGCGGAAACCTGTTGTGGTAGTAAGCGTCGTCCAGGCTGAACTGCGCCTCGTGCACGAGGATGTCGGTGTCCTCGGCCAGCGCGATGAGGTTGTCGGACTTGGTGGTGTCGCCCGAAAACGTGACCGACACACCGCTCTTGCGTAGGTCGAACCGGAATGCGAACGCCGGGAAGACGTCGTAGTGCGACACCAGCGTCGCGGTGACGGTCACGTTGTCGTCCGTCGTCACGGGAAACGGGTCGACCCTCGGTGACCGGTTGGCGTAGTTCGCTTCCGGCGGGATCGCGATCTCGGTGACGGTGAACAGCTGCTGCAGATCGTCGATGCCCATGTCGCGGATGAAGATGTTGTTCGTGTAGGCGAAGCCCCGCTGCAGGGATGCGGTCAGCTCGGCCAGTCCCGGGGTCGGGTGCGCCGGATCGATTGTCGCCGGATCCGGGCTGCCGACTCGGCTGGGCGGAAGCCCGCCCGCCGGGCCGGGGCCGAACACCGAGACCGGTGTCTTGCCCTTCGACGCGGTGTAGCCGCCCGCGAACAGGAAGCCGCCGTAGTCGACGGTGTGGTCGGTGTGCAGGTGGGTGATGAAGATGCTCTTGAGGTCGTCGAACTTCAGGCCGGCGTTGACGAACGCGTTCATCGAGCCCAGCCCGCAGTCGATCTGATAGACGTCGCCTGCGATCTTCAGCGCCGACGAGATCCCGGTCCGGTGGGGCACCGGCGGTGGACCCGCCTGCACGCCGAGGGTGATCAGCGCGGTGTCGGGGAGTCCGGTGGCTGTCGAGGGCCGGTCCGACCGGCACGACGGCACCCCGAGCACCGCGCCGCCGACGACCGTGGACATCAGCGCGAGCGCCGACCGCCGCGTAATCGCCAACCGTCAGCGGCCCTGCGCGACCGCGCTCAACAGTTCGTCGACGGTGCCGACGCCGCCGTCGAACGGGTTGCCGCGCTTGAGTACCTGGGTGCCGCCCGGGGTGAGCGCGACCAGCTTCGGTGAGCTTGACCCGAGTTGCATCCTGCGGGCGAACCGCACCTGATTCAACTGCACGATGGCGCCGCCGCGGTAGCTGAACAGGTTGAGCTTGCGGTCGAGCACGGCGACCGGCCTGCACTCGTGCAGCGGCTGACCGCGCCGTTGTTTGAACTTGCGCACCACCACGACGGTCAGCACCGCGCACACCAGGCCGACCGCGACGAACACGGCGCCCACCGCCCGCGACGGCGTCGCCGCGACGACGGCCACCACCCCGAAGCCGCCGACCACCAGGGTGAGCACCCCCAGCACGAACGCCGTGACCGCCAGCGCCCCGGTGCGTCGGTCGAAAACCAGCACGCGACGGCCGTCGTCGGTGACGACGAGTCCGCCCGTGTCGGCGAGAACCCGATTGTCGGTTGGTGCGTCCACGCCAGCAGCGTGCCATCCCGCGCCCGCCGCCGGAGGCGAAACCGGCGGGCTTTGTAACGATCCGGTACCGTGCGGCGATGTGACGGACATGCGAACAGCGATCACTCGAGTCGGGGCGGCGTTTGTGCTGGCCGCAGCTTCACTGTTCATCGGTCACGGGGTGGCCCACGCACAGGAGGCCACCGAGGAGCCCGCGCAGGGGCCCGGGCCCAACGTCAAGTACGTGGTGACGTCGGACTACCCGGTCGGCTTCGACGTGAATTACCTGGTCCACCAGCCTCCGAGCAAGGAGGCCTACAACGCCGACGCCTACGCCTTCCTGGTGAAGGACCGCGTCAACTCGCCGTGGGAGTTCGCCACCACGCTCGAGGACCCGCAGTGGGCGATCATCAACGTCAGCGCGGCCGCGCACGCGATGCAGGGCCCGCCGAACGCGCACTGCGAGATCTGGGTCGACGGGCAGCTCGCCGTGGAGAACACCGGCCCCTACACCGCGATCTGCCAGCTCAGCCGCTGGTAACCGGGGTCAGCCCGGACAGCACGGGCGGCAGCGGTCCGGTGTGCAATACGCCCAGCCGTTGCGTCGCGCGGGTCAGCGCCACGTAGAGATCCGCCGCACCGCGCGGGCCGTCGGCGAGGATCCGGTCGGGTTCGACGACCAGCACGGCGTCGTACTCCATGCCCTTGGTCTGTACCGGCGGAACCGCGCCGGGCACCCCCGCGGGCCCGATCACCACGCTGGTGCCCTCGCGACCGGCCTCGTCGCGCAGAAACCCCTCGATGGCGGCGGGCAGTTCGTCCGCGCTGACCCGGCGCGACCACGGCCGCACCCCGGTGGCCCGCACGGACTCGGGAGGCGTTGTCCCCGGGGCGAATTCGGCGAGCAGCGCGGCCGCGACGGCCATGATCTCCGCCGGGGTCCGGTAGTTCACCGTCAGCGGCCGGTACACCCAGCGGCCGGGCACATACGGCGCGAGCATCGCGTCCCACGACGTGGCGCCGGCCGGTGAGCGGCGCTGCGCGAGATCGCCGACGATCGTGAAGGACCGGCGCGGGCAGCGGCGCATCAGCATGCGCCAGTCCATCTCGGAGAGCTCCTGGGCCTCGTCGACGACGATGTGCCGGTACGTCCAGTCCCGATCCGCCGCCGCGCGCTCGGCCAGGCTGCGGTGGTCGCGTGCGACGAACCGCTCGGCGAGGTCTTCGGCGTAGAGCAGGTCGGTCGCCAGCAGGTGGTCCTCGTCGTCCATCAGATCCTCGCGGGCGACCATCAGGTCCAGCACGCCCGCGGCGTAGGCGGTCTCGGCCCGCCGTTCGCGCTCGGCGGCGTCGTCGTCGGATCTGGCGTTGCCGAGCAGGTCGACGAGTTCGTCGAGCAGCGGCACGTCCGACACCGTCCAGGCGTCGCCGTCGGCGCGCCACAGCGCCGGATCGGCGCCCGCGGCCGCCAGCCGCTCGCGCGACGACAGCAGCGGAGCCAGCAGCGTCTGCGGCGTGAGCAGCGGCCACAGCTCGTCGAGGGCGGCGAGGTCCTGCGGGTTGTCGGCCAACTCGGTGAGCAGGTCAGCGCGCAGGTTCTCCCAGGCGTCGCGGTCCTCGCGGGTCAGCCAGCCGTGCCCGATGCGCGTGATCGCCCGCTCGGTCAGCGCCCAGCCGACGACGTCGACGAAGACCGCGCGGGCCTCGTTGTGCGGTAATCCGCTGGCCCGCGCCTCCTCGATGCCCCACGCGACGATCTCCGGATCCAGCCGCACCGTCACGTCCTTCAGCTCGATCGGGATCGGCTGCTCGGGGACCCGCTGCCGGTCGGCGATCGCCGCGGCGAGCACGTCGAGCATCGCGCGCGAGCCCTTCAGCCGGGCCGCCTCCGGGGTGTCCTCGGCGGTGGTGTGCACGCCGGGCAGCAGGTCGCCGAGGGTGGTGAACACGACGTTGGTCTCGCCGAGCGACGGCAGCACCCGGCCGATGTGGTTGAGGAACGCCGGGTTTGGGCCCACGACCAGGACGCCGTGGCGCTCCATCTGCTCGCGGTGGGTGTAGAGCAGGTAGGCGACGCGGTGCAGCGCGACCACCGTCTTGCCGGTGCCGGGGCCGCCCTCGATCACCAGCACACCCTGATGGTCGAGGCGGATGATCTCGTCCTGCTCGGCCTGGATCGTGGCGACGATGTCGCGCATGCCCTCGCCACGCGGCGCGTTGACCGCGGCGAGCAGGGCGGCGTCGCCGCCGTGCGAGCCGTCGGGGCGGCCGAAGTGGTCGTCGGTGAAGTCGACGATCCGCCGACCCCGGGTCAGGAAGTGTCTGCGGCGGTGCAGGTCCTCGGGGCTGGCCGCGGTGGCGGTGTAGAACGCGCGCGCGGCCGGCGCCCGCCAGTCGATCAGCAGCGGTCGGAAGTCGTCGTCCTCATCGAGAATGCCGATGCGGCCGATGTAGCGGCGCTCGCCGTCGGCGGTGTCCAGCCGGCCGAAGCACAGGCCGTCGTCGGCGACGTCCAGCCGGGCCATCTGCTGGGCCAGCGCGCGCACCTCGACATCCCGGCTGACCAGGGTGGCGCCGTCCTGTTTATCGATGGGGCTCTTCAGCGCGGCACGGTACTTGTCTTGCACCCGCGCGCGCTCGGCGTCGAGTCGGGTATACAGCTCGGTGACGTAGTCCTGCTCGCGGCGCAGTTCGTTGGTGTGGTCGGAATTGCTTGACACGGGCCTCTTTCCACTCGGACAGAGCAGCGATTGTGCGCCATCACCCGGGCCTTGCCGCAAGCCCCCCTTCGCCGGATATGGTGGAAGGGGAACGACGCTGTCGCGCGAGACTGTAGTTGCCGCGCGAAAGTGCGAGTGATCCTCCCGCTAACCACAGTTTCGCGAACCGCGCCTCCTTGACATCGCTTCGAACATTTGTTCGCATTGACGGGTGCGGTGGGACAGCCAGGGCATCGGCGTCGATGACGGCGCCCTGCCCGGCCTGCAGCGCATCGGGTTCGTCCGCAGTGTGCGCTCGCCGCAGTTCGAGGGCATCACGTTCCACGAGATCCTGTGCAAGTCGGCGCTGAACAAGGTGCCCAATGCGGCGATGCTGCCGTTCCGGTACACCGTGAACGGGTACCGCGGGTGCTCGCACGCGTGCCGGTACTGCTTCGCCCGACCGACCCACGAGTATCTCGACTTCGATTCGGGCGCCGATTTCGACACCCAGGTGGTGGTGAAGACCAACGTCGCGGAGGTGTTGCGCCGCGAACTGCTGCGGCCGTCGTGGCGGCGGGAGGCCGTCGCGTTGGGCACTAACACCGACCCGTACCAGCGCGCCGAGGGACGCTACGCGTTGATGCCGGGAATCATTGCCGCGCTGGCCGACTCGGGCACACCGTTTTCGATCCTCACCAAAGGCACACTGTTGCGGCGCGATCTGCCGCAGATCGCGGAGGCCGCCAGGCGGGTCGACGTCAGCGTCGCGGTGTCGCTGGCGGTGGGTGATGCCGAGCTGCACCGCGACGTCGAACCGGGCACACCCACCCCGCAGGCCCGGCTGGGGTTGATCAGCGCCGTGCGGGAGGCGGGGCTGGACTGCCACGTGATGGTCGCGCCGGTGCTGCCGTATCTGACCGACTCCGTCGAGCACCTCGACGCGCTGCTCGAACAGATCGCCGCGGCGGGCGCCACCGGCGTCACGGTGTTCGGGCTGCACCTGCGCGGGTCGACGCGCGGCTGGTTCATGGACTGGCTGAGCCGCTCGCACCCCGAACTGGTGTCGAGGTATCGCGAGTTGTACGGCCGCGGCGCGTACCTGCCGGCGAGCTACCGGCACCTGCTGCACGACCGGGTGGCACCGCTGATCGCCAAACACGGCCTGGCCCCGGACCGCCGCCCGGCCCGCGCCGTAGCAGACGCGCCGGTCCCCGAACCGGTCCCGGCGCTGCAGCCGACGCTGTTCTGATCAGCTCTTGTTGCGCTTGACGTCCTTGAACGGCACCCCGCGGTCGGCGGCGTATTCGCGCGGGAAGCCCAGCACGCGTTCGCCGATGATGTTGCGGGCGATCTCGGTGGTGCCGCCGCCCAGGGCCGCGGTCTGCCGGGTCAGGTAGCGCTCGCCGAACTTCAGCAGATCGTCGCCGACGTCGACCACCCCGGAGCTGCCGGTGATGGACAGCACGGTGTCGAACTCCAGCGCGTGGATGTCCGCGTGGGTGATGCGGATGATCGAGCCCGACGCCGGCGGCAGCGAGCCGTCGAGCACCCCATGGTAGACGTGGTCGATGAGCTGGTCGCGCACCGCGCGGTGGACCAGCGCCCGGCCCGCCATCTCGCGCAGCCGCTCGTTGTCGCTCTGGCCTACCGCCGCAAGGATTTTCACGTAGTCGATGGGCACGTCGGTCTTGCCCTCGGCGCCGATGCCGCTGGCGAACTCGGAGCCGCCGCCCACCGCGCGGCGCTCATGGTAGAGCTGTCGCGACGCGACCGCCCAGCCGCCGTTGACCTCGCCGATCACCGCGTCGTCGCCGAGTTCGAGGTTGTCGAAGAACTCCTCGCAGAACTCGATCGAACCGTTGATCTGCTTGATGCGGCGCAGCGTGATGCCGGGACTCTTCATCGGCACCAGGAACATCGTCAGGCCCTCGTGTTTGGGCACATCCCAATTGGTGCGCGCCAGCATCAGGCCGTAGTCCGCGGCGAACGCGCTGGTGCTCCACGTCTTGGCGCCGTTGATCACCCACTTGTCGCCCTTGCGATCCGCTCGGGTGATGACGCCGGCGAGATCCGACCCGCCGCTGGGTTCCGACAGCAGTTGCACGAGCACCTCTTCGCCGCGCAGCGCGGCCGAGATATGTTGGCGCTTCTGCTCTTCGGAACCGGTGTCGAGGATGGTGGCCGCGCAGATCGTGAACGTCGGGGTGTTCAGGATGATCGGCAGCTCGTAGTGGCGCGACTCCTGGTCGAAGGCCTTCTGGTATTCGATCGGCAGCCCGAGTCCGCCGTATTCCCTGGGGAAGCAGATGCCGGCGAAGCCGCCCTCCCACAGCTTCTTCTGCAGTTCCCGGGCGCGCAGCCACGGCCCTTCCTCGCCGCGATCCCGCAGTGGTGGGTTCTCCGGGTCGATGCGCGGCATGTTCTCCGCCAGCCACGCTCGGGCGCGAGCGGCGAACTCCTCGACCGTTTCGGTGGTGCCTGGGGCTGAAGTGGTCTCGGTCATGATGCGGACTCCAGCTCGGTGAGCGCATACACGCGGAGGTTGTGGTCCTCGGGGGTGCCGTACAGCGAGCGGTACAGCGTGACCCGGCGGAGGAACAGGTGCAGGTCGTGCTCCCAGGTCACGCCGATACCGCCGTGCAATTGGATGCAGTTCTGGATCATGCCCGGGGCATATTCGCCCACATACGATTTGGCGACGCTGACCGCCCGATCGGCGGCGGGGGAGCGGTCGGCCACCTCGGCCACCGCGGCGTTGGTGGTCGCCCGGCAGGCCTCGAACCAGATCTTCAGGTCGGCGTACTTGTGCTTGAGCGCCTGATACGAGCCCAGCGGACGGCCGAATGAGTGCCGGTCGAAGCCCCACTGAATTGTGAAGGCCAGCACCGTATCCAGCACACCGACGATCTCGGCGCATTGCAGCATCAGCGCGATCTGGCTCTGCCGCGCGATCAGGTCCGCGGTCTGCTCGGCGGTGCCGACGGCCGCCGACGCGTCCACCTCGACGCCGTTGAACTGCACGCGCGCATAGCTTTTCACCAGATCGAGCGAGTGCTGCCGTTCGATCCGGACGCCGGGGGAGTCCGTCGGCACCAGGAACTGGCGCACCGCGCCGTCGCACGCGGCCACGACGAGCAGCAGTGAACTGTCGGCGCCGGCCTCGACCCGGTCCTTGACCCCGTCGATGCGGTAGCCGCTGTCGGTGCGCGTGGCGGTCACGGTCGGCTCCAGCGGCGCCCACGCCTGGCCCGGCTCGTAGACCGCCCATGACGCGACGGCCTCGCCGGCGATCAGCGCCTCGATCGCCGACTCGTGCCCCTCGGGCGCGTCCGCCAGCGCCGACAGCACGATGCTGACCGGGTGCAGCGGGCCGGGGGCGACGGTCTTGCCGGCGATCTCGGCGACCAGCGCGAGGTCTTTCACGCCGCCCGACACCCCGCCGGACACGCTGCCGCCGCCGAGTTCCTCGGGCACCAACAGGCTGGTCCAGCCGAGTTCGGCGGCGCGCCGCCACCAGTCGGGTTCGAAGGAGATGCCCGCGTCGTGCAGTTCGCGCACCCGGGCCAGCGAGGCTTCCTTCTCGAGAAACGACTGCGTGGTCGTGGCGAACAGCAGCCGTTCGGGATTGGCGGCTTCGGTCATGGAAGTTGTTCTGCCTCTTCGAGTTCGGATCCAGACGTGACGTGGGTGCGCCGGTCGGCCCGGCGCACCCACGCACCGTCGACAGCTAGGCCGGGATGACCAACGGCGGCACGTCGGGGTTGTGCACGATCTCGTTGGGCACCTTGAACAGGTCGATCATGTTGCCGCCCATCACCTTGCGCTGACCCTCCGCATCGAGGCCCTGCAGGTCGTCGATGAGGTGCGTCGGCTCGGCCAGCCCCTCCGGATGCGGCCAGTCCGAACCGAAGATGACCCGGTCCACGCCGATCAGGTCGGACATCGCGGCGAAGTCGTCCTCCCAGAACGGCGCGACGTACACGCAGCGCTTGAACGCCTGGATCGGATCCTCGAGGAACTCCTGCGGCATCTTCTTGTAGACGCCCTCGAACTGCTTGAACAGGTAGGGCACCCAGTCGGCGCCGTTCTCGATCGACAGGACGCGCAGGTCCGGGTTGCGGGTCAGCGCGCCGTGGCACACCAGCGCGGCCATCGAGTCCTCGATCGCGCGCTTGCCCATCGCGACCATCCGGAAGGCCGTCGGCCGGAACGGCAGGTACTCGTCGGCGGGCTCCCAGTCGTTGAGGTACTCCGCGTAACCCGAGTCCGAGGCGTGCATCGACACCGGGATGCCGGCCTTCACGCAGGCCTGCCAGAACGGGTCGAACTCCTCGGTGCCGAACGACCGGGTGCCCTTCAGACCGGGCACCGGCGCGGGCCGCACCAGCACCGTCTTGGCGCCGCGTTCCAGGCACCACTCGAGTTCCTCGAGCGCGCGATCCATGATGCCGAGGTTGATCACGGGGGTGGAGAAGATCCGGTCCTCGTAGTTGAACTGCCACGTCTCGTACATCCACTGGTTGAGCGCGTGGATGACGTCGGCGATCAGTTCCGGATCGTCCTTCATGCGTTCCTCGACCAGGCTGGCCAGCGTCGGGAACATCAGGGAGTAGTCCAGGCCGAGGCTGTCCATCACCTCCATTCGAGCCGCCGGCTCGCGGAACGCCGGGATCGCCTTCATCGGCTTGCCCATCACCTCGCGGAAGCTCTTACCGCCGCTGCCGTGCCGGAAGTAGTCCTCCTGCGCACCGGGGCGGGCGACCACCTCGAAGGTCGGATTCGGGATGTAGTCGCTGACCTGGTTGCGCACCATGATCTTGGTGCGGCCCCGGACCTCGATGTAGTCGATGACGTGTTTGCGGTGGTCCGGCAGGAACTTCGTCAGGGCCTCTTTGGGCTCGTAGAAGTGGTTGTCCGCGTCGAACACCGGATAGGGGAGCTGGCGAGCCATTTCCGCCTCCTGGAAGTCGTATTGCGCTCTGGTGGTAATGACATTACCACTTGCGGACCAGCATAAACAGCACCCCCGACGGGCGGTATCCCGGTGCAGGTCAGACGGTGCGGACGAGCAGTCCGGCCAGGCAGAAGTCGTAGATGTGGTCGGCGTCGACGGGCGCGCCGGACAGCTCGGCGCCGAGCACCTGCAGGCGCATCGCGCCCAGCGCGGTCTGCATGATCAGCGCCGCGGTGGCGTCGACATCGAGGTCGGAGCGGAAGGCGCCCTCGTCGATGCCGCGCTTGATGATGTCCTTGATCAGCTCGTGCAGCGGGGACAGCACCCGGGCGTACTCGCGGGGCAGCGACTCGGCGAGGTGGTCGTTGTAGAAGGTCAGGCCGCGGTTGACCCGGTCCTGGGTCGACGATTCGGCCGGAGTGCAGATCCGGTCGACGAGCACGCGCAGCGCCGCGGTGGCGGTCAGGCCGGTGGTGTCCGCGCGCCACCGGCGGGTCGACTCGGACATGATCTTGTCGACCAGCGCGAGCAGCAGCTCGTCCTTGGTGGAGAAGTGCTGATAGAAGGACCGCAGCGAGGTCTTGGACCGCTCGACGACCTCGAGCACGGTGAAGTCGGTGCGCCCGGTCTCGCCGAGGATCGCCAGCGCCGATTTCATGAACCGCTTCGGTCGCGCGTCGGGATCGGCGTCGCCGTTCGGCCGCGCCGAGCGCGCGGTCCCGGAGGACCCTGCGCCGGACTTCGCCATGGCTTCACCTCCCGCCGGATCGCGGCACATCCGGTAACGACGTTACCGCTTTTGTAGAAGCTCGGTTACTGTTCCGTGCCATGACGACAGACGCAAAGCAGACACTTTGGACCCTTCCCGGCCTGCTCGACCTGTTCGATGTGACACCCGACGGGACCGACCGGTTCATCGCCGAAACCGGGCCCGCTGGCGAGGAGGGTCGCCAGGTCGTCGAGGGCACGCAGGTGCTGGCGCAATCGATTGTCGCTGTGGCCAAACGGTTTCCGGAGAAGTCGGTGCGCTCGGCGTCGGCGGTGTTCGCGCGTGCCGTGATGGTCGGCGCGGGACCGGTCGAACTCGAACTCGATGTCGTCAACGAGGGGCGTTCGACGGCCACCGCGATCGTGTCCGCCAAGCAGAACGGCAAGCGCTGCATCACCGCCACCGTGCTGACCGATGTGCCGACCCCCGACGTCATCCGCCACCATCTGCCGCGCCCGCAGGTGGCCGGGCCCGACGACGCCAACGTCTGCGAGATGCCGCTGACCGGCAGGCAGGTGCGCCTGGTCGACGTGGTCGACGTGAACAGCCCGGACGAGGTCGGTCCGCCCGAGCTGTACGCCTGGCTGCACTACGACCCGATCCCGACGCGCGCTGACCTGGCCAAGGCGCTGATCGCGTACTTCACGGGCCACCTTGGGATTTCGACGACGATGCGCGCGCATGAGGGCATCGGAACCGCGCAGGCGCACCTGACGGTGTCGACCGCGCCGATGACCATCGGGGTGAGCTTCCACGAGCCGTTCGGCTGGGACGGCTGGCTGCTCTACAGCCACGAGAGCACCCAGGTGGGCGCGGGCATGTCCTATGTGCGCGGCACCGTGCACACCGAGGCGGGTGAACTCATCGCGTCGTTCACCCAGGACGCGTTGATCCGCCCGCTGCGCACCACCGACGCCGCGATCAAGGAGCAGTCCCGGCTCTAGGCGCTAGGAACGCCTACGGGTGACATCCCAGCGGTGGTGCACGATCTCGTGCAGGTGGTAGATCGCCAGGGTTGCGATCGTGAACTCGCTACCGTTGCCGCGCAGACCGCGGCGGAACCAGGCGTCGGCGGGCACGCTGTCGTAGGTCTGCGCGACAGTGCTTGCGGCATCGAATAATTCATCAGCCACGACCGCCGGATCCTGCGACGCGTAACCCTCGGTCTGCGCGGTGGCATCCTGGTCCCAGTTATCGAACGACGGTTCGTGTTCGGCGAGCATGAGTCGTGCGCGGTGGTTGAAATTGCGGTGCACATCGCGGACATGGCAGCCGTACTCCAGCGGCGACCACATCGTGGGCCGCGGCCGGATCCCGGCTTCGGGGCCGGCCAACCGCCGCCGCCAGTCCTCGGCGTCGGCGCGGATGTGCGCGGCCACGTCGGTGTGATGCACGGCCGTCGGCTCGAACCCGCACTCAGGGCAGGGCCGGCGCAGCACCCAGGTCCAGTCCTTGGTGTCCGGCGGGATCGGTTCGGCCGTCACGGCGTCAGTGTGGCAGCCACCTCGCGCAACCGGGCTCCGGCGCCGGAGGTGATGGGTTCGCCGTGCCCGAAGCAGGCGGTCTCGACGTCGAGCTGGGCGAGCCGCTGAAACGAGGCGATGGTGCGGGCCCGGTCCTGGTTGAACGTGCCGAGCATCAGTGTGCCGACGTTGGCGATGGTGTCGCCGGTGAGCAGCACCCGGTGTTCGGGCAGGTGGATGGCGATGCTGCCGCCGGTGTGTCCGGGGATGGCCAGCACCTCCGCGCCGCCGCCGAAGTCGAGCACGTCGCCGTCGTGCAACTCCCGGTCCACCGGAACCGGATCCGCCGCGTCGGGCAGCCCCGCCGCGACCCGCTGGTGGATCGGGACCTCCCAGTCCTCGAAGACCGGCGGCGCCAGGGCGGCCCCGGCCCGAATCGCCGGCGCGTCGGCCTCGCCCGCAACCACCTCGGCGCCGGTGTGCTCGCGCAGCGCGGCCGCCGATCCGATGTGGTCGACATGGCCGTGGGTCAACACGATTCGGTCGATTCGCGGAGCCGCCTGCAGGATCGCCGGCGCCGAGCCCGGTGCGCCGGTGTCGATCAGCGTCACCGAATCGCCGTCGCGCCACAGGTACACCTGCCAGCCGTCGATGACGAGCATCGTGAGGTTGTCGGTAACGGTCACCATGTCCACGGGGTCCACGCTAGGAGTCGGCGCCGTCGCGGGGGAACCGATATTGCTGTCGGCGAATCACCTCGCGCCGCCGTGCCCGGGCCGAGAGCGGCGGATACGATGGCGTATACAAAGCTGGATACCAGCCGGAGAGGCGGCATGAGCGACGCGGAAAGCCTGGCGGATCGGGTCTTCGTAGCGCTGCGTGACGACCTGATGTGGGGTCGGCTGCGGCCCGGTGACCGGTTGGCGGAAAACACGCTGGCCGAGCGCTACGAGGTGTCGCGGACGCCGGTTCGTGAGGCGCTGGCCCGGCTGCTCGCCGACGGGCTCATCGAACGTCGCGACCGCGGCCTGTATCCGTACCGGCCCCGCGTGGAGGACCTCAAGGATCTCTACGAGCTGCGAATCATGCTGGAACTGCAGGGGATTACCCGCATCGAGGAGGCCGAGGGCAAGCGGCACGACGCCGAGATCCTCGAGCCCGAACTACAGAAGTGGCGCGAACTGCGCAAGTCGCAGCCGCCGCCGGACGCCGGCCTGGTCAAGGACGACGAACAGTTCCATCTGCGGCTGCTCGGCTCTTCGGGGAATGGGGCGATGGTGCAGGCGCTCGAGGCCGTGAACGCCAAGATCCGGCCGATGCGGATGCTGGACTACCTCAGCGAGGACCGCATCGTCACCACCATCGACGAACACATCGACATCGCCGAACGGGTCCTCGACGGTGACCTGCCCGAGGCACGGTCGCTGCTGTACCGGCACATCGACGCGTCGCGGCAGGTGGTAATGCGCAGGGCCCGTGAGGCGATGGCGATGTTCGACGTGATGATGGCGATCAAGACCTGAGGCGGACATCCACCGGGCCCTAACGGGTTGATTGCCCGCACTATTCGGGTGCGATCAACCCACCTACACCGACTTCTGCAACCTGTTCGACATGTGTGCCGTTGCGGTGCCGGCCGGTGTGGCCGGCGAGGCGCACTTCGGCGTCACCGTGCTGGGCCGCGCCTTCGACGACGCCGTTGCCCTGGACTTCGCCGCTCTGCTGACGGGAAATCCTGCACCGGAACGGGTTTGGCCGTTGGCCGGTGCCGAGCACGTCGAGTTGGTGGTTTTCGGCGCCCACCTGCGCGGTGGGGCGCTGGCGTATCGACTCACCGATCGCGGGACGCGGTTCGCCGGGGAGATCACCACCGCGCCGCGTTACCGGATGACGGCGTTGAACGCCGTGCCCGCCAACCCCGCCGTCGCCCGGGTGCCCGACGGCGAGACCGGTGCGGCGCTGGCCGGGCATCGGTGGCTGCTGTCGCCGGCCGCGCTCGGCCGGTTCCTCGCCGAATTGCCCGCGCCGATGCAGCTGGGCAAAGTCGAGTTCGCCGACGGGAGTTGGCGCACCGCGTTCTGCAGTGACGGCTCGGCCGCGGGCGTCGACATCAGCGCCTACGGCGGATGGGCCAACGCCGTCAACGCCGGGGCGGTCTAACCCAGATTCCTCGCGGCGAACGTGTCGCAGGCGTTGGGATCGCCGGTGCGGTAACCCTCGGTGAACCACTTCTGGCGCTGCGCCGACGAGCCGTGGGTCCACGACTCGGGATTGACCCGCCCGGTGACCTTCTCCTGGATCCGGTCGTCGCCCACCGCCGCGGCCGCGGACAGGGCGTCGGCAATGTCCTTGTCGCTCAGCGGTTCCAGGTACGGAACCCCGGTGCTCTCCTGCTTGGTGATCGCGGCGTAGTGCGCCCACACGCCCGCATAGCAGTCGGCCTGCAACTCGGTGCGCACGCCCGCGCCGGTCGGGCCCTCCGGGTCCTGCTGGGCGCGGGCGAGGGTGCCCTGCATGTTCTGCAGATGGTGGCCGAACTCGTGGGCGACGACGTACTCCTGCGCCAACTTCCCGTCGCTGGCGCCGAAATTGTTCTTGAGCTCGTCGAAGAAGTCGACGTCGAAGTAGGCGGTCTTGTCGACAGGGCAGTAGAACGGCCCCACCGCACTGGTGGCCGGCCCGCAGCCGGTGTCGACGGAACCCTGGAACAGGTGGATTTCGGGCCGTTGGTAGCCGCGGACCAACTGCCCCCACACCCCGTCGAGCGAGTTGCCCGTGGCGATCACCCGGCACTGCACGATCTCGTTGGCATCGCGGCCGGTCTTGCACCGGCTGGTGTCGAAGCCGGGGGCCTGCGCGTTGCCCGCGTCGATCTGCTGCGTCTGCATCACCGAGCCGGGATCCACGCCCAACAGCAGCGCCACGACCAGGATGACCAGGCCGCCGAGCCCGCCGCCGATCGCGATGCCGCGACCCGGCCCCCGGCCCCCACTGCTGGTGGACGTGGTGCTGGTGTCGATCTGCATTCCCTCGTTGAAGGTCATCGCGTCACCTCGTTCCCGTCCACTCCGCAGCGGATCTTTGCCCAGCTTTGCACACTACGATTTCGTCGTGGCCGTCGTCGCCGGACATGCCGGACCCGTGGTGCACACCGGCCTCGGGGCGCTGCGCGGCACCACCGAGGGCGGCGTCGGCGTGTGGCGGGGCATCCCGTACGCCGAGCAGCCGGTGGGCGAGCGCCGGTTCCGTGCGCCCGCGCCGCCGCGGCCGTGGTCCGGGGTGCGCGACGCGCTCGAGCACGGCCCGCTGCCGCCGCAGAGCAAGTCGTTTGCCGGCGGTGGCCGCGACGACCCCAAGATCCGCGACGAGGCGTGCCTGACGCTGACCGTGTGGTCGCCGGACACCACGGCGTCGCTGCCGGTGATGGTGTGGATCCCCGGTGGCGCGTTCATCTACGGCGCCGGGCAGTTCCAGCTGTACAACGGGTCGAAGCTGGCCGCCAACGGCAACGTGGTCGTCGTCAACATCACCTACCGGATCGGCGTGTTCGGCGGGTTCGAGCTCGGCGACCTCGGCGACGAGTTCGATGACAACCTCGCGCTGCGCGATCAGATCGCCGCACTGGAGTGGGTGCGCGATCACATCGCCGCATTCGGCGGCGACCCCGCCCGCGTCACGGTGTTCGGCGAGTCGGCGGGTGCCACGTCGGTGCTGGCGCTGCTGGCCAGCCCGGCCGCCGACGGATTGTTCAGCCGCGCGATCGCGCAGAGTCCCGCGCTGCCGCTGGTGGCCGACCGCGAACTGCGGGCCCGCCAAGCCCACGAATTCGTGCGCCGGCTTCAGGTGGGCGCCGCTGACATCAAAGGCCTGCCCCAGCGCCAACTGCGTCGGGCGGCGGGGCTGCTGCAGTTGGAGAGCGCCGCGAACACACCGGCGCTGGCCCACGGCCTGACCCACGGCGTCGACCTGCTGCCCGATCATCCGATCGAGGCCGCGCGCAAGGGCGCGCTGGCCAAGGTGCCGCTGATCATCGGGACCAACAGCCACGAGGCGTCGATGTTCGCCCGGGCCAGGCGGCCGATGCTGCCGACCACCGTGGCAACCATCCAGGACTACCTGGATCGGGTGGGCGCCGACCGGGCGCGGATGCTGAGCGCCTACCCGGACTATCCGCGCCGTCGCGCGCTGGTGGCGTTCGGCTCCGACGCGATGTTCGGCGGGCCCACCTGGGCATTCGCCGACGCCTACAGTCGGCACGCGCCGACGCACATGTACCGCTTCGACCATGTCGGCGCGATCCTGCGGGCGCTCGGCCTCGGCGCCACGCACGGCAGCGAGATCGTGCACATCCACCACAGCTACGGCTCCTACCTCGGCCGCAGGCTGCACCCGGTCGGCGGGTGGCGGCGGCCATCGGTGGGCAGGCGCATGCAGCGGGCCTGGCTGGACTTCGCGACCGGTGCGTGGTCCGGCGACCGCGACTGGCCGCGCTACGACACCGCGCGGCGGTGCACCCGCATCATCGAGACCGCACGGGACACCGTCGCCGAGGATCCCGACGCCGCGCGCCGGTCGGTGTGGGCCGAGATCTACTGAGCCTTCTTGACCGCCCACTGCGTGGTGTAGTCGCGCAGGTTGTGGAGGAACCTCTGGAACAGCCACGCCATCACCGGCTTGCCCAGTGTCATGCCGAGGCGGGCCGCGATGCCGTTGGGCTTCATCGCCATCACCCACGTGAGGTGGCAGCCGGCGGCGGTCGGTGTCACCCGGTAGTCCTCGGCGAACGCCGCGATGCCTGCGGTGGACGCCTCGTTGAAGCGAAAAGCCATGTGTGTGAAGGGTTCCCAGGCGAGGAACTCCTCGTCGCCGACGATGCCGCCGCGCATGTAGACGGTGCGGGTGGTGCCGACGCCGCGAGGCTCCGGGCTGGTCCAGACGACCTTGGTGATGACCTTCGCCCACTTGGGCCAGGAGTCGGCGTCGGCGAGCACGTCGAACAACTGCTCGGGGGTGATCGACAGGTCGACGGTGCTGACGAACCGGAACGGCGCGGTGTCGATGAAGTCCAGCCCGACGCGCTCACACGGCTTCATGGCCAAGCAGGATAGCCGTCGATGCTCAGCCCGGGCCGTCGCTGGCAGCGGCCAGCAACGGCACGAGCACATCGCTGATCGGCGTCGCGATGCCGTGCTGGTCCGCCTTGCGGGAGATGACGCCGTTGCGGATGTCCCACTCCAGCGGCCGGCCCGCCTCCCGGTCGGTCAGCATCGAGGTGGTGACGTCCACGGGCGATGCGGCCAGCAGTCCGACGATGTCGTCGATCACCTCATCGCCAAGGGTGGCGCCGTCCGCCCGCGCGACGGCCAGACACTCGGCCAGGTAGCGGCGCGCCAGGGTGGCGACGTCGTCGCGGCGGAAGATGCCGGCGCGCCGCCCGGTCAGCACCATGACCCCGACGACGGCGTTGACCAGCAGCTTGTGCCAGGCCGAGTTGGTGAAGTGCGGGTCGAGGTCGACGGGGAGGTCGGTGCCGTCGAACACCGCCTTCACCGTTGCGGCGGCCGGCGATGCCGGCAGCACCAGCCGGCCCCGGGAGCGCAGCCGGAACGACCCGTCGGGCCCCGGCTCGGCGGAGATCCACACCGCCGCGGGCACCACGGTCGCGGTGGGGCAGTGGCGGCCGACCCGCTCGAGTTGCTCGACGCCGTTCTGCAGCGCGCACACCACGGTGTGTTCGTCGCACAGCCGGGTCAGCCAGCCCGCGGCCTGCGCGTTCTGGGTGTCCTTGACGGCGAGCAGCACCACGTCGACCGGGGCGGTGATGTCCGCCGGATCCGTCAGCACCGGGCCCGGTACCAGGATCGGCTCCCCGTCGTCGGGTTTGACCTGGATCGATTGCCGCGGCGTTCGCCCGCACAGCGTCACCGGACGGTCCGCGGCGTGCAGCAGGGCGGCGACCGTCGACCCGATGGCGCCGGGGCCGACCACAGCGATGCTCGTGCTCACCGAGCCCAAGCTACCGGCGGCGCGGACCCCACTACACTGTGGCAGTCGTCTCGTCAGGCCTTCTACTAGGAGTTTTTGTGCTGCGCACTCATGCCGCCGGTTCATTGCGGCCCGCCGACGCCGGTCAGCAGGTGACGCTGGCGGGCTGGGTGGCGCGCCGCCGTGACCACGGCGGCGTGATCTTCATCGACCTGCGCGACTCGTCGGGGGTGTCGCAGGTGGTGTTCCGCGAGGGCGCGGTGCTCGAGGCCGCCCACCGGTTGCGCGCGGAGTTCTGCGTCGCCGTCGAAGGGGTTGTCGAGATCCGGCCCGAAGGCAACGAGAACCCCGAGATTCCCACCGGCGAGATCGAAGTCAACGCCACGAAGCTGACGGTGCTGGGGGAGAGCGCGCCGCTGCCGTTCCAGCTCGACGAGCAGCCCGGCGAGGAGGCCCGGCTGAAGTACCGCTACCTGGATCTGCGTCGCGACGGTCCAGGCAGGGCAATTCGGTTGCGCTCCAAAGTGAATGCGGCCGCGCGCGAGGTGCTGGCGCGACACGACTTCGTCGAGATCGAGACGCCGACGATGACGCGCTCGACGCCCGAGGGCGCCCGCGACTTCCTGGTGCCCGCGCGGCTGCAGCCGGGCAACTTCTACGCGCTGCCGCAGAGCCCGCAGCTGTTCAAGCAGCTGCTGATGGTCGCGGGCATGGAGCGCTACTACCAGATCGCGCGCTGCTACCGCGACGAGGACTTCCGCGCCGACCGGCAGCCGGAGTTCACCCAGCTCGACATGGAGATGAGCTTCGTCGACTCCGAGGACGTCATCGCCGTCGCCGAGGAGATCATCGCGGCGCTGTGGCGGCTGATCGGTTACGAGGTGCCACTGCCGCTGCCGCGGATGACCTACGCCGACGCGATGCGCCGGTTCGGCACCGACAAGCCGGATCTGCGCTTCGGCCTCGAGTTGGTCGAGTGCACAGAGTTCTTCTGCGACACGCCGTTTCGGGTGTTCCAGGCGCCCTACGTCGGTGCGGTGGTGATGCCCGGCGGCGCGTCGCAACCGCGGCGCACGCTGGACGCGTGGCAGGAGTTCGCCAAGCAGCGCGGCCACAAGGGCCTGGCGTATGTGTTGGTCGGCGAGGACGGCACGCTCGGCGGGCCGGTCGCCAAGAACCTGTCCGACGCCGAACGCGACGGGCTGGCCGCGCACGTCGGCGCCAAGCCCGGCGACTGCGTCTTCTTCTCGGCGGGGGCGCCCAAGGCGTCGCGGGCGCTGCTGGGGGCGGTGCGCGTCGAGATCGCCAAGCGACAAGACCTGATCGACCCGAACGCGTGGGCGTTCGTCTGGGTGGTCGACCCGCCGCTGTTCGAGCCCGCCGACGAGGCGACGGCCGCGGGTGACGTCGCCGTCGGCACCGGCGCGTGGACCGCGGTGCACCACGCGTTCACCGCACCCAAGCCCGAGCACATCGACCTCATCGAGTCCGATCCGGGCGCCGTGCTCGCCGACGCGTACGACGTGGTCTGCAACGGCAACGAGATCGGCGGCGGCTCGATCCGTATCCACCGTCGCGACATTCAGGAGCGGGTGTTCGCGGTGATGGGGCTCGACCATGACGAGGCGCAGGAGAAATTCGGCTTCCTGCTGGAGGCCTTCACGTTCGGCGCCCCGCCGCACGGCGGTATCGCGTTCGGGTGGGACCGCACCACCGCGCTGTTGGCCGGCGCGGACTCCATCCGCGAGGTGATCGCGTTCCCGAAGTCCGGCGGCGGCGTGGATCCGCTGACCGGGGCGCCCGCGCCGATCACGCCGCAGCAGCGCAAGGAGTCGGGAATAGATGTGCGGCCCGAGAAGCTGGACAAGGCGTGACCGAGAACAACGATTTACAGGACTTCAACAAGGCCATCGTCGAGGAGTTCCGCGCCAACGACGGCAAGGTCGGCGGCCCGTTTGCGAACGCGACGTTGCTGCTGCTCACCACGACGGGCGCGAAGTCCGGCCAGCCGCGGCTCACGCCGGTGGCGTACTTCACCATCGACGGCCGGATGCTCATCGTCGGTTCGAAGGCCGGCGCGGACACCAACCCCGCCTGGGTGCACAACCTGCGGGCCAACCCGCGGGCGCACATCGAGGTCGGCGCCGAGGCCGGCACCGAGGGCTACGACGTCGAGGTCCGCGAGCTGCCGCGCGAGGAACGCGACGCGCTGTACCCGAAGGTCGTCGAATTGGCGCCGACGTTCGGCGAGTACCAGGCCAAGACCGAGCGCATCATCCCGCTCTTCGAGCTCACCCGGGCGTGAGTTCGGCGCGCAAACCGACGGTGAGCGTACGGTTGCGCGCCGAAATCGCTCAGAGTCGTTCGATGATCGTCGCGTTGGCCATGCCGCCCGCCTCGCACATCGTCTGCAACGCGTAGCGTCCGCCGCGTTGCTCGAGCGCGTTGACCATCGTGGTCATGATCCGCGCACCACTGGCGCCCAGCGGGTGACCGATCGCGATCGCGCCGCCGTTGACGTTCGTCTTGGCCAGATCCGCGCCGGTGTCGTGCGCCCACGCCAGTACGACCGGCGCGAACGCCTCGTTTACCTCGAACAGGTCGATGTCCGGCAGCGTCAAACCCGCCTTGCGCAACACCTTTTCGGTCGCCGGGATGACGCCGGTCAACATGTACAGCGGATCGGAGCCGACGACGGTCGCGGTGTGGATGCGTGCTAGCGGGCGCAACCCCAGCCGCCTGGCGACCTCGCTGGTGGTGATCAACAGCGCCGCGCTGCCGTCCGACAGCGGTGAGGAGTTGCCCGCGGTGATCTCCCACCGAATCTGCGGGAACCGCTGTTCGAAGGCGGGGTTGTAGAACGCCGGCTTCAACCCCGACAGCGTCTCCACCGTGGTGCCCGGCCGGATGATCTCATCGGTCGTCAGGCCGGCGATCGGCACGAGCTCATTGTCGAACCGGCCCTCTTTCGTTGCCGCCGCGGCCTTTTCGTGGCTGGTCGCCGAGAACTCATCGAGTTGCTGACGGGAGAAACCCCACCGGGCCACGATCAGTTCGGCGCTGATGCCCTGCGGCACCAACCCTTCGGGATAGCGCTCGGCCATCGCCCCGAACGGGTTGCTGCCCGGCAGCACCGCCGAGCCCATCGGCACCCGACCCATCGACTCCACCCCGGCGGCGATCACGATGTCGTAGGCGCCCGACACCACGCCCTGGGCGGCAAAGCTGATGGCCTGCTGGCTGCTGCCGCACTGACGGTCGACCGTGGTGCCCGGCACCGACTCGGGGAAGCCGGCCGCCAGCACTGCGTTGCGGGCGATGTTGGCGGCCTGGTCGCCCGCCTGGGTGACGGCGCCGGCGATCACGTCGTCGACCTCCGCGGGATCGACGCCGGTGCGCGCGACCAATTCGCGCAGGCTGTGCGCCAGCAGGTCCACGGGCAGCACGTCGTGCAGGGCGCCGCCGACCTTGCCCTTGCCGATGGGGGTGCGTACCGCTCCGACGATCACCGCGTCGCGGCCGAGGTATCCAGCCATGTCCACTCCACTCTGAGTTTTGTTTCCTATACCCAGCTATACCACCTGGGTATGCTGATAACAACTCAGACAGGGGGTGAATTCCGTGACAGTGCTACAGGGCCGCCTGGCCGACCGGGACTGGTGGTCGCCGGTCGGCGAGTGCCCGATCGAGAAGACGATGGCGCTGGTGGGCACCAAGTCGGCGATGCTGATCATGCGGGAGGCCTACTACGGCACCACCCGGTTCGAGGACTTCTGGCGGCGGGTCGGGGTGACCAAGGCCGCAGCCGCGGCGCGGCTGTCCGACCTGGTGGACGCCGGTCTGTTGGCGCGGCGGCCGTACAAGCAGCCGGGGCAGCGCGCCCGTGACGAGTACGTGCTGACCGAGGCCGGCAGGGACTTCATGCCCGTGGTGTGGGCGATGTTCGAGTGGGGTCAGCGGCATCTGCCCACCCGCGTGCCGCTGCAGCTGTCCCACGCCGGCTGCGGTGCCGAGGCATCCGTCGAGATCCGGTGCGCCGAGGGCCATCCCGTGCCCTACGACGAGATGGCCGTGCGGATCGCCGATCGTTAATCCTCGTCGAGGAACCGTCGGGCCAGTGTCTTGGGTGCCCGCGCCAGCCACGCCTCGGTGACCACCTCGGTCAGCACGGGCACCGAGATCTCCGCCAGCCGGATGAGCACCGCGGGGTAGCCGTCGAAGTGGGGTGTGGTGAAAAACACGCCCGGGTCGTCTGCGATCAGAGCGAACTTCACGCCCTCATCGGCGACCCTCGCGCCCAGGATGTCACCGTCCGGCGCGTCGGCGCCGAGCGCGGCCCGATCGGCCTTGCGCAACGGCCGCTCCCAGACGAACAGCTTCTTGCGCACCCGCCACTGGCGCGGCGGTGACTCGACGGTCTCGGGCAGCGCCGCCGCGAGCCGCGCCACATCCTGCCAAGTGGCCACGCCTCCGATTGTGCGCCATGCGGATTCGCGCGCGTTGTGATGGGATCGGCGAATGGGCATCAAGGTGGCGCTGGAGCATCGCACCAGCTACACGTTCGACCGGCTGGTGCGGGTATATCCGCACGTGGTCCGGCTGCGCCCGGCACCGCACACCCGCACCCCGATCGAGGCCTACTCGCTGACCGTCGAGCCGGCCGACCACTTCATCAACTGGCAGCAGGACGCCTTCGGCAACTTCCTGGCCCGCCTGGTGTTCCCCAACCGCGCGCGCAGCCTGACGATCACCGTCGGTCTGATCGCCGACATGAAGGTGATCAACCCGTTCGACTTCTTCATTGAGGACTACGCCGAGAAGTTCGGGTTCTCCTACCCGGCGGCGCTGGCCGAAGACCTCAAGCCGTACCTGCGCCCGGTCGACGAATACGGCGCGGGCAGCGGCCCCGGCGACCTGGTCCAGGCCTGGGTGAAGAACTTCTCCGTTCCGGACGGCACCCGCACCATCGACTTCCTGGTCGCGCTGAACCGCGCGGTCAACGCCGACATCGGCTACAGCGTGCGGATGGAGCCCGGCGTGCAGACGCCCGACCACACCCTGCGCACCGGCATCGGGTCCTGCCGCGACTCGGCGTGGCTGCTGGTGTCGATCCTGCGCCAGCTCGGGCTGGCGGCCCGCTTCGTGTCCGGTTATCTGGTCCAGCTGACCTCCGACGTGCCCGCGCTCGACGGGCCGTCCGGGCCCGCCGCGGACTTCACCGACCTGCACGCGTGGGCGGAGGTGTACATCCCGGGCGCGGGCTGGATCGGACTGGACCCCACCTCCGGGCTGTTCGCCGGGGAGGGGCACATCCCGCTGTCGGCCACCCCGCACCCGGCGTCGGCCGCGCCGATCACCGGGGCGACCGAACCGTGCGAGGCGACGCTGGAGTTCTTCAACACCGTCACCCGCATCCACGAGGACCCGCGCGTCACCCTGCCGTACACCGATGCGGCCTGGGACGCCATCTGCGCGCTGGGGGCCCGCATCGACGAGCGGCTGGCCGCCGGCGACGTGCGGCTCACCGTCGGCGGCGAGCCGACATTCGTGTCGATCGACCATCCGGCCGAACCCGAGTGGACCACCGCCGCCGACGGTGAGCACAAGCGGCAGCGCGCGTCGGCGCTGGCGGCCCGGCTGAAGAAGCGCTGGGCCCCGACCGGGTTGGTGCAGCGCAGCCAGGGCAAGTGGTATCCCGGAGAACCGTTGCCGCGCTGGCAGATCGCGATCCTGTGGCGCGCCGACGGCGAGCCGCTGTGGACCGACGACCGGCTGCTGGCCGACCCATGGCCGGAGAACGGTGCCACCGACGTCGCCGACCCCGCCTCGGCGCGGGCGGTGCTGGCAGCGCTGGCCGACGATCTCGGCCTGCCCGCGACCGCGGTGCGACCGGCGTACGAGGATCCGCTGAGCAGGCTGGCCGCCGCGGTGCGCCAGCCCGACGGGCCACCGGTCAGCGCCGACGACGACATCGATCCTGACACCCCCGACGCCCGCGCGAAGCTGCTGGCGCGGCTCGACGGGTCGGTCACCGACCCGGCGGCATACGTGCTGCCGCTGCACCGCCGCGACGACGACTCCGGCTGGGCCGGCGCCGACTGGCGGTTGCGCCGCGGCCGCATCGTGCTCCTCGAAGGCGATTCGCCTGCGGGACTTCGGCTTCCGCTCGACTCGATCAGCTGGCAGCCGCCGCGCCCGTCGTACGAGGCCGATCCGACCGCCCCGGGCGGCCAGTTGCCCGTCGGCCCCGGGCCCGGATCCGCCGTCATCGAGGACCGCGGCCCGCTGCCGACGACGGCGATGGTCAGCGAGATCCGCGACGGCCTGCTGCACGTGTTCCTGCCGCCGACCGATTCGGCCGAGCACTTCGTCGACCTGGTCGCGCGCCTGGAGGCCGCCGCAGCCAGGGTCGGCACCCCGCTGATCGTCGAAGGCTATGGGCCGCCGCCGGATCCGCGCATCAAGATGCTGACCATCACCCCCGACCCCGGGGTCATCGAGGTCAACGTCACGCCGACCGCGAGCTTCGCCGAACAGAAGGCGCAACTCGAGACGCTGTACTGCGAGGCCCGGCAGGCCCGGCTGACCACCGAGACGTTCGACGTCGACGGTACCCACGGCGGCACCGGCGGTGGCAACCACATCACGCTCGGCGGCCCGACCCCCGCGGACTCACCGCTGCTGCGCAGGCCCGACGTGCTGGTGTCGATGCTCACCTACTGGCAGCGGCACCCGTCGCTGTCGTACCTGTTCTCCGGGCGGTTCATCGGCACCACGTCGCAGGCGCCCCGCGTCGACGAGGGCCGCGCCGAGGCGCTCTACGAACTGGAGATCGCGTTCGCCGAAATCGCCCGTCTCAGCGCCGGAGTCGGGGAGCCGCAGCCGTGGATAGCCGATCGGGCGCTGCGGCACCTGCTCACCGACATCACCGGCAACACCCACCGCGCCGAGTTCTGCATCGACAAGCTCTACAGCCCCGACCACGCGCGGGGTCGGCTCGGACTGCTGGAACTGCGCGGGTTCGAGATGCCGCCGCACTACCAGATGGCGATGGTGCAGTCGCTGCTGGTGCGTTCGTTGGTGGCGTGGTTCTGGGACGAGCCGCTGCAGGCGCCGCTGATTCGTCACGGCGCCAATCTGCACGGCCGATATCTGTTGCCGTACTTCGTGATCAAAGACATCGCGGAGGTGGCCGCGGACCTGCGCGAGCACGGCATCGAGTTCGAGACGAGCTGGCTTGACCCGTTCACCGAGTTCCGGTTCCCACGCATCGGCACCGCGGTGTACGACGGCATCGAGATCGAACTGCGCGGGGCGATCGAACCGTGGAATGTGTTGGGGGAGGAGGCCACCGCTGGCGGCACCGCGCGCTACGTCGACTCCTCGGTCGAACGCATCCAGGTGCGGCTGGTGGGCGCGGACCGCGACCGCCACGTCGTCACCGTCAACGGCGACCCGATTCCGTTGATGGCCACCGACACCGCCGACGTGCAGGTCGGCGGCGTGCGGTACCGGGCCTGGCAGCCGCCCAGCGCGCTGCACCCGACGATCACCGTGGACGGGCCGCTGCGCTTCGAACTCATCGACACCGCGACCGGCACGTCCCGCGGCGGGTGCACCTATCACGTGTCGCATCCGGGTGGGCGGGCGTATGACACCCCGCCGGTCAACGCGGTGGAGGCGGAGTCGCGGCGTGGGCGGCGGTTCGAGGCCACCGGGTTCACCCCCGGCCGCATCGACCTCTCCGACCTGCGCGAGAAGCAGGCCCGCCAGGCGATCGACGCGGGTGCGCCGGGGATTCTGGACCTGCGCCGTGTGCGCACCGTGCTGCGGTGACGCCGGGGGATGAAGCGGGTTCTAGCCTGTACTGCGTCGCGGAAAATCACCGTCGTGATGGAGGAAGCCGGGAAGTGAGAGTTGCGCGCCGGGTGCCGGGTGCCCGGCCGGCGGACCGTACCGTCGCGGACTGATGGTTCTTCCCGTCGCAGACCCCGACAACCTGCTGGCCAGGTACCGCACGGCGCGGGCCCAGCAGGCGCTGTTTCCTGTCCGCGGCCGAACGGCGGGCGGCTACGACGAGTTCGTCGACGCCGCGGGCAACATCCGGCCGGCCTGGCAGGAGGTGGCCGAATGCGTCGGTGAACGCGGCCGCACCGGGCTGGCGCAGCTGCAGTCGGTGGTGCGCAGCCTGGTCGACAACGACGGCATCACCTACATCCAGGTGGACCGCCACGGCGACGCGGTCACCAACGGCGACGGCGCCGCCGAGCCGGGGCCGTGGCACCTCGACCCGCTGCCGCTGGTCATCTCGGCCGCGGACTGGGACACGCTGGAGGCCGGCCTGCTGCAGCGGTCCCGGATCCTCGACGCGATCCTGGCCGATCTGTACGGCCCGCGGAGGTCGCTCACCAGCGGGGTGCTGCCACCGCAGTTGGTGTTCGCGCACCCGGGTTACGTGCGCGCCGCGCACGGCATCGCGGTGCCGGGACGGCACCAGCTGTTCCTGCACGGCTGCGACATCAGCCGGGCGCCCGACGGCAGCTTCGTGGTGAACGCCGACTGGACGCAGGCGCCGTCGGGGGCGGGCTACGCGCTGGCCGACCGGCGGGTGGTCGCCCACGCGATGCCGGAGCTCTACGAGCGGATCGGGCCGCGGCCCGCCTCGCCGTGGGCACAGGCGCTGCGGCTGGCGCTGATCGACGCCGCACCCGAGTCCGCCGAGGAGCCGACGGTGGTGGTGCTGAGCCCGGGCATCCACTCCGAGACGGCGTTCGACCAGGCCTACCTGGCCAGTGTGCTCGGCTTCCCGCTGGTGGAGAGCGCCGACCTGGTGGTGCGCGACGGCAAGGTGTGGATGCGCTCAATGGGCACGCTCAAGCGCGTCGACGTGATACTGCGGCGGGTGGACGCCGAGTACGCCGATCCACTTGACCTGCGGGCGGATTCGCGCCTCGGCGTGGTCGGCCTGGTCGAGGCGCTGCGCCGTGGTTCGGTCACCGTGGTCAACACGCTCGGCAGCGGTATCCTGGAAAGTCCTGGGCTGCTTCGGTTCTTGCCCGAGCTGGCCGAGAAGCTGCTGGGGGAGACGCCGCTGCTGCCCACCGCCAAGCTGTACTGGGCCGGGCTCAGCACCGAGCGGTCGCATCTACTGACCAACATGTCGTCGTTGTTGATCAAGTCGGTGACCGGCGGCGCGACGGTGGTGGGACCGGCGTTGACGTCGGCGCAGCGCAAGGAGTTGGGCACCCGCATCGAGGCGAACCCCTGGCAGTGGGTGGGCCAGGAACTGCCGCAGTTCTCCTCGGCGCCCAGCGACTTCTTCCCGGCCGGGCTGACCGCCAGCAGTGTCGGGATGCGGTTGTTCACCGTGGCGCAGCGCGGCGGCTACGCGCCGATGATCGGCGGCCTGGGCTACCTGCTCGCCCCGGGTGATTCCGCTTACCGACTGAAAAGCATTGCCGCAAAAGATATCTGGGTGAGGATGCCGGCGCGGGCGACGGCGGAACCGGCTGCACCGCTGGAGCTGCCCGCGATCACGCCCAGTCCGACGCGGGCGGTCAGTTCGCCGCGTGTGCTGTCCGATCTGTTCTGGATCGGCCGCTACGCCGAACGCGCCGAGAACATGGCCCGCCTGCTCACCGTCACCCGGGAGCGTTACCACGAGTTCCGCTACCGCCGTGATCTGGAGGGCAGCGCGTGTGTGCCGGTGCTGCTGTCGGCGCTGGGTCAGATCACCGGCAGCGCACCGGGAGACGGCGACGAGGACGAGTTGATCGCCACCGCGTCGTCGACCCTGTGGGCGCTGACCGCCGACCGCCAGCGGCCCGGGTCGCTGGCACACTCCGTCGAACGCCTGGGGCTCGCGGCGCGCGGGGTGCGCGACCAGATGTCCAACGACACCTGGATGGTGCTGGCCGCCGTCGAACGCGCACTGCTGCACGGCCCGGACACGCCGCCGGAGTCGAAGGCCGAAGGCGAGGCGTTCTTGTCCTCGACCAACAGCCTGACGCTGGCCGGAATGCTGGCGCTGTCCGGGATGGCCGCCGAATCGATGGTGCACGACGTCGGCTGGACGATGATGGACATCGGCAAGCGCATCGAACGCGGGATCGGGCTGGCCGCGCTGCTGGCCGCCACGCTGACGACGGCCCGCAGCCTGGGCGCCGAGCAGGCGATCATCGAGTCGACGTTGGTGGTGTGCGAGTCCTCGGTCATCTACCGGCGGCGCAATCCGGGCCGGGTCAGTGTCTCTGCCGTGGCCGATCTGGTCCTGTTCGACGCCGAGAACCCGCGGTCGCTGGTCTACCAGCTCGACCGACTGCGGGCCGGGCTCAAGGCATTGCCCGGATCGTCGGGGTCGTCGCGGCCCGAGCGGCTGGTGGAGGACATCGCGACCCGGCTGCGCCGCAGCGAGCCGGCCGACCTCGAGGTCGTCGCCGACGACGGGCGCCGCGCCGAACTCGCCGACCTGCTCGACGGCATCCACGCCGATCTGCGCGAGCTGTCGCGCATCATCACCGCGACCCATCTGTCGCTGCCCGGCGACATGCAGCCGCTGTGGGGCCCCGACGAGCGCCGGGTGATGCCGTGACGGCCTTCCCGGACGGGCCGACGGCGTCGGCGACGAGCCGCTGCTACCAGATCATGCACCGCACGGTGTACTCGTACTCCGATGTGGTCACCAGCTCGTACGGCCGCGGTTTTCTGACCCCGCGGGACTCGACGCACCAGCGCTGCCTGTCGCATGAGCTGCTGATCGAGCCGGCGGCCGCGGACATGTCCACCAGCCGCGATACCTACGGCAACATCAGCTCCTACTTCCACGTCACCGAGCACCACACGATGCTGTCGATCACCAGCCGCTCGGTCGTCGAGGTGGACCCGCCGCCCGCCGAGCGCTACGAGTCGGGTTCGGCCAAGGCGCCGTGGGAGATCGCCCGGCCGGTCGGCCCCGACGCGGCATTGGCCACCGAGTTCGCCCTCGACCTGTCCCCGCCGGAGATCACCGACGAACTACGGGCGTACGCCGCCCCGAGTTTCGAGCCGGGTAGGCCGCTGATCGAGGTGCTGCGCGACCTGTCGGCTCGCATCTACACCGACTTCACCTACCGATCCGGGTCGACGACGGTATCGACCAGCGTGCGGGAGGTTTTGGCGGCGCGCGAAGGGGTATGTCAGGACTTCGCGCGGCTGGCCATCGCCTGCCTGCGCGCCAACGGGTTGGCGGCGAGCTACGTGTCGGGGTACCTCGCGACCGACCCACCCCCCGGAAAGGAACGAATGGTGGGCATCGACGCGACGCACGCCTGGGCGGCGGTGTGGACGCCACAGAATCAGTGGCTCGGCGTGGATCCCACCAACGACCAGATGGTTGACGAGCGCTACATCACCGTCGGGTTCGGCCGCGACTACGCCGACATCCCGCCGCTGCGCGGCATCATCTACACCGACTCGGAGAGCAGCACCATCGACGTCGCGGTCGACGTCGCGCCGTACGAAGGTGGCGTGCTGCATGCGTGACTTCCAGTGCCCCAACTGCGGAGCGCGGTTGGCGTTCGAGAACTCGCTGTGCCTGTCCTGCGGGCGACCCCTGGGCTTCTCGCTCGACGACATGGCGCTGCTGGTGATCGCCACCGGCGACGAGCAGGGCCAGGCCGGCTTCGCCGACGGCGAGAAGTATGAGCTGTGCGCGAACCTGCATCTGGCCGAGTGCAATTGGCTGGTGGAGAAGGGGCCGGTGCGCCGGCTGTGCCGCTCCTGCACGCTGACGCGGACCCGCCCCCATGACACCGACACCAAGGCTCTGGCGGCGTTCGCCGAAGCCGAGCGGGCCAAGCGGCGACTGCTGGCCGAACTGTACGAGCTCAACCTGCCGATCGTGGGCCGCGACGAGGATCCAGACTACGGCCTGGCGTTCGACCTGTTGTCGAGCGAACAGCAGAAGGTGTTCACCGGACACGAAAACGGGGTCATCACCTTAGATCTCGCCGAGGGCGACGATGTGCACCGCGAGCAGTTGCGCAAGGCGATGGACGAGCCGTATCGCACTCTGCTCGGCCACTTCCGCCACGAGATCGGGCACTACTACTTCTACCGGCTGGTCAGCGTGTCGGCGCAGTACGACGAGCAGTTCCGTGAGTTGTTCGGCGATCCCGACGCCGACTACCAGGCCGCGCTGGACCGCCACTACAGCGAGGGCCCACCCGCGGACTGGGAAGAGAACTTCGTCTCGTCGTACGCCACCATGCATCCGGCGGAGGACTGGGCCGAGTCCTTCGCGCACTATCTGCACATCCGCGACACGCTGGACACCGCGGCGGCGTTCGGTTTCGCGCCCGCGTCGGCGACGATCGAGCGGAAGGTGCTGGGGCCCAGCGGGTTCGACACGATCATCGAACAGTGGCTGCCGTTGTCGTGGGCGTTGAACATGATCAACCGCTCGATGGGCAAGGCCGATCTGTATCCGTTCGTGCTGCCGCCCCCGGTGCTCGAGAAGCTGCGGTTCATCCACAGCATCGTCGACGAACTCCACTGACCCCTTTCCCGCGGTTGCGCAGGCCCGCGACGGGTCGGACGGCCTAGAGCTCGCTTCGCCCGCGGACCCAGGGGAAGAACTTTCGTTCCAGCACATCCAGGGCGGCGGTAGAGACCACTCCGAACAGTGAGGCGGCGAGAATCCCGGCCAGCAGGTGTCCGGTCTTGAAGGCGTTGCCGTAGGTCATCACCAGCCCGCCCAGGCCGACCAGTTCCATCGTCATCTGCGCGACGATCATGCTGACGATGGCCTGACCGAGGCCCAGCTTGAGCCCGGCGATGATGTGCGGTACCGCATTCGGCAGCGCCACCCAGCCCAGGTACTGCCGATTGCTCAGGCTGAACGCGTGCGCAAGCTGGCGCAACTGCCGGTCGGTGGTCTTCACCCCGGCGCAGGTGTTGAGGATGATCGGCCAGATCGCGCCGAGGACGATCACCACGATGCGTGCCGGCCCGCCGAATCCGAACCAGATGATGATCAGCGGAACCATCGCGATCGACGGGGTGGCGATGAAGAACGCGACGTAGGGCTGCAGCAGCGATTCGATGGTCCGGTACCGCCCCATCAACAAACCGATGAACAGACCGCCGACCACCGATATCGCGAATCCGATGAACAGATCCAGCAGGCTGATACCGACGGCGGCGGGCAGTTCGCCCTTCTTGATGAGATCGACGAACCCCGCGACCACCGCAGTCGGCGGCGGCAACAGAATCGGGTTCATCGTGCGCGAGACCAGTTGCCACACAACGAGGAACGTCATCACCGAGAGCAGCGGGAGGTAGCGGGAGATCCCGTCCCATACCCCCGGCAGGGATCGCCGCTCGGGTGCGTCGACGCTCCGCAGGATGCTCATCAGGACTCCTCAAGCATCTGGGTGAGCTTGACCTGGAGTTCCATCGCCATGGGATTCGCGGTCACCGCGCTCTCATCGCGCGGTCGTGGCAGCCCCACGTCCACCTCCGCGCGCACCTGACCGGGGTTGGCGGAGAAGACGACGACGCGATCGGCCAGAAAGACTGCCTCGTGCACATCGTGGGTCACGAACACCACCGTGATCTTCAACGTGTCCCAGATCCGGAGCAGTTCCTTCTGCAGAGACTTGCGCGTGATCGCGTCGACAGCGCCGAATGGTTCATCGAGAAGCAGCACAATCGGCGATATCGCAAGTGCCCGCGCGATGCCGACGCGCTGCTGCATGCCGCCCGACAGCTGCCACGGGTAGTAGTCGGCGTAGCGCTCCAGGCCGACGAGCGCGAGGTAGTCCATCGCGGTCCTGGTGTACTCGGCCTTTCTCATCCCGCGTGCCTGCAGACCCAGCGCCACGTTCGCCAGCACGGTGCGCCACGGCAACAGCGCAACGTCTTGGAACACGAATCCGATCTGGCCGGTCGCCTTCGCCGCGGTGGTTCCGTTGATCAACACCTGGCCCCGGTCGGGTTGCACCATGTTGTCGATCATCTTCAGCAGCGTGGTCTTCCCGCACCCGCTGGGGCCGAGGAACGCGACGAACTCGCCCTCGGCGATCTCGAGACTGACGTCCTTGAGTGCCTCGACCTCATGGCCGCGCGCGTCCCGGTAGGTCTTGGAGACACCGTCGACGTGGATTGCGGTTGTCACGGCGACGGTGTCTAGGAGCCGGTCTTCATACTGGCGCGCGCCTCGTCGAGGTACTTCGTGGTGGCCCAGCTGTCCATGTCGGTCTCCTCCACGGCACCCGCATTGAGGAACAGGTCGTAGGTCTGCTGGAGCGAGTCCTTCGTCATGAGGCCGTCGAGGGGATACATGTCGATCTCGGAGGCGAGATCGTAGAACTGCTTGGCGACGTCGGGTTCGAGCCCCTCGACGTTGGCGACGGCGTACTCGACGAACTCGTCGGGGTTGTTGTGGAACCACTCGGCGGCCTTCAGCTGTGCCTTCGCGATGGCGACCGCGGTGTCGGGGTTGGCCTCCAGCCACTGTGGTGTGGTGACCCACAGATCGTCGTGCAGGCCGGGGAGCTCGTCGGCGACGTAGGTGATGGTCTCGTAACCTTCGTTCATCAGCGAGATGTGTTGGTCGCCGTACACAAATGCCATGTCGACCTTGCCGGAGAGCAGTGCGCTCGTCCGCTCACTGCCGCCGCCGATCTGCGCCCAGGTCACCGAGTCCTTGTCGATGCCGTTCTTTTCGAAGATCGCCTCCGCGAAGACGTTGGCCACCGAACCGGTGTCGGCCGCACCCAAGGTGTGGCCGGGAACCTGGTCCAGAGTTTTCAGGCCGGGCTTGCCGACGAGCGCGTACATGTTCTTCGGACGCGAGAGCGCGAAGGCGACGAGTCCGCTGTTGATCGTGTCGTCGATGGCATTCGACGCAACATCGGCCTGACCCGCCAGTACGGCTTGAACGGCCTTGGCTCCGCCGTCAAGGTAGGACACGTCGACGTCGTAGCCCTCGTCCTTGAGGATGTCGGTCATCTTCAGGCCGACGATGTTGATCGCCCCCGGCGATGAGCTGAAGACCATCCGGACCTTCTTGCTCTCACCGTCTCCGCCGGGCTCGCCGGCTTGGTTCGAACTGCATGCTGCCAGCATCAGGATTGCGCTGAGCAACAGCGCCATAAGTCGCAGACCGCGTCGGCTCAAGGTATTCATCGGACGTCTCCCGCGTTTCGGATCTGGGCCGGGTGACCATGTCATCGACCAACTGTTGTCGAGAATTATGCGGCATCCACCCGGAACTTGCCACATATCAGACCAGTTGTATTTTCGCTGGTCGGCTGGCGTATCGGCATGCGCATCGGGTGCCCACACCCGGATGGCGGTGGGCACTCCAGATCGCCTGCAGTACGCCGGGTTTACTCGCGTATCACCTCTATCAACTGTTGTGCGGACAGCTTCGCGACACCAAGGCGCTCGGCGGTGAATCCCGCGTCCATCGCTTCGGTCCCCAGCACGCAGGCGCCGATGGTCAGCAGTGCCTGGGCTGTCGGTACCGCGACGCCGGCGAGTTCGGCGAGCACGGTGAAGGGCTGCAGCGCGAACGGAAAGTCTTCGCGGTAGTACCGGTGCGAGGTTGAGCCCGGCGCCCGGATGTGCTGATTGGCGCGACCTTCGCGGATCAGCGCCGCCGGGTCATCGCTGGCCCGCACCTTCTGGTCGATGGTGCCGACGGCGGCCATCTCCTCGCCCAACGGCGGCAGGGGATGGCCGAATTCGGTGGCAACCAACCGTCTTTCGGGGTCGAGCGCCGCCCTCACGGCGGCAACGGCGGGTGTGGTGCCGTCCGCGTAGAAGCGGAAGTCGCCGCCGGTGGCCTCCACCCACGCCAGCCCGAGAACCGCGCCGGGTGGATGCAGAACCAGGTTGACATTGGACAGACTGGTCTCGAGCACGTCGATGGCTCGGGTACACGGGAAGAGTCGGTGCGCCCACGCCAACGCGTAGTCCGATCCGGGCAATCCGGCCGCGCGCACGGCCTTCGCCTTCCCTGTCGTGTGGACCACTCCGTCGATCACCCGGGCGACATACGTGAGCGTGGAGAGTTCCGCGATGGGCGGCAGTTCGGCTTTGGTCTGGCACCACACGCGGCGCGCGTGCAGGGCGCCTCCGGTGTGTCCCGGATTCAGAATCAACGGGACACTCGATCCCAGCGCGGCGAGATCGTTGAACAGCGGCCCGTGGGCCATGCCCGGCAGGCACACCACCGCCACGTCTGCCTTCGCGAGCGCATGGTTCAAGTCGCTGGTGATCAGCGCTGGACGCACCTCGCCCTCACCGAACACGCCGCGATAGCGCACAACCCCTTCGGCGGCGTTGGACCGCAGCGTGGCCGCATTGCGGTTCCACAGCGCGACCTGATGACCGGCGAGGGTGAGATCGACTGTCGCCGAGAGCCCTCCTGCTCCCGCGCCGAGAACCGCGATGCGATTCATACCGAATAGCGTTCGATCTTCTCGCGGTCGACCTCGATCCCGAGGCCCGGGCCGGTGGGCACCAGCACCCTGCCTGCGACGAAATCGAACGGCTTGGTGATGAGATCGTCGGTGTAGTAGATCCCCGCGATGCTCGGGCCGCCGGCACCGGCCGGTGTGGACACCGGGCACACGCTCGGCAGTACGGCATTGGCCAGGGCCGCGCCGAGGTGCAGGTTGGCGGCGTTACCGATGCCCGTTTCGATCGAACCGCCGATGTCGCACTTCAGGCCGAGCGCGTTCGCGAGCTCGGCTTGTTGCCGAGCGCGGTAGAGCCCACCCGGTTTGGTGACGTAGCAGGAGAACATCTCCGCGGCGCGCAGCTCGTGCAGTTCCAGAATGTCGTGGACGGTCCAGGCCGACTCGTCGGCCATCACCGGGCTGTCGATTCGCTGCGCCACCCGGCTCAGCCCCTCGGCACCGGCGACCGGTTGCTCGCACAGCATGATCCCGTACTGTTCCTGCGCCCGGGTCACTTCCACGGCCTGATGCACCGACGTGTAACCCTCGTTGGCGTCCACCCGAATCTTGATGTCGTCGCCGACGACGCGGCGCAGTTCGCGCACCAGCTCGACATCCCGGGCCGGATCCAGCCCGGTCTTGCACTTGAAGGTCGTGACGCCTTCACTCACCGCGATCTCGGCTTCGGCGAGGCATTTGTCCAGTTCCATGATGCCGAGCGAGTGGGTTACCTCGATGCCGTCGCGGTGCGAGCCGCCGAGCAGCGCGGACACCGGGACGCCCAGCGCCTGGCCGGCGGCGTCGTAGCACGCGATGTCGACCGCCGCCTTTGCGTAGGGATGGCCCTTGATCACGCCGTCCATCCGGCTGTGGACGACGGAGATGTGCAGCGGGTCCAAACCGGCCACGGCGTGGCGAAGATGGCCTTCGACAATGTGTTTGACGGTCTCGGGTGTTTCGCCGTAGTAGCGCATGTGGGCGCCACCCCAGGTGCCACCGGCCGGCGCCTCGCCCCAGCCGGTGATGCCCTCGTCGGTGGTGAGCTCGAGGATGGCGGTGTGCCCGATCGGTGTGGACATCTTGCTGGCCCAGTTGTGCACGCGCCGCGGCGGCAGCTTGATCAGGTGCACGTGCAGATCGGTGATCTTCATGCGTCGTCCTCGGCGTATTCGACGAGCTCGATCTCATGGCCGTCGGGGTCGGCGACGTAGACGGTGTAGCCGTAGGGGCCGGGCCCGGGGCCGCGGACCACCCGGTGGCCCGCCGCGCGGACTCGGTCCGCCAGGGCGTCGATGTCACGCGCCGTGAAACACAGGTGGTCGATCACGCGCTCACCCGGGCGGCCGCCCTCGGTCATACCGAGACCCTGATGCGTCACCACCAGCCGTCGTCCGTCGCGGAAGGGCTCTTCCTTGCGGATGGTGAATCCCAGCACCTGGGTGTAGAACTCGACCGAGGTGTCCAGGTCCACCGTCTCCAGCAGCAGATGGTGCAGGCGAATGGCGCTCATGGGTGATCCAGATCGGTGCTCAGCACGCCGTTGCGCGCCCAATTCTCTTTCGAGTACTCCTGAATGGCGATGTGCAGTGCCTCCGGGTTGGCCCCGACGTGCTCGACCATCGCATCGGTGATCGCCTTGGCCAGCGCGCGTTTCTGCTGCACGGTTCGGCCTTCCCAGAGGTGGACGGTCACAAATGGCATAGCTGTCTCCAATCGGCGGCGATGACGGTCATGGGGAAACGACGAGCAGCTCTGTGGTGTCGGTGACGTCGGAGAGGAGTTCGCAGCCGTCGGCGGTGATCGCCACCATGTCCTTGATCTGCATGCCGAACCCGTGGCCGGTGCGGTAGACCAGTGGCTCGATGCCGAACACCATGCCCTCCTCAAGCCTGGTGTCGTCGGTGTCGGACAGGTAGGGCGGCTCGTGCAGATCCGTGCCGATCCCGTGTCCGACGAACGAGATGGGCGGCAGCCCGAGTACGTCGAACTTGGCTCGGTAGGCGCGATACACGTCATGTGCGCGCACACCCGGCCGCAGCGAATCGATGACAATGCGCTTGCAGTCCGACAGATTGCGGTAGATGCGCGTGGCCTCGGCCGATGGTGTCCCGACCACCCCGGTGCGGCATACGCCGGCCTGATAGCCGTCGATCACGGAGAAGATCTCGACCCGGCAGATGTCGCCGTCGGTCAGCACCCGTTCCGAGGGGCCGACGTTGGGCAGTTCGCTGCGTTCACCGGTGGCCACGATCATCAGCTTGAAGGCCTGAGCGCCCTGTTCGTACACGCTTCGGACCAGTGCCGCGGCGATATCCATTTCCGTGTCGCCCGCACGGACCGAACCCAGCGCCGTTCGGATCGCCTGATCCGAAATGCGTGACAACCGGCCGAGCAAGTCGAGTTCGTCTGAGTCCTTGATCCTCCGCGTGTCGCTCAGCAGCGAATCAGCGGCGACGAGCTTCACATGTGGTGCGGCGCAGAGTAACTCGTCGCGGTCGAGTGCGGGCAGGTAGCGAAGCTCGGTGCCGATCGTGGCGTTGTCGAGACCCAGAGCGCGGAGCGCCTCGGCGAGCGTGGCCATGGCGTTGCCGCCGAACTCCTTCCATACGTGCAGCTCGACGTCGGGGCGCAGGGCCCGCACGGTGGTTTCTTCCATGTCGACGCACACCAGGGCTTCGCGACCATCCGCGGTGATGATGTGCGCAGCGTGCCGCCAGCGCATCAGCGGCTGCGAGGGAATGACGAAACCCGCTGAATAGGCGATGTTTTCAGGGGAGAGGCAGACCAGGGCGTCGAGCCCCGCAGGACGTAAGAGAGCGCCGAGCTTATGCCCGAGTGAGGATCGCATGCATGGGCCCTCCTACTGGTATTACAACAGACATGTTGTGGCCCGTGGGAGGGCTTGTCAAGCCGAATCGGACAGCTTGAACTCCGCGACGAGCTTGCGGACGTGCGAGATGTGCTTCCGAACCGCGCGCCTGGCCGTGGCGGCGTCACCGTCGGCGATCGCGCGGGCGATCTCGTCGTGTTCGGCGACCGATTTCTCGAGTTGGCCCGGCCGCGAGAGGGTCATCCGCCGTGATTCGGTCAGCACATGATTGAGCTCGTCGAGTAGCTGGGGCAGCAGCGCCCCGCCGCCCGCGTTCGCGATCGCCATATGAAACGCGATGTCGAGATCCGCCAACTGCTCGAAGTCGAGGCGCTGACGTTGCGCGGCCTTGGCGAAGGCCTGGGCCGCGGATTGGACCCGCTTGATCGACGCGCTGGTGGCATTGGCCGCCGCCTCGTCAGCAGCGAGTTCGTCGAGTGCGCCGCGGACCCGCAACAACTCGATGAGTTCGTCGCGGTGCAGATGCACGTAGCGGGCGAACGGGCCGGCGTACGCATCGTTGGCCGATTCGCGCACGTAGGCGCCGCGTCCGTGCTCGATCCGGATGAGGCCGGTCGCCTCGATGCCCGCGAGCGCCGCGCGGACGCTGACCCGGCTCACCCCGAAGGTGTCGCACAACACCCGCTCCGAGGGCAGCATCGAGCCGGGCGGATACTTGCCGCTCTCGATCGCGGTGAGGAGCTGGGTGCGCACATGTGACGTGGGGGAGATGCGCTTAAGGCTGGTGAAGTCGGGCGATATCGCGGCTTCCCTCTTCGGCATGATCGCTCCTCCGGCTACTCGCACCAGGCCGTCGCGCACTGGTATGACAAGTATGTCACCCAGCGGTAGACGACCCTTGTCGCCTCGGCTAGGTTAACCACCACGACTGTAAAGATGTCCTACCAGTATGGAGGGCTGACATGCCCCTGGCCGGCGCACCGCGCTTCATCAGTGCAGAGGAATGCCAGAAGGTCCTGACTCCGCAGGACGTCACGGCCGAGATCAAACGGGTGCTGGAGTGGGATGCCGCAGGAACGATTCAATGGCCCGTTCCGCGAAGCCTCAACATCGCTCCGGACAAGTGGGGTAACGACTACCACATGAAAGCGGCGGTGCTGGAGGAGATTCCGGTCGCAGGGCTGCGGTTGGTGTCACACCCGCCCGACGAGTCGTCGCCGCAGTGCACCCGGCTGATCCTGCTGATCGATCCGGCGACGACTCTGCCGATCGCGCTGGTCGACGAGTCCTGGAACTACGCGCAACGCACGGTGGCCTCGATCGTCGTCGGCGTGGAGGCGGTCGCGGTGCCGGATGCGCGGACGCTGGCGATCATCGGGGCCGGGCGCATGGCGCGCGCGTGTGTGGACTACTACCTCAGCGCCTTTGCGCTCGACGAGATCCGCATCTCGTCGAGAACCCCGACGCGCCGTGATGCGCTGGTCGCCGAGGTGTCCGCGTGCTATCCGGACATCTCGGTGACGGGGTACGACAGCGCCGAGGACGCCGTTCGCGGCGCTCAACTCGTGCTCACCGCCACCGCCGCCGAGCACGCCGTCATCGCCGACGACTGGATCGCGCCCGGTGCCACCGTCGCGTGTGTCGGAACCGCCGAGCCCGGGCCCGAGTTCGCGAAGAACGCCGACCTGTTTCTCGTCGACAGCCGGGAGCAGTTGCGTAAGGAACTCATTGCGTATTTCGGCGAGGATGCGCCCGACTGGGTCACGGCGTCGGTCGGCGAGGTCGTCAGCGGCGTGCATCCCGGCCGGACCGATCCGGCCCAGCGGGCGCTGATCGTCACGGAGGGCATGGCCAGTCAGGACATCGCGCTGGCCTACCTCGCGAGTCAGCGCGTCGATCAGCCCTGACGCGCGGTCCCCCCTCCCGCGAGCGCGCGTGTCTGCACACGACGCGTCGCTGTCTCGCAGCATTTTGCGCACGCTCGCCGGGGCTGCGATCAAACGAGACGCCTCAATGAGGTGGATCACCCTCGAAATGTGCGAGCAATCAACCCGTTAAGGGTGTGTCCGCCGCGCTCGAGAGCCCGCGACGAGCGTGCGCAAAATATCGAAATTCCGCGGCGTGTCGGCTACAGACACGCACGCTCGCGGCAGAAGGGTCAGCGCCCGGCGATGCCGTCGGCCAGCAGCGCGCGGGCCTCGGCGCGACCGTCGAGCGCGCGGGTGCGCCGCTCGGTGATCTGCCAGCGCCCGTCGACGCGGCGCAGCCGAAAATGGTTGGCCCCGATGCGCGACACCGAAATGCCCTCGGAGTGCCGGGTCACCAGGATCGACTCGCACACCGCGACCGCGTCGTCGCCGTCGACGGTCACGACCGCGGGCCCGAGAAAGTGGCAGCATCCGCGGGTGATCAACCCCTGATGGGCGTCCGAGCGGACCATCGCGGCCACGTCGGCGCGGCTGCCCATGTGCCAGCCCTCGACGTCGTACACCCCGTCGACGGCCCACAGCGAAGCGACCGCATCGGCCTCGCCCGCATCGACCAGCGGACCGTACGAGGCGATCAACTTCTCGATCGCGCGCTCGTCCTCGATGCGCTGTAGTCGCCGCTCCAGCTCCGCCAGGTCCGTCATCGAGTCCCCTTCTCGCCCAACAGGTTCTGCATGAACTTGTGCGTGCCCAGCACGACCTTGGCCCGGTCCGGGTCGTTGCGCCGGGCCACGTCGGCGGCGTTGCCGCCCGCGACGAACACCGGTCCGTGCGCCAGCTGCTCCAGTCCCTCGCGCGCGACGTCGGCGGGCTGGGCGACGCGCAGGCCCGGCACGTCGAAGTTCAGCCCGACCCGCTCCATCGCCGGGGTGCGCGTGACGCCCAGCACGAGCTCGAGCACGTGCACGTCGAAGTCGCGCAGCTCCAGCCACAGGCTCTCGGCGAAGATCCGTCCGAACGCCTTCACCCCGCCGTAGACGCTGTGCCGCACCGACCCGAGATAGCCGGCCATCGACCCGACCATCAGGATCCCGCCGCGCCGCCGCTCGCGCATCGGCCTGCCGTAGTGCTGCACCAGCGCCAGCAGCGTCGTGATGTTCAGGTCGACGACCCGGCCGAACGCCTCCAGCGGCCCGTCGAGGAACTCCTCGCTGCAGGTGTTGGCGCCGGCGTTGTAGATCAGCAGCCCCACCTCGAGGTCGGCGGTCAGCTCGGTCACCCGCGACACCGCGTCGGCGGACGTCAGGTCGACCGCCAGCGTGCGGACCTCGACACCGAGCCCGCGGCACGCATCGGCGGTCTGCCTAAGCGGTCCGGGCCGGCGGGCCAGCAGGACCAGGTTGACTCCGGCGTCGGCGAGCAGTCGGGCGAATTCGGCGCCGACACCCTCCGAGCCGCCGGCGATCACCGCCCAGGGCCCGTAGTGGGAGAGGTTCACCGCACCATTCTCGGCGACGGCCTCAGCCAACGGTTTTCAGGTAGGCCCGGGCCGCCAGCCGGCGCCGCGGCACAACCGTGATGGTGCCGTTAGCGATTCCGTCGCCGTGTCGCGGGGGAGCAGCACGCCGCTGACCCTACGATCGCCCGGTGGCCGATCGCTATGGCGCCGACGTGCTGGCGCGCAACCCGCACCGCAAGCCCCGTTCCACCGAGGTGCCGATCGAACTCGGCATGGTCGTCGAGGACGCGCAGAGCGGCTACGTCGGCGCGGTGGTCCGCGTCGAGTACGGCCGGATGGAACTCGAGGACCGGCACGGTCGGCGCAAACCCTTTCCGGTCGGTCCCGGTTATCTGATCGACGGCAAGCCGGTGATCCTCACCGCGCCGAAGACGCCGAAGAAGGCGGCCAAACCGGCCCGCACCGCGTCGGGTTCGGTCGCGGTGGCGGGGGCGCGGGCGAAGGTCGCCAAGGCCAGCCGCATCTACGTCGAGGGCCGCCACGACGCCGAACTCGTCGAGCAGGTGTGGGGCGACGACCTGCGCATCGAGGGCGTCGTCGTCGAGTACCTGGGCGGCATCGACGATCTCAGCGCCATCGTCGCCGACTTCCGGCCCGGCCCGGGCCGGCGGCTCGGCGTGCTCGTCGACCATCTGGTCGACGGCAGCAAGGAGGCCCGCATCGCCGACGCGGTCCGCCGCGGGCCGGGCGGCGAGCACACGCTGGTCGTCGGGCACCCGTTCGTTGACATCTGGCAGGCGGTCAAACCGGACCGCCTCGGGCTGGACCGCTGGCCGCAGATCCCCCGGGGCACCGACTGGAAGAAGGGCGTCTGCGCCGCGCTGGGGTGGCCCGCGGCCGGGCAGGCCGACATCGCGCGGGCCTGGCAGCGCATCCGCGGCCGGGTGCGCGACTGGACCGACCTCGAACCGGCGCTGATCGGACGGGTCGAGGAACTGATCGACTTCGTCACCGCGCCCGCCGATGGGTGACGGCCCCGCGTGGTAAGCAGAACACGTGTCCGACGGTCTGTTCGACGTCCCCGGTGAGGACAGCGCACCGACGGCGATCGGCCCCGTCGGGGCGTCCACGCCGTTGGCGGTGCGCATGCGCCCGGCCTCCCTCGATGAGGTCGTCGGCCAGGACCACCTGCTGGCGCCCGGCTCGCCGCTGCGGCGGCTCGCCGAGGGGTCCGGTGCCGCGTCGGTCATCCTCTACGGGCCGCCGGGCACCGGCAAGACGACGCTGGCGTCGCTGATCTCGCAGGCCACCGGCCGCCGCTTCGAGGCGCTGTCCGCGCTGTCGGCCGGGGTCAAGGAGGTGCGCGCGGTCATCGACGTGGCTCGCCGCGCCGCCGCGCACGGCGAGCAGACCGTGCTGTTCATCGACGAGGTGCACCGGTTCTCCAAGACCCAGCAGGATGCGCTGCTGTCGGCCGTGGAGAACCGGGTGGTGCTGCTGGTCGCCGCGACGACGGAGAACCCGTCGTTCTCGGTCGTCGCGCCGCTGTTGTCCCGGTCGCTGATCCTGCAACTGCAACCGCTGACCGCCGACGCCATCCGCACGGTCGTGCGCCGCGCCATCGACGACCCGCGCGGGCTCGGCGGCAAGGTCAAGGCCGACGACGAGGCCGTCGACCTGCTCGTGCAGTTGGCCGCGGGCGACGCCCGGCGGGCGCTGACCGCGCTGGAGGTGGCCGCCGAGGCCACCGCGCACGTCACCGTCGAGACCATCGAGCAGTCGCTGGACAAGGCCGCGGTGCGCTACGACCGCGACGGCGACCAGCACTACGACGTGATCAGCGCGTTCATCAAATCGGTGCGCGGCTCCGATGTGGACGCGGCGCTGCACTACCTGGCGCGAATGCTGGTGGCGGGGGAGGACCCGCGGTTCATCGCGCGCCGGCTGATGATCCTGGCCAGCGAGGACATCGGCATGGCCGACCCGACGGCGCTGCCGACCGCGGTCGCCGCCGCGCAGACCGTGCAGCTGATCGGCATGCCCGAGGCGCAGCTCACGCTCGCGCACGCGACCGTGCACCTGGCGACGGCGCCCAAGTCGAACGCGGTGACGACGGCGCTGGGTGCGGCGATGGCCGACATCCGCGCGGGCAAGGCCGGGCTGGTACCGCCGCACCTGCGTGACGGCCACTACTCCGGGGCCGAGAAACTGGGCAACGCGGTCGGCTACAAGTACAGCCACGACGACCCGGACGGCGTTGTGGCCCAACAGTATCCACCCGACGAGCTGGTGGGCGTCGACTACTACCAGCCCACCACGCACGGCGCCGAACGCGAGATCGCCACCCGGTTGGAGAAGCTGCGCGCGATCATCCGCCGCAAGCGTTAAGGGCCGAACGGACCGAACCTGCGGCACCCCTCTTGACACTCGCCGACCCGGCGCCTAGCGTGGTAGTCAACTAATTGGTTTATCAAACTAGAGGTTGATAATGGCGGACGACGAGGACCAGCTCGACCGGGCCTTCCTCGCGCTGGCCGACCCGGTCCGGCGCGCCCTGGTCGCCCGGCTGTCGCGGGGACCGGCGACGGTCAACGAGCTCGCCGAGCCGTTCGCCATCACCAAACAGGCGGTGTCCAAACACATCCAGGTGCTGGAGCGGGCCGGGCTGGTCCGCCGCAGCCGCGACGCGCAGCGGCGCCCGGTGCACCTGGACGCGGCGGCGCTGGAGCGGCTGACGGCCTGGATCGACCGCTACCGGCTGGACGCCGAACGCAGCTACCGCCGGCTGGACGCCCTGTTGGCACAGATGTCGGAAACACAGCAGAAGGGAACCGAGAAATGACGAACGCACTCGACCTGCGGGCCCCGGTGGACACGCTGGCCATGGAGTTCACCCGGGAGTTCGACGCCCCGGTGGCGGCGGTGTTCCGCGCACACGCCGAACCCGGGCTGGTCAAGCAGTGGCTGGGCCCGCACGGGTTGGAGATGGAGATCTCCGAGTGGGACTTCCGCAGCCACGGCGGCTACCGGTACGTGCACCGCAACGCCGACGGCGAGTTCGTTATCAACGGCGTTTTCCACACCGTGCGCGCCGACGAGTTCATCCTGCAGACCTTCGAGTTCGAGGGCGCGCCCGACATGGTCAACATCGAGTACCTGTGGTTCGAAGACCTCGGCGACGGCCGCACCCGGCTGCGCGGGCGCTCGATCTGCCCCACCGTCGAGGCCCGCGAGGCGCTGATGTCGTCGGGCATGGAGGGCGGCATGGTCGAGGGCTACGAGCGCCTCGACGCGCTGCTGACGTCCCTGTGAGAGGGCGATCCCGACCGGCGGGGGGACCGGCCGGGATCGCGGTATCTGTCATCGGCTCGCGCAGGTGGTGTTCTCGAGATACCCGGGGACGCAGTTGATAAACGTGAGCGTCAATTCACGGATCAGACCATCTCGGGCACCCGCAGGTGCGCGATCACCAGGTCGAACTCGCCGACATCGACGATGTCGGCGCCCAGCTCGCGGGTGCGGGCGTTGCGCAGCTCGCGAGCCTGATCGGCGTTGCGCTCCATCGCCGCGCGGCCCTCGAAGCTTGCCGAGGAGACCGCGCGCCCGGTATCGCGGTTGATCATGAAGCTCGCGCTGCAGAACCCGTCGAGCTCCTCCAGCGCCGGCACCACGTCGGTCTTGTAGAAGTCGATCGACCGGTCGATGTGGGCGCGCGGCACCCGGAGCCAGGTCGCCCGCACGCAGGCGCCGTCGGCCGCGGGGTGATCGCGGTGCATCACGCCGACCTCCCACTCGTCGACGTCCGCCGGACCGCGCCAGAGTTCGGCCGCCCTGCTGCGCAGCGCCGTGGCGCGGGCGGCGCTGGCCCGCATCGCCTCCCCGGACGCCCACGAGCTGGTGGCGATGCAGGTGCCCGAATCGCGGTCCACCAGCAGCGACAGCCCGATGAAGCCGGTCATCTCCTGCAGGGTGGGCATCGCCTCGTCGCGGATGAAGGCCACGCCGTCATCGATCGACGAGGGGTGCGCATGAACCGTGCTTGATCGTGCGTACATGACCCAACCACCTTTGTTCGGGGCAGCGCCCCGGCGGCGCTGCCGGTCTGAAGTCCAGCTTCCTCCCGGCCCACCGGTGAGTCAGCGGATTCACCGAACCGGCTGACTAGGCTCGAAAACGTGCACACCGATGTCATCGACGTAGACACGTCCCGCCGCCGCATCGTCGACCTCACCGACGACGTGCGGGCGTTCTGCCGGGACCGCGCCGACGGCCTCTGCAACGTGTTCGTGCCGCATGCCACCGCGGGCGTCGCGATCATCGAGACCGGGGCGGGCTCGGACGAGGACCTGGTGGACACCCTGGAGCGGCTACTGCCGCGCGATGACCGCTACCGGCACGCGCACGGCTCGCCGGGCCACGGCGCCGACCATGTGCTGCCCGGACTGGTGGCGCCGTCGATCACCCTGCCGGTGCAGGGCGGTCGGCCGCTGCTGGGTACCTGGCAGAGTGTGGTGCTGGTCGACTTGAACAGGGACAATCCCCAGCGAAAGGTTCGCTTCAGCTTCCTGAGCGGATAGCGCGGCACGATCCGCAACGCCGGTTCGTTGCCTGTTATGTGCAGCTACCGCGACCGGTACTGTAGGGCGGTCGAATAATCGCAGGTAACGCAGAAAAGGGACGACAGCAACGTGCAGACACACGAGATCAGGAAGCGCTTCCTCGATCACTTCGTGAAGGCGGGTCACACCGAGGTGCCCAGCGCCTCGGTGATCCTCGACGACCCCAACCTGCTGTTCGTCAACGCGGGCATGGTGCAGTTCGTGCCCTACTTTCTCGGCCAGCGCACCCCGCCGTACACCCGGGCCGTCAGCGTGCAGAAGTGCATCCGCACCCCGGACATCGACGAGGTGGGTGTCACCACCCGGCACAACACCTTCTTCCAGATGGCCGGCAACTTCAGCTTCGGCGACTACTTCAAGGAAGGCGCCATCGAGCTGGCATGGTCGCTGCTGACCAAGTCCGTCGACGACGGCGGCTACGGCTTCGACCCGGAACGGCTCTGGGCCACCGTCTATCTCGACGATGACGAGGCCGTCGAGCTGTGGCAGCAGGTCGCCGGGCTGCCGCTCGACCGCATCCAGCGCCGCGGCATGGCCGACAACTACTGGTCGATGGGGATCCCCGGCCCGTGCGGGCCGTGCTCGGAGATCTACTACGACCGCGGCCCCGACTACGGCGTCGACGGCGGGCCGGAGGCCAACGAGGACCGCTACATCGAGATCTGGAACCTCGTGTTCATGCAGAATGAGCGCGGCGAGGGCACCAGCAAAACCGACTTCGAGATCCTCGGGCCGCTGCCGCGCAAGAACATCGACACCGGCATGGGCGTCGAGCGCATCGCCTGCCTGCTGCAGGGCGTCGACAACGTCTACGAGACCGACCTGGTGCGCCCCGTGATCGATCTGGTCGCCGACATCGCGCCGCGCGGCTACGCGCAGGGCAACCACGACGACGACGTGCGCTACCGGATCATCGCCGACCACAGCCGCACCGCGGCGATCATCATCGGCGACGGCGTGACCCCCGGCAACGAGGGTCGCGGCTACGTGCTGCGCCGGCTACTGCGCCGAATCATCCGGTCGGCCAAGCTGCTCGGCGTCGAGCGGCCCATCATGGGCGACCTGATGGCGACGGTGCGCGACGAGATGGGGCCGTCCTACCCGGAACTGGTCACCGACTTCGACCGCATCCACCGCATCGCGGTGGCCGAGGAGACCGCGTTCAACCGCACGCTGACCGCGGGTTCGCGGCTGTTCGAGGATGCCGCCGCGGCCACCAAGAAGGCCGGTGCGACGGTGCTGTCCGGCCGCGACGCGTTCACGCTGCACGACACCTACGGCTTCCCGCTCGAGCTGACGTTGGAGATGGCGTCGGAGGCCGGGCTGTCGGTCGACGAGGAGGGCTTCCGCAGCCTGATGGCCGAACAGCGCCAGCGCGCCAAGGCCGACGCCGCCGCGCGCAAGCAGGCGCACTCGGACCTCTCGGCGTACCGCGAGCTGGTCGACGCCGGTCCGACCGAGTTCACCGGCTTCGACGAATTATCCTCGGAGGCAAGGATTCTCGGCATCTTCGTGGACGGCCGTCGTGTGCCGGTGGTAAGCCGTAACGGTGGTGAGCCGCCGGATCGCGTGGAACTGATCCTCGACCGCACCCCGTTCTACGCCGAGTCCGGCGGGCAGATCGCCGACGAGGGCGAGATCACCGGCGCGGGCGGGCAGGCCAAGGCCGCCGTCACCGACGTGCAGAAGATCGCCAAGACGCTGTGGTCGCACCGGGTGAACGTGGAGTCCGGCGAGTTCGTCGAGGGCGACACCGTCGTCGCGGCCGTCGACCCGCGCTGGCGGCGCGGCGCCACCCAGGGCCACTCGGGCACCCACATGGTGCACGCAGCACTGCGACAGGTGTTGGGCCCCAACGCTGTTCAGGCCGGCTCGCTGAACCGGCCGGGCTATCTGCGGTTCGACTTCAACTGGCAGGGTCCGCTCACCGAGGAGCAGCGCAGCCAGATCGAGGAGGTCACCAACGAGGCGGTCGAGGCCGACTACGAGGTGCACACCTTCACCACCGAACTGGAGCGGGCCAAGGCGATGGGCGCGATGGCCCTGTTCGGCGAGCAGTACCCCGACGAGGTCCGCGTGGTGGAGATCGGCGGGCCGTTCTCACTGGAGCTGTGCGGCGGTACGCACGTCGAACGCTCGGCACAGATCGGTCCGGTCACCATCCTCGGCGAGTCGTCGGTGGGCTCCGGGGTGCGCCGCGTCGAGGCCTACGTCGGGCTCGACTCGTTCCGCCACCTGGCCAAGGAACGCGCGCTGATGGCGGGCCTGGCCTCGATGCTCAAGGTGCCGTCGGAGGAGGTGCCCGCGCGGGTGGCCAACCTGGTCGAGAAGCTGCGGGCAGCCGAGAAGGAGCTCGAGAAGGTGCGGCTGGCCAATGCGCGCGCGGCCGCGGCCAACGCCGCCAACGCCGCCGAACAGATCGGCCGGGTCCGCGTCGTCGCGCAGCGGATGGCCGCCGGGATGACCGCCGCGGACCTGCGCACATTGGTCGGTGACGTCAAGGGCAAGCTGGGCAGCGATCCGGCCGTGATCGCGCTGATCGCCGAGGGCGACAACGGCACCGTGCCCTACGTGGTCGCGGTGAACCCGGCCGCCCAGGATCTCGGCTTGTCGGCGAACGACCTGGTCAAGCGGCTGGGCGCCGAGGTCGACGGCCGCGGCGGCGGCAAGGCGGACCTGGCGCAGGGCTCCGGTAGTAACGCGGCGGGCATCGACGCGGCACTGGCCGCCCTGCGAGCAGAGCTGAGCCGGAGCTGATCACGTGGCACCTGCCGACGACCGTCTTGCGGACCGGCCGGGCGCGGGCTTGGACCCCCCGGATCCGGGCCGGGGGCGTCGACTCGGCATCGACGTCGGCAGCGTGCGCATCGGGGTGGCCGTCAGCGACCCGGACGGCATTCTCGCCACCCCGGTCGAAACGGTGCGCCGCGAGCGCCGCAAGAACTCCGACAGCCACCTGCGCCGGCTCGCCGCGCTGGTCGAGGAGGTGTCCGCCGTCGAGGTGGTGGTCGGACTGCCGCGCACCCTGGCGGACCGCTCCGGAACGTCGGCCCGCGACGCGATCGAACTCGCCGATCAGTTGGCGCCGCGTATCGCGCCGGTGCCGGTACGGTTGGCCGACGAACGGTTGACCACCGTGATGGCTCAGCGCGCGCTGCGCGACGCCGGGGTGCGCGCCAAGGGGCAGCGTGCGGTGATCGACCAGGCTGCGGCGGTCGGGATTCTGCAGAACTGGTTGGACCAGCGGCGCGCCGCGGTGGCCGCGCATGGAGAGGTCGGGGATGACTGACGACTGGGGTCGGGAACGCGTCGATCCGGTGGCGGTCGGCCCGCCGCGGCGGCGGACGAACCGTGCGGCGCGCATCCGCGCCGAACGGGCCCGTCGCAGGCGCCGGGTGGCCGGGGCGCTGGCGCTGTCCATGCTGATCGTGGTGGTCGTGGGCGCGGTGTTCTTGGGCTCCAAGATGTGGCACAGCCTGTTCGGCACCGGCAACGACTACACCGGCGACGGTGTCAACGACGTGGTGATCCAGGTGCATGACGGCGACTCGACGACCGCGATCGGGCAGACGCTGCAGGAGCACAACGTGGTGGCGACGGTGGCCGCGTTCGTCAACGCGGCGCAGGGCAACGAGGCCATCTCGTCGATTCAGCCCGGGTTTTACAAACTGCGCACGGAGATTCCGGCGGCCGATGCCGTTGAGCGCCTTGCCGATCCGCAGAATCGGGTCGGCAAGCTGGTGATTCCGGAGGGCCGGCAACTCGACGATGTGCGCGACGTCAAGACCGACGCCGTCACCGCCGGCATCCTGCAGTTGATCTCCGACGCCACGTGCGTGAACCTCGACGGCGATCAGCGCTGCGTGTCGGCCGAGGACCTCAAGCGGGTGGCCGGCACGGCCGCGCCCGAGGCACTGTCGGTCCCGGGCTGGGCCATGGACGCGGTGCGGGCGATGGGCGCCGACCATCGGCGGCTGGAGGGTCTGATCGCGCCCGGCACCTGGAACATCGACCCGTCGGCCTCACCGCAGCAGATCCTGTCGACGTTGATCAGCGCCAGCGCCGCGCAGTACGCGCAGGGCGGGCTGCTCGACACCGCGCGGGCGATGAACATGCCGCCCTACGAGATCCTGGTGGTCGGTTCGCTGGTGCAGCGCGAGTCCACGCCCGAGGACTTCGCGAAGGTGGCGCGGGTCATCTACAACCGGTTGGCCGAGGATCGCACGCTGGAGTTCGACTCGACGGTGAACTATCCGCTGGACCGCATCGAGGTCGCCACGACCGACGCCGATCGGGGGCAGCTGACACCGTGGAATACCTATGTGCGACCGGGGCTTCCGGCCACCCCGATCTGCTCGCCCAGCCAGCCGGCGCTAGCGGCGGCGGAGCGGCCCGAACCCGGTGACTGGTTGTATTTCGTCACCATCGACATGCAGGGCACGACGCTGTTCACCCGCGACTACGAGCAGCACCTGGCCAACATCGAGGTGGCCAAGCACAACGGCATCCTCGACAGTGCCAGGTAGCGCGCGCAAGGCCGCGGTGCTCGGTTCGCCGATCGCGCACTCGCGCTCACCGCAACTGCACCTGGCCGCCTACCGCGCGCTCGGCCTGAACGACTGGACCTACGAGCGCATCGAGTGCACCGCCGAACAACTGCCCGCGCTGGTCGGCGGGTTCGGCCCGGAATGGGTCGGGGTGTCGGTGACGATGCCGGGCAAGTTCGCGGCGTTGCGGTTCGCCGATGAGCGCACGGCGCGCGCGGAGCTGGTCGGATCGGCCAACACGCTGGTGCGCTGTGCGGCGGGCTGGCGGGCGGACAACACCGACATCGACGGGGTCGTCGGCGCGCTCGGCCGGGCGGAAGGCCGGGCGGCGGTGCTCGGCTCCGGCGGCACCGCACCCGCCGCCGTCGTGGCGCTGGCCGAACTCGGGGTCGATGAGATCGCGATCGTCGCGCGCAATCGCGACAAGTCGGCACCGCTGGTCGCGCTGGCCGAGCGGGTCGGGGTGAGCGCGCGCTGGATCGAACTCGGCACCCCCGTCGGCGACGTCGACGTGCTGGTCAGCACCGTCCCCGCCGACGTAGCGGAACAGCACGCCCGGGCACTGGCGGGCGTGCCCGTGCTGTTGGACGCGATCTACGATCCGTGGCCGACCCCGCTCGCGTCGGCGGTGGCCGCCGCGGGTGGACGGGTGGTCGGCGGTCTGGAGATGCTGCTGAACCAGGCGTTCGCTCAGGTCGAGCAGTTCACCGGGATGCCCGCGCCGAAAGAGGCGATGCGGGCCGCGCTCAACGAGCCCTAGTCTCGATGTATGGGGGAGGTGCTCGCCGGGGCGGGCGTGTTGTCGTGGTTGGTTGCGTTAAGCGTCTTTGACATTCGTGACCGGCGGTTGCCGAACTGGCTGACGCTGCCCGGTGCGGTCGTCATCGTGGTCGCGGCGGTGTTCGCGGGTCGTGGACTGCCCGCGGTGGCCGGCGGCGCGGCGTTGTTCGCCGCATATCTGGTGGTGCACGTGCTTGCGCCGTCGGCACTGGGCGCCGGTGACGTGAAGTTGGCGATCGGGGTCGGCGCGTTGACCGGCGTGTTCGGGGTCGATGTCTGGGTGCTGGCCGCCTTCGCCGCGCCATTGCTTACCGCGGTGATCGCGCTGCTCGGCAACGCAAGATCGCCTGTCGCACACGGCCCTTCGATGTGTGCCGCGACGCTGGCCAGTGTGGGGCTGGTGGTGCTGTGAGGACACTCGAGCGACAGTTACATACCTATGGTACGTTAGTGCATACCCGAAGTATGTAAATTGCCGAACGGAGCCGTCGATGACCGACACCACCAGCGAAAAACTCGATCTGCGGGCGATCTCGCAGCGCTACTTTGCCGCCTGGGCCGCCCGGGACCCGCAGGCCATCGCGGCCATGCACACCCCGGACACCCAGTTCTGGCTGCACACCGGCGGCGGACCGGTCATCGGCCGGGCCGCCGCGCAGCAGGCATTCGCCGAGACGTTGCGCCAGTTCCCGGAATTCACCTTTCAGACGTACCGCGTGCTCTACGGCGCGGATCACTGGATCCTGGACTGGGCGCTGATCTCCGGGGACATCCGATTCGACTGTCTCGACCTCGTCACCGTCGCAGAAGACGGCCTCGTCGCGCGCAAGGACACCTTCGTCGACATGGCGCAGGCGCAGGCGGCGTTGGGGACGGGCGCATGACCGCGGCCGCACCCGTCGACCAACTGCCGCTGGTCTCGGTGCTGCCCGTCGAGCACCTCTTCGACATGAGCGTCAACCTCGAACCGGCCCAAGCGATCCCGACCGCGGTGGGCACCCGGATGACATTCATCGCCACCGGCGGCACCGCTGAGGGCCCGGCGTTGCGGGGCCGACTGCTACCCGGCGGCGGGGACTGGTTACTGGTCGGCGGCGACGGCATCGGCCGGGTGGACGTGCGCACCACCATCCGCACCGATGACGACGCGTTGATCCACTTCGAGGCGCGGGGCGTCATCAAGGTCCCCGCCGACGGACTCACTCGGTTGACCGCCGGAGAGGTGCTGCCGTTCGCCGACACCTACGTCCGGACCACGCCGATTTTCGAGACCACCGACGAGCGCTACGGGTGGCTGTCAGGGGTGGTGGCCGTCGGCTACAACATCCTGTCGCCCAACCACGTCGACTACCGGATCTACCGAGTGCTGTGAACACCAGTTCTGTTGCCCGGCGCTCGAATTGGGTGGTGCGCAAGTGGCCGCGCGCGCAACGGGCGATGGCGCGCCTGCACGCCCGGGCCTATCAGCGCAGCGGCGGACGCATCGGTGGCCACTGGTTCGACGGCGCGCCGGTGCTGGTGCTGCTGACGGTGGGGCGGCGCAGCGGCAAGCTCCGGCGTACCCCGGTGCTGTACCTGCGCGACGGTGACGCCCTGGTGGTGCTGGCCGCCAACGCCGGCAGCGACCGTACCCCCGCGTGGTGGCGGAACCTCGAGGCCGCGGGCGGTGGCGAGGTCATCGTCGGCGGCGACCGCCACGCCGTGCGTCCGCGGGAGCTGACCGGCGCCGAACGCGACCGACTGTGGCGCGCGTTCGTCGACATGTACCCGCAGGCCGAGTATTACGCCCGCTTCACCGACCGCCACCTGCCGCTGGTCACACTGGAGCCGGCCACCCGGTGAGCTTCGGTTATGGTCGGCCCGTGGCGACCAGGGCGGCCAGACGCACGCAAGCCGAGCGGACCGAGGCGACCACCTCGGCACTGCTGGACGCCGCCCGCGCGCTGTTCGCCACGGACGGCTACGAGCGGACCTCGATCGACGCGGTCGCCGCCCGCGCCAAGGTGACCAAGGGCGCGGTGTATCACCACTTCGAGGGCAAGCGGCAACTCTTCGAGGCGGTGTTCCGCCGGGAGGTGGACCGGCTGACCACCCCGCTGGGCGACGCGTACGCGCGCAAGAAGGATCCGTGGGACGGCTTCAAGGCGGCGGCGCGGGCGTTCCTCGACGAATGCCTCGACCCCGGCCTGCAGCGCATCGTGCTGCTGGACGCCTCCGCGGCGATCGGCTGGGAGCGCATCCGGCGGCTGGAGGCCCCGCTGCTGCAGATGATGGAGACCGGCATCGGCCGAGCCGCCGACGCCGGCCGGATCGCCCGCCGGCCACCCGCTCCGCTGGCCCACTTCCTGTTCGGCGCGCTGTGCGAACTGGCCATGATCGTCGCGCGGGCCGACGACCAGAAGGCCGCGCACCGCGAGGCCGCCGCCGAGATCGGCCGCGTGTTGGACGCCCTGGCCATCTGCTGATTCGGGGGTACGGGCCCCGACGTGCGAAAATGGGTCGCGTGTTGCGTTGGACTACTGCTGGTGAATCCCACGGCCGGGCATTGGTGGCGGTCGTGGAGGGCATGGTCGCCGGCGTCCACGTCACCTCCGACGACATCGCGGGCCAGCTGGCCCGCCGCCGTCTCGGCTACGGCCGCGGCGCCCGGATGAAGTTCGAACAAGACCAGGTCACCGTGCTGACCGGGGTCCGCCACGGCGTCACGCTCGGCGGTCCGATCGCCATCGAGATCGGCAACACCGAGTGGCCGAAGTGGGAGACCGTGATGGCCCCCGACCCGGTGGACCCGGCCGAGTTGGAGAACAGCGCCCGCAACGCCCCGCTCACCCGGCCGCGACCCGGCCATGCCGATTACGCGGGCATGCTCAAGTACGGCTTCGACGACGCGCGCCCGGTGCTCGAGCGCGCGAGCGCCCGCGAGACCGCGGCCCGGGTCGCCGCCGGCACCGTCGCCCGCGCCTTTTTGAAGGAGGCGCTCGGCGTCGAGGTGGTCTCGCACGTCATCTCGATCGGCGCCTCGACGCCCTACGACGGCCCGCCGCCGATGCCCGCGGACCTGGCCGCCATCGACGCCAGCCCGGTGCGCGCCTTCGACAAGGACGCCGAGGCGTCGATGATCGCCGAGATCGAGGCCGCCAAGAAGGACGGCGACACCCTCGGCGGCATCGTGGAGGTGGTCGCGCACGGGCTGCCGATCGGGCTGGGTTCGTTCACCAGCGGCGACAACCGCCTCGACAGCCAACTCGCGGGTGCGGTGATGGGCATCCAGGCGATCAAGGGGGTCGAGATCGGCGACGGATTCGAGACCGCCCGCCGCCGCGGCAGCGTCGCCCACGACGAGATGTACCCCGGCCCCGACGGCGTGATGCGCTCGACCAACCGGGCCGGCGGGCTCGAAGGCGGCATGACCAACGGGTTGCCGCTGCGGGTGCGCGCCGCGATGAAGCCCATCTCCACGGTGCCGCGCGCGTTGGCCACCGTCGACATGACCACCGGCGATGAGGCCGTCGCGATCCACCAGCGCTCCGATGTCTGCGCGGTGCCCGCCGCCGGCGTCGTCGTGGAGACCATGGTGGCGCTGGTGCTGGCGCGCGCCGCGCTGGAGAAGTTCGGCGGCGACTCGCTGACCGAGACGCGGGCCAACATCGACAACTATCTGCACGCGGTCGCGCAGCGGCAGCCGTCGGCGCGCCCGGCGCAGGCGTCGGGCTGATGGCGCCCAAAGCCGTCCTCGTCGGGCTGCCCGGGTCGGGCAAGTCGACGATCGGGCGCCGGTTGGCCAAGGCGCTGGACACCTCGCTGCTGGACACCGACGTCGCGATCGAGGAGACCACCGGCCGCACCATCGCCGAGATCTTCGCCACCGACGGCGAGCAGGAGTTCCGCCGCATCGAGGAAGAGGTCATCCGCAAGGCGCTGGCCGAACACGACGGGGTGCTGTCGCTGGGCGGTGGCGCGATCACCAGCCCCGGCGTGCGCGAGGCGCTGGCCGGCCACACCGTGGTGTACCTGGAGATCAGCGCCGCCGAAGGGGTGCGCCGCACCAGCGGGCCGACGGTGCGGCCGCTGCTCGAGGGCGGCGACCGCGCCGAGAAGTACAAGGCGCTGATGGCCGAGCGCGTCCCGTTGTACCGACGCGTCGCGACGCTGCGCATCAACACCAACCGGCGCAACCCGGGGGCGGTCGTGCGCCACATCGTCGAGCGACTCGAGAATCCCTCCGCCAGGCCGCCGAGGCGACGCCGCCGCCGCACGCCGTGGAACCGGACGCCGACTACCCTGAACCCGCCGCCCAGCGGGGAGGCCCCACCGTCACCCGCCACGCTGGCCGCCAAGAAAGCGAGCAACCATGAGTGACCCGGTGATCGTCGACGTCAACGTCGACCCGCCCTACCCGGTGATCATCGGCCGCGGTCTGCTCGGTGAGCTGGAACGTCTTCTCGTGGGCAGGCACAAGGTCGCGATCGTGCACCAGCCGACGCTGTCGATGACCGCCGAGGCGATCCGAAACGCGTTGTCGGACAAGGACATCGATGCGCATCGCATCGAGATACCCGATGCCGAGAAGGGCAAGGACCTGCCCGTCGTCGGATTCATCTGGGAGGTCCTCGGGCAAATCGGGGTGGGCCGCAAGGACGCTCTGGTCAGCATCGGCGGGGGAGCGGCCACCGACGTGGCCGGCTTCGCCGCCGCCACCTGGTTGCGCGGGGTCGACATCGTGCACGTGCCCACCACGCTGCTGGGCATGGTCGACGCCGCGGTCGGCGGTAAGACCGGCATCAACACCGACGCGGGCAAGAACCTCGTCGGCGCGTTCCACCAGCCCGCGGCGGTGCTCGTCGACCTGGCCACACTGGAGACGCTGCCGCCCAACGAACTCGTCGCCGGGATGGCCGAGATCGTGAAGGCGGGGTTCATCGCCGATCCGGTGATTCTCGACCTGATCGAGACCGATCCGCGGGCCGCGCTCGACCCGACCGGCACGGTGCTGCCCGAACTCATCCGCCGCGCGATCGCGGTGAAGGCCGAGGTGGTGGCCGCCGACGAGAAGGAATCGCAGCTGCGCGAGATTCTCAACTACGGCCATACCCTCGCGCACGCGATCGAGCGGCGCGAACGCTATCAGTGGCGGCACGGCGCGGCGGTGTCGGTGGGCCTGGTGTTCGCCGCCGAACTCGGCCGGCTGACCGGGCGGTTGGACGACGAAACCGCCGAGCGGCACCGCGCGATCCTCACCTCGCTGGGGCTTCCGGTCAGCTACGACCCCGGCGCGCTGCCGGACCTGCTCGAATTCATGGCGGGCGACAAGAAGACCAGGGCGGGGGTGCTGCGGTTCGTCGTGCTCGACGGCCTGGCCAAGCCCGGACGCCTGGAAGGGCCGGATCCGTCGCTGCTGGCGGCGGCGTACTCGGAGGTGGCGGCATCATGACGACCGTGCTGGTGCTCAACGGACCCAATCTCGGCAGGCTGGGGCGGCGCGAACCCGAGGTGTACGGCAGCACCACACACGACGAACTCGTGGCGCTGATCGAATCCGAGGCGGCGGCACTGGGCCTCAATGCCGTTGTGCGCCAGAGCGACAGCGAGGCCGACCTGCTGCACTGGATCCACGCGGCCGCCGACGCGGGGGACCCGGTGATCCTCAACGCCGGGGCGCTGACCCACACCTCGATCGCGCTGCGGGACGCCTGCGCCGAACTGCGTGCGCCGTTGATCGAGGTGCACATCTCGAATGTGCACAAGCGCGAGGAGTTCCGGCACCACTCGTATATCAGCGGAGTGGCCACCGGGGTGATCATCGGGCTGGGCGTGCAGGGCTACCTGCTCGCGCTGCGCTATCTCGCCGGGCTGGCCGCGCCGCCGCCCGAACAACCCGAAATTGACGCTCCTGCGCCATGAGCAGGTAGTCCACTACGCACCTGAAAACCCGGCTTCGGTGACATAGTTATCCCGTCGGCCGTCGCCATCGCGTGCCGACCGGGTACGGGGGAGGTGGTGTGCGGACATGACGTCGATGGACAACGCGGCCCAACGGGCCGTTCCCAACCCGAGCGTGCCGTGGACGCCGCTGCCGCGCGCCGAGAACTTCGACGACGTGATGCGCAATCTCGACCAGGTCATCGACTGGGCGATCAAAGCCGACAGCACGATCGGCTACTTCGCGGTGCTGTACCGCCGGTCCACCCTCGCGTGCCGGGCCGCCATCCGGCGCGGCGAGTTCCACGACGCGGATCTGATGCACCGATTCGGTGCGGTGTTCGCCCAGCGCTACTTCGACGCGTTGAACGCCTACTTCCGTCCCGGCGAGGACGAGGGGCTCACGCTGCCGTGGGAGGTTGTGTTCTGCGGGCAGGAGCTCGGCCATTCGACGATGCTGCAGCACATGGTGGCGGGCCTGAACGCGCACATCCAGTTCGATCTGGGCGTGGTCACCGCTGAGATGGTGCCCACCGCGCTGCAGACGTTCGAAGAGGACTTCCTGCGCATCAACGACCTGGTGGCCAGCCAGGTCGGCGACATGCTGCGCGTGGTCGACGAGCTCTCGCCCACCGTCAGGCGGCTGCGGTGGGTCATGCCGCCGCGGCAGAAGCTGATCGCGCGGGTGCTGCGCAAGTTCCGCAGGAGCTGTTGGCTGTTCGCGATCTACCTGGCGCTCAACCCGCACAAGGCGCGCGAGCAGACGGTCAATCAGATGGCCTGGAGTTCGGCGCTGTGCGGCTGGTATCTGCATCCACCCGAGTACTGGCGGCTCACGCCGACCATCATCCGCGCCATCTCCAAGCGCGAATCCCGCGACACCGCGGCCAATCTCAAGGCTCTCAACGTCGTTCCCGACGAGCTTCTCAACCCTCCGACGTCATAGATTCCACTTCTCGGCGAGGCGGTCCGGAATCGCGAACGGCGGTCGGCTGCCGCGCTGCCAGAGCAGCATGCCCTTCAACATCTCCCGCGATGCGGGCCTGGCCAGCCGTGCCAACCGGTCCGGCCTGCCCAGCACCCGGGTGAGAAACCATTCGAGAATCCTGACGAGTCGGCCGACGTCGTCGACCAGACTCGACCGCGGCACCTCGAGCAGGTCGGCGATCCCGTCGGTGATGAAATGGCGGATCAACGCGGGGTAGATGCGGCGGTCGACGTGATCGCCCGGCGTTATCTCGTAGAGCAGTTCGAGCAGCGCCGCGGTCATCCGCTTTCCGGCATCCGACGCGCTGTAATGGCGCAGCCGGATGAGGTCGGCCAGCGCGATGGCGTCGTCGACGTCGGTCACCAGCAGCCTGTCGTCGACCCCGAGCAGATGCCCGATCACGTTCCACAGGTGCAGGTAGTCCTCGTAATCGCGGTCGTCGAGCCGTATCCCGATGCGGGGCAGCGAGTCGATCACGGCGCCCGCGAACACCAGGCGGGTGCCCACCAGGTCCTCCTGGTTGATGGGCTGGCCGAGCGTGGCGTAGTCCCACACCTCGGGCCGCTCGGCCGCGCGGCCGCGGATCAACTGGCGCACCGCGGCATGCATCAGGCGGACCTTCTGGATCGTCCGCAACCCCGGGCCGTTGACGTCCAGCCCGCCGACATAGCAGGCGTCGATCAGGAACAGTCCGGTCTCGGTGATACGACGCTTGCGATTGGTCGCCAGCTCCAGTTGGGCGGTGCGGTCGAGCACCTGTACGCCCTTGGCCGCGGCGTAGGACGCCGGCAGCGACGCGCAGAACAGACACAGACAGATCTGCGCGCCCCAGGTCTCGAAAACCTCCTGTCCGCGCCGAATTCGTTGTGGATCGGCCCAGCCGGGCAACTCGAGCGTGGTGTTGAGGTAGTGCTTGAGCTCCTCGGGCAGCTCATCGGGAATCGGCTGATCGACGCGGACGAGCGTGGCCATCAACGCGTTGACCTGCTCCACGCCGCCACTGTCGAGGACCGCCCGTACCGGTTGATCGGCGACGTCGTCGCCCACCAACCGCATGCTGTCAAGCAGCTCGTTGGTCCATCGGGATTTTCCCCACGCGCCCGTCATGGCGGATTCACCCCTGCCCGGACAGGATGTGTTCCGCCCTGGCATGTTCGGGCCACCCGGCGGTGTCGGGGAAGCGGCGCAGCGCATCCTGCAGTTCCGCGCGGTCCCCATCGCCGAGCAGCTCGAAGAAGTCCAGCAGACAACGCAATTCGAACAGCTGCGCACACTGCTTGCGGGCTGTCGTCAAAGCCGCGCCCAGCGCATCGCGCCGCGCCTCTTGCTCGGTGAAGGTGTGCGCGCGCACCCGCAGCAGTTCGGCGTCGTAGAAGCGCATCCCGGTGTGCTGCGCATGCTCCAGCGCCATGTCGATGCGGGCCCGCGCGTCGGCCGACCTGCCGGCCGCGATCAGCAGGCGGGCGATGACGGTGTCGTGGCACGTCAGATACAGGTTGAAGTGCATCTGCCGCGAGGCGTCCACCCGCAGCGCGATGTTCTCGGCGCTGGCCGCCAGCGTCTGCGGGTCAGCCCCGGAGCGCAGCGCCTTGTGTGCCTTGACCGTCGCGTACTGCGTCTTGCTGACGAACTGCCACATGTCGAGCCCGGCCTGCTCGCTGATCTTGCGCAGATCGGAGGCGTCGGCGGCGGCCCGGTCCAGGTCGCCGGTCTCCAGTCCTACCCAGATCCCCGCAAAGAATCCGTGTGCACGGCCGAAATCGCCCTTGGGATAACCCAGTTCGTCGCAGCGCCGGGAGGCGGCGGCCAGATGGAGATCGCTGCGGTCCACGGCTCCGCAGATCAGCTCCGTCAGCGCCAGGTGGATGTGGCTCGCCGCGATCGGGTCCGCGGCCACCCACCACGCATCGTCGAGTTCGCGGGGGTCGGCATCGGTGGCCGCGCCCAGCGCCTGCATCAGGTCCGTGCGTGCCGTCGGGAAGTCGCCCTCCAGGAACGCCGTGGTGCCCGTCGAACTCGCGATCGCCGGATAGCGCCACGGGCGGTCGGCGGTCACCCGGCCGGACAGCGATTCCAGCAGCTCGCGCAGCCTGCGCAGTTCGGCTCGCTGCATGTAGTAGCTGATCAACGCGGCCAAGGCGCTGAACAGTTCGTCCTCGTGCATGCCCGAGGTCGCCAGCTCCAGGGCGCGTTCGAAGTCCGCCGGACCCTCGCCGACGGTGCCGATCTGCGCGGCGTTCATCAACAGGCCGCGTTCGAGGCGGATGGCGATTTCGGTGCGGTCGCGCTCCGGTCCCGGCGCGCAGGAGGACAGCTGGTTCAGCGCGTTGCTCAGGTAGCCGCACGCCTCCATCGCGGCACCGCGGCGACGGGCGTCGACGGAGGCCTTGCGGTAGGCGTCCACCGCGTCGCCGAAGCGCTCCGCGAGTTCGAGATGCCGAGCCACCACCCGCCAGTCCGGCTCGCTGCCCGCGGATCCCTCCACCAGGGCGCGGGCCACCCGGGCATGCAGTTCGCGCTGCAGGCTCGGCGGTGCCAGTTCGACGGCCACCTCCCGTAGCAGCTCGTGGCGGAACTGCCAGCGGTCGTCGCGGGTTTCGAAGATCCGGGCCTTCACCAGTTCGGGTATCACCCGGTCGACTTCGGCTTGATCCTCGGTCACCGCACGCAGCAGTTCGACGTCGCCGCTGCGGCCGATCACCGCCGCCGCCTCCACGACCGGGACCACGTCTCGGCGGGCATGCAGGCGGGCCAGCAGCGGTTCGTACAGCGCCTCCGGAACCTGTTGTCCGGCACCGGATTCGTCCAGTCCCGCCACGACATGTTCGATGTAGAACGGAATTCCGTCGCACCGACGGCGCACCGCCGCGCGCTGTGCGTCGGTGACGGTCGGATTCAACGCGTCGATCAGCCGGTCGGACTCCTCGTCGGACAGCGGCGAAAGCTCGAAGGTCGTTATCGGCCAGTCGTTCTGCAGCCACGGGCCGTCCCGTCCGGTCAACACGACCAGAAAGTCGGCCCCCGGTGCGGTGAGGATCGCGTTGAGCAGTTCCGATGTGGACGGGTCGAACCAGTGCACGTCCTCGGCGACGATGAGACCCGGCCGGTCACCCATGCACGCCGCGATGTATCCGAACGCCGCGGTACCGATCAGTTGGTAGAGGGTGAGGCCTTCCACCGCAGCCGGTCGGTAGCCGTGTTCGGGGCCCACGCCCAGCACCGGGGCCAGCAGCGGCACCGTCGTGGCCGGATCGAGGGCACGCGCGGCCAACTCGGCCTCCAGGAGGCGCAGCCGTTCGGGGCCGTCGGTGAATCGCGTGATGCCGCAGCGCCGTTCGAGCAGGCGGCGCACCGGGTAGAGACCGGTGTCGGTATGCAACGGCGATCCGTTGAGAACGACGACGGCGCTTTCCGATCCCTCGGCGAGTTCGACGGCCGCGCGGGCCAACCGCGTCTTGCCGATGCCCGGTTCGCCGTGGAAGGCCACCCCGCGACACGTCGGGGTGCCCTCGGACGTCTGATGCCAGGCCCGTTCCAGAAACATCCGCTCGTGGTCGCGCCCGATCAGCGGCACCGCGCGCAGTGACGGTGCGTGGATTCGTTCGGCGAGCACCCGGTGATAGGAGACCGGCTCGTCGACGCCCTTCACCCGCGCCGGTGCACACGCCTCGAGTTCGAACGCGGTGTCCACCAGCGCCGCGGCGGCGTCCGACACCGCCACCGAACCGGGTTCGGCCAGCGACTGGACGCGCTGCACCAGATTGGCGGCGAAGCCGTAGACGTCGTCCTCGTCGCGGTCGAGGTACACCACGCCGCGGTGCACGCCGACCCGCACGCTCAACGGGGTGCCGAACCGGCGTTCGGCCCGCTCACTGAGCCGGGCCACCGCGCGGGTGATGTCCAGGCCGGCCATCACCGCGCGCCGCGCGTCGTCCTCGTGGGCCCTGGGATGGCCGAACATCACCAGCAGCCCGTCGCCCTTGGCCGAGCTGATGTGGCCCTCGTACTGGTTGACCAACCGCACGACTTCCTCGCGGTAGCGACCCACCAGCGTGTGGTAGGCCTCGGGCTCCAACCGGGTGGACAGCACGGTCGAGTCGACCAGGTCGACGAACATCAGTGTGAGTCGCCGGATCTCGCCGCGGGCCGCCGATGCGGCGAGCAGATCCTCGGCCTCTGGGTTGCCGTGGTCGACCGCCAGCACCTGACCGGCCAGCGCGGTCGCGGTCTCCCGGTCGCCGCGATTGATGGCGCGAACCGCCCGGTCCAGCAACTCGTCGATCGACAGACCGCCCCTGTCAGGGCCCACCTCCGCCTCCTGCCCCAGAACGGGTCAAGGGTATCGCGTCTTTGCTGCGGCCTCAGGGCAACGGACATCGGTGCGGACGGACCCGGCCGGCGCGATACTCGATCCGCGGCCAGTGCCCGCGCCACCCGTTCAGGTAGTCGCATCCCGTCGCATGCGGACGAAACCGCTGGTCTGGTCCCACTTTCCGAAGGGGTACGCGCACGCGCTGACGTAGTCCGCCGTGACGGGTGGGTAAAAACGAGTACGGCGATACTCGTTGCCTTGGCAACGAGTGCGTCGACGATCCTTCCAGCGGTTCACACGTTGGAGGGGGATCCCATGAGTACAGTCCACACCGCACTGCGCCCGTACATGACCAAGGGCATCGCGCTGGTGGGCGCGAGCGTCATCGCCGCCGCCCCGATCACGCTGCCGCCGCCGGAACTGCCCGCGGTCGACGCGCTGGCGGTGACACCGGTCAGGACGCTCGATGTCGAGCCGACCGCGTTCATCGACGCCCTGGTCGACGCGATCCCGGAGTCGATCCGACAGAGTTTCCAGTTCGTATTCGAAAGGCTTCCGGCGGAAGCGGTGTGGCTCATCGGGCAGGGTGATTTCGCGCAACTTGTGCCGCTGGCAGTGGCGGTCGCAACCAACTGGCCCTTCGTTCCGGCGCTGCCGTTCTTCGAGGCCATCGAGGCCGAACTGCCGCTTCCCTTCGGGACGTTCGACGGTGTCGTGCGGCAGAGCTGGTTTATGGCCAACGCACTGCCGTATCTGGTGTACGACCTGATCAACCAGGTCGCCCAGGTGATCGACGGAGACGATTCCCTGGCGACGCTTCCGCACGCTCTTATCACCTCGTTCACCCAGAGCGCGCAGAGCGCCTGGGGCAGCTTCGAGAAGATCGTCACGGCCTTCGGCCCGCCGCCACCCGCCCAGAACCTCGCTGCCGCCGCGGGTGTCGACCTGCAACCGCTCGCGGCCTTCGACCCCGCGGCGTTCGGGCAGGCCCTGCTCGCCGCGGCCGCAAAGGCGGTGA
>ENA-UOVV01000287-UOVV01000287.1-compost-metagenome-genome-assembly--contig:-NODE-287-length-68357-cov-23.800123_pt1 | contig 68357 bp, 37 predicted proteins | sample MGYA00238155_ERZ761577 | MGnify/ENA primary metagenome ERZ761577 (study PRJEB28898, sample SAMN06268775) | compost metagenome | isolation source: Emeryville, CA | place: USA:Emeryville, CA | collected... | reverse complement strand
CCGATGATGAGCTCGCGCTGGCCGCGGCCGATGGGGATCAGCGCGTCGATGGCCTTGATGCCGGTGGACATCGGCTCGTGCACCGACTTGCGCGGCAGGATGCCCGGCGCCTTCACGTCAACGCGGCGGCGCTCGGTGTACTCGATCGGACCCTTGCCGTCGATCGGGTTGCCCAGGGCGTCGACGACGCGGCCGAGCAGGCCCTTGCCGACCGGGGTGTCCACGATCGAGCCGGTACGCTTCACCGTGTCGCCTTCGCGGATCTCGCGGTCCGCGCCGAAGATCACGACGCCGACATTGTCGGTTTCGAGGTTGAGGGCCATGCCCTTGATGCCGCCCGGGAACTCGACGAGCTCACCGGCCTGCACGTTGTCGAGGCCATAGACGCGGGCGATACCGTCGCCAACCGACAGCACCTGGCCGACTTCGGAAACTTCGGCTTCCTGGCCGAAATTCTGAATCTGCTCCTTGAGGATCGCAGAGATTTCCGCGGCTTTGATGTCCATTATCCGACCTCTTTCATCGCGATCTTCATCGCCGTGAGCTTGGTTTTGAGCGAGCTGTCGATCATCTGGCTGCCGACCTTGACCACAAGGCCACCGATCAGGCTGGGATCGACATGCTGGTTGAGGGTGACCGACTTGCCGATCTTCGCCTTGAGCGTGTCGGCAAGGGTTGCGACCTGATCAGCCGTGAGCGGCGCGGCCGAGGTCACGTCGGCAGTGACTTCCCCGCGCGCCTCGGCGGCGCGTTCGCGGAAAGCCGAAATGATCGCCGGCAGGGCGAACAGGCGACCGTTGCGCGCCACGACGTTGACGAAGTTCGCCACCGTCTTGTCGACCTTGGCCTTCTCCAGAATCGTCTGGACCGCCACCGCCTTCTTGTCGGCGCTGATCACCGGCGAGCGCAGGAAACGAGAAAAGTCCTGGCTGTCTGAAGCGAGGGAGGCGATGGCGTTGAGGCCGGCCTCTACCTGGGGGATGGAATTGCTGGAATTCGCAATGTCGAAGAGCGCCGACGCGTAGGGCCGCGCGATCTGGGTTAGCACTGAGTCCTGCGCTGCCAAGTCCCCGTCACCTCGTCTGGCGCAACCTGTAACCCGGCCATTGGAGTGGTCGCCGGAGGCTGCTTAGCTTATGATTGTTCGCCGGGCAAAGCCGATGGCCCCCGGAATTCGCGGCCCCCTCTAACACGCGATTTTTGCCATCGCAAGGCGGGCAATCGGACTCTTTGGCACAGATTTGTCGCATGCGCCGCAGCGTTCGCCGCGACTAGAGAAAACTCTGCGGATCGATGTCGACCTGGACGCGCAGATTGCCGGTTGGTTTCGGCCCCTGCGCCAGCCAGAAGCGGACATAGCCCGAGAGGTCGAAATCCCTGCCCGACTGGGCGAGGAGGCGCACGCGGTGGCGCCCGCGGATCATCGAGATCGGCGCATCAGCCGGCCCGAAGAGCTTCAGCCCCTGGGCCATGGGCGCGGCCGACAGTAGGGCCCTAGCGAAGGCGAAGGCTGGATCGTGCTCGTTGGCCGAAATGATGAGGGCCGCGAGCCGGCCGAATGGCGGCAGCCCCCCAGCCTCGCGCGCCGCCAGTTCGTGGGCATAGAAGGCCTCGCGGTCGCCCTTGATCATTGCCTGCATCACGGCGTGGCCGGGATGATAGGTCTGGAGGTACGCTTTGCCGGCCTTGCCGGCCCTGCCGGCGCGGCCGGTGACCTGGGTGAGAATCTGAAACGTGCGCTCGGCGGCGCGTGGGTCGCCCTTGTCGAGGCCGAGATCGGCGTCGAGCACGCCCACCAGCGTCAGCTTCTCGAAATGGTGGCCCTTGGCGACGAGCTGGGTGCCGATGACAAGGTCGACCTCGCCGCGCTCGATGGCCTCGAACTTTTCCCTCAGCTGCAGGTTCGAGCCCATGTCGGAGGAGAGGATCACCGTGCGCGCATCGGGAAACCGTGCCGCCGCCTCCTCGGCCACTCGCTCGATGCCCGGACCGATGGGCACCAGCGAATCGTCCGTGCCGCAGGCGGTGCAGACCTTCGGCGTGCGCAGCTCGAAGCCGCAGTGATGGCACATGAGCACGCCGCGGAAGCGATGTTCGACCAGCCAGGCCGAGCAGTCCGGGCACTGATATTGGTGGCCACAGGACTTGCACAGCGTCAGCGGCGCATAGCCCCGGCGGTTGAGGAAAAGCAACGCCTGCTCGCCGCGCTCGAGGGTGCCAAAGATTTCGCGCGCCAGCCTCGGCGCGATCCACTGCCCCTTCTCGGGCGGTTCCTCGCGCATGTCGATGGGCGCGATATCGGGCAGCGCCGCCGCGGCGAAGCGCGAGGTGAGCAGAACATGCCTGTAGCGCCCGGTATTGGCGTTGTTGCGGCTTTCGACGCTGGGAGTGGCCGAGGAAAGGATGACCCGGGCTTCGGCGAATTTCGCCCGCACTACAGCCATGTCGCGGGCGTGGTAATTGACCCCGTCTGACTGTTTGAAGGCGCCGTCATGCTCCTCGTCGAGGACGATGAGGCCGAGCTCGCGGAAGGGCAGAAAGAGGGCCGAGCGGGCACCGAGCACGACGCGCACGTCGCCGTTGAGCACGGCGCGCCAGGTGCGGCTGCGCTGCGGCGGCGACATGTCCGAGTGCCACTCGCCCGGCTTGGTGCCGAAGCGCCGGGTGAAGCGGGCGACGAAACTGGAGGTGAGGGCGATTTCGGGGAGGAGGACAAGGGCCTGCCGGCCCGCACGAAGCGTATCGGCGACCGCCTCGAAGAAGACCTCGGTCTTGCCGGCACCGGTGACGCCATCGAGCAGCGCCACGCCGAATTTCTGCACGTCGAGGCCGCGAAGTTCTGCCAGTGCCCGCGCCTGCTCGGCCGAAAAGGTCGGCACCGCCGCTTCGGGGTCGGGTGGAAGCGCCACCGGGGGCGGGAGGGTCTCGACCCGGGCGATGGCCCCCGCCCTTTCGAGCCCCTCGACCACCGAGGTGGAAACGCCCGCCGCGGCGGCGAGCGCCGACTTGGCCCAAGCCTCGCCATCCATGAGCACGTCGAGCACCTTAGCGCGCGCCGGGGTGAGCTTGTCGGGTTCGATACCGGTGCCGCGGTAGGCAGTGATGGTGCGCTCGGGCTCAAGCGCCTCGGTCGAGCGCAGCACGGATCGGAGCACGAGACCGGGCGCGGCGAGCGTGTACCGGCTGACCCAGTCCACGGTGCGCAGCAGTTCCTCGGAGAGGGGCGGCGTGTCGTAAACCCGCGCAATGTCCTTGAGGCGGTTATGGGCGAAATTGTCCTTGGGCAACCCCCAGACGACGCCGAGCGTCAGCCGTCCGACAAGCGGCACGGCGACGATCGAGCCGCGCCTGACCGCCATGCCATGGGGTACCCGGTACGAGTACGGTCCCTCGACCGACACGCTCACCATGACCGCCACGACTCCGGTGAGGAGTTCGCCGGTCTGCTGTTCGGGATCATCCAGCATGAGTACCCGCTTTGTTCACGGGTCGGGTGGCGATTGCAAGGCGAATTTGCGCCGCTGGAACAGCGGACCGGCCGCCCGCTCCGGCAGAGAGGGCGTCCGTGAGCTCCGGCCTATGCCTGCCACACCACAATCGGGCTGCCCGAGGGGACGCGCTCGTAGAGGTCGATCACGTCGTGGTTGAGCAGCCGGACGCAGCCCGATGAAATCGCCTTGCCGATGGTGCGCTCATCGGTAGCGCCGTGGACGCGGTAGATGGTGTCGCGGCCATCCTTGAAGATATACAGCGCCCGGGCACCAAGCGGATTCTGCAGGCTCGGCTCCATGCCGTAGCGATAGGGCTCGAGTTCCGGCTGACGCGCGATCATCTCGGCGGGCGGCGTCCAGGTCGGCCATGCCTTCTTGTACTGGATGACGCCGCGGCCCGACCAGGTGAAGCCATCACGCCCGATGCCCACGCCATAGCGCATCGCCCTGCCGTTCTCCTGCACGAGGTAAAGGTAGCGGTTGGCCGTATCGACCACCAGCGTACCGGGGCGCTCGCCGGTGGGATCGTCCACCACCTGGCGCCAGAACTGCGGCTCGATGAGCTCCATGCGCGCGGCCGGCAGAGGGAAGCGCTCTTCGGGGCGCGGGCCATACATGGCGGCAACTTCGGGCGGCACGCGGATCGGTTCGTTGGCGGCGATTCGGGTCTGCCCGGAAGTGGCGCAGCCGGCGAGCGACAGCGCGGCGAGGCTGGCGGCGCCGCCGAGAAAGGCGCGGCGGCCGATGGTCAGGTCAGTCATTTGGAAAAACTCGTCTATGCGGCGCGAGCCGCGGGGAAACCGGAGAAGTGGAAGCGTCTGCTCGTATTCAGGCCGAGCGGGGCGGTTCCAGTTCCATCCACGGGCCCCGCCCTTCGCGTATCGGATCGCTGGCAAGGCCGCGTTGCCATTGCGCCTCGGTCGCCCGCGGCTCCTCGACGGGGGTGAACGCCTTCATTTCCGGCGTGGCCGGCATCATGCGCTTTCCGCACATCAGGTCTGTCGCCATGGTCGGCAGGTTCGTCGAATCCTGCTCCTGGGAGGACAGGTAGCTCCCGCAGCCGTCGGCGCCACTCTTGTAGCCGATCGCATAGCTCGAGCTCATCAGCATGAGCACGGCGGCCAGCGACAGCAATATGGCGCGAAGACGAAGCATGAGGCGCACCTAGGTCGCGATTGTGCCCAAATCCAGACTGCTCACGGGGCCGTGTGAGCGGCCGCCTGCGAGTGCGGCTAACCTGCAACACCCGTTGCGGCGTGAAGACGTTCCGAGATTGCTAACCATGTATCGGCAATGCTGCGGCCATGTCCTACGCCCATCTCACCAGCGCCGATTTGCAAGCGCATATCGCGAGCTGGCAGCGCGATCTCGGCGCCGTTCGCCGCCTCGCCCAGAGAACGCTGAGTGCCTACCTGAGCGATCTCGGGCAATTCCTGACCTTCCTCTCGGCCCATACCGGCGGCGAAGTGGGGATGGCGACGCTGCGCGGACTGCGCGCCGCCGATATCCGTGCCTTCCTCGCGGCGCGCCGCAACGACAATGTCGGCTCCCGCTCGCTGGCGCGGGAGCTGAGCGCCATCAAGAGCTTCTTCGGTTATCTCGAGCGCGAGGGGATTCTCTCCTCCGAAGCACTCGCCACCATCCGCACGCCTAAACAGCCGCGCTCACTGCCCAAGGCGCTGACGGTGATGGAAGCTCGGGCCACCATCGAGACGGTTGACGAACTCGAAGACACGCCGTGGATCGCGGCGCGCGACATGGCGGTGATCTCGCTGCTCTATGGTGCCGGCCTGCGTATCTCCGAAGCGCTGGCGATCAACCGCGAGGACCTCGATTCGGCCTCCCTGCGCGTTACCGGCAAGGGCGGCAAGACCCGGCTCGTGCCGCTGATCGCCCCGGTGCGCGCGGCCATCGACACCTATCTGAAGCTCTGCCCGTTCAAGCCCGGCCCCGCGGAGCCGCTGTTTCGCGGCGCCAAGGGCGGGGTGCTGTCGCCGCGCTTGATCCAGCTGCGGCTGGCGCAACTGCGCGGTGCCCTTGGCCTGCCGCCGACTGCAACGCCCCACGCCCTGCGCCATAGCTTCGCCACCCACCTGCTCGGCCGCGGCGGCGACCTGCGCGCCATCCAGGAATTGCTCGGCCACGCCTCGCTTTCCACCACTCAGGTCTATACGGCGGTCGATACGGAGCGCCTGCTCGACGCCTATCGCAGCGCCCATCCGCGGGCCTGAAGAGCAGGCCTTTACTTCGCCCGTGGCGGCGCGTACCAATCGCGCCATGTCTGTTTGCATCCTCATTATTGGCAAACTTGGCCTTCGGCCCTTTGGGGACCGGGACGCGACGGACATCTGACCCTTCGATGCTCACCGGACCCCGCCATCAGGCGCGGGAATTCATCCGGTGATCTGATGGCAGGGCCATGAACTGGACCCCGCCCATGTCGACCGCCACAGCTGCCCCCGTTACCCGCCGCTTCCAGAGCTTCGCCTGGGCGGGAGCTGCGCTTGCGCTGCTCGGCGCGGCTTTGTTCGCCACCAAGGGCATCATCATCAAGCTGGCGCTGGGCGAAGGCATCGACACGGTGACGACGCTCACCTGGCGGATGATCGTGGCAGTGCCGATCTTCCTGACGGTAGGGATCATCGGCTACCGGCGGACGCTGAAGGCGCTGACGGCCGGCACGCCCTCGCCGCTCACCCTGCCGGTTCTGCTGCAGACGCTGGGGGTGGGCGTGCTTGGCTACTACGTGGCGAGCCTGCTCGATTTCTCCGCGCTCGAATACATCTCGGCGCAGTTCGACCGGCTCATCCTTCTCACCTACCCGTTCTTCGTGGTGCTGTTCGGCGCGGTGTTCTTCAAGCGCCGGATCACCCCGGCCATGATCGGCGCGCTCGTCGTCTCCTATGTCGGCATCGCGATCATCTTCTGGCACGACCTGCGGATCGAGGGCGAGAACGTGGTGCTGGGGGCCGCCCTGGTCTTCGGCTCGGCCATCGCCTATGCAGGCTATCAGATCATGGCCAAGCCGCTGATCGACCGGCTGGGCTCGGGACTCTTCACCTCCATCGCCATGAGTGGTGCCGGGCCCTTCGTCATCGGCCATTTCCTCGCCACCCATCCGGTGGGCGACCTCGCCATCACCGGCAACGGCTTCCTGCTGATGCTGGCAATCGGCACGTTGGCGACGGTGCTGCCCGCCTACTGCATCTCGGGCGGCATCGCCCTGATCGGCCCCGAGCGCACGGCGATCATTGGCAACGTGTCGCCGGTGGTGACTGTAGCGCTCGCCATCGGCATCCTCGGCGAGGCCTTTACCATCTGGCACGCCATCGGCACGGCGCTGGTGCTGGGCGGCGTTTTCATCTTCACCCGCAAGGAAAAGCCCAGGGCGAAGGTGCTCGAGGAGCAGACGGCCTGAAGGAAAGGGCCGGCGGCGGGCCGGCCCCTTCGATCAGATGTGGATGGCGCCGTCGCCGCACATGAGGGCGGCTTCCTTGACCGCCTCGGAGAGCGTCGGGTGGGCGTGGGTGGTGCGGCCGAGGTCTTCGGCGGAGCCGGAGAACTCCATCAGCACGGCGATCTCGTGGATCATCTCGCCGGCATTCTTGGCGATGATCTGCGCGCCCAGCACCCGGTCGGTGGCGACGTCGGCGAGGATCTTCACGTAGCCCGACGTGGCGAGCATCGCCTTGGCGCGGCCATTGGCGGTGAAGGGGAACTTGCCCGCCTTGTACTCGACGCCGACGGCCTTGAGCTCGTCCTCGGACTTGCCGATCCAGGCGACTTCGGGGCTGGTGTACATGACCGAAGGGATGGTGCCGTAATTCACGTGCGGGTGCTGGCCGGCGATGATCTCGGCCACGGCGTGCCCCTCGTCCATCGCCTTGTGGGCGAGCATGGCGCCGGGGACGACGTCGCCGATGGCGTAGATGCCCGGCACGTTGGTCTTGAACTGGTGATCGATGCGCACGCGGCCGCGCTCATCGAGCGCCACACCGGCATTCTCAAGCCCGAGACCCTCGGTAAAGGGCTTGCGGCCCACCGCCACCAGCACGGCATCGGCCTCGACGAAGGTGGGCTCGCCGCCCTGAGCCGGCTCGAGCCGGACGTTGAGCGAACCATCGCCCTGCTTCTCGATGGCGGTGACCTTGGTGGCGAGCCTGAACTCCATGCCCTGCTTCTGCAGGTTGCGCTGGGTCTGCCGGCCGGCCTCGCTGTCGAGGCCGGGGAGGATGGCGGGGAGGAACTCGACCACCGTGACCTTGGAGCCGAGGCGCCCCCACACCGAGCCGAGCTCGAGCCCGATGATGCCGCCGCCGATGACGAGCAGGCGCCGCGGCACTTCCTTGAACTTCAGCGCGCCGGTGGAGGTGACGACCTTCTCCTCGTCAACCTCGATGCCCGGCAGACTCGCCGGCACCGAGCCGGTAGCAATAATGATGTTCTTGGTCTCGATGGTGGTGCCCGGGCCGCTCTCGGGCGTCACCAGCACGCGGCCGGCATTCACGATGGAGCCGGTGCCGCGGAAGGTGGTGATCTTGTTCTTCTTGAACAGGAATTCGATGCCGCCGACATTGGCGGTGACGGTGTCGTCCTTGTGCTGCAGCATCTGCGGCAGGTTTAGCTGCGGCTGGACCTCGATGCCGAACTGGCGGAACTGGTGCCCGGCTTCCTCGTAGAGCTCGGAGGCATGGAGCAGCGCCTTGCTGGGGATGCAGCCGATATTGAGGCAGGTGCCGCCGAAGGTGGGCCACTTCTCGACCACTGCCACCTTCATGCCGAGCTGGGCGGCGCGGATTGCCGCCACATAGCCGCCGGGGCCACTGCCGATTACGGTGAGGTCGAAATTGTCCGCCATGATTGCTCCGAGACGAAGTGTCAGCGGGCGGTGAACAGGTTGCCCGCGCTGCCGATATAGGACCCGTTAACGGGTTAAACCAGCATGCACGCGGAGGAAACCCCTCCCCTCGGCGCAGCCATGCAATATGCGCAGATTAGTCATCATCGATACAGCGTGCGAAGGTGAAGACATCGCCCAGCGGATCATCTGACCAGGCGGTCTGGCGCAGCATCGAATACCAGACATTCGATGCGAAACCGGGCAACAGGACTTGCGCCGGGACGGCCTGGCGGTCCTGCGGCAGGTCGGCATCCCACGGGAAGACGTCGATGCCCTCGCCGACCAGCGCGTAGACCGGCCCCTCCCAGAAGGGCTCGCACCAGTTGGCCTCTTCCGCCTGGTCGTCCCGTTCTTCCCCACAGGGCAGAGTGAGGACGCCAAGCGGCCGGCCGAACCCGTTGGGCGTGTAGATGGCACCCGCCATAACCAGTTGCGGATCACCGGGCGACCAGACCTCGAAGGCAGAGATCTGGTTGGCCGCCGCACCGTGCGGCACCGGCACGAACTTCAACACCCAGTCATTGCCCGGCTGGCGGTAGATCGTCTCGTGGCGCGGACACTCCGCCGCCTCCGCCCCCGTGGCAAGCGCCACCACCAACGCCGTGACCAGTTTCATGGCATTCCCCCCTGTTCTTTTGAGACGCTGCCAGCTGGTGACGCCTTGGGTCAGGGCACGATGCCGCGACCGCCGGTGACATCGATGGTGGTGCCGGTGACGTAGCTGGCTTCGTCGGACATGAGCCAAACGATGGCGTGTGCCACCTCTTCGGCGCTGCCGGCACGGCGCATGGGCAGGTCGGCCGCCATCTTCGCCGCCCGGTCCGGCTCGCCGCCCGCGGCGTGGATCTCGGTTTCGATGATGCCGGGCCGCACCGCGTTGACGCGGATGCCCTCGCCCGCCAGCTCGAGTGCAAGGCCGACCGTCAGCGTGTCGATGGCGCCCTTGGAGGCGGCATAGTCGACATAATAGGCCGGCGCTCCGAGCTTGGAGGCGGCGGACGTGAGGTTGACTATGGACCCGCCCTTGCCGCCATGGCGCGTCGACAAGCGGCGGATGGCCTGCTGCGAGCAGAGGATCGTGCCGGTAATGTTTACGGCGAACATGCGGTTGAGCCGCTCGGGGCTCATGTCCTCGACGCGCGCCTTGCGGTCGACGATGCCGGCATTGTTGACGAGCGCGCAGAGCGGTCCGAGCCGGTCGGCGGCGCGAAAGATGTGCTCGACATCGTCGGGATTGCTGACATCGCCGCGCACCGCCACGGCCTCGCCGCCGCCAGCGTGGATGTCGTGGCACACCGCCTCGGCCGCTTCGACATTGCCCGCATAGTTGACCACCACGCCGAAGCCGCGCGCCGCGCCGAGCCGGCATACCGCCGCCCCGATCCCCCGGCTGCCACCCGTCACCACCAGCACCTTGTCGGCCATTGTTCTTCTCCCATCTGCGGGAGTTTATGCCACGCCGCGGGAGGGTGAGGCCAGCGCTTGGCGCGCGCGTGAAACTGCCGGCCGGGCTTGAACCGGCGCTGAACGACCGGTTCGACCTCGCTTCAGGCGGCGACATCTACAAGCTGGCCATTCCGTTGCGACGGCAACGTCCCCAGCGCCCGGCCGCCCCGCCGGGCACCAATCCAGGAGAAGACCAATGACCAAGTTCCTCGCGACCCTGCTCGTCACCTCGTTCCTCGCCATCGCCGCGGCTCCCGCCATGGCCATGTCCATCGAGGAGAAGTGTGGCCCGAACGGCCCGGAAGTCTACAAGCGCGCCGGCGGCTTTTGCGAGCAGGTCAATGCCGGCTCGATCGGCAGCGAGTCGACCGACGAGCGCTATGAAGTGTTGGTGAAGGTCCTGGCCAAGTCCTGAGCCGGACGTTCGTAAGAACAGGCCCGCCGCGCGGCGGGCCTGTTGCTTTGCACCACACACAAGGGCCCGCCGGGGCCCGTCTTCGTCATCAGAGGTCGAGCACCAGGCGTTCCGGCGCCTCGAGGCTTTCCTTGACCCGCACCAGGAAGGTCACGGCTTCCTTGCCGTCGACGATGCGGTGGTCGTAGCTGAGCGCGAGGTACATCATCGGGCGGATGACGACCTGGCCCTCGACCACCACCGGACGCTCCTGGATCTTGTGCATGCCGAGAATGCCCGACTGCGGTGCGTTGAGGATCGGCGTCGACATCAGCGAACCGTAGACGCCGCCATTGGTGATGGTGAAGGTGCCGCCCTGCATGTCGGCCATGGCGAGGCCGCCATCGCGGGCGAGCTTGCCGAGGCGGCCGATCTCCTTCTCGATCTCGGCGATCGACCGGCTGTCGGCATCGCGCACCACCGGCACGACGAGGCCCTTGTCGGTGCCCACGGCGATGCCCATGTGGACATAGTTCTTGTAGACGATGTCGTCGCCATCGATCTCGGCGTTGATCGACGGGATTTCCTTGAGGGCGTGGGTGACGGCCTTGGTGAAGAAGCCCATGAAGCCCAGCTTCACGCCATGCTTCTTCTCGAAGACTTCCTTGTACTTGTTGCGAAGGTCCATCACCGGCTTCATGTCCACCTCGTTGAAGGTGGTGAGCATGGCGGCGGTGTTCTGTGCCTCCTTGAGCCGGCGCGCGATGGTCTGGCGCAGGCGAGTCATCTTCACGCGTTCTTCGCGCGCATCGTCCTCGGCGGCAACCGGTGCGCGCGGCGTGGCGGGAGCGGCCGGGGCTGGTGCCGGCTCTGCTGCCTTGGCGGGGGCGGGGGTCGGTGCTGGCGCAGGCTCGGCCACCGGAGCAGGATCCGGCGTGGGCTCAGCCTTGGGCTGCGGCACGGGCGCGGCGGCCGAGCCAGTCATGGCGCTCGGCATCTGCACCACGTTGGGCGCGGCCGCGGCAGCGGCGGCGGGCTTGGCCGCAGCGGCAAGCGCATCCTCCTTGAGGATCTGGCCGCGACGGCCCGAACCGCTGATTTCGGCTTCGTTGAGGCCGTTCTCGGCGATGACCTTCTGGGCCGAAGGCGCCGGCGGCACGGCGGCGCCGGCCTTCGGCGCAGGTTCGGCAGCGACGGCGGCCGGCTGCGGGATCGGCGCGGGCTTGGCCGGCGGAGCCGTAGGCGCGGCGGCGGCCGGAGCAGCAGCGGGCTGCGAACCGGCGGCGGCGATGGCGCCGATCAGCGCCCCGACATTGACGGTATCGCCCGGATTGGCTGCGATCGACTCGAGCACGCCGGCCGAAGGCGCCGGCACCTCGATGGTCACCTTGTCGGTCTCCAGCTCCACCACCGGCTCATCGGCGGCGACGGCATCGCCAACCTTCTTGAACCACTGGCCGATCGTCGCCTCGGTGACGCTCTCGCCCAGCGTGGGCACCCGGATTTCAGTCGCCATTTTGTCTTCTGGTCCTTTGCCGCTCGGAGCGAGGGCTTGCCCCCCGCGACCAATCTTCGTGTTCTATCTTACTTCGCGAATGCTTCGTCGAGGAAGGTCTGCAGTTCCTGCAGGTGCTTGCGCATGAGGCCGGTCGCCGTGGCCGCCGAGGCCGGACGGCCGACATAGCGCGGCCGCTCGCCGGCGCGTCCCATCTGGTCCAGCACCCAGTCGACATAGGGCTGGATGAAGGCCCAGGCTCCCATGTTCTTGGGCTCTTCCTGGCACCAGACGATCTCCGCATTGGGGAAGCGGTTGAGCTCGTCGAGCAGCGCCTTGGCCGGGAACGGGTAGAGCTGTTCGACGCGCAGCAGGTAGACATCGTTGATGCCGCGCTTCTCGCGATCCTCGAGCAGATCGTAATAGACCTTGCCGGTGCACAGCACGACGCGCCGGATCTCGGCGTCCGGAGCCAGACGGATGGTCGTCTTGGGCATGCCAGGCGCCTCGGCATCGTCCCACAGCAGGCGGTGGAAGGTCGAATCCGGGCCCAGTTCCATCAGCCCTGAAATCGCCTTCTTGTGGCGCAGCAGGCTCTTGGGCGTCATCAGGATCAGCGGCTTGCGGAAGTCTCGCTTCAGCTGCCGGCGCAGGATGTGGAAGTAGTTGGCCGGCGTCGTGCAGTTGGCGACCTGCATGTTGTCCTCGGCGCAAAGCTGCAGGTAGCGCTCGAGACGGGCCGATGAGTGTTCGGGGCCCTGCCCTTCATAGCCGTGCGGCAGCAGCATGACGAGGCCGCTCATGCGGAACCACTTGCGCTCGCCCGACGAGATGAACTGGTCGATCACCACCTGCGCGCCGTTGGCGAAATCGCCGAACTGCGCTTCCCACAGGGTGAGCGTATTTGGCTCGGCCAGCGAGTAGCCGTACTCGAAGCCGAGCACGGCCTCCTCCGAGAGCATCGAGTTGATGACCTCGTAGCGCGCCTGACGCTCGGAGATATTGTTGAGCGGCGTATAGGTTTCGCCGTCACGTTCCTGGTCGTTGAGCACCGAGTGGCGCTGGCTGAATGTGCCGCGTTCCACGTCCTGACCCGAGAGGCGCACCGGGTGGCCTTCGTCGAGCAGGGTGCCGAAGGCCAGCGCCTCGGCGGTGGCCCAGTCGATGCCCTCGCCCGATTCGATGGCCGCGAGGCGGTTGTCCATGAAGCGCTTGACGGTGCGGTGGACGTTGAAGCCCGGCGGCACGTAGGCGAGCTTCTGCCCGATGCGCACCAGATCCTCGATCGCCTTGCCGGTCTCGCCGCGGCGTGGACCTTCGGCGTCGGCGCGCTTCATGTCCTTCCACACGCCGTCGAGCCAGTCGGTCTTGTTGGGGCGGAAATCCTGCCCAGCCTCGAACTCCTTCTCGAGATGGGCGCGCCAGTCGGCCTTCATCTTGTCGATGTCGGCTTCCGACACCAAGCCTTCAGCGACGAGGCGCCGCGAGTAGATATCCAGCGTCGTCTCATGCGAGCGGATCTTGGAATACATGAGTGGCTGGGTGAAGCTCGGCTCGTCGCCTTCGTTGTGGCCGAAGCGGCGGTAGCAGAACATGTCGATGACCACCGGCTTGCCGAATCGCTGCCGGTACTCCACCGCCACCTTGGTGGCGTAGACCACGGCCTCGGGGTCGTCGCCGTTCACATGGAACACCGGCGCCTCGATCATCTTGGCGACGTCGGTGGGATAGGGCGACGAGCGCGAATACATCGGCGCCGTGGTGAAGCCGATCTGGTTGTTGATGACGAAGTGGATCGAGCCACCGGTGCGGTGACCCTTGAGGCCCGAGAGCCCCAGCGATTCCGCTACCACGCCCTGTCCGGCAAAGGCGGCGTCGCCATGGATGAGCAGCGGCAGCACGACGGAGCGATCGACCTGGCGCGGCTCGACGAAACGGCCATCGACGGCCGAGCGCTGGTCCTGCTTGGCGCGCGCCTTGCCCAGCACCACGGGATCGACGATCTCGAGGTGCGAGGGGTTGGCGGTGAGGCTGAGATGCACGGAATTGCCGTCGAACTCACGGTCGGCCGAGGCGCCCAGATGGTACTTCACGTCGCCCGAGCCCTCGACCTCGTCGGGGTAGAAGGCGCCGCCCTTGAACTCGTGGAAGAGCGCGCGGTGCGGCTTCGCCAGCACCTGGGTGAGCACGTTGAGGCGGCCGCGATGGGCCATGCCCAGCACGATGTCCTTGACCCCCAGCGCGCCGCCGCGCTTGATGATCTGCTCGAGCGCCGGGATCAGGGCCTCGGAGCCATCGAGGCCGAAGCGCTTGGTGCCGGTATACTTGATGTCGAGGAACTTCTCGAAGCCCTCGGCCTCGACCAGCTTGTTGAGGATGGCCTTCTTGCCCTCGGGGGTGAAGGAGATGGATTTGTCCGGCCCCTCGATGCGCTCCTGGATCCACTGCTTGGCCTCGGGATCGGAGATGTGCATGAACTCCACGCCCACCGTCGAGCAGTAGGTACGGCGAAGGATCTCCAGCATCTGGGGAATCGTGGCGTATTCGAGCCCCAGATAGTTGTCGATGAAGATCTTGCGCTCGTAGTCGGCTTCGGTGAAGCCATACGTGGCGGGGTCGAGCTCGGGCGCCGGCTCGGGCTCGCGCATCTTCAGCGGGTCGAGGTCGGCATGCAGATGCCCGCGCATGCGATAGGCGCGGATCATCATGATGGCGCGGATGGAATCGCGCGTCGCCTGCAGGATGTCGACGGGCGTGGGCGCCGGAGCCCCGGCCGCCTTGGCGGTCTCGGTCAGCGCCTTTCTGGTCTTGACCTCGATCTCGCCCCAGTTGCCGTCCAGCGCCGAGACCAGTTCGCCGTTGGCAGCCTGCGGCCAATCGCGCCGTTGCCAGCTCGGGCCTTCTGCGTTTTGCTTGACCTGCTCGGCGTCGTCCTCGAGTCGGGCGAAATAGCTGGCCCAGCTGGGATCGATGGAGTTCGGGTCCGCCTTGAAGCGGGCGTAGAGCCCTTCGATGTAGTCGGCGTTGCCGCCATAGAGGAAAGAAGAGAGCAAGAACTGTTCGTTCTTATCTTGTCGGGTCATCTTCGTTTGCCGCGAGGCGCTTAACCTCGCCATCCTTCTCATCATCGCGTCCGGGAAAGGCTCGAACCGGACTTTTCAGCGCGTGGGCGTATCTTACCCGTTTAACCTTTGCTTGACGTTAAGGCGCGGTGGTTTTCCCCGCGCCCTCGCTTTTATTCGCCGGCTGGCTTCAGCCTTTCAGAACTTCCACCAGGGTCTGGCCGATCCTCGCAGGCGACTGCGACACCTTTATGCCCGCCCGTTCCATGGCGGCGATCTTGTCCTCGGCGCCGCCCTTGCCACCCGAGATCACCGCGCCGGCATGGCCCATGGTGCGGCCCTTGGGAGCGGTTCGACCGGCAATGAACCCGGCCATGGGCTTCTTGCGCCCCTTCTTGGCCTCGTCGATGAGGAACTGGGCCGCATCTTCCTCGGCCGAGCCGCCGATTTCGCCGATCATGATGATCGACTTGGTCTCGTCATCGGCAAGGAACATTTCGAGCACGTCGATGAACTCGGTCCCCTTGACCGGGTCGCCGCCGATGCCGACGGCAGTGGTCTGGCCGAGCCCCGCATTGGTGGTCTGGAACACTGCCTCATAGGTAAGCGTGCCGGAGCGCGAAACAATGCCCACCGAACCCTTGGAGAAGATGTTTCCGGGCATGATGCCGATCTTGCATTCGTTGGCGGTGACGACACCCGGGCAGTTGGGCCCGATGAGGCGCGACTTCGACTTGTCGAGCGCTGCCTTGACCTTGACCATGTCGAGCACCGGCACGCCCTCGGTGATGCAGACGATGAGCTCGATGCCTGCGTCGATGGCCTCGAGGATGGCACCCGCCGCGCCCGCCGGCGGCACATAGATCACCGAAGCGGTGGCGCCGGTCTTTTCCTTGCCCTCGGCCACCGAAGCGAAGATGGGCAGCTCCACCTCCCCCACGCCGGCCACGTTGCCGTGCCAGGTCTGCCCGCCCTTCTTGGGGTGGGTGCCGCCGACCATCTGGGTGCCGTAGTAACCCAGCGCGTACTGGGTATGCAGCGTCCCGGAATCACCGGTGAGCCCCTGCACCAGGATCTTGGTGTCTTTGTTGACGAGAATGGACATCGGGAAGCGGCTCCGGTTGGAAATCAGGACTGCCGCACTGAGCGGCTGGACGATGGGATCGAGGCGAAACGGGCGGTCATGGCTCAGCCCCCCGAGCCTTCGCTGCCCGGCAGCGGCGAGGGGCTGGCGGTGGCGGAGTTGACGAGGAGGACGAGCCCGGCAAAGCCGTATTGCGACTGGTACTGGCTGCCTTCGGGCACGTAGTTGAGGTAGACGTCGAGCGTGCCCGGCAGCGAAGGCGGCTGGTTCCACTGCCAGCTCGCGATGTCGGCATCGACCTGCTGTGCTGACGGGCTGATGCCGAGCAGCTCGTTCACCACCGCCGGATCGGGCGCCATGGTGGCATCGAAATCGTAGAGGTAGCAACCGACAATGGCCTGCCGTGCATTGCCGGGCATGGTCAAGGCGCTCGACAGCACGAGGTAGAGCGGCGTGCCCTCGACGGTCTTGCCGTAAACAGCGAAGTCGAACTCGCCATTATTGAGCTTGATGTCGTTGGCGGCGGCGTTCGAGAAGGCGATCAGCGCCGCCAGTTCGGGGTTGGCATCGGCAGTGGTGGCGCCCCAGCCATCGGCCTCGGCCGCGGCCCGAGTGCCCTCGTAGTTCATCCGGTCCTTGAGGCAGATATTGGCGAACTGGGCGACGAAGCGCGAGTCATGATCCGACGGCGCCGCGAGCGCGGGCGTGCCGGCGGCGCCCAGCGCCACCAGACCGGCCAGCCATACGGCGCCTCGGCCCATCAGCCGCGCCCCTTCACCGCCGCAACGATCTTCTGGGCCGCATCGTCGAGGTCGTCGGCCGAGATCACGTCGAGGCCGGACTGGTTGAGGATGGCCTTGCCCTCTTCGACATTGGTGCCCTCGAGGCGGACCACCAGCGGCACCTTGAGGCCGACCTCCTTCACCGCCGCTATCACGCCTTCCGCGATGATGTCGCAACGCATGATGCCGCCGAAGATGTTGACGAGGATACCCTGCACGTTCGGATCGGCAGTGATGATCTTGAACGCCGCCGTCACCTTCTCCTTGGAAGCACCGCCGCCTACATCGAGGAAGTTGGCTGGCTCGGCGCCATAGAGCTTGATGATGTCCATCGTCGCCATGGCGAGGCCGGCACCGTTGACCATGCAGCCGATGTTACCGTCGAGGGCGACATAGGCGAGGTCGAACTTCGAAGCCTCGATCTCCTTGGCGTCTTCCTCGGTGAGGTCGCGCAGCTCGGCCAGCTCGGCATGGCGGAAGGCGGCATTGTTGTCGAAGCTGACCTTGGCGTCGAGCAGACGGAGGTGGCCGTTCTGCATGACGATGAGCGGGTTCACCTCAAGGAGCGACATGTCCTTTTCGGTAAAAGCCTTGTAGAGCGCCGGGAAGACAGTCTTTGCGTCAGCGGCGGCGGCGCCTTCGAGCTTGAGGGCCGAGACGATCCTTGCGACATCCGCATCGGTCACGCCTGTATCGGGGCTGATGTCGACGGTGACGATCTTTTCGGGCGTGTCATGCGCCACGGTCTCGATATCCATGCCCCCTTCGGTAGAGACGACGAAGGCGACGTGGCCGGTGGTGCGATCGACCAGCAGCGAGCAGTAGAGCTCGCGGGCGATGTCGGCGCCGTCCTCGATATAGAGCCGGTTCACCTGCTTGCCGGCCGGACCCGTCTGCTTGGTGACGAGCGTGTTGCCGAGCATTTCCCTTGCGTTCGCCGCAACCTCGGCCGCCGACTTCGCAAGGCGCACGCCGCCCTTGGCGTCGGGAGGCAGTTCCTTGAACTTGCCCTTGCCCCGCCCGCCGGCGTGGATCTGGCTCTTCACCACATAAAGCGGCCCCGGCAGCTGCGCCGCCGCGGCCTCGGCCTCGTTGGGCGAAAAGATCGCGACGCCATCCGCCACCGGCAGCCCGTAAGTCTTGAGCAGCGCCTTGGCCTGATGCTCGTGAATGTTCATGCGGGGCTCCTGTGCCTTATTCGGAGGGCGGTTGGTTCGCGCCGTTGAACCCTAGCACCAGCTCGCTGGCGCCCGGGGCGATCACGACGGGATCGATGGAACAATCGAAAGTGGAAGCCATGGCGCCGATACCGCGTGCCATGCCGTTGGCCTGCTCGAGCCGGGCGTCGACGACGCCGATCACGCAGCCATCCTGGGATTCGGTATTGATGCGGGAGACAACCAGCGCCTGCGCATCGCGGCCATCGACGCTGATGAAATAGCGGATGATGGCCGCCTGAGGCACGCCATTGCCGTCACTCAGCCACTCGACGGTGTCACCCACATCATTGAAGGCAGAAAAAGTCTCGAAGGTCTCGCCTCTGAAGCCGAAATCGACATCGACGCGGGCATCGCCTTCGGAGATGTAGACATCGAGACCGGGCAGGCCGGGGCAGCGCATGTCCGCCCCGCCGTCCTCGTAGGTCTCGAGGATCTCGCAGCTCGCGTCATCGATCTTGGTGTAGGTGCTCGCCGCCTGCGCACCGCCACCCACAAGGGCGGCGGCAGCCACGAGAGACGTAAGAACGATGCGCATGGCGGCCTCCTCGGGGGGAACGGCGTCAGGCGAGCTTTGGTGCGATCTTCTTGCAGGCGTCGGTGAGTCCGACGACAGCCGCCACCGACTTGTCGAATGCCTTCTGCTCGGCCGAGGTCAGGGAGATTTCGACGACGCGCTCGACGCCGCCGGCGCCGATGATAACCGGCACGCCAACATAGGTATCCTTCACGCCGTATTCGCCCTTGAGATAGGCAGCGCAGGGCAGCACGCGCTTCTTGTCCTTGAGGTAGCTTTCGGCCATCTCGATGGCCGACATGGCCGGAGCGTAGAAGGCCGAACCGGTCTTGAGCAGGCCGACGATCTCGGCGCCGCCGTCACGGGTGCGCTGGATGATGGACTCGAGCTTCTCCTTGTCCATCCAGCCCATCTTGACGATGTCGGGCAGCGGAATGCCGGCGATGGTGGAGTAGCGGGCGAGCGGCACCATGGTATCGCCGTGACCGCCGAGCACGAAAGCGGTGACGTCCTCGACCGAGACCTTGAGCTCTTCGGCGAGGAAGTAGCGGAAGCGCGCCGAGTCCAGCACACCGGCCATGCCGACGACGCGGTTGGCGGGCAGGCCCGAGAACTTCTGCAGCGCCCACACCATGGCGTCGAGCGGGTTAGTGATGCAGATGACGAAGGCGTTGGGCGCGTACTTGGCGAGGCCGGCGCCCACCTGCTCCATCACCTTGAGGTTGATCTCGAGCAGGTCGTCGCGGCTCATGCCCGGCTTGCGCGGCACGCCGGCAGTGACGATCACCACGTCGGCGCCTTCGATATCCTTGTACTCCGTGGTGCCCTTGAGGGTGGAGTTGAAGCCATCGACCGGACCGGACTGGCTGAGATCGAGCGCCTTGCCCGCAGCCACGCCGTCCATGATGTCGAACAGCACGACATCGCCCAGTTCCTTGGTTGCCGTGAGCAGCGCCAAAGTGCCGCCAATCTGCCCCGCACCGATCAGAGCGATCTTCTTGCGCGCCATCCGAGAACCCCGTTTTTGTTATGCTGGAAATTGCGCGCCCCTATTAACCTCAAGGGCCGCATCCGGCAAGTCAGCCGTTGGATGGTAAACAGCCTGTGCGCTGATGCATGGCCGAAACAACTGATTGACGGTGATCACTATACACCCGATATTGTGACTACATGTAGTCACAGGAGGGTGGCGTGAAGCAGATGCAACTGCGCGAGGCGAAGGCGAAGTTGTCGGAAGTCATCGACGCTGCAGCTCATGGCGAACCGGTTACGATCACCCGGCACGGCACCCCGGTGGCAATGGTCGTACCGTTCGCCAAGGGCGAGGAAATCTACTCCGAAAAGCCCAGGAAGACGTTCGGGCAGCACTTGCTCGAGTTTCCCGGTGGCATCGATCTCGACGACCTGCGCGACCGGACACCCCTGCGCGAGATCGATCTGTGAGTCGATACATGCTCGACACATCGGTGCTGTCGCTGCTTGCGCCGGGCCGTGTAGACGCCTCGCCTGCCTTCCTGGAATGGGTCGCGACGCAGGATGAGACCCTGCACTTCTCGACCGTGAGCATAGCGGAGATCGGTCAGGGTATTGCCAAGCTGGGCCGGCTGGGAGGAACCCGGCGCGCCGAGGCATTGTCGGCCTGGCTGGAAGAGACCATGACCATCTTCGTGGAGCGGGTCCTGCCGTTCGGGGCGTTACCTGCTAGGGTTGCCGGCGAGCTCGCAGACAGGGCTACGGCCAGCGGTTTCCGACCCAGCGCTCCTGACCTCTACATTGCCGCGACCGCGGAAGCCCATGGGTTGACGGTGCTCACGCGCAACCTCCGCCACTTCGAACCGCTGGCGCTCGCCGCCAAACCGATCGATCCGCTGCACCAGCTTCCTGGCTAAGTGACAGGGTGCGGCGGCTCGCGATGCGCGGCAGCAAGATACTGCGCCGACTGCATTTCTACGAGGCGGGAGACGCAGCGGGCGAACTCGGCCTTGGTCTTGTCGTCGCGGCCCAGCTCGTCGAGGGGCACGGCGAAGCTGGCGGCGAGTTTCACGCCGCGGTCGTACAGCGTATCGACGAGGAGGATGAAGCGCTTGGACGCATCGGTGCGGGTGCGATCGAACTGCGGCACGTGCTCGATCATCAGCGCATCGAAGGCGTGGCTGAGCCTGACATAGTCGCGCGCGCCCAGTGGCCTCTCGCACAACTCCGAGAAGCTGAAGCGCGCCGCGCCCATGGCCTGGCGCGGGATGGGGATGGCGCGGCCCAGCGAGTGGATTTCGGCCGGCTCGCCGACGACACCACCGGTGAGCCGCAGCCAGAGGCTGTCCATCGCCGCGTCGACTTCGGGGCCGGTGCCGAACTGGTAGACGTCCTCGCCCTCGAACTTGAGCCGCCGGTAGTCGGTGGGACCATCGAGCTCGACGATCTCGCAGCGCGACTTGAGCTCGGCGATGAAGGGCAGCACCAGCTGGCGGTTGAGGCCGTTCTCGTAAAGGTCGTCGGGGCGGGTGTTGGAGGTCGCAACCACCGTGACGCCGCCGGCCCAGAGCTGGCCGAAGAGCCGCCCCAACAGCATGGCGTTGGTGATGTCCTGCACTTGGAACTCGTCCAGGCAGAGAAGCCGTACCTCGTCGAGCAGAGGTTTGGTGACCGCCGCGACGGGATCGGCATTGCCGCTCCCCTGCTCGGACTTCCGGAAGGCCGCGATCGCCGCATGCATCTCGTCCATGAACTCATGGAAGTGGACGCGGCGCTTTTTCGGGACGGGCGCGTGCTGGAAGAACAGGTCCATCAGCATGGTCTTGCCGCGCCCGACCTGACCGACCAGATAGGCGCCGCGCACCGGGGCCGGCTCACCGGCAAAGAGACCGCGAAGGCCGCGGGGACGCGGCCGTGTCAGCTCGGTGGCGACGCGGTCGAGTTCCTTCGCGGCGGCTGCCTGCAGGGGATCGCGCTTGAGGCTGCCGGCCTCGACCAGCGCTTCGAGTGCCGAAGTGACGGGATGGCCCGCGGCTCCCGGCCGCCGGTTGCTCATGGAGCGCAATCAGCCGAAGCGGACACGCCCGGGGTCTCAGACCATCGAGATGCCGGTGCCGCCGGCGAGCGTGCCGATGAACTTGTTACCCGACAGCAGCAGGTTGGCGATGATGTCGCCGTTCTCGTCATAGAGCTGCACCTGCGTGCCCGCGAGCGCCCAGCTGGCTACGACCTTGAGGCCGTTGAGCCCGCAGCCCGGCGTGGAAGCGCGATAGCGGTTGGTGCCGGTCTTGGCGGTATAGGTGAGATTGAGGCGGCACTGCTCGGCCCCGGCCACGATGGTCCAGCCGCCCAGCAGCTTTTCGTAGGTCAGGCCACCGCTGAGGTCGCGCCCCTGAGTCTGCGGCACGCCGCCGAAGGAGTCGGTCGAAACGAACGTGCTGTCGAGCGGCGCCACATTGGCTACGAGCGGATTGCCGAACTGGTCGGTGACGCCCGGCTGCGGCGTCTGAACCCCGCCCGCTGTCTGCAGCGAGGGATTGAGCGCCGGCGGGGCATTGAGATCGGTCGGCTGCCCACTGGCACCGATGGCCGGCAGGTTGGAGCTGGCGACCGGCGTGTTCTGGATCGGCGTGATGTTTTCGGCATAGGCCGTGCTGCTCGACGAGACGCCGCTGGAAGCGCAGCCGGAGAGCGTCAGCGCCAAGGCGCCAAGCAGTGCAACGGAGACTCCCGCGCGTCGCGACATCAACATAACGATCAAAGACTCCGTACCCGGCCCAGACAGAGAAGTTAACAAAGGGTTGCCGCGGCATATAGCCGAACGGCTTGCCCCCGCACAACCGCGAACACCGTTTTCCCCCTTGATCGCCTTTTGTGGCCATGATTGGGCGGCTCCGCCGGCTCCCCGCCTTGGATGCCCGTGGATAGTCGGTGATTCAAATCGGCACAGGTCAACCGGAGGTGGGCATACCGAGGTCGAGCCGGCAGCGCTGGCCGCCGGGAATGGCGCCGCCCGGATTGGGCAGTTCGATGCGCACGCCGAAAGTGGCCGAGGCGGTGTCGAACACGGTATCGACCACGGTGATGGTGCCTTCGAGCCGGGTTTTGGTCGGCCGGTCGAGCTCGACCGCAACCTTCGCCCCGACCTGCGTGGTGGCCCACAGTTCGGTGGGAAGATAGGCATCGACCAGCAGCGGATCGGTGGCGACGATGGTCGCCACCACCGTGTCCTGCCGCACGAACTCGCCCACATGGGTGTTGACCGAGGTGACCACGCCGGTGATCGGCGCATGGATGGTGAGCCGGTCGAGCATGGCCTGCTGGCGAGCGAGTTCCTGCGCCGCCACCTCGGCCTTGCGCCGTTCGGCAGCGAGGTCGAGCCTGGTGATCTCCACCGCCGCCTCGAGTTCGTCGATGCGCGAACGGGTAACGGAACCGGACTCGAGCAGCTTCTTCGAACGCTCGAGCGTAGCGAGGGCAACGTCGAGCCGCTGCTGCTGCGCCGCTATGGCCTCGCCGGCATCGGCCTCGGTGGCGGCGAGGCGGACATTGGCCTCTTCGACCGAGGATTCGAGCCGTGCCACCTCCTGCCCCGCCGTCACCCGGTCACCGCGCTTGATCGAAAGGCTGGCGAGGAGGCCCGTCTGCGCGCTGCCCAGCTTCACCACCTGCGAGGGGGTGGCGACGCAGTCGAAAAGCCTGTTCGCGGCACTGTCCTGCGCCAGCGCCGGGCTGGCGAGGGCGAGGGCGAGGGCGAGCAGAAGGCTGGAAGCGAAGGGTCGCACGGTCATTCTCCACGTCCCGTGAAAGCGAGGGTCCTGGCCTGCTGCGCATCGGTGCGCAACAGGGAGCGGCGCATGCCGGCATGGGTGCGTTCGAGCCGGGCCTGCGCCAGATCGATGCAGCGGGCGGCGGCCCACGAACCGCCGAATACCAGCAGCACCCGGGCGAGGTTGGCGAGCCACTTGCCGCCCCCATCTACGAGGATCGGATCCTCGACCGAAAGGATGGGCTCGAAACGGCCGCGCTGGCCCTGCCGGCCGCTGCGGCCGGCGAGCTGGCGGTCGATGCGCCTGGCTTCGTGGCGCTCGACCATCAGCACATGCAGCCCGCCCAGTTCTTCAACCCCGGGGCCGAGCTTGATGTCGGTACCGCGCCCCGCCATCGAAGTGGCAACGGTGATGGCGCCGCGCTGCCCGGCGGCGGCGGCGATTTCGGCCTCGGCCTCGTCCTGCCGCGCGTTGAGCACCTGATGCGGCAGCCCGGCGGCGGCGAGCCGCTCGCCCGCCTCGATGGACGACGCCACCGAGCGCGTGCCGATGAGCACGGGTGCACCCTTTTCGTGGAGCTGCCGGACCCGCTCGATGATCGCGCGCCAGTGCCGCTCGCGCGAACCGTAGACGCGGGGTCGCGCCATGACGCGCCGCACCTTGCGGTGGGTGGGGATAGGAACGACGTCGAGCCCATAGACCAGCTTGAGTTCGCCCGCCACCTGTTTGGCCGTGCCGGTGAGGCCACCCAGATACTGGTAACGGCGGAAGAAGCGCTGATAGGTCATGCGCGCCAGCGTGCGGCGTGCGGCGGATGGCGCGAGACCTTCCTTGATCTCGATCAGCTGGTGCTGGCCGTCGCTCCAGGCGCGATCAGGCATGGCGCGGCCGGTATGCTCGTCGATGATCACCACCTTGCCGTCGCGCACCATGTAGTGGTGGTCGCGGTGGAACAGGCGAATGGCGGAAATGGCCTGGCGGATCAGCTCCTCGCGCCGGATGACGCCCTTCCATTGCTCGCCCCGCCCCTGCGCGAACTCGGCGATCCGGTCACGGCCGGCGGCCGTGAGCCCAACCCGGTGCTCCAGCGGGATCACCTCGTAGTCGTGCCCCTCGACCAGCGTGGTCGCCAGTTCCAGCGCCTCGACGGCCGCCTCCATGTCGAAGGGCAAGGGTGCCGATTCCGAGATGATGAGCGGCGTGCGCGCCTCGTCGACCAGCACGCTGTCGGCTTCATCGACAATGGCGGCGACGAGACCGCGCATCCTCAGTTGCCTGGCGCGGGTATCGTCGCCGCGCAGGGCCTCGAAGCGGAGGCGGGTGTCTCCATCCTCGTCACCGAGCACGAGCCGGTCGCGCAGGGCATCGAAGGTCAGTTCCTTGTTGGTGCAATAGACGATGTCGCAGGCATAGGCGGCTTGCCGCTCGGGCAGCTGCTGCCCGGAGACGACAACGCCGAGGGTGAAGCCGAGCCGAGTGAAGAGGGGTTCGCCCAGTTCCGCGTCGCGCTTGGCCAGATAGTCGTTGACGGTCACGACATGAACGTTGCGGCCGGCAAGCGCCGTGAGCGCCGCGGCCATGGCGGCAGTCATGGTCTTGCCTTCGCCGGTGGCCATTTCGGCAATATGCCCGGCCATGAGCGTGGCCGCGCCGAGCAGCTGCACGTCGTAGGCCCGGTTGCCCAGCGTGCGGCGGGTGAGTTCGCGGATCAACGCCAGCGCCTCGGCGCGCAGCGGCATCTTCTCGATGCCGTAGCGCTTCAATCGCATCGAGATCTCTCGCGCGGCGGCATCGAGCGCCGCATCGTCGAGATTGGCGTAGCGCGGCTCGAGCTTGCCCGCGACCCTGACGGCATGGCGCAGCGCCAGGAGGTGACGGCCGGCAAAGGGCAGGCTGAGGCGCGCCAGCAGCGCGTGGGCGTACTTGTCGAGCCCCTTGCGCTCCTTCGGCAGCACCACCGGATAAGGCTTGAGAGCCGGCAGCGCAAAGCTGGTGGCCGCGCTAGGCACCGAACACCCTCAGCAGGGTCTGCCGCACCGCGCGCTGCACCCTGAGATAGAGCGGCTCGGAGCCATGGTCGAAGCGGACATAGGCGCGTGCACCGTAGGGCAGCATGCCCTCGGACCGCGGCGTGGTGACATCGACGATGAAGAGCGGCTCGAGCGCCACCGGGGTGCCGTCGGCGGTGTGGGTGATGGGAATGTCGCCACCGGCCCGGGCAGCGAGCGCAAGGCTGGGAAGGTCGTTCTGCCCGGTAGGGATTTCGCGGATGATCGAGGCCGAGAGCGACCGGCGCGGCTCGAACGAATAGCGCACCTCGACGCCCCCGGTGCGCGCCCGCACCAGGTCGACTTCCGATTGCGGGATCACCACCCGCACCACCGGGGCCGCATCGCTCACCACATAACCGAGCAGGTCGCCCTGCCGCACGTAGCGGCCGATGAGATTGGGCTCGGCGGCGATGAAGCGGCCGCTCGATTGCGCCGTGGCGACCAGCGCCGCCTCGCGCTGGTCGAGATTGCGCTGCTGGCCGAGGACATGCTCGCGCTGCTGCGCCGTTTCGGCCGCCCGTACGCGATCGACGAAGAGCAGCGCGTCGTAGCGCAGGTCGAGCTCGGCGAGACGGGCGGCGATGATGGCGCGGCGGGCACCGATACCGGCATCCTCGAGTCGCACCAGCTGAGTGCCGGGGCTCACCGCCTCGCCATCGGCCACCATGATTTCGGTAACGATGCCGGACGTGCCGGCCCGCACCTCATCCTCGCCCGGCAGCCAGACGATGCCCTGCGCCACCGTGGCATAGGGCAGCGGCAGGTAGCCCACCACCGCCACCACCAGCGCCACCGCCGCGGCGCTGACCAGCAGGGCGCGGCGGCGATTGTGATGAAGGGCCGGCGCGCCGAACAGGTAGCCCAGCATCTTGAAGACCGGCATCACGAATGTGGTGAAGAGCGTGAGGATGGCGAGCAGCACGCCCACGAAGAAGAGCTGCGTCGCCACCAGCAGCGCTATGCCGAGGCTGAGCATCACCCGATAGAGGAAGGCGAGGATGGCATAGCAGAACAGCCACTTGCGCTCGGAGCGCTCGTGCGAGGGGTTTTCGGTCTGGCTGAGGCCGAAGGCATAGCGCTGGATGAGATAGGTGATGTAGCGGTTGGCCCGGGTGCCGAGATTGGGAATCTCGATCAGGTCCATCAGCACGTAATAGCCGTCGAAGCGCAGTAGCGGATTGCCGTTGAACAGCAGCGTCGAGACGCTGCCGATCAGCATCACCGAGAAGGCTATTTCGCGCGCCACGCCGGGCTCGGCATTGACCCAGAAGATGACCGCCAGCGCCGCCAGCCCGAACTCGACCATGATTCCGGCGCCGCTCACCACGATGCGCTGCCATTTGGAGCCAAAGCCGGTGGCCGAAGTGGCATCGACATAGGGGGCTGGCACGAGGATGAGGAACATGATGCCCGTTTCGTGCACATGCCCGCCGAATACCTTGGTGGCATAGGCGTGGCCGGCCTCGTGCAGCGCTTTGACCAGCGGATAGACGAGCGCGATGATGGCGAGGTTGGCGACGTTGAACAGGTGGCTGCCCGCCGCGGACTGGATGGGTGCCCAGTTGAGCACCGTGACGACGAGCCCGGCCACGACCAGCGCCAGCCAGGCGAGAAAGCCCCACACGGTGAAGAGCGGCCGCACCAGCCAGGCCGTGGCGGCGAGGAAGCGGTCGGGGTCCCATAGCGGCACGCGCAGGGCCAGCGGGTTCTTGATGCGCGACATGATGTTGGTGCGCGCCGTCCTGGCCGAACGCTCGGCCAGTTCGGTGAAATCGGGCGGCAGCTCGGTCTGCAAGAGGTCCGCCGCGTGAAGCTGGGAGAGAAGCAGGATCATCTCGTCCTGCGTGGGGGGATCGTCGCCGGCCTTCTGGCCGACCATGTCCCAGATCTCCTCCATGGTGCGCCGCCCGTCCATCAGCGCCACGGCGAGATTGGCCGCGGGCGAGAGGCGGTGATACTTGCCGTTCTGTTGGTCTTCGAGCACGTACCAGATGCGCTTGCGGAAGCGCTGGCGATGGATGCGGGCCTGGCCGCGCAGGCGTGGCTTGAGGCCGCTGACTCGATACCATGATGGGCTGAACAGCGACTGGCTCATCTACGGCACCAGGCGCCACCAGACGAGGCCCAGCCAATCGAGGAACGGCCGGGTCCAGATCGCGATGACGGGTTGCTTGTCGATGGCGACGCGGGCCACCCCGGTCATGCCGGGGCGAAGCCGCGTGAGGTCGCCGGTGACGGTGGCCTCGACGCGAAAGCCGTTGCGATCGCTGAGCTGCACCGCTACCGGCGTGATACGGTCAATGGTGATGGGCATGGGTTCTTCGGGCAGCGAGGCGAACACCACCTCGCCCGACTGGCCCACCTGCAGCTCGGCGACATCGCGCTCGGAGACGGTGACGACGACGCGGTAGCCCGAGAGCGGCGACAGCTCGAACAGGGTTTCGCCGCGCGTTACCGAAGCGCCGATGCGCTGGCTCAGGTCGCCATTGACCACCAGCCCATCGAACGGCGCCACCAGCCGTGTGCGGGCGATCTGCTCGTCGATGAGCCTGATCTGCGCATCGGCCTGCTCGATCTGGCTGCGCACAATATTGATGCTGGCGGGCTCGTTGGCGGCAAGCGCCCGGTCGTATTCATATTGCCGCTGCTGCCTCTCGGTGACCCAGCGCAGCCGCTCGAGGTTGAGTTCGCGGTCCTCGAGGCTGGCGAGTTCCTGCCCCGCCCTCACCACATCGCCGGCGCGCGCCGAGGCGGTCTGCACATAGCCGTCATAGGCCGAAACCACGGCGCGGCGCTCGGCCGGTTCGAGTCGGGCATCGGCGACGACGTGGAAGGTGTCGGTCCAGAAGCTGAGGCCGACCACCGCGCCGAACAGCGCCAGCGCCACCACCTTGCGGGTGAGGTGGCCGGGGCCGAGGAGCTTGCCCAGCTGCCCCACGAAGCTGTCCCACATCTTGACGATGAGCCAGCGGTCGTTGCGGCGCTTTTCGGTGAGCACCGGCCCGAGCGCCGCCGCGACGACGCTGAGGAGCCGCACCGTCTCCTCGTCGAAAGACTCGTCGGCCGGCCGCTCGAAGGTTATGGCGCCCACGAAGCTGTCCACCACCAGCAGCGGCACCGTGAGGATGTTGCCGCTGCGATGCGCGGCCGAGAGGCTGGCATGGGCGGTGGTGAACACCACATCCTCGGGGGCGGGCGGATAGCGCAGAATGGCGCGCTGATCGATGGCCTCGTCCATTGCCCCACCGATGGCTTGGACAAGCTGCAGGCGGCCCGAAAAGCTGGAGCTGTGCGAGATGGCGGCGACTTTCGCCTTGCCCCAGCGCACGAAGCCGAGGCTGACCCGCGAGCAGCCGAAGCGCAGCGCCATCTCGGTGACGGCGGCGAGCGCCGCAGTGCGGAAATCGCCGCGATCGACGACGGTGGCCAGAAGCTCGAGCGTGGCGCGCGACCGGTCGCGCTCGGCGCGGATCGCCGCCTCGCCGCTGCGCTGCAGGTACGAGCGCAGCCAAGCCGTGCTCCACTGCAGGGCGCGCAGTTGGCGGGCGGGCGTGTCGGCATCCTCGCCGACCGAACCGTCGATGACCGCAACGGCAATGCTGGTGACCTTGCCGTCAGTTTCGACCGGATAGCCGATGAGGCGGGCGAGCCGGTTGCCGCGCCCGGCCTGCCGCAGCACGGGGCGGCCTTCGGCCAGCACCAGGGCGGCAAGGTCTTCGAGATCGGCTACCGGAGCCGACGGCGGATGGACGCCCAGCGCCGTCAGCCTCCCCGCTTCGACCGCATAGACGGCATTGGAGCGGATGCCGGGCAGTTGCCGCGCCTGCAGGGCAAGAAAGGCGGCCATGAAGGCGCTGGGCTCGCTGCCCGACAGCAGCTGCTGCCAAAGCGCCGCCTCGGAGGCGGGCGGGGCCGGAGCATCCGTCCTCTCCCCGGTCCCGGCCGGCGCCGGGGCGGTCTCGCGATCCTCGAGCGCCTGGAGCCGGTCACTCATGGCGCGGATCGCCTGGCACGGGCCTTACTCGACGTCGAGCGCCCCATAGCGACGCTCGTGTTCCTGCAGCACCGCGGCAAGGATTGTCGAGAGCCGCTTAGCGGCGAGCGGGGTGACCATGATGCGGTTGGTGAGCTCCACCGTCATCTGGCCACCGGTCTCCGGGTTCCAGGTAAGGTTGGTTCCGAAGAACAGGTCCACCTGTTCCCGCGTCGACTGCACATTCACCACATTGGCGTACTGCGTCTGCATCTTGTCTTCGCGCCAGATGACGCCGGGCTTCGGCGCATCGGTGGCGGCATCGCTGGATGCTTCTTCAGTCCTGGTCTTTCTGGTCATGCGTCGTTCCCTACCCCGGCTCTGCATATGACTTAACATGTGCCGGGCAAGTCGTCTCGCCCGAGCAGGATCAAAGGTTTACGACTGATCCGAAATCAGAAGTGATACTTCAAGGTCGCCTTGGCCGCGAGGATGGACGGCGTCAGCTCGATCTGGTCGAGCTGGGTGTTTTCCGTCACAAGAGCGTCCAAGGCCGAGGTGTAGGTGCCCTCAATGCCGAGCGTCACGCTGTCGCTGATGGCGGTTTCGATGCCCAGACCGATCTGCGTGCCACTCAGCCATTCCTCCCCACCCCCGCCGAGCGCGAAGAAGTCCTCGTTGGCAGTGGTGTGGATCGCCGCGTAGGCGAGCTTGCCATAGAGCAGCGTCTGCGGGTTGACCTTGGCGCCCAGCCGGCCCCCAACGGAAACGACGCTGTCGACATAGGCGAACTCGGTGGTGCCAAGCACGTCGGGCGAATCCGCCGCCGTGTCCTCGAAGGTCAGCGGGTGGTAGTCGACGCCGGCCAGCAGGCCGACCACCCAGTCATCATTGATGGCGAAGTCGAAGCCGACCGAGGCGCCGATGCCGGCGCCTTCGGCGAAGAACGGCCCGGTCTCCGCGCCCGGCGTACTCACGGCACGCTCCATGCTGCCGGCCGCGGCAATGGCAGAAAGACCGATACTCGGACCCGTGAAATCGAAATCGATGGGATCGAAGTCGCCCGCCCCGCCATCGTCACCGAAGCGGTAGCGCAGGCCGGTTGTAACGGCCAGGTAATGCGGAACGAAATCGACCTCGTCCGCGGTGGCGAAGGCATCAAGGGAGCGGAAATAGCGCGCCTCGACGGTGGCGCTGAGCAACTCCGAAATGCGGGCTTCTGCACCGATACCGGCGACCCAGCCATTGGCCCGGCCGTTGGCGAAGCCGTCAAACCCTTCCGGCGCCTCGACGCCGGCGGACCCAAAACCCAGCACGCCATAAATTTGCGTGCCCGGGGCCACCAGGTAACCGAGCTTGCCGGTGGCCGAGATCGTATCCTGGAAGCTGAAGAGCGTACCTGAGACCGCATCCGCGAAGGGGGCGAAGTCGGCATTGAACAGGTCGTAGCGCAGCTCGACGCCGCCGACCAGGTTGCCGGACAGCATCGTATCCCAGCCAAAGGCGATACCGGCCGTCAGGCTTGGCTTGGCCCAGTCCTGCGTCTCGACCGGATCGAACGAGTAATCGGTGTACTCGACGCCCAGCATGGCCGAGCCGACATGGCCCTGAACATAGAACCCGGTGTTGGGCGCGGTATTGAGTATGGTGATGACCGGGTCGGGCGTTTCGATGATCAGGTCAGCCGCAATCACTGGCATCGCCGTACTCGCAAGCAGAGCGCCGGCCACAAGTCCAAGTCCAATCCGCATAACAAATCGCCCCTACCCGCAATTGCCGAGAGTATACGCAGCATCTTGACCGAATCGGCAAGCCCGGATGCCGATTTCTGCACGGCCAGGGTCAGACATCGTGACCCTGGCGCAACACTCACTCGAGCGGCACGAAGCCTCCGCTCTTCTCGTCGAAGACCATCGCGACCGACTGCCGACCGAAAGTCGGCAGCGCTACGACAAACGCATCGAGCAGCTGGTCGTAGATCCAGTGGTCGAGATCGTCGCCCTCGTCGAAATCGTCCTCGTCCTTGGCCTCGATGGTGATCTCGTTGTTCCTGAGCAGCGTGATCAGGTCCGCGGGCACCGGCCGGGCCGAGTGATACGCGGCCAGAATGTCGGACTTGGGCGACACCCCGGGCAGTGTGAAGCTCGACGGCGACGCGGTGGCAGCGAAAGTGAACGGCGTCACGAGCGCCGGCTGCGGCGCCGCCCCGGCGGTCTTCTGCGCCACGTTCCCGGTCGTGGGCGTGGTTACCGCAGAAGCGCTGCTGCCCGACGGCCGGTCGGTGACCGGAGCGATGGTCGCATCCTCTTCGACCGGGTCGGCCAGCGGCGCCAGCCATCCGCGGCTGAGCATCGCGCTGTTGTGGCTGGCATCGACCGTCTGCTCCACCACGTCCCCGGTATCGGCGCTCTGCTTCTTTTCGTCGCCGCTCTGGTCGAAGGGCTGGACGTCCTCGACCTCGTGGCCGCCCTCGGGTTCTTGATCGTCAACGCTCTTGAGCACGAGCGCCGGGTCGTCACCCGCGTGGTCGTCCGACGGCTCGGACTCGACTTGCGGCTGGGGCGGCATCGGCGCGGCCGCCAGCATGGTCACCGCCGGAACGATCGCCTCGTCGGTGGTGGCCGGGTCGGTCAGGATGGCGTCATCACCGTCATCGACGTTGATCGGCTCTTCAGCAGGCGGTTCGACAGACACAGTCACCGCCATGATCCTCGCCGCGCCACCAGCAACGGGAGCATCATCGCTGCCCTGGCTGCCGGTCTCGCCGGCAACGTTGGGCAGCACGACCCCGCTCGTCACCGCCGGGGCGGCACTGCGGTAGACCGGCTTAGGCTTGGCAACGACGACCTTCGGCTCGCTGCCGCCGTCGCCATTGCCGCCGGGGATCGTGTCGTCGCCCTTCGGGCCTTCGGCCATATCGTTGCCGTCATTGCCGGCGTCGCCGCTACCTTGGGCGATCACCAGCGCGAACGATTGACGGCCAAACTGCGACGGCGCTGCAACGAAGCCATTGAGCGCATTGTCGTAGATCCAGCGGTCGATATCGTCGCGCTGCTCGAGGTCGTCCTCATTGCTGACGATGAATCCCTCGTCCTTGATCAGCCGGATGAGGTCTTCCGGCAGCGGCTGAACCGAGTGATACGAGGCCACGATATCGGGTTCGGGCGGTAGCACCGGCGGCGTGAACTCCGGCGGCGGCACCACCGAAACGAAGGTGAACGGTGTCTTGAGCGCCGGCCGCGTCGCCGCCTCGATGGTCTTCTGCACCACCCCGCTGGTAGTGGGCGTGGTCACCGCCGCAGCGTTCTTGCCGAAGAGGAGACCGGTGGCCGCCGCGCGGTTCACGTCCTTGGCCAGCGCGTCGACCATCGGCACCAGCCAAGTGCGGCCGAGCACCGCGCTGTTGGCGCTGGCATCCACCGTCTGCTTCACCGAATCCTTGGCACCGGAGGTCTGCTCCGCCGTGTCGCGGGTCCGGTCGAAGGCGACGACGTTCTTGCCTGCGCCGCCGCCGACAATGTCGTAGCCATTGCCGCCCGAGACGGTGTCGTCACCGTCGCCGCCGCGAACCTCGTCGTCACCCTGGAGGCCGAACAGCACGTCGTTGCCGGCATCGCCCCAGATCCTGTCGGTATCGATCTGGTAGATCGACTTGAGGTTGACATCGGCGGTGTCGGTGCGGTGCAGCTTGCCGTAGAGGCCCCAGTCATAGCTGTAGCGCAGCGTCGCCGCCTGCGTGGCACCCGGCTCGCCGATCGGCAGGATGCGGACATTGCTGCCCGCGCCGGCCGCACCGGCGCCCGAGACGATCGGCATCACATGGGCGTTGTCGCCCACCACGATGTCGTCGCCTTCGTTGCCGTTGATGGTGTCGGCACCAAGCCGGATGTAGTCCATCCCCGGCTTCAGTTTCTGGCGCGGGTCGGAGAGGTTGGTGAGCCAGTTGCTGACCGAGCCATTGGTCGACCAGTCGCTCTGCTTGGCCTTGGTCAACGAGGTCTGGACCCCGAAGGCGTTTCCGAGCGCCGTGCTGCTGCCGATATTGCCCATGAAAAGCGCATCGACGGTCGTGAGCAACGCGTCCTGCATCCGGTCGCCCACCGACTTGGCCTGCGCCGAGGTGTAGCCCGTGAGCAGCACCGGCGTCTCCATCAGTGCCACATCGCCGATGATCACGTCGTTATCGCCGCCACCGCTGATGGTGTCGCTTCCTATCGCGATCCGGTAGCCGAGATGGTTGCCGAAGAGCCAGTTGCCACCGGCATTGGCCGTGAGGTCGAGCTTGTGGTCGCGCGCGATATGGGCGTTGAGCGCCGCGGTCAGGTCCTTGTCCTGCATAGCGAGTGCCGCATCGAGCGACGACTTCTGCGCCGTGGTAATGGTCTTGGTCGGCGTGGCGCGGGTGACCATGATCGAAGGCAGGATGACCACGCCGTGGTCGCCCACCAGCATGTCGGCCCCTGCCCCGCCACTGATGATGTCGTTGCCGATATCGAGCGTGATACCCGGCTGGACCAGCACGGCCTTCTTGGGATCGTAGGTGCCGGTGATCTGGCGCGTCGTCACGTAGTCGGCGATCACCTTCGTGCCCGCCGCGTGGACGATGTAGGTGAGGTCGGCAAAGGCGGCCTGCAGGCGGAAGATATGCGCACCCATGCCGAGTACCGCCGCCTCGTCGCTGGCCCCCTGGAGCACCAGCAGCCGTGACGGGACGATGAGCGTGCCGGTATCGCCAAACACGGTGTCGTCGCCGGCATCGCCGTTGATGGTGTCCCTGCCGATCGTGACCGTCGCCGTTGTCCCCAGCCGTGCATTCTGCGCGAAGGCGAGCGAGGAGAAGTTGACCAGCAGCTTCTGCATGGTGACCGACAGGCCGGCGAGATTCTCGTCCATGGTGGCGAAGCCGGTGCCCATTTCGGCAACGATCCGGCCATTGTCGCCGAAGATCGTATCGGCGCCGGCGCCGCCATTGATGGTGTCGTCGCCGAAGTGGTCGTCCATCACCGTGACGTTGCCGGTGATGGAGGCAAGGATGGAATAGGTTCCGCCTGCCTCGATCGCCAGCTCCGTGCGGCCCGCCATGTCGCCGGCAAAGCCGGTCGCCCACGGGTAGACCTCGAGTTGCGGCTGGTGCGGCGTCAGTTCGGCCGGCAGCAGGTCCACTGCCGGGACGATCACCTCGCCATAGAGCGGCAGCACGAGGCCAAGGGCCGCATCGGCCGCGATGACGCGATAGGCGTTGACGATGCCCGGCAGGTCGGTGGCGAACGCCGCGTTGTTGCTGGCCCGGTCACCGAAGATGATGTCGTTGCCGGCATCGCCGCTGAGCGTGTCGTTGCCCCGCTGGCCGAAGATGATGTCGTCGCCATCATTGCCGTTGATGGTGTCGTCATAGGCCACCTCGAGCGTGACCCCGAGCGCGATGGTCTGCGCCGCGCCGCCAGTGATGGTGGCGTCGCTGCCGTTGAGCGTCCTGGTGCCGAGCAGCAGCGCATCGAAGTCGAGCAGCGCCGCCGCGGTGTCGAGATCGACGCCGGTGAGGTTGGACGAGAGCTGGATGAGGCCGGAAACGCTCGCCACTTCCTCGAGCACCACGTCGCGGTGCCAGGTACCGTTGGAGTTGAGGAGAGCCGAACCGTCCGCATTGAGTGCGCGGAGAATCTGGCCCTCGTCGCCGAGAATCAGGTCATCGCCTGCACCGCCCTGGATGGTGTCGCTGCCCAGCCCGCCGACGATCTCGTCCACCCCGGCATCGCCGAAGATGGTGTCGTTGCCGCGCTGGCCGTTGATCCGGTCCTCGCCCGCGCCGCCATGCAGCTCGTCGTCGCCGCCGATCATGTCGGCATGGTCGAACAGCACGAACTCGCGCATCAGCGCCGGGATGCGGCCCTGGATCATGGGATTGAGCTTGAAGACGTAGTCCTTCCAGTCGGTGCCGCCGACGATGGTGCGGCCGACAATGCCGTTGTCGCCGAGGATCACGTCCTCGCCGTCGTCGCCATAGATGGTGTCGTCGCCGTCCGATCCGCCGACCACGTTGTGGCCGCCGACGAGATCGTCGTCGCCATTGCCGCCATGGATGGTGTCGTCGCCCTGCTGGCCATAGACCATGTCGTTGCCGTCACCGGCCTCGATATAGTCGTTGCCGCCGCCATCGGCCGCGCCGGTATGGATGGCCACCACCAGCTGGTTGGCCGGGTTCGCGACATCGAACAGCGCATGATCGCCGAAGATGCGGTCGTCACCGTCGCCGCCATAGATCGAGTCGTCGCCTGTGCCGCCGATGACGATGTCATTGCCGCCATTGGTGCGGATGATGTCGTTGCCGCCCGCCGTCGGGTCGGTGACCCAGGCCCGGTTGAGCGTCTTGACGCCTTCGATGAAGGTGAACTCGATCCGCGCGTTGTCGCCGAAGACGATGTCGCTGCCGGCGCCCGTGGTGATGGTGTCGCCATCGGCACCGCCGACCGAGAGATGGTCGCCATCGCCGGTGGTGATGGTGTCGGCGCCGCCGATCTCGGGATTGATCACGTAGGCATTGACCACTTGACCATTGACGAACTCGGCATAGCCGTTGTCGCCGAACAGGACCGAGCCGATGGCCGGGTTGAGCGCATCGCCCACCTCGAGATCGTCGCCGTCGGCGCCGCCGAAGACGACGTTGTTGCCCTTGCCGGCAGTGATCTTGTCCTTGCCGCCCACATCGGGCGCGATCGAGTAGGCGAGCGTGATGACGCCGGCTTCGAACTCGGCATGGCCGCTGTCGCCGAACAGCGTGCTGTTGCCATCACCGTTGCTGATGGTGTCGTCCGCCGCGCCGCCGAAGACCACGTTGCTGCCGGCGCCGGCCACGATGGTGTCGTCGCCGCCGATATCCGGGGCCATCGAGTAAGCGAGCGTGACCACGCCATCGACGAACTCGGCGAGGCCGCTGTCACCGAACAGCGTGCTGTCGCCGTCGCCGTTGGCGATATCGTCGTCGCCGGCGCCACCGAAGATGATGGCATTGCCGTTGCCCGAGCGGATCCGGTCGCCGCCGCCCAGGTCGGGCTGGAGCGAGAAGGCGAGCACGGCCTTGTTGTCGACGAACTCGGCATAGCCGTAGTCGCCGAACACCACCGAGTTGCCGTCCGCGATCTCGATATCGTCCTCGAAACCGTCGGCCGGTGCGGCGCCGCCGCCGGCAATGACGGTGTTGAAGCCGTTGCCGGCCTTGATCACGTCGTTGCCGTCGTAGTCGGTCGCCTCGCTGACCAGCACGGTGAGCAGACCATCCTCGAAATTGGCGACGCCGTTGTCGCCCACGATGACGTTGTTGCCGTCGCCTGCGGTGATCTTGTCGGCACCCGAGCCGCCCATGAGGATATGGTCGCCATCGACGATGATGATCTCGTCGTCGCCACCATCCTCCGGTGCGATGGTCTGCACGATCTGCGGCACGCCGAGGCTCGAGAACAGCGCCAGGCCGTTGTCGCCGAGAATGGTGCTGGTGCCACTGCCTGCGGTGATGATGTCGCCGCCGGCACCGCCCATGACGATGTTCGTGCCGGCGCCGGCCTTGATGGTGTCCTTGCCGCCCTTGCTGGTCGCCGTGGTCTCGACGCGGAAGGCGATGCCGGCCGCGAAGAAGGCCGCGCCATTGTCGCCGAGGATCACGTCGGCCTCGGGGCCAGAGGTGATATCGTCCTCGTCGGTGCCGCCGATCACGATGTTGCGGCCGGCGCTCGTGGTGATGGTGTCCTTGCCGCCGTAGTCGACGAAGCTCGAGATGATCGAGCTCACCTGGACGTTCTCGTCGAACACCACCCAGCCATTGTCGCCGAGAATGACGTCGCCCGCCGTGCCGACCTCGGCATCCGGGTCGGGGTTGGCCACGGTGTCGATGATGTCGTCGCCCGAGCCGCCCACCACGACATTGCGGAGGTTACCCACCACCGCCGCACCGATATAGGAGGTGATGCGATCGGCCCCGCCATATTCGGGGTCGGTGCTCTCGATTTCGGTCGGCTTGCCGTCTGCGAACTTCGCCACGCCATTGTCGCCGAACAGGATGTCGGTGCCGCCCATGCTCTCGATGGTGTCGGCGCCGCTGCCGCCCAGCACGATGTTCTTGCCGGCCTTGGCGTCGATCAGGTCATCGCCGCCAACCGTCGGATTGGTCGAGCGGATCTGGATGATCTCGCGGTCGGCCATCATGTAGAGCACGCCCTCGTTTTCATCGAGGGTGCCCGTCATGTAGGGCACCGTGCCTGTCTGCGTGATGAGGCCGTGGTCGCCGATGATGTAGTCGGCATTGTCGCCGCCGGTGATCGTGTCGGCTCCGGCGCTGGTGGCACTGTCGTCGATGATCACCGTGCGCAGCATGTAGTCGACGTCGAAGGCGCTGTCGCCGATGATCCAGTTGGTGCCGACACCGCCAAAGATGAGGTCGTCGCCGGTGCCGCCCGCAATGAAGCTGACCTTCTTGCCGCCCTTGAGCGTATCGGTGCCGGCCCCGCCATCCACGACTACGATGCCGTTGGCATTGGCGGCGTCGATGAAGTCGTCGCCATACTCGGTAAACGCATAGGCCGTGCCGTTCGGAGCTTCGGGAGTGGCGCTGTAGCGCAGCCCGTTGGCCGAGGTATCACCGAACAGCACCAGAGGACCGGTGCTGTCGTTGACGATGAGCGTATCGTTCTTGCCGCCGCCATGGATGACGGTGAGCGTCTCGTCATGGGTGCTGTCGACCTCGAAATGGTCCTCGCCATTGCCGAGCAGCACTTCCACCACATGCATGTTGCTGTACGTGATGCCGCGGGCAAACTCCTGCGTCTGGCCGTTGCCGAGATCGACGATGAGCGGCTCGCCTGGCATGCGGAGCCCGGTAATGGTGCTGTCGGTCAGCCGACCGGTCTGGTTCTCCTGCACCGTGTCGGCAAAGACCACCAGCTGGTCGAGGTCCGGCACACCATCGTCCGCGATGTCGCGCGTAACCTCCGGGTTCACCTCGCCGGGAAGCACGACCGCACGGGTGATGGAACGGTCGGCGCTGCCTACGCCGCCCTCGACAAAGAGCGGTCCCTGAATGCCGATGAGGTCGTGCGGCTGCTGAGTGAAGACGCCCTTGTCCTCGGCGGAATCGGAGCCGTTGGGGTCGTATTCGAGCGTGACGGTGACGCGCTGATCCCAGTTCGTCTCGTCGAAGGCCACATAGTAACGGCCATTGTCTTCGAGGACGCGTCCCCCCACCACCGGCTTCGCCTTGCCGGTGACGTGGATGTTGACCTCCACCGTCGTACCCGGGAGCGGCGGAGCGGTGAGCACCATGTCGTAGGTATCGGTCTGCCCGGCCTCGGACACCTGGGTCGAGCCGCCCGTTTCGATGATCTCGACGCCCACCGTGCTGGTATCCACCACCTCGACGGTCACCCGCGAGTCCGCCACGTCCGCATAGTGGCCGGTTGGAACCGACGACGTGACTGTCTGGACGATGGAGGTGACGTAGCGGCTGTTGCCGGTGTTGTTGAGCGCCTTGACCGTGATGGTCTGCGCGTCGTTCCAGGCGAACACGCTGTTGCCAGGGTCGGCGACGGCGCCGAACCGGATCGTCGCGGGCGAGTAGTCGAGGCCCGTGCCGCCCGAGAGGGTGACGGTGACGATTTCGCCCATCGCCGGCGCCCTGGTGAGCTCGACCGTATAGGTCTCGCCTGCTGGGTCGTTCTCGAACACCTGCAGGCTGCTGCCCGGCCCGGTGACACGCAGGTCGGCCTTGTCGTCGTCGCGGACGTTGACGGTGACGTTGTGGATCCTGAAGTCTTGGTAGTTGGGATCGGTGCTGATCACCGAATGCGAGATCACCACCGTGGAGTCACCCTCCTCGGCCGTGTCGCTTGTCGCTTTCACCCACACCGTCACCTGAGGCGTGGCGCCCGCGGCGATCTCTGCAGTGACCGACTCGTAGAAGTTGGTGCCGTCGAGCGAGACGAGGACCGTCCGCCCCGGGCCGCCCGGACGGGCAGCGAGCATCGCCGAGGCCTGCGCCGCCGAGATGGTGACGTATACCGCCGCCGTCGGCGTGTGCGGCAGGGTGAGCGTATAGCTGTCGACGTCCTCGCCCGCCGAGTCCTCCACCACCGTCAGGCCGTCGCCGACATCGAGCGCGGTGGTGCTGGTGCTCGAGCCCGTAGCCGTGAGGTCGAGGCCGCGCACAAAGAGGCCCTTGTAGCGCTCGTCGGTACCAGTCACCGTATGGGTGACCGAGCCCTTTTCGCCGTCATTGTCGACGACAACGGTCCTGGTGACGTCGCCCATCACATTGAACGTATCGGAGCCGGTGCCGCCGATGAGCGTGGTGACCACGCCGGCCGCCGTCGAGAGCACGTAGAACGTGTCGTTGCCCTCGAGCCCGTCCACCTCCATCGCCTCGGCATTGGTGATGCGCACCGTGAGGCCGGCGCCATAGACGCCATCCTTGGTGATGACGAAGTTGTCGTCGAACTCGGTGCCGAGCACCACGATCTTGTCGAAGCCGAGGCCGCCATCGATGTCGACCGGGGCGTTGACATTGTACTGGATCAGGTCGTCGCCGCTGCCGCCATTGAGCTTGACGTTGCCCGAGCCGGCGAGCGCGAAGGCGCGGATGACGAACTCGTCATTGTCGTCCTCGCCCTCGAGGCGCAGGTCGGCCTTGTTGGAGTAGACGATGAACTGGTCGTTTCCGGCGCCGCCGTAGAGCACCGCCGGCAGGCTGATGCCGTTCGACAGATACGCCCCGAAGCTGATCTCCGCCGTTTCGAAGCGATCTTCCACCGACTCGATGGCGCTCTCGTCGCGCGGCGTGCCGAACACCTGGCCGACCTGGAACCGGTCGTTGCCGACGCCGCCATCCACCGTCATGATCGCCGAGGTGTCGTCGAAGTAGAACTCGTCGTCCCCGCCCAGGCCGTTGATGATCACCCGGCCATTGATGTCGGCGGTGTAGTTGATGCGCTCGAAGGCCTCGTCATAAACGTCCGGATCGGTGCCGGTCCGCCGCATGTTGGCGATCATGTTCTTGCGCATGAGGAAGATGTCGGCTTCCTCGGTGCCTTCCACCTGCAGCAGGTCCATCGCATCGGCCTTGGAGCCGGTGTCGACAACGTTGATGACGTAGTCCGAGGTCGCCCCGTCGATGTAGATGAGCGTGAGGTCGGAGCCGTCCTGCCCGTCGATATGCACTTCGTCGCGCAGCTCGCGGCCATTGGCGTCCTTGCTGAAGGCGCCGTTGACCACCACGCCCTGGTAGGTCGTCATCGTCGGCAGCTTGTTGATGACGAACTTGTCGTCGCCGGCGCCGCCATTGAAGAAGGTGTTGCCGTTGAGCACCTCGACATCGACCAGCACCTCGTCGGCCTGGCCACCGCCGTTGAGAATGATGGTGGGCGCCGTGAAGCTGCCCTTGAGTTCGGCATAACCGCCCTCAGCATCCGGATCGCTGATGCCCGGCTCCTGGTAGTCGATGGCCATGACGATCTGGGTCACAGCAATGATGATGGCCCCGGCCTCGACGATCAGGTCGTCGCCCGCAAGCAGGCGCACTTCGCCATCGACCGACTGCACGGTGATTCCGGTCTTGACGGTGACGTGATCAGGCAGCGCATCTGCGCCGCCATTCGCCTCGTCATCATCCTTGGCCCAGAACTGCACCACACCCGAGCCGATCGAGTCCTCGATGATATCCACCGGGCTGGACGACGTGACGTAGATATCGCCCTTGGTGGCGGTGACGCCACTGGTGTTGACGTTCACGTCGCCCACCACCAGCGCCCCAATATTCTCGATGTGGACGCTGCCGTTGACGGCCACCGCTTCGAGGTTGCCCACCTCGGTGACGATGCCCTTGTTCGCCGCACCCACCGAGTTGTTGGCCGACAGGAAGGTGCGGCGCGACACGATGTTGCGCCGGTCGGTCTCGCCGTCGGAGCGGGCGTTGAGAATGCTGCCGGTGATGGCCACCAGGAAAGCCAGCCGCTTGTTGTCGACGTCGTCTTCGGTCCTGGTCCCCACTTGGTCGAGGTTCAGGTCGCCTTGCGTCTCGGCCAGGTAGATGCTGGCAATGTCGGTGAAGGCGCGCACCTTGCCCGCCGCCTGCGCCGAACTGTCGATTTCGAGCTCGTTGCCGGCCGCACCGATGGCGATGAGCGCCTCGAGGCTGACCGAGTTGCCGATGATGTCGGCGCCGCCCTGGATGCCGTCGACATTGTATTCGGCGTCGAAGATCGAGCCCAGCTCGGCCTTGAGGATCACGTCGCCCTGGGTCGAGTGGATCTTGCGCACGTTGAGGTCGCTCTCCATCGCCGTTATGGCGATGTCGCCCCTTGCCGTGGCGATCACCGTGCCGTCCGTGCCGGCATCGGTGGCATCGCCGCTATAGGTGGCCGTGACCGTGATCTCGATCGGATCGTCCTCGGTGCCGATCGAGCCGTTCACCGCGCTCAGCGAGACATGCTCGGCCCGAATCTTCTCGTTCGAGTTGCCCAGCGCATCGAGAATCGAGCCCTGCTCGGCCACGATGATGGCATCGCCCGAACGCGAGTAGATCGATGACACGTAGATGTTCGAGGTCGGCGCGGTGATCTTCACGTCGCTGGTGGCGCGCGCGACGAGGCTGCCGTCCGCGCTCATCTGCACCGTGATCGCCTTGTTGGCACCGATGCCGCCATCGCCGCCTTCGAGGACGATGTCCTGGCCCTTGAAGTTGACGCCGCCAGCGGGGGCGTCGTTGATGATGCCCTTGGACGACTTGAGCCACGCCATGCCGGTGTCGCCAGCCTCGATGGCGACGACTTTCACCACTTCCTCGGAGCCCAGATAGACCGAGCCGCCAGCCGTGGCGCTGACCTTTCCTTCGACCTTGATGTCGACGTCGTCGCGCATCGCCACGATGATGTGGGTGACGGCGTTGCCGTTGGCGGTCGGGTCGAGCACCGCCTTGGCCAGCGTGACCACCGCCCCGTTCTCCACCCCCAGCGCCTTGTCGAGCGTGATGGTGTTGCCGTCGATGGCGGTGATCTTGAGGTAGCTGCCCTTGGTGGTGGCGTTGGTGGTAGCGCCACCGACATAGAGATAGTCGCCCACCGCGTAGTCCGACCAGCCTCCGGCCCGCGTGATGGTGCCATTGCCGGCACCATCGATGCCAAAATTGACCGTGATGTCTCGCTCGAGCAGGCTGGCATAGACGATGTCGCTGCGCTCTGCCGAGGCAATGGCGACCTTCTCGTCTTCGGTGAACGAGGCCGGACCCGTGCCCAGCTCGATGATCATGGGCTCGGCGACACTGCCGATATCCCTGTCCGCCACCACCGTGAGGTTGCCCTTGGTGGCGACATTGTTGGCCTCGATCACCGTGTCGGTGTCGGTCACCGGCTTCATGATGCCGGAGCTGAAGGCGAAGAGCAGTTCCTCCTCGGTCCAGACCTTGATGTTCTGGGCGATCCTCTGCTGCTCGGCCGAGGTTGCGAACAGGTACTTGATGTTCGGATTGCTCTGATCCCAGCTCATCGACGTTTCGCCGAGGTCGTCGAACAGGTCGTGGAGGTCGTGGTACTCCTTGGTAAGCCGGGCTTCCTCCGCCGCGATCCCGTCCGCCACGAAGTCGGCGATGTACTCATCGAGCTCGTCGCCTTCCAGCGGCTCCTCGTCGTTTGCGTTCGTGAACTGCGCCTCGATCGTAAGCTGGGCCGCCAGCTCGTCCCGCTGCTGCTGTGTCAGCGTGATGGCGCCGGTCGTATCCGGCTGCAAGGCACGGTAGGCCCAGTACTGCGCGTAGGCTGCATCGATATCGGCAAAGTGGGTGTCGCCGTACTTCTCGTAGATATCGTGGAGCGCTTGGTACTGCTGGGTGCGGGAATTCACCAAGGAATCGATGTCGTCCTGCCCGTACCCGAGCACATCGACGTAGTAATTCAGCTCGGCTTCGCTCAACTCCACCTTGCCGGTGGTCGCGTTGAACGCATCCCGCAGCTTCCAGTACGCATGGTATTCCTGGCGCTGCTGGAACTCGAAGCGGTTGATCGCATCTTCGACCTTCTTGTCCGCGCCGGTCTGCTGGGTGAGCTGGAGATCCTTCCACACTCCGGCCAGCAGCTGCTCGCGGCTGCGCAGGTCCTTCTGCACGAAGAAGTCGGCGTCGGTGAGCGAGCCGTTCGCCACCTCGATGTAGACATTGCCCCCGGTCTCGGCCACGACCAGCCGCAGGTCGCCCGCAACCTCGCGCACGGCGATGTCGCCGACCGCCTTCATGGTGACCCGGTGCTCCGCGAGCGTACCCGAGTCGATCTGCAGCGGCCGCGCCGTACCGTTGCCTATGCCGCCGACGGCGCCATCCGGAAGGGGCTCGCTCTGGGAAAGGTAGCGGTCGGCGATGAGGTCGATCGAGTTGCCCTGGACGAGCCCGTCGGCAAAGACGCCGGCCGAGGTTTCGGCCACCTTGATGCCGGCTTCCGCCACCAACACCACGTCACCCTGCAACGCCTTCACCGAGACCACGGACATGTCGCCCGAGATCTCGTTGATATAGACACCGCCGGTGTGCGATTTCGCGGTCAGCTGCGCATAGGTGTCGGTCTTGAAATAGCCCTCGGGATACGTGTCGACGAGATCGACATTGATCGGCTTGACCTTTTCGATCGTGCCGCCCGTGGCCTCCACGTTCTCCATGTTGTCGCGGCCGATATCGGTCTTGGCCTCGAGCTCGATGCGCACGCCCTGGATCACGGAGTCCGGGCCCGAGGTATCGATGCCCCTCTGTGACGTGATCTTCGTGAGGCCGGTCTCGTTGAGGATGCCACCCTGGATGATGACCTCGCCAGCGCCGTTGGATTCGATCTCGACCAGCGCCTCCTCATAGCCGGTGAAGCGGATGGAGATGGGCCGGTCCGCCTTGATTGAGTGCGAACCGTTGCTCTGCGTGGAGTTTAGCCTCTCCTGCTTGGCACCGTAATCCTTCGTGCCGTACCAGTGGCTCACCGTCGGCAGCTGGGTGTGCTTGGGTTCGCCCATCCGGGTGATCTCGGTCAGGCTGTAGAGATGGTTCTTGTCGCTGTTGGCAACGTCGAGCACGAAATACGCGGATTCCGGAAGCAGCGTCGGCTCTGAGATGACGGTGACGACCGGCGTCAGCTCTTCGAACGTGTCAGCCGACAGAGCGTCGATGCCGAGCCACTCCGACGTCGTGTAGATCTTGGTTTCCAAGGTCTGCGTGATCTTGCCGACCGTCCAGCCGTAGCGCCACCCTTCCGTCGGGTTGTAGGTAAGGTCGCTATTCCCCGCGCGATAGCGCCCCGCGTTGGTGATGATCGGATCCTGCGCGTCGGTCAGCCCCACCTGCACGTACTCGCGCTTGGTGCCGTTACCTTCCGAAGTCGGGCCCGTTTCGACCTTGAACTGGGCTTCGCTGATGGTGATGGTGCCATCGCCGTTGACCAGGTAACGAGTCTGCTTGTAGCCGCCCTCGTGGGTCGCCTTGGTCTTGTCGTTGAGCGTGATGACGCCCGCGCCGCGGTCGCGAACGTCGAGCGAGCGCACCACCACGTCATAGTCGGTGTCGTTCACCACCGTCACGTGGACATAGCCACCCAGCGCTTCGATGATGCCGTTGCCGGTGTTGAACAGGTTGCCCGTAATGGTGATCGAGCCACCCGGAACGCGGAACTCCTCGATGATGATCTTCTCGGTCGCAACGTCCCAGTAGGCGTTGAAGGCGTCTCCGCTCTTGATCAGCACCTGCGGGGTTGGCGGCGGGTTCTTCTTGATCTTCTCGATCTCGTCCGCCGTCGCCTGGTCGAGGTGGAGCAGATAGTCCTGCTTGCCGCTCCGGATGTAGCCGTTGAGGTTCACATACTCGGCCGTGATGACGACCCGGTTGGCCTTGATGCCGACCTCCGGCACCACGCTGAGCAGCGCGTCGACCTTGTCCTGCTGGACATTGCCGACGCCGCCATCGTTGGAGATCGCCTTCCAGGAGGCATAGGGATTGCCGTCGGTGTGGAACATGCTGCCCGGCGGCAGTTCGACCACGAGGAAGCCGTTGGTGATGAGCTCGATGTCGGCCGTGTCGGTCTCGGCATTGATGACGATGTCGCCCGAGCCGACGGAGTTGTCGATGACGAGCTTGCCGGTGATCGCCGTGATCTCGCCGCTGACCGTGATGGCGGGCCAGGGCTGGTCGATGCTCTGGCGCGTCCAGGTGCTCTTGATCAGGATCTCGGGCTGATCCCCCAGCGGCCCGCCCGTCAGCGTTATGTCGAACGCGGCCGTCCCCGACTGCCACCTCGGCCCGAAGGCGTTGTAGGGCGACGTGTTCTTGCTGTGGACGTTGCTGTCGTTGGAAACCTGAATCTTCTGGTTGGCCTCGGCCACGTCCGCCGAGTTGGAAATCTCGTTCTGCAGGCCGTTGAGGAACACGCCACCATTGTTCTCGGGGATGGTGATCCCCTTGATCTCGAGGAAGGCCTGCGTCTTGTTCTCGATGGTTACGGACACGTCGCCTGGCGCATCGAGCGTGCCGCTGCCCTTGAGCACGTCGGCCATCACGTGGATGCGGCCCGCCGCTGCGTAGATGGGATCGATCGTGATCGTCAGCACCGACGGCCGGATGATCCGCACCTCCTGCTCGCCGGTGATGGGGTCGATGCGGTGCTCGATCTCGCCGGTGACGGGATGGCGCAGCTCTTCGGTGAGGCCGAGGAATTTCAGCTCGCGGATGAGGCGCTTCACCTCATTGGCCCAGAAGGCCTGCTGTATCGGATCGCCCGGGAAGTCAGGGAGATTGGGTGAATACCGTTCCCACTGCTCACGCGCATTGGCCAGTTCGTTGATGTAGTTCGACTGGAGCGGCTGCACCGAGAGCGACCACGAGATCGTGTCGATGACGTTGCCGTCGGCATCCTTCGCCACCACCACGGCTGTCGGGTTCTGAGCAGATCCGCCGATCGACTCGATCACCACGTTGACGAAGCGGTTGATGCCGGTGTGGATCTCGCCATCGACTGTGACCACCGAGTCCGCGGCTGAATTGCCGTTGGAGGTGAAGGTCTCCGAGCCGCCCAGCGCACTGTCGATCGCGTCGGAGAGCGCCGAAGCCCAGTTCCGGCTCTTGCCCTGCGAGATGATGTTGGCGAGCGCGTAGGTGTCGGCGAGCAGGTCGACATTGCCGCCCGAGAGCACCTCGGCGCCGTTCATGACATTGATGCGGTTGGTGATGAACAGCAGGCTGTCCTGCACCACCTTGTCGATCGGGATGACGCTGCCGGCAAACGTGTCCGAGTAGGCCGCGAGATTGTAGGTGTCGCGGTTGAAGTTCTCGTCCATGCTGGCGAGCATCCGGACGTGCCGCAGCGCCTTGAGTTCGGCACCGTTGGCCAGAACGATGTGGTGCTGCGGATTGACCTGCAGCCGCGACTGCGCCACCGAAACCGTGGCAAAGCCATAATTGTCGACGCTGACCCTGATGGTTGCGTCCACCTCGGAGTTCGCCGCGAGACGGATATCGCCCGTGGCGTAGAGCTTGACGTTGGAGTCAGTGAGGCTGTCGGGATTGGTGCCGATCTGTACCTTGCCGACGAGCTTGTTGCCCTCTTCGTCGTCCTCGTCGCCGTCATCGATGGTGTCGAGCGTGCTTGAGGCACCGATGCCGGAGAGGGCGCCGCCGCCCTTGTAGGCAACCGAGTCGTGATAGAAGAGGTCGTTGAAGGTCGACAGCGAGATGTTGCCGCCGGCCGTTGTGTCGTCCTTCGCCGTGAGGGTGACGTTGTTCTCGACGACCACCAGCGTGTCCATCGACAGGTCGGTCCGGATTGCGGCGCCCGCCACGGTCACCGCACCGGCCGCCTCGCCGTTCACATTGGTGCCGGTATCGGCCTTGGTGAAGCGGTTCGCGGCGTTGGCCGAGATGTTGTGCGCCGTGACGTTGGCACCGTCGCCGAAGCGGACGATGCTTTCGGCATTGACGTCGTTCCGGCCTTCCGATCCGGCACCCGAAATCAGCCCGTAAGCGTTGGTCTGGATTTTCAGGTCAGCGAACGTGTTCTGGTTGGCCAGCGCCTGCAGGGTGCCCGTGGCACCGGTGCCGGCGTTCTTCACCAGCGTGATCTGCGCGCCGTTGCCGATCTTTGCCTCGGACTTGACGTTGGCTTCGGTGTCGGCCTCGGCGGACGCGATGCCGACAAGGCCACCGGCACCCGGGCTTGCCGAGGCCAGGTTGTCGTCATTGCCGTTGGCGTACAGCACCAGGTCACCCGCAGTGATGGTGACGCCGTTGCCGACGGCGGCAGTGGTGGTGGACTGCGAGCTGGCAAAGGCCTTGGTGGCACCGGCAGCCACGAGGCCGCCTGCCGCACTGTCGGAATAGGAGCGCTGCCGGTTGTCGCCGCGCGCACTCGCCGCCACCGTGCCGGCGGCAATGACGGTGGTGCCGGTCCCGAGCAGGGCCGTCACGGTGCCGAAATGCTCCGAACTGGTGACCGTGGCATCGACGCCGATCAGCCCGCCGACAATGCCTTCCGCTGACGAGTAGATGGTGTCGGCATTGCTACCCGCGCGTGCTTCGTCGGCACGCAGCGTCAAGTCGCGCACGGTGAAGACGGTCGCCAGCGTCTCGACTTTGGAGAGCACATCGACAGTGCTGTCCACCTTCGACACGCCGACGCCCAGCGCACCGCCGGTGGCCGCAAACGTGCTGGCACTCACCGAGGGCGTCGCCGTGGCACTGATGGTCACGTCGCGCGCGCTGATCGCACTGTTTCCGGCCGTGCCCGCTGTATTGTCGACATCGATGCTGGTCTCGGCGTCGAGACCGGACACCGCGGCGCTGAAGCCCGCCGCAACCGTCAGCGCTTCCTGCTTGGCCGTGGCCGTAACGAAGGTCTCGGCGTTGATGTTCACATCGCCGTTCACGACCGCGCTGGTCGAGGTCAGGTTGGCGTCGGTGATCGCGGTCACGTCGTTGAAGGTGCGCGCACCGCCACCGGCGACCGTCGGCCCGAGCGCGAAGCCCGCCGCGATCGAGGCGAGCTGGGCGACCGCGTCGAGCGTCGTCCGGCTCGTCGCCTCGATCTCGAGCGTGCCCGAATTGGCCGTGTAGGCGAAGGAGGAGGAAGTAGGCGTGGGCTTGACCAGGTAGCCCTGCGCATCCACCACCGGCGTACCGGTAACCAGCAGCTGGCTGACATCCTTGACGTAGGACTTGACCGTGGACCGCGTGATGTTCTCCGCAACGGTGACGGCAACGCTCAGCGCCCCGCCGAACGCGCCTGCCGTGCCCGCGACCGAAGCAGCGCCGGCATAGGCGGTCATGTCGATTTCGTCCTCGGCGCGCACCGCAACGTCAGCCGCCTTGACCTGGCCGCCCTGGATGTAGGCCGTCGTTTCCACACCCGCATGGTTCGAGGTTCCCGAACCCGCCCCGGCCGCCGAAACGCCGACCATGCCGCCGGAGATGGCGACGGAGCCCGTCCTCACCGTGGCATCGACGGTCTCTTCGGAAATCGCCTCCACCGTCAGCGCCCCATAGGTGTCGACGGTGGTGTCCTTGAGATAGCTCGAGACGATCAGCGGCTCGTATTCGGTTTCGCTGGCCGCACCCCTGATCTCGTAGCCGACCTTGTTGAGCGCGATTCCGACACCGATCGAGACGGCCACGCCCACGCCACCGAACGCGGCCGAGCCGGCCACGGCGAGAATTTCGGCCTCGATGTTGGAAATGCTCTCGGCATGGACGGTGACGTCCCCGCCCGCATCGAGCCGGCTGTTCTCGGCATAGGCGGAAACGCCGCCGAGAATGGTATTGATGGCCACGGCGCCGCCACCGGCAACCGACACGCCCACCGCACCGCCGCTGAGCGCCACGGCCGCCGCCGCAGAAGTCGCATCGACCGTATTGTCGGCGACCGCCGAGATCAGGATCTTCTTGGGAAGAGCCGCGTCCGGAGGGGTGGGCGGGCTGCTGGGCCGCGCCACGAGGTCCGTGGCCAGCAGTTCGGCATGCCGGGCGAAAGCACTGACCGTGCTGTCGATGGTGTTCTTGGCCACCGCGACGCCAATCGACAGGCTGACGCCGACGCCGCCGACCGAGGCCGTGAGCGCCGCCGCGCCCGCGAGCGCGGTGATGATGGACGTGCTGCTGGCAGTGATCTCGATGCCGGCGGCGTCGATTGTGGCCTTGTTGGCCGCCTCGCCGCCGATATGGGCGCTGGTGGAGACCACCACCTGGTTCTCGACATAGACGCCCGCACCGGCGGAACCGACACCGGTGCCGCCGGCGGCGACCGCGCCCGCTGCCGCGGCGACGGTCGCATCGATGGTCTGGGCCGAAACTGCATCGACTTCGACCGAACCGGCCGCCATAACATCGGTCTTCTCGATGAAGGCCTTCACTTCGGCCGTGTCTTCGAGCTCGACCTCGTCGGCGTGCTCTTCCTTCTCGACCGTATCGCGGATGCCCTCGATCAGGTCCTCATAGGACTGCCCGTCATTGTCCCAGTCGGCGATGGTATTGATGGCAACGCCAATGCCGATACCGACGCCGACACCGGCCGCCCCTCCGCCGACCGCCACCGCGACGGCCGCAATCAATGCCTCGATCTCGCTGGTGGAGCTCGCCGACACGGTGACTGTGCCGGCCGACTCCACCGTGCCAGCACTGGAAATGGCTGCCACGACATCGCCGCCGATCTTGTTGACCGACGCGGCGCCCGCGCCGGCAACGCCGACGCCGGCCGCCCCGAAGCCCGCCGCGATCGATGCCGCTGCCGCAGTCGCATCGATCTTGCCGCCGCGCTTGGCACTGACCGACACATTGCCCGTTGTCGAGCGCAGCAACGCTACGCCCGCAACCGAAGCGGTGACGTCGGAGCTGATCTCGTTGAGCGCGAGGGAAAGACCGAGCGAAACGGCGACACCGGTGACGCCGCCGGCAAGCGAAACGGCTGCCGAGCCGGTCAGCACCTTGATCTCGGACTTGTCCTCGGCCGAAACGTCGACCGCGCCGCCGATGATCTCGGCGCCGCTGCCGTCGATCAGCGCCGAGGTAGCGATGTTCACCGCGTTGTGCGCAACGGCACCGCCCAGAGTCGCGCCGATGCCGGTCGTGCCGACGCCGATGGCGACCGCCGCCGTGGCGACCAGCGCATCGATCTCGTTCTCCGACAGCGCCTTGACTTCGACGAGGTCCGAGGCGGTGACGTCGCTGTTCGAGATGGAGGCCCTGACCTGGCTCTGCTCGTCCTCGTCGCCCTCAATGGAATTCAGCGCAATGGCGACGCCGATGCCGACGGCGGGGCTGGTGCTGCCGCTGATCGCCAGCGAGAACGCCGCAGAGACGATCGTCGCGAGAATCTCGCGTTTCGAATGCGCTTCGACACTGACGCTACCCGTCACGTCGACGGAGGAATCGACGATACTCGCCAGCGTGTCTGTTGCGATGACGTTGGAGGCGAAGGCGCCGCCACCGCTGACCGCAACGGCGCTGCCGCCCGAAATGGCGATGGCAATCGCCGCCGCCGCCGCAGTTGCGGTGATGTTGGAGAGATCCTCGGCCTTTACCGTCACCGGCCCGGAGCCGGTAAGGGTGGCGTCCCCGACATGGGCACTGATCGTGCCCTTGATGTCGTTGAGGGCAATGCCCGCCGCGATGGTGACCGCCGTCGTGCTGCCGCCCGCGAGGGCAGCGGCGATCGAACCGGCCGCAGTCACCGCCTCGATGGTGTTGTCGCTGAGGGCGCTGATTTCCGCCCCGTCCGCGCCGAGGGCGACGGACGAACTGCCCGCAGTGCCTCCATCGATCAGCGCCGTGGTGTCCGACGCAATGCGGTTCTCGACGATGGCGCCGGCCAGCCCGACATGCCTTGCATCGTCCGAAGCGCCGCCAATGGCCACGGCCGCGGCGAGGATGGTGCCCTTGATCGTTTCGGTGGAGGCCGCATCGACCTTCACCTTCTTGCCCGCCACGATCGAGTTGCGGATTCCGGCCGTGGTCTTCACCGGCGTCGCCGTGCCCACCTCGGCAATGCTGCCCGAGTAGCCGATATAGTTGAAGGCCAGCGCCGCGCCGATGGCGACACCGTTTGACCCTCCCCCGAAGCTGCCACTGACTGCTACCGCTGCAGCCAGCACCTTGGCGTCGATGGTGCCCTGGCTGCTGGCCGCTACAGTGACGTCGCCGCCGGGCGCTGAAACGTTGGAGTTGACGATCAGCGCCTCGGCATGGCCGAGCAGCGAGTTGTTGGAAATGGCGCCGCCTCCCGACACGGAGGTGGTGTTGCCGCTGAGTGCGAACGCAGCTGCAATGGCGGCAGCCGCCGCGGTGCTGGTGATGGCCCCGGCCCTGTCGGCCGAAACGGTCACCGAGTCGGCGTCGAGATCGGAAACATCGCGGATCGCCGCATCGACATCGGCGCGTACGAGGTTGCGCGACGCCACGAAGCTGACGGTGAAATTCTTGGTGCCCTCGCCCTGGAACAGGTCGGCACTGAGCGCGATGACCGGCTGGATCACCTTGGACGTGATCTCGGCCGTGTTGTCGGCAGCCACCAACACCGCGCCATCGACATGGACCTGGCTCGAGTCGCTGATCGCGGCGTTGACCTGCGAGTGGACGCGGTTGAGCGCGATGACGGCGCCCACGCCGACGCTGGTGCCGCCGCCGAGGCGCAGCACGCGCACCATGTTGGAGATTTCGGCGTTGATCGTCTGGTCGCCATGCGCCTCGACGTTGAGGTCGCCGGTGGCGTCAACCGTCGTGCCGTCAATGAGCGCCACGGTCGAGACCGGCGGCGGGCCCTGGATGGTGCCGACAAGGTCGGTGCCGGCGAGCGCATCGATCGCGTTGAACAGGAAATTCTGGTTCTGCACGCCCACCGAGTTGAAGGCGAGGACGATCCCGACCGAGGTCTGCTTGGAGATGGTCTCGGCGTCGAGCATCGCCAGGATCTCGCCGCTATTGGTGGCCGTTACCGCGATGTCCCGCGCCGAAACCGCGCTGCTGTCGAGCATGGCGCTGGTCGTGCCCAGCACGTTGTTGGTGGAGATCACCGCGTTCACGGCGATTGAGCGCGACTTTTCAGCGACGCCGCCGGTGACTTCCACGCGCGCCTTGAGGTCGGAATCGATGCTCCCGGTCTTGGACGAGGCAATCGTGAGGTCGCGCACCGTCAGGTCGGCGCCCTTCACCAGAGCCTCGGCATTGCCCTCCACCAGGTTGACGATGGCCATGCCGCCCACGCCGGTGGCCTTGCCGCCACCGAGGTTGGACGTCAGCGAGTTGAGGAGCCCGAACGCGGTGTAGCTCTCGCTCTCGACGAAGTCGTCGCGCTCGTGGATCAGGCTGTCGAGGTCGATCTCCTTGGGGTCGAGCCCGATATAGCGGTAGACCTTGCCGTGCTCGTCGTCGTCCTCGTAGGTGTCGGCGATATAGACCAGGTCACCGAACTCGAGCGTCTGCTTGCCCGAGCCGGTGCTCCACTCCGCCCCGTCGAAGTTGAACGCCTTGAAGTTCGGATCGGTGGTGATGTTGCCGCCGAGATCCACCGAGGTGCCGTCGGCGCCGATGAAGCGATAGATTTGGCCGCGCTTCGACTGGTCGAAATAGTCCGAGCCGATGAACACGAGGTCGCCATTGTTCAGCACCTGCGTGCCGGACTTGGTGGTGTAGCGGTAGCTCTCGACCAGAGACTCGATGAGCTTGGTGGCGATGGAAATGCCGTAGTCGTTCTTGATCTCGGAGAGCGCCAGGATGTCGCCCACCGCGGCGATCTCGCCATTGTCGGTGGCAAGGACGGAGACATCCTGCGCATTGATTTCGGCATCGCTGGCCGCGCTGTTGTCGATGGTGGCAATCGCCTCGCCCAGCACCTTGTTGGCTGCGACGACGAAGCCCATCGCCTTGCCGTCGGTGCCGGCGATCGACGTGGCGACCGAACTCGCATCGTTGCCGACTTCGGCCGTGATGACGGCAGTGTTGTCGGCGGTGACGCTGAGATTCCCCTCGATGTCGATGGTGCTCGAGATGATGGCCGCCTGGGCCTTGGCGGCGTTCCGGCCCTGGAAGGCGTCGTCCAGCAAGTCGTCGCCGAGAATGGCATCGATGCTGTTGAACAGGACGTTCTGCGGCGCCCAGCCCACAGAGTTGAAGGCCAGCACGACGCTGTAGGTATCGCCGCCCGACGTCGTGGCCGCGGCCTTCGTTTCGGCTTCGATCTCCGCGGTGTTGAGCGCGCTGACCGTCACGTCGCCGGTGGTGGTGACGGTTGAATCGCTGATCGTCGCCACGCCGCTCGACTGCACCAGGTTGGTGGCAACCGTGCCGTTGATGGCCAGCACCGTGTCTTCGGGCTCCTTGGGCGGCAGTTCGTTGCCCGCTTCGTCCTTGCCCCCCCACTTCGGGTTTGGCGCGAAGGTGTTTTCGGGCAGCGAATTGCCGCCCATGGCCGCGATGGCGCTGTCGACCTTGGCCCAGATCGTCGCCGTCTCGTCGGCACTCACGAGGATATCGCCATCGCCGCCGTCCACTTCGGCGCTCTCGATGCTGGCCTCGGCGCCGCCGCGCACGTCGTTGAGCACGACCAGTCCGCCTACCGAGGTGGCCGGCGCCACCGACAGGTTGAGGTCCTGCAGCAGGATCTCGGTGACCGGGTCCTTCTTCCAGTAGTCGGTGTCGGAATAGTCGACCAGCGTCAGGTCCATCCCCTCGCCCGACGCGGTGGTGCCCATATAGGTGTAGATGGCGCCTGCATCCCCGCCGATGCGGATGAAATTGCTGTCGCCCTCGAAGTCGTATGCCTCGACATTGGGGATCGTGAAGGTCCCCGCCCCGACATAGAGGTACTTCACGCCCTCGTCTTCGCCGTCCTCCGGCTCGAGCTGGATCACCTCGCCATTCTGGATGTCGAAGTCGAATGGCGACAGGCCCAGATGCATGTCGTAGGTCGGCGTGCCATAGGCATCGTCGAGGCGAATCCGGTCGCCATACCTGATGTTGCGGACCTTCCCGCCGGCGGGATCGGGCTGGGTGTCGTAGTCGGCACCCATCACGTCGTTGAGCGTCTCCTGGATGACGCCGACACCGGCGTCGGTGGTCACCGACGTCTCCACCACCAGCTTGGTGTTGGAATAGATTCCCGATGCATCGACGGCCGTTACGGCAACGCCGTCGCCGGCAGTAATGTCCTTGCCCGCCGCCCCCTTGGCGTTCTTGATCGACGCGACAGCCTTGCCGCTCACCTTGTTGCCCGACAGCACGATGCCGTACGAACTGCCCGACGCACCATAGAGCGCCGAGGTCACGGTGCTTGCCGTATTGGCGACGGTGGAGTTGATCTGAGCGCTGTTGTCGGCAGCAACGGTAATGCTGCCACCCGCACTCACCAGGCCGCCGGTGATCGTCGCAACCGCGTCTGCTCCCACGTCGCCGCCGAACCCGTCGGCCGCGATGTAGTTGGCGCCCATCACCGTATCGATGGTGTTGAACAGGATGTTCTGCGCGTCCCAACCCACCGCGTTGAAGGCGAGCGTGATGCCCACCGCCGTCGCGCCCGAGACACCCGAACTGTAGTTGCGCGCGTCGATCGCCGCTTCGTTCGTGGCAAGAACGTCGACATCGCCTTCGGCCGTGACCACCGCCCCGGCGAGCCAGGCCTGCGCCTTGCCCAGAACGACATTGGTGGCGATCTGGCCGTTGAAGCCGAGCACCTCGCCCGAACCGTCGATGCCGCTGCCGCCGCCCGCGGAGACCGTGTTGGTGCTGTAGGCCCAGATCTGCGAGGAGGCCGTGGCCTCGACCAGCACCGATCCTTCGGCCTGGCCTTCGCCATGCGCCGTGACGGTCACATTCTTGATATACGCCTCGGCATCGCCGCGAACGTCGTTGTAGGCGATCGACAGCGCGATGGACTTCGAGGCGGTCTCCACGACATTGCCGAGCGAGGGGAAGAAGAGATCCTCGTAGTCGGCTGTGCGCAACTGCCGCCACTTCTGCGGGTCGCCGTAATCGATGTCCTTGAGGTCGTCGGTCAGCGGACTGGTGCCGATATACTCGTAGATCTCGCCGGCATTGGCATCGAGCGCCAACCACAGCGTGGTGTCCGTGAGGTCGATGCCGGTATTGGCGGTGATCGGGGTGTTGCCGAGGTAGCGGTAGGTAATGCCTCCCATCTCGACCAGGTCGCCGCGCTCGATGGGCTCGGCGAAGGCTGCACCCTGCGTGACGGTGTCGAGGTCGATCTTGGCCGTGAGGTAGTCGAGCGCAACGCGGACTTTGTCGCCCTGATGGATGGTCCGTTCGCCCGACTTGGTGGTGTAGTCGTAGGAGCCGGCACCAAGCCGGTCGGCCACGCCGCGCACCACATCCTTGAGGGCGTCCACGGTGCTGCCGGGGTTCGTCATGGCGACGACCTGGATGTCGGCAGAGATGGAGGCATCGTTCCGGGCAATGACGGCGACGTCGCCTCCCGCATCGACCTTGTCGGCGAGATCGCCGCCGGTATTGTCGATATAGGCCGATGCGCCGGCGCTCACCTTGTTGCTGGCGAGGATGACACCCGCCGCAGTGCCGCTCACCCCAAACTGGGCGGCCGGGGTGAACGTGTTGATCCACTCCATCGCCGTTTCGTTGCCAACCGTAGCGGAGATCGAGGACGTGTTGAGGGCCTCGAGCACCAGGTCGCCGGCAATGTCGACCGACGATGTCTTGATGTAGGCCGTCGCCTGCACTGGGGTTTCGAGCCCAAGCGCCTTGCCGATCTCCGGCGAACCGATCAGCGTGTCCACCACATCGAAGAGAAGGTTCTGCGGCTGGTAGCCGACTGCGTTGAACGCAATGACGGCGCCGAACACCTTGCCCGAGCCGTAAGCCTGGCTGAGTGCTGTTGCGTCGATGGTGGCATCCGTCGTGGCGGTGACCGTGAACGTGTTGTCGGCGCCCGCTCCGGCGGCCTTGGCGATCGTGCTGTCTTCGACGCCGGCGAGGACGCCACCGAGCACGGTGTTGGTCACCGAAACGGCGCTGTAGGAATCCCACGCATCGATGATGCTGACATCCGACGAGAGGATTGTCGCCGACTGCGTCGCGGTTACGTCGACGGCCTCGAGGGGCCTGATGGTGGTGTTCGCGAGCTTGGCCTCGACATTGCTGTTGACCTGGTTGCGCGCGAAGATGCCGCCCATGCCGACGGCATTGCCGAACACCGAATTCTCCGACATGCCGATCGACAGCAGCCCCGCCTTGACCATGTCGGCGGGGATGAGCACTTCGGCATTGAGCTGCTTCCACAGCCCGAAATCGGTGAAATCGGCTTCGGCGAGGTTCACCGGAACATCGTCGGGACCCATGTACTGGTAGATCGCGCCCGGCTCGCCCGTGGTCGCCTCCCAGTCACTGTCGGTCGCGAAATCCACCCCCGAAATGTCGCTGAGGTCGCCGTTGCCGATGTAGCGGTAGATGACCCCCTCGAAGAGCACCCGGTCCCCGGTCTGGATGTCCACGTCGGTGGGATCGTCACCATCGTCGAGATCGACCTCCGGCGCCTCGATGCGCACCTTGTCGCCCAGCACCATCTGCGGCGTGCCCGACTTGGTGGTGTACTTGTAGTCGTCGAGTAGGTTGGCGGCGAGGTTGTTGACGATGTTGACGCCGTTGGTGTTTTCGAGCTCGGCCGTCGAGCCGACCGCCGTGGTGGCGTCGATACCGGCCACATCGTCGGCGGTGACGCTGACGCTGTTCGCCACCACCTCGCCGCCGCTGATCAGGGCGGTGGCCGAGCTCGCGACCTTGTTGCCGGCAATCACCACGCCGGTCGCCTTGGAATGGCCGTCGAACAGCGCCTCATAGGACGCCGTCGGCATGCTGTCCGCAGTGGCGACGATCTGGGCGCTTGAGACGGCACTCACCGAAACGGCGCCATCCGAAACGATGTTGGTGCCGGTGATCGAAGCCTCGACGTCGAAGCCGCTCTTCTCACGCAGGCTGAGGTCGGATCCGACCTGCCCGGCGATGTCGGCAACCACGTCGCCCAGCAGCGTCTCGACGGTGTTGAACAGGAAGTTGCCGCGTTTCCAGCCGATTGTGTTGTTGGATATCTGCAAGGCGCCCGCGACGGTACCGATGACGCTCGTCAGGGTCGAGTTCGTGGAACTGATATACGAGCGGTTCTCGGCCTCCACCCGAACGTCGCCGACCATCTCCGCAGTCGTGCCGATCGTCGCCCCGACGACTTTGGCCGATGTCTCACCCTGGATGAGGTTCGTGGCGACGATGGCGCTCTGGCCTCGCTTCTGGGTGCTGGTGAAGAAGAAGCCCTTGGCCTTGCCCAGCGCCTCGTTGATCAGCGTATCCTGATCGAAGGGCGAGCCCGATTCCGAGATACTCACCACATCCGCATCCGCCAGGATGGTGCTGGTCGAGTCGGCAAGCACCGCCACATTGGCGGCCTTGAGTGCGGCCTGGTCGACCAGTGCCCTGGCGCCGCCGCGCACGTCGTTGAACACGATGGCCGCGCCGATCGCCATCGCGCCCGAGCCACGCACGTTCATCCCCCCGGTGAGGGCGGTGAAGTCCAGCTCCGCCCGCCACAGGTCCGGATCGGTGAAATCCACCACGCTGGGATCGGTGAAGTCGAGCGACGGGTTGTCGGCACCGAGATAGGTGTATGTGTTGCCCGGAACGCCCGGAATCTCGATCCAGTAGGCCTCGTTGGAGAATCTGGTGGCCGGGTCCGCCCGCTCGAAGTCGATCGTCGCGTCGGCGCCGACATACTTGTAGAGCTTGCCCTGCGTCCCCAGCGCGGCGACGTAGACGATATCGCCCGTTCTGACGTCGATCGACCCGGTATAGCCGTCGGTCCTGTGGGTGTAGTCCAGCGTCACCGTGGTGCCGTACGGAACGGCCTGGGTCAGCCCGTCGGTCAGCCTGCGGTCGCTGTCGGTCTGCTGGCCTTCGGCGAAGTAGTCCTCCAGCGCATGCAGGCCACCATCGCTCGATGAGATACCGGTGGTGGAGATCCGGGTATTGGAGTTGACGGTGGAGTCGTCCCAGGCGCGGACTTCGATGGTGTCGCCGGCCGTGACCGAGCCGCCGTCGATGGTTGCGTCCGCGTAGCGGCTGATCTGGTTGGAAGACAGCACGGCGGAGAGCGCCTTGACCGAGCTGGTGAGGATGCCGCCCTCTGCCACGGTGCGCGAGGAGTTGCTGACCGTGGCATTCGCCGTTCCGCGCGAAAGCGCGGTGACGGCCACCGCCCCCGCAGCAGTAACGACGGAATCGACGATCGAGGCACTGACCTCGAGCGGCGTCTCGTTGGTCCAGAACTCGGTGCCGAGCAGCACATCCAGCGAGGCCTTGGCGAGGTCACCTGCCGTGCTGCCGATATCGAAACCGATGACGTTGAGCGCCTCGAGCCCGGTCAGCGCCTTGGACGTGGCCATGCCCAGGGTTTGGGGCCCCTTGCCGTCGAGGTTCAGGTAGATGGTGGCATCTATGAAGCTGTCGTCCGAGGCAGTGACGAACAGGTCGCCGCCCTGCCTGACCTCGATATTGCTCGTCGAAACAGTCGCGCTGACGCCGCCATTGACGACATTGGCGGCGAGAATGCCCGCCGCCGCATTCAGGGCTTCGACGGAGTCGACAGCGTCCTCTTCCTGTTCCATCGGCGCCGTTGAGGAATAGGCGAGCAGGCTCGTCTCGTTGGTCGCCGATACCGTGACGTCGCCATCGCTGACGACCTTCGAGTTCGACAGCGTCGCCGTCGTCGTCTTGCTGACAATGTTGACGACGCTGACCCTCGCCACCTGGAGGGTCGGGTAGTCTTCATCCGGGTTCAGCTTGGGCTGGAACGGCAGGGCGATGGCGATGAAGCGTGAGGCGTCCGCGGCTTCCACCGTGAGGCCGCCGGCCCCCGCGGTGATGTCGCTCTGATCGATGGCCGCTGATGTGCTGCCCGAAACGATGTTCTCGGAGTCGAGGCTGCGCGCGATATAGGTGGTGTCGCTGGCCGCAGAGACGGTGAGGCCACCCGCCGCGATGGTTACGCCGCGCACCAGCACGCCGGTCACGTCGCCTCCCGTCGCCGTCTGGTTGGACGCCGAACCGATCGAGTTCGAGACGATGTCGTTGCGAACCTCGCCACCACTGGCGGCGGCAATGCGGACGTCGCCCGCGGCATCTATGACGGTCGGCTTGGTCGCGACGGGATCGGCCGCCGGGCCGAAGATGATTTCGGCGCTGCGGTCGAGCGTGATGTCGGACGACACGGCGGAAAACACGACGATGCTCGACAGGGCCGAGATCAGGGCGTCGATCTCGGTCTGGAGCGCAACGCGCGCCGTGATGATATCCGTGGCGGCGATCGACACGTCGTCGGCATCATCGCCGGCCGCGCCCCCCGTCTGCTTGATCTTCGCGGTGGCAGCGACAGCCACCTCGGTAGAATTCTTGATATCCAGCGTCGCGGCGACCTGGGCATTCTTGAAGGCGACGAGGCTTTCCGCCAGCGTCTTCAGCTGCTCCATGCCGATCTTGCCGCTGGTGATGGCATCCTTGAACGCTGCATCAGCAGTGCTGAAGACGTCGGCTGGATCAGACGTGATCTGCTCAAACACCTCCGGATCGAGATCGAGGCCCTCTAGCGACACGTCGGGCAACGTAACTTCGGTAAGCCCGAGCAGGTTGGGAATCGGCACCTCGGTGACGAGGATGTCGACATTGACCTCGGTGCTGGCGCCGATATCGATGGTTCCGCCGCTGACCGCGCCGTTGATGGTCACGCTCGAGCTGTTGACCATCGAGGTACCGATGGTCTTCAGGGCCTTCTCAACCATGCCGTGCATGCGCACGGTGTTGGCAGCCAGCGAGGTCACCACCACACCTTGGGCAGCCGTCAGCGACCCGTTGACCACGACACTCGCCGAGGTGTCGCGGCTCACACTGAGCGTTGTGTCGTCGCCGTCGCCGTCGGCATTGGTCGCCGCCGCGTCGAGCGACACGCGCGACCAGTCCACCGCCTTGACGATAATGCGGTCGGCCGTCACATCGGCGTCCGCATTGACGGTGATATTGTCGGCCTTGAGCCCGAGCGAACCGGCAACGTTCAGGTCGCCGGCGACGATGATGTCCTCGCCGGCATCCAGCATCAGCGAGAAGCTGGCACCGGTCGGCAGCGAGCTGATGGTGGTGACGTTGGCCGCTTCGCCGAGATACAGCCAGACCGGCCCGGTTGCCGCATAATTGCTGCCGGACCCATCGATGTTGACCTGCAGCAGACCGGCGTTGGCGGCGATCGTGACGTTCTTGCCGGCTGCCTGCGTGGAAAGGTCGTGGAAGGTAATTCCGCCACCGACCAAGAACGGCTCCATGTTCTCAAAAATCAGAGTCGAGCCGTTGGAAAGCCCCACCGAGCCTGAGCCGTTGGCACCCAGCCGGCCGGAGCCGTCCACCGCGCTCACGCCCGAATAGACGATGGTGTCCTTGCCACCATGGCCGCCATCCACGACGCCGCTCAGCTTGCCGCCGCTGGTGAACGTGAAGGTGTCGTTTACCCCGTCGGTGCCGCGCAGATTCTCGACCCCGGAGAAGTCGGCTGCCACTCCCCCGGCGGCGACACTGCCTTCATCCTCGCCGTCCACGGTCCAGCTCGTCGCCTCCGACGAGTCGAAAATCAGCCGGTCGATGCCGTCACCGCCATCGAAGGTGATGGTGGCGCTGAGCGGATGGGAGCCGAATGAATCCCTGTCGATGGTCAGCGTGTCGTTGCCGGCGCCACCGACGATATTGATGCTGCTGATGCTCGTGAGGTCGCCGAAGGCGAGCACCTTGCCGCCGCTCGACTGGTCGATGATCTCTACCCGGCGCACGGCGGTAGAGGCGTCGTCGACGAGCTGCATCTCCTCGACCATCCGCACCAGCAGGTCATGGTCCTGCGCAATAGGGTCGGTGGAGAGGTTGACGTTGAGGTCGGCGTTGAGGAGCAGCCTCGGCTCGAGGGAGTCGAACACCAGCCGGACGCGCTCGGCCAGTTGCCGGTCTGCCCGGTTGCGGCGGATCATGCGTGCCAACCGATCCTGCAGTGCGGTCATGAGCTTGACGCGACGCGACGAACTCGGACGGCCAAAAATGCCTTCGGAGCGGAACGGATAGGACACTATGCCTCCTCGCGGCGCCCCAAACGCGCCGATGGTCAGTGCAATGCCGAAAAAGACCCTACGTCACCGCCACCCGCACATTCTGTGTGAGCGGCGATGTCTACTTTCGACCGGACCGTGACCTCGGGTCCGTTCAGCCTCCCGCAGCGCCCGCGAGAGGCTTCGCTCAAAATGCGACTTCAGGCTCCCCAGCCTTTTCAGTCGCTTGCTCTTCGGGCTGCACGCCGAGACGCTCGGCGGTCGCCTGCAAATTGCGCATCGAATGGATGTGCAGATAAATCAACTCGAGGTCCTCGCTGCCGAACAACGCCGTCAGCTGGTCGGGTGTAATGGCCCGCAACCTCTCCCGGCTCACCAGTTCGAAGCCCGACAGCATCAGGGTGCGTCCGCCCCTCAGCGTGAATCGCGCTTCCATCGGTTCGAGCAGGTTGTACTCCCGCAGCCGCCGGCACAGTTCCTTGGTACGCTGGAACTGCACCTGATAGGCCTGCAGGAAACCCAGAACGCTCTTCAGGTACTGTGTCTGTTCGCCCTCGGCGTCGAACAGCCGTTCGCCGCGCCCGTCCACGTTGGCGCCCTCGAACGATTCGTCAATGCACAGGGTGAAGGTCTTGCCGTCATCGCTCGTGGAGAACACGAACGGATAGCGGCGCAGGAAGGCGGGCACATACTTGCCCTGCCACGCGCCGGACTTGTCGACAAAAAGGTTCTCGTTTTCGCGAATGCCAAGCAGCACCGCGGGAATGACTTCATCGCCCGCGGCGGCAAACACGATCGCCATTTCGCTGGCGACCTGGGCAAATTCGGCCGCCATCAGCGGCACCGAGTTGATCTCCGCAGCAAAGCCGAAATTCCCGCCGGCCTTCACCGACAGGTTGCCGTGCCGGGCACGACTCACCGGCGTGGCATTCTCATAGATCAGCAGTTGCTTAGCCAAGTACTCCCCCAGGATGCTGGCCCTGCCGTCTTCGTGCAGCAGATCCTAACTCCGCATGAGTAGCAACGACGCTAGACACAATCAACGGCCAGGCGACGATTTGGCTAAACTGTGATCCAGATGCGCTAAATCGGCACAGGACAGACTAGGCGGGCACCGGTGACTTGATCGGCTTCAGGTCGTCCGCCATGTCGCCGAAACGGCGCACATAGGCTTCCGTCAGGCCCAGGCAGGCCGTCGATTGACAGCTGTCGCGATGGGGACAGCGATAGAAGCCATTCTTGTCGAACTCGATCCAGAAGTCGGGATCGATGAGCAGCGCTGCCTGTGTGTTGTCCAGCCGCCACGCATCGGGGCCGAGCAGGCACTGCGGCACGTTCTTGATTTCCACCGCCACGTTGCGCGCATCGGCCCGGGCGCACGCCTCGCGCAGGTAGGGGACGATCAGCCGGTAGTCGGCCAGCAGCCCCTTGTCGTCGGTACGGCTCATCGGGAAGTAGTGCCAGAACTCCATCTGGGTGAGCGCCGATATGTGGCTGAGCGCGTCCACCACGTCTGGCAGCAGCCTGTAGCTGCGCTCGGTCACCACCGTGTTGGTGATGATCGCCGTGCCCGGCACGCCCGAAATGATCTCCATGCCGCGGATTATCTTGTCCCACGAGCCCGGCACCTTGGTGATGCCGTCATGGGTCGCGGCATCACATCCCGCGACCGAGATGAAGAACTCGTCGATCCCTGCCTCGATCAGCTTTTCGGCATAGCCCGGGCGGCTCAGATGCATGCCATGGGTCTGGATGCGGACATGCTCGAACCCTGCATCCCGCGCCCGCCGCGCCAACTCGGGCAGGTCACGCCTGAGCGTGATTTCGGACCCTGTCATCACCAGGCCCGAATACTGGCGCGTTCGTTCGTTCTGGCGCAGCACCTGCTCGAACGCGTCGTCGGACACCGGCTGCAGCCGGTCCATGGTACCTTCGATCATGCAGTGCACGCAGCGCAGGTTGCACCGGAACTCCAGTGTCGCCGACACGTAGCTCTGGTTGTCGTAGCGCCCCATGCGATTGCACCCTCACGCCGAACCGGCCCGCGCTTTGTCGCACGATTGCGGGGAGAACCGAAAGAGTGGTTCGCCGGAGCGTTACCGGTGTCCGTGTTTTTCGGCTGCGTAGTAGAGCGTGACGAACTCCGCCCCCGCGGCGTCCCGGCCGATCGCCACATGACCCAGCATCGTCCCCTCGCCATCGGCGAGGATCTGCCGCGTCGCCTGCGGCAGCCCGAACCCCTCGCACAAAGCCTTGAGCGAGCCCCGGTGGCGCGCCAGCGGCGTCTCCACCCGATACAGGTTGATGTCGTATGACCGGCGCGGTGTCGCCTCGTCCTCCACCAGCATCACGTCGACCCGGCCGCGGGGCACGAGCAGCTCACTGAGCACACGGTCGGCGAAAGCCAGCGACAGCTTCCCCACATCGGGCGCGTATTCCCGCAGCGCCGACCGTGCCTCGATCCCGTTGGTCGGAAAGGGCCGGTGGCGGTAGAGCGAGAAGTACGCCTTCTCGCCCGGCTTCCACTTGGCCGAGAGGAAGATCGTATCCTCCGGCACCCCGGCCGCCGGCTTGCCGAGCCTGTATTCGACATAGAGCTTGAAGAGCGGTGGATCGATGCCGTCGCAGCCCAAATGGACGGTGATCACCCGGTCCCAGTCGCTCACCAGCCGCTCTATGCCCGCTGCATCGCAGCCGAGCGACAGCCCGATCTCGTAAAAGCGGCTGCGCGGATCGCGGCCCAGTACATCGGGCTGGCAGGTAACGAGAAACCGGTCGGCCGAAAGCCGCCCCGGCCACAGCTTGGTCGAGCGCTCGCTGACATAGGGCCCCCTCAGCCCGGCCACGATCCCGCGCATCTGCGCTGCAGTCGGATGTCTGGTCGCCGGCAGGTCCTCGATGCTCACCTCATCCCTCCTGTCGGGTGAAGCCTGACACAGGACGGCTGAAGCCGAAAGACCGTGGATCGGCAACAGGCACATCGGCAGCGCTGGCCTCGCCGTCTACCGAGCCAGCATCTCCTTGACCAGCACGTCCGCCAACAGCTTGCCGTCCGCCGCCTCGTCCTCGGGCAGCTCGATCGGGATGCCCTTGGGCCCATAGACGCCGTTGAGCCCGGGCAGGCCGTGCTGCGCCCCCTCGCGCGGATGGAACCCGTGCGCCTGCAGCGCCGCGATCAGCACGCGGGCCACGGCAGGGTCCTCGAGGGTGGCGACCGTTTCGAACACGCCTATGCCAGCTCCCGCTTCACCATCATCTTCTTGATCTCGGCGATGGCCTTGGCCGGGTTGAGCCCTTTCGGGCACACCTTGGCGCAGTTCATGATGGTGTGGCAGCGATAGAGCTTGAACGGATCCTCGAGATTGTCGAGCCGCTCGTTGGTCGCCTCGTCGCGGCTGTCGATGAGCCAGCGATAGGCCTGCAGCAGCACGGCTGGGCCAAGATACTTTTCCCCGTTCCACCAGTAGGACGGGCACGAGGTCGAGCAGCAGGCGCACAGGATGCACTCATAGAGCCCGTCGAGCTTCTCGCGGTCGGGCTTGGACTGCAGCCACTCCTTTTCCGGCGTCGGCGAGGTGGTCTTGAGCCACGGCTCGATCGACCGGTGCTGCTCGTAGAAGGTCGAGAGATCGGGCACCAGGTCCTTGATCACCGGCATGTGCGGCAGCGGATAGACCGAGACGTGGCCCTCGATCTCGTCCATGCCCTTGGTGCAGGCGAGCGTGTTGGCGCCGGCAATGTTCATCGAGCACGAGCCGCAGATGCCCTCGCGGCACGAGCGGCGCAGCGTGAGGGTGGGGTCGACCTTGTTCTTGATCCACAGCAGCGCATCGAGAACCATCGGCCCGCAATCGTCGAGGTCGACGAAATAGGTATCGAGCCGCGGGTTCTGCCCGCTGTCCGGGTCGTAGCGATAGATGCGGTATTCCTTGAGCCGCGTTGCGCCGGCCGGCTTCGGCCAGGTCTTGCCCGGCATGATCCGCGAGTTCTTGGGAAGCGTCAGCTCGGCCATTTCCGTTACCTTACGAAGTAATCTTGCACGTCTTGAGCGCCGCGCCCATGGCGTTGGTGACCGCCATCACGTCATTGGCACTCAGGTTCCCGATGATCTGCGCGTCGAGCAACTTGCCCGGATTGGTCTGCGCTGCGGCGGCCGCCGTCATCTGCTGCGCATTGAGCTTGCTCTGCAGCTCCTTGGCATAGCACTCGCAGCTCGAAACGCTGGTGCCCGGCACCTTGGCGCAGGCCTCGGCCACCGCCTTCGCCTCACCGCCGAGCCCGCCCAGCGAGCAGGCCGAAACCAGTAGCGTCGCCGTAATCGCGGCCCCGAACCCCAGCAGTTTCATGATATTGGCTTTCATCAGTAGTTCGGCTTGCAGACCTGGTTCGAGCGGGCGACGTAGTCGTTGTACTTCTTGTAGCTGTCCGAAGGCGGCGACTTGCCCTTCATCGAGGCGATGACCAGCCCCATGAACTCGTCATCGATCAGTTTCATGGCCGCGTCGGCCTTGCAGGTGCACAGTTCCACGTCCTGAGAAATACCCACGCAGGTCTTGTAGAACTCGGCCTTCTGCGCCTCGGTCGGCGCCCCGCCCGCCGCAAGCGCCGCGCCACCCATCATGGAGAGCGCCAGCAGCGCCGCCAAACCCGTCTTCATCGTCATATTCCCTACCGCAGCTCCTTGCGGATCATAAGCTTCAGTCCCGACCACACATCGGAGACCGCCGCCACCTTGATATCGACCAACCCGATGGGAAGCACGACCTGGCGTATCACATCTTCGGTCATGTCGGTCGGCACCTTCGATGCCTTCTTCGGCCACGAGACCCAGATCATCCCGTTGCGGTCGATCGCCCCCATCAGCGGCTTGGCGTTCGCCTCGAGCGTGGCGCGAGAGGAGGTAAAACCGTGGACGAAGTCCCAGCCGCGGTCTCCGTCCGCCCAGTTCTCCCACCCCGCCTGCCGCACGTCACGGAAATCGCGGGCCGAGGCCAGCTCATCCAGTTCATCCGGCAGCCCGATGAACAACGCCCGCTGCCCATCCTTCAATCCCAGCTTCTGCGCCAGCGGCGTGCCGGAATAGCCAGGGGTGGGGGTCACCATGGCGTCACCACTCCTCAAGGGTAAGGGCGTAGCAGGTGCAGACCTGGTCTTGAGGCCCACTCGACTGTCATGTGGCGCTCCCGAGGGTGCTGGTGAAGATACCGCCCTTGCCGCCTATGGTCCGGGTCGCGAGCTTCGCCTCCTCGGCAAACTCGTAGTACGCCTGGTGGGCACCGTCCCAACTTCCGCCAGGCCTCACGTCATCGACCATGACGCGGTAGTTTCCGGCCCACCGGGACATAGAATTGCGCAGCACGGCAAGCGTCGGAATGTAGAGATCCACGTCCAGGAGCATGACGTCGATCGGCGGGATACTGGACCAGTCGAACTTCGACGCGTCCGAAACGAAACATTCGACGTTCGAATATCCGTTCTTGCGCATATTGGAACGGAAGATGTCCACGTCGTTGTAGGAGAACGCTCCGTACGCCGAACGCTCCTTCTTGCGCACGATGACTTCGTGCTCAACATCGGATTCGACGAACCCTCCGAAGGTGTCGACACAGAAATAGGGGCGCCGGTCGCCGCTGAGCCGCATATGCTCGGCAAGAAAAGTGGTGGTCATGCCTCTTGCCACGCCCACCTCGACAATGCATCCCGAACTGCCTGCCGTGTCGGTAATTGCGTTGCAGAGCCAGGCGATCTGGGCCGGTTCGAGTCCGTAGGGGTAGCGGGGCCGGCTGACATCGCTCAGCACCGGCGCCCGATAGGCGATCCACTTGGCGGGCTGCGTAAGCCACGACAGCGCCAGGTTATCGGTCGCCTTGAACATCCCCATCTTCAACCCCTCAAACGGTATCTCTTGGATACGGGTATGCATCGCCGAACGGATGTCATGCCGCCAGAATTCTAATACACCCGCGCCTTCGGGGCGATCTTCTTGAGACTGATGCCGCCTTCGCTCTCGGGCGTCAGCGGATCGACATGCACCGGGCGATAGCCGAGCGAGACCTTGCCCGTCGCGGTGTCGATCCAGCTCAGCGTGTGCTTGCGCCACTCGACGTCGTCGCGGTTCGGGTAATCCTCGCGGGCATGGGCGCCGCGGCTCTCGTGCCGGGCCTCGGCCGAAACCACGGTAGTTGCGGCGCAGGCCATCAGGTTCTCGAGTTCGAGCGTTTCGACGAGGTCTGAGTTCCAGATCAGCGAGCGGTCGGTGACCTTGAGGTCGCTCAGCGCGCCCCACAGTTCGCCGATCCGGCGCACGCCCGACTGCAGCGTCTCGGCGGTGCGAAACACTGCCGCATCCTCCTGCATGATGCGCTGCATCTTCTCGCGCACCACTGCGGTAGGCGAGCCGCCATTGGCGTGCCGCAGCCGGTCGAAGCGGGACAGGATGCGCTCGTCTTCGGACTTGACCACGCCCGGCACGGCCGAACCCTTGTCGACCACCTGGGCGGCACGAAGAGCCGCGGCGCGGCCGAACACGACGAGGTCGGTGAGCGAGTTGGAGCCGAGCCGGTTGGCCCCATGCACCGAGGCGCAGGCCGCCTCGCCCGCCGCCATCAGACCGGGCACGACGCGGTCGGGATCGCCCTCGACCGGCGACAGCACTTCCCCGTGATAGTTCGCGGGGATGCCGCCCATGTTGTAGTGCACCGTCGGAAGCACCGGGATCGGCTCGCGCGTCAGATCCACGCCGGCGAAGATCTTCGCCGATTCGGTGATGCCCGGCAGGCGCTCGTGCAGCACCTTGGGGTCGAGATGGTCGAGGTGGAGGTAGATGTGGTCCTTCTTGGGCCCCACGCCTCTGCCCTCGCGGATCTCGATGGTCATGCAGCGCGAAACCACGTCGCGGCTGGCAAGATCCTTCGCGTTGGGGGCATAGCGCTCCATGAACCGCTCGCCCTCCGAATTGGTGAGGTAACCGCCCTCGCCGCGCGCCCCTTCGGTGATCAGCACGCCCGCGCCATAGACGCCGGTGGGGTGGAACTGCACGAATTCCATGTCCTGCAGCGGCAGGCCGGCGCGCGCCACCA